>Ga0164308_10000273_pt1 | contig 27790 bp, 52 predicted proteins | sample Whisoiple_246_MG_FD_109983 | JGI IMG/M metagenome (GOLD analysis project Ga0164308, IMG submission 109983) | Soil microbial communities amended with fresh organic matter from upstate New York, USA - Whitman soil sample_246_MG | ecosystem: Environmental > Terrestrial > Soil > Unclassified >... | reverse complement strand
TAGCTTTCTAATTGAAGCTGTTTTAATGCAATTTCTAACTGCATAAATGTTTCGTCTGTAAATTGTCCGCTTTTAACTGCTTTCAATATAACCGAAACCTGATCGTTTATTTCTCCAATAGAACGGTTTTTAAACCCTAGGAATGGAGTTTTTGAATTGGCGCCTAATGTTACATTGCTTCCCTCATAAAGTTTTGCTTCTTTAATTGTTCGTTTCCAATTCTCTCCTTGCAATGCTTTTGTAACAGAATATCCAATAGAATGTTCGTTTACAATTCCAAGTGCGTATAATTCCAATAGATCGTTAGAATATGAAGTGTTTGGCAATGGCATACTTTCAAAATATAATCCTGTATTGTCTTCTTTCAATTCTGAAAACTTGCCGTGAGGCTTAGACCAATCGTGCTGATTAAGAAAATAAATACTGTCTTTTCGTTCTTTTATAGATTTTGCAAAAGCTCCTTTTTCAATAACATCATCATCATGGTCACGGGTTCCGAAATTAGCAAGATAACCGGTAACAATACGGTTTTTATAATCGATATCTTTTACAGTACCTGAAATGCTTTTAAATTCTAACAATCCGTCCATTCTAAGTATTTTTTAATATTAAATTTCCTTCTGCATCACGCTTAGGAACAAATGCAATCGTACACCTGCAATTAATTACGTTTCCGGCACTTGCTTTCGTATCACCAGGATAATTTATATTTTCTCCTCCAACAAAAAATGGTTTGTTCAGTTCTTGTTTTTGGTTATTCATATCTAAATGATCGAAAGGCGTTATTCTGGTTCTTTTGTCCTGTACGCTCAGCCAAACTTTATCTAAAACCAAATCACTTGCTTCGGCTGTTTTAATTGCTGCCAAATTGCTTGCGCTTGTTGTTTCTGTTCTTGCTATTCTAAGCGACTGCCATTTATAAAAAGTCTGCGACTTACTTATTATTGACTGTATGGCATCACGCAATTGAACAACCGTTGCGTTTTCTCCTATCGCTTGTTTGATTGTATTTATAACATCTTCAATCAGCGTATTACGAACAGAAGTAATTTTAACACCGCCTTCAGTAGACAAAAATAGTAAAATTTCCCTTAATAAGTTCTGATTGAATAAAACATTTGCCTTTTTTACCTTTTCTAAAGAATTATTTACTTTATTTCCGTAGTTAATTCCGATAGTCGAGTAAACCTCAGCATACATTTTATAAATGTCTTCTTGCGTTATTGAAATATTTATTACAACTTCATAATTCCATAATTCAGTATTTGAAACAGGAATTTTGTTCAGGATTTTTTTTATGTGTTTCTGAACAATTATATACGCTTTACGTTCGTATATTCGATGTTGTTTTTCCCATTCCATCATTGATTAGCATTGTTCATTACTCCCTCACTTACATCGTCAATTCTTTGCTTGCCGGAATTAATCCAAACAACATCCATTCCATCGTCGTCTAATGTTTCGTATTTGAATGCAGTTCTTAATTCATTTGGCGTTAAAGGTAATAGATTAAGCGTCTCGGCTTGCTGTTTTAATTCAGTTTGCATTTCTGGTAAATCTGTGACATCCCACTCAATTACGCTATTTTCATAACCAGGAAACAATGGAATAAAAGACTTATTTAAAGCATCTTGTAACAATACCAAATCAGGTTTAATGTTTTCAGTAATCAAAGTCTTTTTAGCTTCCTGAGTTTCATTTCCGCCACCAATAGACGAACGCCCATCATTGTTTAATAATTCATCGGGATAGTTTAAAACATTACAGATTTGCTTTTGATCCCATTCTAAATAATCAAAAGGCTTTAATTCATCTGTAGTAAGCGAAATTCTTTGAAACCCAATTTCAGCAGATGAAGCACCAATTTTACCCAATCTTCCAGGGTCTTTATCCATTTCAACTAAACGCTCTTTTAATGATGATGCTTGATCTGGTGTTAACGGTGTTCCTTTTCCATATAGAAAACCGTATGCTCCAGCAGACTTAAGCATCTGAATATTAGTGTCGATTGCTGAGTTCTGAGATTGTAAATTTCTTAATCCGGCTCTTAAACGGGATTGCCCATACAATTGCGATCCTGCTTGGTCATAGTTTGGATTTACTGTTTTTACATGAATAACATCTTCTACAGGGAATTGAATGTAGCTTTCTCCATTAATCAACATGTAATAATCTATCGGGTTTTCGTCAACCAATAAGTTAGCGTTTGGTTTTAAAACAATTTGCATTAAATGAGCTGGCAATGCATAAGCCATTTTGGGAACTCCTTTATTAATTCCAAATTCTGGTTTCGTAGTATAAAGATAAAAATTACCAATTAAATCCATGTATGTCTTGTATAATCCCCAAATATCTGACCATGTTTGATTTGGATTTGGTTGTTCTAACGGGAAAGGTTTTTCTGTATCTGAATAAGCTTTTAATTCTAATTTATTGCGTTTAATATGTTGCTGAATAGAAATATTACCTTTAGTAGCTAAGTCTAATTGTTTTAACTTGGAATAGCTTTGTTTGTCCTCAACTTCTTTGATGGCATAAGGAACAGAAACTAATTTTACAGTTGATTTGTTTACAATCGAATAAACCGTTGGGTTTTCATTATATCCGTGTTTTAGGTAGGTAGGGTTTTTATGGTCGTATTTCACATAACCCATTCCAATCAACTGATAAAACGCTTTATTGTAAGCATTACGGACTTCTTTACCACCTCGAATGTAGTCAAGACCTAATTTCATTCCTGTTAATAATATATTCGCCATAGATACAAAGATATATAAATTTTTATTACATAAGGAAAAATGAATTTCCTATCAAATTCCGTTCAATTCCATAGCAAGTTAAATCAATATGCTCATCGTGTTTTCCATTTGGAAATATAGCTATTTGATGCAAAAAAGCCTCGTTCCAACTTCCTTTTACCAAAATAACACGACCGCCCTCAATAAAATGCGAACACGCTCTTGCATTCTCAATTTTTGAACTATTAACAAAAGTAGTCTTTATTTCCGAAATATTTATATTTGTTTGCTGTCTAATTATTTGCACTAAACTTTTACCACTGGCTTTTGGCTCCACTAAAGTCATGTTTATTTTAACTCCAGAAGTAGAAATATGATTAGGTACGAATTTTAATAGCTCCGGCATTTCTAAATACTTATCTATCGAGGAAAGTATAACGTAATCATTATTCCATTTTGCGCCAATCTGGAAACCGCTAGGGTCATTTTTTGTGTCTTTTGTGTACGCCCCATCAATAAGTAGTTCCCAATTTAGTTTTTCAAATGGTATTTCTGATTTGTCTTTTATTTGAAACCAATCTTTACGCCATTCTCCACCCTCAGCAGGAGAAGGAGTCTGCATATATTGACCTGCAAAATTATAACGGTTAGCTTGTCTAATTTGTTCTAATTCTTCAAATGAATGCTTGTCTTTCCATAACGGGTTGTTTTCTTCATCCAATGCAGGCAAACATAAATGATCCCATTTTTCGCCTGAACCATCATTTAAAAGAAACCCGCTTAAATCTTCTTCATGTAATCTTTGCATAATCACAATAATAGGCGTTTCTCTGTCGTTTACACGGCTTCTTATTGTTGAATTATATCTTTCATTAACCGAACCTCTTTTAGCATCTGAATTAGCGTCATCTGGCTTTAATGGATCATCTATTATAATTGCTCCTGCAAAAGTTTTACTTTCAGCTACTCCGGCACCAAATCCCGTAATAGCTCCACCAGATGCAGTAGCATAAACACCCCCTCCTAATTCATTAAACCATTTCTTTTTACCCTGAGCATCTTTTTTAAGCTTCATTTGCCAAAGTTCTTGAAATGATTCGCTTTCAATGTATTCTTTTGTTTGGGAGCTGTTGTCGAGTGCTAAATCATCAGAGTAAGATAAGTGAATGAATTTAGATGCAGGATTTTTGGCAAGGCACCAACTTATAAAACATTTAACAGCTAATTCTGTCTTTCCGTAGCGGGGCGGAATGTTTATAATAGCTCTTTTTATTTCTCCGTTATACACTTTGGTCAAGAACTCAGCTATTAAAACGAAATGAGGCGCAACTATAAAATTACGCCTGTGATTTTCTTTATAAATATATCTGGTGAAAAATAATAAATCATTCTCACATTTTACCTTTAATACTTTTTGGTAATTAGTAAGTAGATTCGAGGTTGTCATTTATTTTTTTTATTTCTTCTGGAACCAAAGGGCTAACTGTTATATTTGTTTGTTTTTGATTATTGTCTTTTTCATAAGCTCCTAAATGCTTCATGAATTTTTCAATAACATCAAGTTTATTTAATAAACGAACTTCCTTCGTCTCCCCCATAAGTTCTTTTTGTCCGGAAATAGTAATATATTCCTCATAAACTTTTACTGAGGATATCATCTCTCTATGTTGTTTAGGAATATCATGTATTGATTTAAGTCTTCCGTTTTCATCGTAAATCTCGGCAATATCAAACTTTATCATATCGGCAAGAACACCTAAAACATCGTCAATTTTGACCTTATTACGCTCTCTGATTTCGTCTTGCAACTCTTTTACTCTTAGGGTGATTTTAGGGTCTTTAAATAGCTTGTTTGCCTCTACTGCAACAGAATTAGAATTCATAGCGTCTGCATCGAAAGCATCACGATAAGCGCGTCCTTTCTCTCCAAATTCAATGTATGCTTGGCAAAATCTTTCTTGTTTCTCTGTAAGTTCCATGTCTCAAAATTACTAATTTTCAACGTAAAAAGCAAAAAACACGTAACTAAACGTGTTAATTGATCGAAAGGTACTCTTCAACTTCTTCAATAGTCATATCCCAATTCTTAGGAAACGTTACTGTTTGAGTATCGTTATACATGTCTCTATACTCGAAAGTTTCGTATTTGTCGTTAGATTGTATTTTCATAACTCCTGTGATTTCGTTTGCTTTCATAATCTCTTTATTTGTAATTCGTACTTAGGTTTTGTTACTGCGCATACTTTTTAAATGTACACATTAATTGAGGAAATTCTTTTTTAATTATTTCAACTAAATCAGGATGCATTTTTTTATTCCAACTTCTCCAATCAACAAAATTATGTTCTATAATTTCCTGAATAAAATGATGTCCTGCAGGCGTTGTTCGTTTACCGTAGTTACCAAATTCTGCCCATAACTCGCCAAGTCGTTTATAATATAAATTATCATCATTCAAATCGAAATGATCTCTAAAGGCTGTTCGTTTTTCGTATCGCTCTTCCATCCCTAATAATTTACTTGGTTAAATTGTTGTTGCTTTTTTTATTAGTTCACGTATTTTTATTGCGTCAATACCCTGAACAATATCTAAATCATATTCTTTAACAATGTTTTGTAACGCTTCCAACATTTCAGGAGCGCACGCAATTAGTTTTGCGTTGGATTTAATCTTGACAGGATCTTGTATGTATTCTTCTTGAATAATTCCTATTTGAAAACTATTTTCGTCTAATAACAAATAATCTTCATTGTTGAATGGAGATATTACATTCCACTTACCTTTTGTTCCTTTAAATTCCATAATTATAGTTTTATTTTAAATATATTATAAACGTAAGCGAATATAGCTAAAACCAAAATGATAGTCAGTACATCGCTTTGTATTGGCAAACTATCCACCGCGTCCTTACAATGCGGATTATTCATTCTACCTGGAACCGCTTCACACCAACACTTAGTAAAAGGCGTTTGGCATTCTGAGAATTTTTCTTTCATTACGATAAGTCGCCCCAAATAAGGACAGGGATTAAAACGATTAATATAGCAATTACAATGTACAATGCAGATTTTGAAGTACTGATTCTTTCTACTTTTTTATTTGATATGTATAACATGATTTCCTAATTTAATTGGTTAACATTAGGTTTATAAAATCTCTTATTGCTTCTAATTCATTTTTATCTATGTCAGCATAACAATCTCCATTTGCCGTTTCTAAGGTTATTTGACTTAAATCTTTTTGAATCCTGATGGTTACTTTTCCGTATGGATCTCTAAATTTTAATTCTCTGTAGTATTCGGTGTCTTTAATTTTCATCTTACTTTTGTTTTATTGGTTTTAATAAATAATGTAACTCGATTTCAAATCCTTCATCCATTGCGATTAACTGAAGTGTTGCTGATCTGTATTCTGATTTTCCGTTTATAACCTCAGATAAGAAACTTACATCAATTTTATGTTTATGAGCAAATGACTTCTGAGTTGTAAGACCTGACTTTTTAATCAGGTCTTTTAAAATTATTGGTTGAATTTCTTTAAGCATAACAATTAATTATCAAACCAAAAAACAATTCTTATATTTTCGTCGTTCTCAGCATCGTACTCTCTCCAATCACGACTTAAAAGCTCATGTACTCTTTTTTCCATTTTAGAAATCAAAGCGGTTAAAGTATAATTTTCTACTAACCATTCTCTTCTTTCGTGATTTGGTTGATTAGTGCCCTGACACCAATGTTCAGGTAAATTTCCATTATCTAAATCAATTCTTTGTTGCAAAGAAAGTAATCCGGTCATTGTTAACTTTTCTTTTTTAGAATCGTATTCTTTAATTTCTTTCAAAGTAAGCCATGAATGAGTATGACCATCACACCCGTATTCGTCTGATTCTTTTTTAACGAACTCCGTAACATCTTCAGGCAGTCCTCTTTCTTCTGCTACAGGAATTATTTTTCCTGAATAATCTCTTACTCCTGCTAGTGTAGAAAACAAATCGTAATTTCTGTTACCGTGAAGCTCTATAACTTCAAATTCTTTTTCGTAATAATCTTCGCTTTCTGCTTCTTGGTTTTTTTTGTAATACGGATTCTTTTTGAAGTAATCTCCATTCATCCATTTACCATCTCTTTTGTACTCTACAAACATGTGTATATCACATCCCATAATTTCTATTTTTATTAGTGGTTATTATTCTGATACAAATATAATATATAATTTGGTTATAAACCTAATCTTATTTAAAAATTTAACATTTTATTTCCCCCTTTCAGCGTAAACCTTTTTGATTCCGTAGTACAGGAAATCCAATTCAGCCTGTACATCTCTTGCTTCATCACGTTTTCCAGATGCGTATAATTTATTTTTCTTTGCTTCCAAGTCTGCAAAAGACTCATGAACAATGGTAGAAATTTCTAAATTACATTTTCTGCATCTGGTTTTCATTAACTCAGGATTACGGCATTTACAGTATTTCATATCAATAGTTGCGGTTTAGTGTCGGCATTTTATTAGCTGAGTAATTAAAAATATATTCTGGGCATTTCATCGAAATATTATTATCAAAATACAGTTCGAAATAATCAGCAGAATATTTTTGTTTTATTTTTCTGGTTCCGATCACTTTTGCTTTTTTAACAATATCATAGCTGTATGGTTCGCTCTTTTTAATGTATTCCAGATAATTGTAAACTAATGTATCGAAAACATACGGCGATGCTATTACGTGATCACTATCTGTTAATCTCATTCCTTTTGACATTTTAACAATTTCTTCTGCCGGAATATTATTTACATAATCCAGCATAAACAACGGAAATGATTTTCTGTGTTTTTCGTCAATTAGTACTTTTACGATTCTTTTTGTTGCAATTGTTTTCATAATTTAAGTTTTTAAGGGTGTCGCGTTTCACGACATGGTTATTTTCTATTTTTTATCTCCAAACATTCCGTTAATAGTTAAACAATAGTATCGTTAAGTATTTTGATTGCCTTTTGTAGTTCAATTATTTCTAATTCAATATTTGCTAAATCGTTACTTAAAAATTCATGATCTGAAAACATTTCGCAATTTTCAAAATCTTTGTCTTTTTTATCCAATTCTTTGTTTAGTAGTTCTATTCTTTTTTCGATAACCTTAATCGCTTGTTTCATAATTAATTCCGTTAATAGTTAATAGCTGTTTTAGGGGTTAGTTCTTCTCCGTGTTTAATTACAAAATATACTTTTCCTGGTTCTGCTCCCCAATCTGGATTTCCTGTTCTTATTTCTATCCCATCATGTTTATATTTAATGATTCTTTTCTTATCTCCTGATTTTGGATAACCCAAAGTCATGATATTAGCATTAAACTTTTTAAATACACCGTTTGGACATGCGTACAGTGCATGTTGAATATCTTCAATTGTTTTGCATCCCCACGCGAATTCTTTTTCAATTAAACGACTAATCCAATATGGAGTAATTTCTCTATAATCCTCACGTTTAATTTTAGCTTTCGTCATTTCGAACCATTTTGTTTTTAATGATGCCCGTAAGTCTTTCATAATCTATTTTTTTAATGTTATTTAAAATAAGGTTGGTTAGTCGATCAGTTCCGCAATAAACGATTCTGGATTAGGAAACTTTTCGAAATTCCAATTTCTTTTTATTAAAGCATCTCTGAATAATTTCACTAAACAGCCGTTAATAGGTTTTAAGTTTTGTAATTTCTTAACTCTATTCAAACTATTTAGTTTTGATAGTTTATGTATTTTATGATTTTCTAAATCAACTTTTTTTAATTTATGACCATCAGGCACATAAACAAAATGTATTGATACTTTTTCTGTAATCGATATTATCTCGTATGATGTTTCCATTTCTCTATTTATTTTTAGTTTTCAAATTCGTAGTAACTCATAATTAATTTTAAGTCGTCAATGTATTTATGCATTATTCTATCGCCTCTAAATTCAGATCCGAATAATTTAATATAGTAATCTGCAACTTCTTTTTGATTAATTAGTTTCTTTTCACGTCTAATAAATCCGTTTAACGCATAAAGCATATCGCCCATTAATAAAATGTTTTCAAAGAAAGTTAATTCATTCCCTTTGCAACTATTTTTTAGATAGTTTAAATAATGTTCTCGTTTATAGAATATCGTATTCTTTCTGAGTAAATATAATCTTCTGTTGTAACTCATTTCATTCGTTCGTTTTAGTTTTCAAATAAGGCTCAATTTTTGGGTAGGGGATAAATAATGCCCTTAGTGTCTTGCATACAAAAGGCACGTTTACCTAATGCGTTTAATTGGTCAATTCTTAGTTTCTGTAATGGTTTTAAATCATCGTTTAATTCTTTTGATTCAATCCAAATATCTACCTCTCCTAATTTCATACATAACAAATCTGGATAAGCGTTTGAGTTCAATCGAATAGTTTTCAAAACTGTATATCCTTTTTGCGTGTATTCTTTAATTAACTTTTTTTGGAAACTTGACATTGTAATCTTTTTTAAATGCTGATGTTATGTAATCCTTTTTAAGTTCCAATCGATTGTATATTTTTTCTTCTATTCCTCCTTTGCCGAATATAAAATAAACATCGTTTTCTTTTCTTTCCATTGTGGTCAATCTGTCAATTGCCTGAGTAAATTTTACATTAGAAAAACCAAAGTTATAAAAAATTAACACATCTGCTTTAGCTAAACTAATTCCCTCAGCTCCTGAAATTTGCTGTAATGCAATATGTTTATCAGTTGTATTGAAAGTTTCTAAATCATTGGTTAAATCATCTAAAAAAATAGTATCTAAAATATTATATTCCTCTTTGAAAAAATAGAATATTGCTAATTTTTTACCTTTGAAATAATCTCTTATAAATTCCGCTTTTGAATAATCTACTACGATTGTATTTTTTTCGTCTGTTATTATTGATCCTGAACTTAACTGATGTATTTTATTTTGAAGCTTAACGGCTGTATCTGCAATTATATCCTGATCGTTCATTTTTAAATAAAGGTTCTTTATAAGTTGTTTTTGCAACAATGCTGTTTCTGGCTTCATATCACAAAACAAAACTTTTTTATTTACCGAGGTATTAAAACCCGATTGAACCTGGGTGTAAGAAACAAATATTAGTTCCTGCATTTTGCGTATAAAATTCATTCCGTCCGCATTAACTTCTGTATAGTCGTTTACTTCTGCATATCCTAAATGCTTTTTCTTTTTAACTACGTAATCATTCGCCCATTTATAAAAATTAATATGCCTTTTCCAGAAACCAACCTTTACCCAAAACTGATGAAATATTTGCGAGTATGATTCTGGATGAGGTGTGCCAGATAAAAAAATCATTGGAAGTTTTCCAAATTTATCTTTAAATAATTTTGCGGTCTTATTTGGCTTTGGGAATGCTCCAAACCTGTGGTGCTCATCATGTATTACTAAATCCGGTATTGAAGTAATCAAATGTAAACTTTCGTCATTGGCAACAATTAAATCAAATTTATCCTCATAACCGAAATCTTTATAGTCATTTTCAATACTCGTAATAGCACGTTTTTTAGTTAGGAATAAAACAACCTTTGCGCCGTATAAATAAGCCGTTTCTAGCGCAGTTGCTGTTTTTCCTGTACGAACTTCCATAGAGTAATAAACAAGTCCGTATTTACCTAGTATTTCAATTCCTTTTAATGATATTTCTTTCTGGTAATCTCTTAGTGTTTTTTTCATAATTCAGTTAAGGTTAATTGTAAATAGTTGTTTTCTTTTAATATACTCGGTTTCTATTGCCTGAAACATTTCTAAACATATTTTACCATCGATAAATAAATTACAATGATAATCGTACATTCTAAGTAATAAATTATATTCCATTAAAAAGGAATTTCGTTATCTATATCTTCTGGTTTTTCGTTTTTATCCACAAACTCAATAAATCTCATACTGTGAGTTCTTCCAGTATTAAATTCAATATTGTAAAATTTACCATACTCCTCTAACCATTGAGTAAATCTCTTTTGAGTAAGCCATTTTTTAAAATCCTGATATTCTGCAATAAACTTATGGAAGTATTCAGATTTATCTAATCTAATATTATGCGGTAAATTATCTCTATCTTGTGACCATTCGTAAAACTCAAAACTCGTTTCTTTTATAAACTTTCTTACTTCAAGATTATTAAATTCGTGTTTAACTAATCCATTTTGCAAATAATATTGAACACAGTTTATCATAAAGTTGTCAAATCTAAGCCACTCTTTGCTATCCCAATCAGTAAACAACATATGTCCAAATTCATCCAAAGGCGTGTGCTTATAGCTAAAATAAGAACTCATTTCAACTTCAAATTTTCTCCTTTCAAAAGAACCACCAACACCTCCAATTGTATAATTTGTAGTTATCAATATTTTTGGAGACTGTTCTACAGGAATAGAAATAGCGTCCTGTCCTTTGTATTCTAATGTTATTCCCTCAGTAATCAAACTAAATAATGATTCAAAATTGAAGTTCTTTTTAACATCATCAAAAACCAAAATTTGAGTATCTGTTGAAACTGTCTGATAAGGAAAAGATTTTGTAAACTCAAAAGACTTCCCGTCAATTCTGCTAAGTTTTTTCATGTTTTTTAGAGCGTTCCAAAACAATCCTTTTCCACTTCCTCCGTTTGGATTCTCTGAAATTGTTTCATCATTGAAAATTATCGCTTTATTGTTTGCTGAGGTTTTGAATGAGTGAAGCAAATAGCCTATAACCGATTTAAAGCTATTATATTTACTTACGTCTTTTCCAGATATAAGCCAAAGGAATTTTCTGAACACAGCCGAATGATGATCTTCTTTTACAAAATCCCTGTCAATAATTTGTCTTTTCCAAACATAACCATCAATATCTAAGTAATCGTATTGCTTAACTTTATCTTTTTTTACTTCAACAACGCAATTTTTGAAATATAAAAAACATTCCTCTAAAGTATCTTCTTTTATTTTTACTTTGGTAGTATCAAGCATTGATAAAAATTCACTCTTAAAATAACTGGTATTTGATGCCATGTAATCATAAGGAGCGTAACCAATATTCTCACGGCTTAATATATTATTAAGAACATAATCCTTAATTCTTTTGTCATTAGTTTCTTCAAGTAAATTTTGTTCCTTTTTTATAAAAGTAAAAGTACTTGAACTATCCGAAGGGTAGAACTTAAAAAAATTATTTTGCTCCAGCCAGAATTTAAATCTATGCGTAGATAAATTTATTTTCCCTTTGTCATTATAAAACCAAAATTCGTCAATATCCAAAGAATCTTTTATTAAATTCAGATCAATGTCTTTAAACTCGTTTTGTATTTCCTTTTTTGGTTTACCTGATCTTATTAGCTTTTCTATTTGTGTTTTTTTTACGGTATCCTCAAAAGCTCTCGTGTTAAATTCGCTAGTTCTTTTATAAGCAGAAGCAACTAATTTTAAAATTTCTTCTTCTTTTCCGCCCGTATTGAATTTTAAACACTCATATTCAGCATCAGTCTTGGTAACTCCGAAAGTATTAAAAGCAGAGGCTAAAACATGAAGATTTGTATTTTTCTTTCCTTCTATGAAACCATATTTTTCACTCCACCATTTTAGAAGATTCTCAACTATTTGATTTGACGAAGTCATTCTAACAATTGGTTCAAAAACTCCAATTTCTTCAATTTCTGGCTGTTCCAAATCAGTCCATAACTCCGAATCAGGATTAATAAATATTTCAGGATCATAAGATTCAAAGCATGTTCTGCTTAAATCTTTCCCGCTTTGATCCCAATTAGGATGATTAAAGTATTTTTCAATAGAACAAAAATATCCTTTATGATTCTTAGGTTCTTTTGGTATTTTTACCAAAGCCTTAATTCCTTTTGCACTTGGAGAAATCCAACAAGCGAAAATATATTTGTCTGAGCAAATTGAATTTTTAAAAATAACAGTTTCTTCTTCAGAATCGAACTTATCAAAATCTAAAATCATAAATCCAGAATGTTCAATTATGTTTGAATCTGATCTAGTTTTAAACTGTCCATTAAAACAAACTACAGGAAGTATTTTTTTGTTTTTATCATAATCTTCTTTGCTCATTTTTCTAAGCTTAAGAATCATGTCTTTTGAATTTCCGTTTTTTATTCTGTCCAAAGCGTAATTAATATCCTTATGATAAGGATTGTTTACATCGGTTATAAGCTTAAAAATAGATACTAATGCGATCATAATAATTATGTTTTTAATGATGTGACACGGTATGTGACACGCTTTAATCCCTTTAAAACATTGAGATTTTATGTTTTTGTGTCGCAATGACACATTTTTTTACTTTTTTTATTTTAAAAAATGATTTTTTACTAAATATCGTTTTTTATATAATATGTATTAGGGTGTTTTTTAATACATGTGACACGCTTTTCGGTAATCAATAATTTTAGATCCTTTGCTTGAATTGCAATTTTTACATAACGGCTGTAGATTTGTTATGCAATTCTGGCCACCTTTGCAAATTGGAATAATATGATCTAAAGATAATTTATAGTTAGAACCACATTTTAAACAACTGTTGCCGTGAATCCTAAAAACCTCTTTTCGTATATTCTTTTTAGAAATATAAATGTTCGCTTCTTTTCTCTTGTTATCTGAAACAATTACAATACTATTCCTTTCTGCTACATTCAAACTACTTAATGCTTTTTCGGCAATGTTATCATCAAAAATAACATCACAAAGTATTGCAAAAGATATTCTGTAATCGTGAATGTTTTTTACATCTATCTTAAAAAACTTATTATTATAGTTTTCTATAAGCTCAATGTAATTTTTTAAATCCTGAATTGTGTAGTTCAAAATCATAGTAAAAAAGAAACCCGAAATAATCAAGGCGTCCACTCCTGTCATAATTCGGGTTGTTTAAGGTAAGTTACCTTATACTTTACAAGCGGTGGACGTTCGCTGTTATTGATATTCAAATATACTTCTTTTTATTTAATAAGCCTAATTTTTACTAGCCTTGTTTTATGTAAATGTAGGGAATATTGTTGGATTGTGCAATATGTTTTTATATAATAATGCTTAAAACCCATTCTAATTCTACTATTTTAGTAGTAAATAAAGCTTCTTTTTCTTGATAACTTCCATACAATGTCGACCCATTTTCTAATTCATGTGAAGTCCATTTATAATTGTTCTGTTTATCAATCCATTCTTGCCTATGCATTTTGTAGCTTTCTAATCTTGATATAATTAAGTCTTTCATAATCTCCTATTTTGTGCCTTTTGGCGTTAGTTTTTGAATGTTTGGTTGTAGTATTTTTGACAAGCTTCTTCTTCTGTTGCATCATAGAATTCAAGTCTGTTTCCATGAATAAAAGCCACTTCAATTTGTACTCTTTCTTCATAGTGAGCATCATTAAATTCTGAAGTTATTTTTTGGATTAAATCCATAGGTAAATTCATTACCTCTGGAATATCAATCAAGTTTTGATATAGGTTCTGTATTGCCGTTTTCATCTTTATATTGTTTTTAAGTTATAAATTTGTGGGGGTTAGTTCTTTGCCTGTAAGTACGTGCCAAAAGTTCTGTAACTGATGAATATATTTAATATCTAAGGTTGTATTTTCGCTTCTTATTTGAAGATAAAAACGTTTAGATGTCATTAATCCAATTTCAATAGATCCATGGTCTAAATAATAATTACCACCAATGTAATTAAAGCCAAGTTTTAATAGCCAATTACCATCAATAACTATAGGTTTGATACTTTGTATATCATATCTGCCACTAGGTAAATGATTTTCTTTTTTACAATATACTAAATCGTTACTTATTTGATGAATAATCATTACTCCACTGTAATCATCCCAAATATAATTACCTATTCTTAAGTTAGTCGTTTTTAATTCCATGTTGTTCTAAATTAAAGTTAATAACATCATCGTATTTGTCAGAAAACGATGTGCATTCGATTGGTTCTCTATTTGTCGGTTCCGGCAACAATCGTTTTTTAAGGGCGTTGTTGAGGTTTGCGAATATCTGTTGGGTTGTTCTCATAACGAAAATAATTTGTCGGTTTCTGCTTTAATTTGTGATCTTAAAACTTTTGCATTTTTAAGCTGGTTTTCTATAAAAGCCACATCTGATTTTGTTTTATCAATTATCTTTTGAATATCAGTTTTATAATAGTTTACGAAAAACCTTTTTCCTTCGTCATTCAAAATATCTAACATTTGCAAAGGATTTATAAAGTTATTATAAGGATTATCAATGTTTTTACCATATTCCAAATAATGCAACCAATGGCCATTGTCGCATATTCCGCCACTTACAATTAATTTATTTTCTTTATTTTCAAATCTAGTCCATCCGTTTGACGAACCTAAATGGTCATGTATTCTTTCAGTTGGAATAGTTAGGAATGATAAAAACTTTTCCATTGGAACCGGATTTCTATTGAAATTAATCTTTATTTTATCCTTTGGTAACTTACTGTATAATTCTTTTTCTATACTCATAATTCTATTTTTAGTGATTTTATTTATCTGTTGGTTTTACAATGCATGTCCAATTCCGCAATTTCTACATTCTTGGTATTGTTCTTTAATATTTGTTTTCCAATTATGCAGACATTTAATATTCCATTTTCCTGCTGAGAATTTTGATTTTGCATCTTTTACAGCATCTTCATTGTAAAATGAAAAGTGACTTAAATTATCTTGTGCAGGATAATAATTGACTAATAAAATTTTATCCCCAACTGCGGTTATTGCTTTTCTTACTTTCTCAATTTGAAACTCTTTCATAATATTTATTTTTAAGTGGTTAATTAATCGTTTCTTATTTCATTATTTCTTTTACTATATGATAACAAACAGCATCAAACATTGCTTCCTCTATATCATCTTTAATCCTGTCATATTTTCTATATTCAGACATTTGTATTATTTCACTACGTAAAAAACTAGGTATCTCTAATTTGCAAAGCCTGTCTTTTATTTCATGTAATTTTATTCTTTTTGCAAACCATTCTTCTTTTAGTTTGTCACTCATTAAAGTTGCAGTAGTTCCGTGTAATAATAAATGATCCATAATTAATCGTTGTTATACATTCCGCATCCGTACCATTTTTCAATAGCAGGATTGTAAGCTACTGAATCTCTACTCACTACAATATTAGTAAAAACCAATTCATTAAAGTAAACCGTTTCATATCCTAATCCTTTGCTTTTTACCAGTCTATTACACTTCATTACAATAGCTTTAACACCTTGTTTTACTTTGCACCACGCTTCTATCAAAGCCTCAGAAAAAGTTACGTTTTGCATTTTGTAGATTGCGTGGGCTGATTTGAATATGATTGATTTGTTGTACATGGTTTCTTTGTTTTTGTTATACAAATATAATACTAATTTTGATATTTGCAACAACAATCTAAAACTTTAACATTTTAATTTTTACATACCTTTCAATTATAGGTTTTAAAATACACGGAATACGTATTGTTGTTGTGGGTTCTTTCTTTGGGCGTCCTGCACCTGCTCTTTTACCACCTCTTTTACTTTCTTGTTTCATGTTGTAATTAATTTTTATGTTGTTCTGGCAATGAAAATCCTTTTAGTTCTCCGTAAGCTTTGTTTAGCATGTACCAATCGTTTAAATCTTTAAATTTAATATGCATAGTTCCTTTTTTAAAGAACTTCATTTCAAAAAAACCCCATTCATACCATGTATTAGGTAAAATATTTATTTGGTTTGGTTTGCCATATTCAGGATTTTTAATACTGTTCCAATTGTATATTCTGCCGTAATTGTCGTAATTTTTAGCAGTAATATTGCAAAGTACTTTTATGAGATCATCCATTTTATCGCTACCATAAGAAGAATAACGCATGCTTAAACCTTCTCTATTATATTTTTCTTCTACCATTCCATCAACAATAAACTTTTTATTAAGCATGTGTCCTGAATTAGTTTTCCATCCTTCAATTTTATATCTATTTTCGTGGGTATGTTTTGTAAAATTGTCTATAGCTTCCTCTAAAGCTCTGTTATAGGTATTTTGTCTTGTACCTACAATTATTTGAAACATTCTGTAAATATTTTTCATTGTAAATGGAACTTTTTCCTGTGTTTCAACAAATTTGTTTATATCCTTCATAACCCCAGAGGTTACATATTTATCCATCCTCATTTTTGAAAATATATATTTCCATGATTCTTTTTGAAGAGTTTTAGAAAAGTCATCTTTATTGGCTACTGATTTATTATAACCTATTTGTAAATCAATTTTACTCATATTTATACCAGAAAGTAATCTATTTACATTTTCAACTTCTTCTTTCATTAAATCGAACGCTTTCATTGTTCCAACGTATCTATTTACTAAAGCTCTAACTTCGTTAAACTCCATTATTCCAATACCTTGTTCCTCTTCTTCGTCTTCGTCCATAAAAAAGCCTTCAAATTCGGCTCCTTCGCTTAGTATAGGTTTGTAAAGTTTTATTAATCCTATGTCAATTCCTGTAGTTCTTTCAGCAGTTGAAAATACGTCACCTATGTTTTCTGTAATTCCGTTTTTTAATATTACGGAAAGCTTACCGTATCTATTGAAGTTTTCAATTGTTTGCCAATTACACAAAGAAACTATTTCACAGCCTTCAGGAGCGATTTCCCAAGCATGCAAAATATGTTTATGCGCATCGCTAAAAGGAGGATTCATATAAATGCAGTCAACATGAGAAATCATTTCAGCTGTACAATTAAAAAAGTCTTTGCCTATTAATTTTATTTGTTTATCTTTTAAAATAGACTGACATCTTTCGTTTATTTCAATTGCTATAATTTCTTTTGCCCCTATTGTTTTAGCGTATTCTAAAATGTTTCCAAATCCTGCATGAGGATCTAAAACAATTTTTCCTACGCAATCAAGTTGCATAATTTCTAATACATGTAGTGGTGTTGGGTAAAGTTCATCGTGATACATAATTTTATTTTTAATGGTTATCTGAGTACAAATATACAACATCTTTTGAATTACGCAACACTTTTCTAAAACTTTAACATTTCCGCATATCACTAAAAAAAAGCCGAAGTGAATCGGCTTTGGGTTATTATACTACGTTATCTAAAGAATACGTTTTTAATATAGTCCTAATATTATCAGGATTTTTAAACTTTTTACTTATTTGTTTAAATGATTCCTCGAGATGTAATTTAGTAAATTCAATCATCCATTCCTCTACTTGTTTTGGAGTTGGAGCAATATTAAATTCTAACTCTTGTTTTTTATTTAAAATAAATGTTTCTGCGGGCGGGATTATTAATTTTAATTTCATAATTATTTTTGTTTATTGATTATTAATTATTAAATTTTGATTCAAATATTTCGTATCGTTCAGGTTTAGGATAATGTTTATCAATTAACCTTTGAATATAAACCTGTTTAGTTTCTATTTTAAAAGGTGCTAAATTTAATCGCTCTTTAGCTCTCAGCTTCTTTTTCTGTTCAATCTTTAGTTTCATAAGCTACTGTTTCAGGGTCTATTACTTCGATGTTGTTTGGGTTGGTGGTCATGGCTAAAAGTTTGTGTTTCCTTCAATTTTCCAACCTACAATAGTATTAAAATACTTGTCTACACCTTGCGGATCTGTCCATTTTCTACCTTTTAAATTATAAGATACTGTAACTTCCTGACCGACATTATACGGATCAATTAAATCAACTCTGTCTTGCTGAAATTCAATATTAATTGATTGTGGATATTGGGAATCTCGCTCTGTTTTCAATATTAAAGAACGCTTTTTAAATGTTCCGCTTGTTTCCTCTGTTCCGATGTGTTCGATTTCTCCTTTGATAGTCATATTTAAAATTTTAATTGTTTAATTTTTTCTTCGATTCTAACTTCTAATTTATTCGCTCTTTCGATAGCAATTTTTGTCCATTTGTCAATTGTTCGCCAATCCGTAACCGTTTCAATTTTCGGCTTTATTGGCGTTCCTTTTGCTCCAATTACTTCAACTTCAACTTTCTTTTTCCATCCCATATCAACAACCGATTCACGCGTAAATTCTTCAATAAAAGGCTTGATACTTTCAGGTCTGTACGCGATAAACCAAACTTTTTTAAATTTAGGGTTTACGGTAAAGTATTCAACTATTTGCGGTATCTTTTCCTTTGGCGTTTTGTTCTCTACTAAAATTGCGGTGTGTTCTTTCCTGGATAAACATTTTGCTTCTGCTCCGTATTCTTCACACTCTGAAATTCCATCAGGAGAAACGCCTAATAATTTAGATTCTTCGCTTTGTAGCCATCCTGAATTATGAAATTGTATTCCGGTGTATTGTGAAATGTATTCAAGTGCTCTCGGTTCTAATTCCTTACCGCGTATCATTGCATCGTTCATGTAACCTTCTTCATCTTGGTCTTTATATTCTTCTAAATGCTGAGAAAGCAAATCAATGAATAATGTTTCAGAATCAACAAACAGACCTTTTGATGATGTGCCACCTATTTTTCTCCATCGTATCGCGTGCCATTCTGGGGTATTCTGCTCAATGTTTTTGTAGTTTATCATGGCTTCAATTCTTTTGCAAAATTCATTAATATTTCTAATGTTTGTTCTCTTGCATCATCCGAAGCAGCGAATCCTGCGCCTCTTTCGCTTGGTTCATAAACACCTACTAATAAAGTGCATTCAATATCTTCTAAAAGCTGTTCTACTTTTTCTTCTAATTCAACTGAATCGTTATAGGCCGTCATTGCTTGGTCGTACCACTCCCAATTATCAACACCTCCGTTTTCTAATGCGTTTAATTTTGCTTCGGCTTTCTCTAACTCTTTTAATCTTTTTTTACTTATTTTGGTTTCCATAATTATTTAAGTTCGTTTTTAAGTTTGTCTTTTAAAGATAATGCGGTCGGTAAATTCTTTTCAGTCGCGGTCAATAACTCCCAATTAGATTTTAACTCATCTAATGTTTTAGATTTGTTTAAAGTTGCCAACGCGTTTACATCTGATATCTGAGGCGCATAATACTTTTTGAATCTTGCTACATGTCCGTGTCTTTTATCAGCTAACGCGTAAAGCACAAGCGGTTTATTTAGCCAATGTTCCATGTATTCGCTTCCAAACTCCTTTTCGCAAAAATTAGCGTTTGTATTGTTCAAAATAACAGGTTTGTATAACGGCTTCCCGCTTGGATATTCTGAAAGCCAAAAACCTGTACGAGTTAGTTTTTTTTGGCTGTTCATGTCGAAAGTTTCAGAATCTTCAAACTTTGAAATTACGACATTCATTTCTTTTTTTAAGCCCTTTAGTTCGGCTTTTAAATCTTCTCCGCTAATGTAGCGCGAATCATTGTTTTTCTTCCAATGGGTTAATGTTTCCATAATTTTATTTCTATTTTAGGGTTTAAATTATTTTACTGAATGAATAGGTTGTTGAAAAGAAGCCACGATTTTTACATGTGAGAGTCCAATTGTCCTTATTCATTTTGGTTATTGTGTTTTTCGCTTTAGATACCTTTCTGTACGGTATTTTTATGTGGACTGTGATGTACATGGTTAAAAACAATAATCTCCTGATTCGATAATAGCTCCTGATTTATCAACTACTTTATAATCGAAAAACTTTGCTTTCTCCCAAAATCCATCGACAAATATTTCAAATTCAAAACCGTCTATATTATAATCTTTTGAACTAGCGCCACCCATTGAATCGTTGTCTTCGTTTTGAAAATCTTTTTTAAGTTCTAAGAAAAAATCTTGTGCTAATTCTAAGTAATCTATTTTATCGTTCATAATCATATTTATTTATCTGGTTAGTAATAATATTGTTTTTAAATACTTTTGCCTGTTGTTTGATTTCTTTTGCGTAGTGGGTTGTTATTTGGATTGTTGTTATTGCGCCATTTTTAGACACTACAACCAACTTCAAAGACTTTCTGTACACTCGCTTTGAGTTCTTTCGGATTTGCGTTTTACAGTGGTTTATTAGTTCTGGGTTCATTATTCGGTGCCGTTTGATATTAATTCCAATTGTTCTGCCACGCTTTCAAGTATCTCCTGTTGCTCTTCCAGTTCATAAATAAGAGTTTCTAAATCTTCATTTTTTTGATTAAGCTCTTGACCTTTTTCGGATTCTTGTTTCTTTTCTGAAAAATTATAAAATTTTTCTTGATCAACTTCTAACTTCTCTCTTAGCTTAGATATTTTTTGACTTATTTTGTAAGCTGTGTTTTGAATGACACCTATTTCTTTTGATATTGCTATATTCATACCTCTTTAATTTAACTGATTAATATTATTCTCAACAGCCTTAATAATCGCATTCACATTCGGCATCTTAACGGAATTGCTTTTATTAACGTAGTCGTTGAATTGGTTCTTTAATACATCTTCAATAGTTTGCACTTGGATGAAGTTGTGTGTAGTTCAGGAATATTGGTTTTCTAATTTAAAAACATTAAAATCCCGTTGGCTGTTGGTTATTACTGCAAAGTTTTTCATGATGTAACTTTTTTAATAAGTTCGTGCGCTTCATAACATGTTTGAAAATCAGCTTCAAGAAAACCTTTTAAGTGAAGATCTTTTATATTCTCGGTTAATTCAAATTGCAATTTTTTAACCATTTCCAAAAGTTCAGGTGCATATGAAATAAGTTTTGCATTTGCACTTTCTTCATCATCGATAATCTTAGAACTTATTATACATACATCTTCTAATTTTTCATTTTTAACACAAAAAAAATCGTCATCTACATATATATCCCATTCTCCTTTAGTCCCTTTAAATTCCATAATTTCAATTTGTTTTTTGGTTGTTAATAAATCCGACAATTGCCGAGTAAGCAACTGTTCTTAATTGTTCTTTGTCTTGGTTGGTTAAATACTTTCTTTCGATGCTAATCGTTAGAATGTCTTTAATTTCTCCGCGATCTTTAATTTTAGGTCTTGCCATAGTTTTATATTTAGTTTATTGAAATTATATTTAAACATTCGAATACTCCATGACCGTAATCTTTTAGTAGCTGTATTGGATTGTCTTCAACGCCTACTAATTCAAATGTAGCTCTGTATTGAGTTTTACCATCTGATTTTCTTAATGAAAGAGGCTTTAATATGTCTACCAATATAGCTTGTAATCCTTTTCCGCATTCTATAGTTATTGTATTCATGATAATTTTGTTTTAGTGGCTATCTTAGAGCAAATATAACACTATTTTTTAATTACACAATAATTTAATTAAAATAAAATTACTTTAAAACTAAAAATTAACACTTTAATAGTTTTCGTTGACGTGTAGAATGCAAAAAAACCGCTCCAATTAAGAAGCGGTTTTAATAATAATCCCCAAATTGCGAAGTTAACCAGACTTCAAAAGCCTAAAAACTGTAAAAATAAAATTATGAAAGAAATTTTTGTACTTGAGACTGTAAAGATAATAAAATAAATTACGCTTTTCTAAACTCGCAAATATATTCTTCTCCTGCTTCAAAGAAATCTAATGCATCAGGATTAGTGATATGCATTTTAACCGAAGCGTTAGGAGTGTAAATGCTAAACGTTTTGTTCTCTGGAGAATCCCCAATAACAGCCGTCATATTTGCTTCAATGTTTTTGTTTCCGTAGTCTACTACTGAGCCTACTTTGAACTTTGCTTGTAATGTTCTCATTGCTTAATTTTTTAAAGTGTTAATTAATAATGTAAAGATAATAATTATTTCGTTACGGCAAATTTTTATATTTTCTGTATGCCCAATAAATAATTAACAAAGGGATTATCAACCAAAGCAACTCAAATGGGTTAAACTGCTTTTTATTTATAGCCTTTGAACTATTTTCTTTTTTAGATGTATTTACCTGTTTGACGGCTTTTTGTTCTGTTATAGCTTCCTTTTTCGTTTCAACTTGTAAGATTTCCTTACTAGTTGCCGTATTATTCTTTTGATTAATTGATTTACTTGTTTTTTTTGAGTTGTTTAAGATTGTCTTTTTTCCGTTTTCGTCTATTATTGAAGCCTCTTTTGTCGGGTCTATAGGCTCGAAAGTATCTTCCTTTGAAACAATCTCGTTTTTATCATCAACTTTCAAAGTAGTTGTTTGCTTAATGTTTGATTCAGATTGTATTTCTGTGATTGAGTTGTCGATTTGCTCCGTTTTTGTTTCTTCTTTTGAATGCTCTTTGTTTACTTTACGGGAACCGCATGAAAGTAATAACCAAATTAATGAAATAACGGTTAGTATTATGAATGTTTTGATTATGGTTTTCATGATCTATAAATTTTTGATTATTGTTTTAGCAACTGCTTTTAATGTTTTTGCGTAATTTGGGTCGGTTGCATAGCCTGCCTTGGCTATTTCATCAAACCATTTATTATAGTCTCCGCGAACTTCTAAAGCTTTTGCGTATCTTGGATTTTTAAAAAAGAATCGCGAATGATCTTTAAAAGAATCCGCAGGAGTTTTATATTTACGAAACCAATCTTTTACTTTATAACTCCATGTTCCGTTTTTATTGTCTGTGATTGAAATTATCTCAGGAAACTTTGCATTACGAGTTTTTAAAATCTCTCGTGTTGTGATTAATTGTTTTTCTGTGTCAGTTGCTTTTGCTTTAATACCAAAAAACATATTTCCTGGAACTGCTTTCGCCCATCCTGTTTCAAGCGCAGCTTGAGCCAAAGTAGCTACAAAATGTATTCCTGTAGTCATTTGGCATTCTTCTGCGTCTTTTCTAAATTTTTGTACAAATTCTTTTGGTGTCATTTCTTTAAGTTTTCGTGATTATTATCCGTTAATGAATCTTTAATTTCTCCATAAGAATTATCTTTATCCAATATAATAACCTTTCCTTCCTGCATCTTCTTTTCTTTCCTATCTTGTCTTATGTTCCATTGATTTGTTAATTGCAGAACTAGCAAAACCAAGCTTAGAATAGCTATGATTGATTTGTAAATCATATTAGCATCAACATATTCGCTTATAAAAAACAAACTTGTCGAGAACCATGTTCCTATATTTAATGTTTTTGACAGTAGGTAATGCATTACTTATTTAGGCTCTAATTTATAAAAAGCTAATGCGATCAATATAAATATAATCACATTTAAAATGTCTAGATAATTTTGATTTAAAGATATAAAGAATTTTAATACAGAAAAAATAAGAATAGATAGTGACAATGAAGTACCGATAATCTTAATCCATTTATCTTTGCATTCGTAAAATAAAATAGCCATTATGCCATAATTAGAAACAAAATATAATCCATTCCAAATTGGCGTGTTTTTAGCAAAAAGCATATACACTGCTGTAAACATAAGCAGTGTATAAATTGGTATTTTTTCTATTTTCATGGTTTACCACCTTTTGGTCCATTTGGCGGGATTGGATCGCCATCAGAACTAGCATTGGCTGTTTTTTGAATAGCGTCTAATGTGTCTTGTTTTTTAGAGCTTCCCAAACTAGAGCCTAGCCAATACCCAAATACTCCTGTCATTAAACTGACAACGCAAATAGTGATCTGCGGGTCTTTTACCTCATAAATAAATGCTGCTAAAAAAAAGTATACAAACCCAAAAAGCATTGTTATGCCTGTAATGGATGCCCTAACTATATCTGTAATATTTTTCATGTTTTATATATTTTGTTTTAATTAAAGTATAGAATAGCTAAAACTTACCACACCTGCCAATAATGCATTTGTAGGCGGTATAGATAATATTACAGCTTGCGTGCTGTTAGCTGATGGCAATTGAACCAAAGAGCTCGTAATACTTGAACCTTGAGAGATAACGCCAGACCCTACATTTGTAGCTGTAGTAGATACTCTATTTATAGGTAAAGTAATAGTCAAAGTAGTGCTTGTGCCTCCTGTTGTTGGTGTCAATTGATAGCCTACCCTAACCGTTACAATATTCCCTATCTTTGTATATACCGCGTCTTGTAATGAACTAGAAGACACGTTTGAAGTGTTTGTAAGTGTTGGCGTATATGCTCCAGAAGTTCCTATTGCCGCCTGAACAAAAGCAGTTGTAGCAATCTGAGTTGTGTTTGTTCCTGCTGTTGCTGTTGGTGCTGTTGGCGTTCCTGTTAGGGTTGCGCTACCTATAAAACCAGGTGCGGTTATATTACCTGAAAAAGTAGCGTTCCCGTTTCGTAAAATATCTACCAAAGTCGTGCTAAATCTGGAAAGTTTAAATGCTGAACTTGTAAGTGTGGTAAAATCTGTATTATCTGTTTTTCTAACATTAATTTGCATATCTGCGGAACCCGCATGAACATCTGTTGTAGATGACAAAACATACAAACCTACTGAAGTAGAAGACTTCCCAGAAATTAACGGAATTGCTACACCTGAGCCGAAATTAGACATAGATACACTGCCAGACAATTGGTTTGCTATATCAGTGGTTTGAACAGTTCCGGTTAACACATTTAGTTTACCCATAGGGTTAGTTGTTCCTATTCCTATGTTCGATCCATCATCATAAATATTAGCATTTACAAATCTTCCAACGCTGTTCGCTCTAGGGATAAAACCTGATGTTATTTTTCCTATAAAAGAATCATTGTTTACAAATTCATTTAATGTTTTACTAAAGTTATTTGAGAAAAGGCAGTTAGTAAAACCTCCAGAAAATATAGGATCTAAAAAATAAAAGTTATCTGCAAAGTTGTGAAAACCTGATCCTGTAATAGTAATTCCTGTAACGCTTATCTGATTACTACTGAAAATAATTCCTGTGCAATTTGTAAATACTATGTTCCCACTGTATATCGCGTTACCTGTTATTACATGGCTTATTATATTATCTACCATCTCTATTGAGTTTACAGTAGAATGATTAATAAGATTGCTAACTATATTCCCATGCCCGACATTACTGACTGATGTTGTGTAAATTCCATATCCATTATTACTTATTACGTTTCCTGTAACATTAGTATTGCCAGCACTAGCAACTACTGCATATCTATTTAGATAAAAAGAAGATCCTATTATATTACTATATTCACCGCCAGCACCACCAGAAACGCTTGTATAGTGATTAACTCCGTTTGGCGCAGTAGATATTGCGCAATAATTACTTAGGAAATTACAGTTATTTATGTCTATACTTTTATTGTCCTTTGAGGTAACAGTTCCATTATATCCGATTCCTATTGCATTAAACCCATATATTTTACAATTAGTTATTTTGCTTTTAGGAAAATTAGTGTTTAAATAAATACCTGATCTAGTACCTATAGAAGATACTGTCTGATACTCTATATCATCGGCACCATATAACGCTACTTTATCTATGTTAATACCTCCTACTAAATCAGCGTTTAACATATAACCAATAGACCCAGATTTAAATTTTATAATACTTTTTTCTCCTAATCCTGATATGTTAGAATTATTCAATAAATTTATATTTGAAGTTATAAAAACACCTTCCGGTACAAATATTTTTTTACCTGTAGCTATTGCGATTTGAATAAATGCAGTGTTATCTGTTGTTCCATCTCCAATAGCTCCAAACCATTGAATATTAACAGAATCATTAAAAATTCTTTTTATACGTTTTCCATCGGAAGTAACTAAAATAGTTCCTGTGTTGTCAGAACTTGTGACATCTGTTGAGTCGTAATACCAGTTCCCTTCCTGCCCTAAATCAGTAGTATAAAAATTATTGCTTGGCAAAGTTCCAGATAATGCGCGAATTTGAGAAATTGTTCTTTTATAAATCAAAGCTCCGTTGATTGTGTTTAAAGCGTCGCTTGACGTAACTGCCGGTGTAATGTTGCTTTTATTCAAAACCGCGTCTGTAGTAATTGCTACAGGAACATCATAATAAGAATTATAAGAACTGCCGTAATAAACGCCAAAAGTAACATTTCCGCCTCCTACTCCGACTTTTTGAGCAGATACATGATAGCGAAGTCTTTCGCCTGTATTTATTGTAATGTTTTGCGTAAGTGTTCCAGAAATTGAAACATTGCTGATTGATCCCGCAACTAAATTTACCAAACCGCTGTCCAATATCGCTACTACTGTAACGCCCAAATCCCCAACTGGAGCACCTGATACTCCTGAAGCAATTGGTGTGCCTCCATTGTTGCAGCGATAAACTTCTAAAGTAAAACGTTGCTGTGTTGCGTTTGGTGTTGGTGTTGCCGATACGGTTAAATTACCGCTGTAAGTCCCTGCATAACCAATTGTAGCCGAAGGCTGTGCTCCAGAAATCAAATCTTTATTGAAATAAGCTTTTACGTTATCCCCCAATACTAAAGCAGAAGGCGAACCAGTTGCGGTTGCTCCTTTTCCTAATGGATTTGAAGCGAAAAACGTTCCAGCTGTAACTGTTGTATTATCGGCCGTAAACCAAACACGTTGTGTAAGTCCTGCCGAAGTACTGCTGATTTGCCCTAAACGTGTGTCAATGCCTGCTAAATGATTGCCTATTGTCTGTGTAGGCGCGCTGTAATTTACAGGCATGTACGGAATATTTACGTTTATAGGCGCAATCTTGCTAACGCTTCCGTCTGCTTCGTTCGTTGATAAGAAATTAACAGTAGATACCGTTGCAGGCGTTTTAATTTTAAGCGTGTTTGTTGTTGTATTTCCGTATGTAGGATTCTGCAACGTTTGCCCGTAACTCGATACGGTAAGTAATAATAAAAAAAGTATTTTTTTCATGTTATGCTGGTTTTATTTTTGCGCCTGCATCTGGCGTAAATGTTAATGTTAAGATATTTCCTAATTGAGACCAATCGGCATCGTCTAAAGGTGCACCATTCCAAAAAACAATGTTAGCTAATGCTGTTGTTGTTAAATCAAATGTTGTTTGAACTCCGTCGGCTGTAAATTGACGTTTTGGAAACGGTACAGGAATAATAGGCAAATCATCTGTTTTTGTATATTTAGCAAATTCTTTAAAAACTGCATCTTCACTTGGAGTTGTTTCCGTATACCCTGATCTAATATTTTGCGTAATACCTGCTAATTCTACATTAACAGGTATTTGAACCGCTAAAGACCAATAAGAACCGTTAGATGTTACTGCATTTAGT
>Ga0164308_10000271_pt1 | contig 27838 bp, 19 predicted proteins | sample Whisoiple_246_MG_FD_109983 | JGI IMG/M metagenome (GOLD analysis project Ga0164308, IMG submission 109983) | Soil microbial communities amended with fresh organic matter from upstate New York, USA - Whitman soil sample_246_MG | ecosystem: Environmental > Terrestrial > Soil > Unclassified >... | reverse complement strand
CCGCGCCACCCAGGAACGGGATACCCGTTGGCTTGCCGAGGATCTCGAATCCCTCGTCGGTCTTGACCAGTACGCACACATCGAAGGTCCCGCCTCCGAGGTCGTAGATGCAGATCCGATCGCCGACTGCCACCGAGTGATGGGCGGCGTAATGATGAGCGGCCGCTACCGGTTCGGGACAGGTCGTCACGCCGGTGAGCCCGGCGAGTTCAGCTGCGGCCACAAGCTTTTCGATGTTGAAGGTGGTCCAGGTCGCGGGATGCGTCAGTGTGACCTGGGCCGGGCGCTCACCCATCCGTTCCACCGTCTGCTCGACGACCCACCGCAGGACGTGCGCCGTCAATCCTTCCGGGGTGAAAGTCGCGCCGCCGGCGTAGATCGGCGTGGTGTCACCGACCCGCCTCTTGAACTCGCGGGCGATCCCGGTCGGATCGGTGGTCGCCTGTCGTTCGGCGAGTTCACCGACCGACAGCGCGCCGTCCGGTGCGACATGGACGACAGTCGGGATCTCCATGGCCCGATTGCCCAGCCCGACCATGCTGGCAAGGCCGGTCTCATCGACGGTGGCGGCGGCCGAGAACGTCGTGCCCAGGTCGACTCCGAGCGAATACCTGATCATCGCAACCTCCCCGTCTATCTCGTGCGCCGTGAGCTCTGATGCCGCGACCGGTTCATCCGCGATGTCGGCCAGTCACCGGTCGGCGGCGGTACGCCATGCTGAGTACGCCACCGACGCTGACCAGACCGATACCGATCAGCAACGCGCCAGTGGTGTTGACGCCGGTGTAGCTCAGTGACATCGGGCCGTCGTAGCTGATGCCGGCAATCGGTCCGGGAGAATCCGCGGCCGCGGAACCCGGCGGAGCGATCACGGTCAGTGGCACCGAGGTGGTCACGCCGCACGAGACGCCCACGACCTCGATCGTGTGTTGTCCGATCTCGGTGTTCTTCGGGATCACGACGGCTGCCTGGAAGGTGCCGTTGGAGCCGACTGTCGCCGTTCCCAACTGCACCGGATCGGAATGCAGCACGATCAGCACCTGCTCGCCGGGGGTTCCGCCGGCACCATTGACGGTCAGCGTCTGGCCTGGATAGACCTCGCTGGCGGACAGCGAGACGCCCGGTCGTTGCCCGGTCTGCGGGTTGGTGGACGGTGCGTTCCACCAGGTCGGCGCGACAGTGTCGGTCACCGTGACCTGTTGTGTGCCTGGCTGCTCGGTGACGGTCTGCTGCTCGGTGACGGTCTGCTGATCCGTCAGCGTCCGGTTGGTGCCGGGCGCTGTACTCACGACAGTTTCAGTCGTCGGGACAGCGACTGTCGAACCGCCGGCAGAGACTGTGGTCGGCACCTCCACCGTGGTCGGGGCTGTGGTGGTCTCGGTGACCGTCTGGGTCTCGGTCGCTGTCTGAGTCTCGGTGCTGGTCTCCGTCTCTGTGACCGTCGCTGTCTCTGTGACGGTCGCTGTGTCTGTGACGGTCGCTGTCTCTGTGACGGTCTCCGTGATCGTCTCCGGATCCGGCAATTCGACCTTGCACTCTTCGAGGTGTTCCCTGACGTAGTCGCCGTAGTAGCAGGGATCCTCGTCGCCACCGCCGCCAGGATTGGGGTCGAGCACGAGCGCCGGAGCGACATCATCGCCTCTGATATCGGAGAACCCGTTGACCGGATCCCCAGCGCCTGCTCCGGCATCGTCGGCTCCGTGTGCAGTCCCGCCGTAGTAGAGCATCGTGAGCGCTGCGGCGAAACCGATGACGACCGCCGAGAAGGACGCTGTCGCTATCCGACCAGGTCGATGCGCGTTGGTGCTCCTGCCAGCTCTGATCATGACGTTGCCCATCTGGTCACCGACGGGACCGGCCCGCCGGCACACGAAGTACCTGACAGACCACAGATGAGTTGGGCGATGACGAGATACATCATCTCGGCCGATGGGATCGCTGGACCAACGTGAGATGGCTCAGGAACCAGCCCGTCGAGTCCGGTGGCGCGTTGGTGCGGTCGGCCCCACTGGGGTGGCGCTGGCGCCGGCCATCTCCTGTGCTGGTGCGCCCTCGACAAGTGAGCAAGAATTCGACCTCACCCAGCTGTATCAACCTGCACCGAGCAGGATCAGTCATGAGTCGGTTTCTCATTTTCCGTGTGACCTCGGTAGCAGCCGAGAAGGGCCGAGTGGATGTCCGAACTGACGAACGTCGAAGAGCTGGTCTCCGCCGCGGCGAGCGGCGACGCCGAGGCCTGGGACCTCCTGGTCAAGCGGTTCCTGCCACTGGTCTACTCGGTCATCGGTTCCTTTCGACTGTCGAGAAGCGATGCCCAGGACGTCAATCAGACGGTGTGGCTGAAATTGGTGGAACATTTGGGCGAACTCCGCGATGCCCGCGCCCTGCCCGGGTGGATCGCGGTCACGACGCGCAACGAAGCGCTGCGCGTGCTCAAATCCCGGGGTCGCACGGTCCAGATCGACCCACTCAGCAATCACGTCTTCGATGCCCACCCGGCGTCGGCGTCGGTCGACGAGGACCTGCTGCGGAGTGAACGACGCCAGGTCCTACGTGACGCCTTGGCCGAACTACCATCGAACCAGCGCAATCTGCTGCTGTTGTTGGTCGCCGATCCACCGGTCTCCTACCGGGAGATCAGCAAACAGCTCGGCATTCCGATGGGCAGTATCGGACCCTTCAGATCGAGGTATCTCGAACAATTGCGTACGACCACAGCGTTGACCGCGTTCTTGAAGTCCGACAGCGATCGAGAACAATTCGGGGGACGATGATGGCCCGTTTCGATGACGACGACGATCTGATGGCGGAGCTGTCGGCAGCGGTGGCCGAGGAACGACTGATTCCTCCCGGCGCCTTCGAAGATGCCAGGGCGGCGTTCCTCCTCCGCGGAGTGGACGAGGAGCTGGAATTGCTGACCATCCTGTACGACTCGCTGCTGGACCAGGAGTCGCTCGTCCGCGGAGCTGAACACGCGTCAGTGCGGACCCTGACCTTCAGCCGAGGCGAGTTCAGCGTGGACATCGAGGTGGCAGAGGACCTCATCATCGGCCAGGTGATTCCGCAGCAGTCGGCTCACGTCACCCTCGCCTCGCGAGAGGCGACGGTCTCGTCCACCGACACCGACGAATGGGGAAGCTTCACGCTGCCGCGGCCTAGATCTGGTTCGGTTCGGCTGATCTGGCAGACCGGAACCGAGAAGCTCGTCACCGATTGGTTCAACCTCTAGATCCGGCTCCGAGCAGCTGGGCCGGAGGCCCCGCGGGTCATCGACGACATGGATGCCGACGGATCCTCGTGCGACACGCCCGACCGGCGCTCGCTGGCGGGTCAGTTCTCCCGCATCAACATGCCTTCAGCACCTGAAGAGCGGGAGGAGAAACCCATAAGCCAGGCAGGGCAGGGCGAGTCCCGCACTCCTGGCGTCGGCCGCGAGCTGCTCAGCCTTCAGCGGCCTCTTCCTCTTCCGGCGCTTCCTCGCGCTGAACGAAGGAACCCTGCGCGGTCTCCTCTTCCTCCTCTGGCGCCTCTTCCCGTTGCACGAAGGAGCCCTGCGCGGTTTCCTCCTCCGGAGCCTCGTCGCGCTGCACCGCGGCGCCGCCGGCGCCTGCGCCGCCGACCTGGGTGGTGGGCGCGGGGCCGCTCATCACCTTTTCGGCGTTGGCCGAGGCCTCCCGCTCGAAGCGGTCGGACGGATCGCTGACCTTGATCCCACCACCGGAGTCGGACCCGTCGACCGGGCCGCTGCGTTGCTGGATGACGTGCGTGAGCTCGTGGGCCAGCATGGTCTTGCCCTCGGCCGAACCGGGGTCGTACTTGTCGCGCTGGAACACCACGTTCGAGCCGACCGTGTAGGCATGGGCGTTGACCGACTGCGCCGATTCGTGGGCGCGGGAATCGTTGTGCACCCGGACATCCGAGAAGTCGTGCCCGAGCCGGCCCTGCATCTCCTCCTTGACATCGGGGGTGAGCGGGCTGCCCCCGCCGGAGTTGACCACGTCGTGCACCGGCGAGCGTTCTTCCTCCAGCATCGCGCCGACCCCGCTGTTGCCGACCGCCCGCTGCAGGCCGAGGATTCCCGCACTGTCGAGCACGTCACTGCGGCCGGTGGCGGCGGCTTGCATCATCTGGGACGGCGCCCGCGACTCGAGTCTGGCCGACCGAGGGCGCAGCGACGATTCCTCGGATTCATGATCGTGGATACGCATGCGACATCCCTCCGTGCAGCCGGGCCCACCATTCACCTGCTTCGATGGTCCCACTTCCGCCGGGGAAGCGGCAGGGGTTTTGGTCGACCGGAGGGGTCGCAGCCGTTGCCCGATCGGGCAGCGGGCACGTTAACCCTTCCGGGGTTTGGCGAACAGACCGCCGACAAAGGCGATCGCGCAACCGGCGAAGATCACGAACAGTCCGACACTCGGCTTCCCGGTGCCGTCCTGCAGCGCGACGGCGACCGCAAAGGCGGCCAGCAGGATCGCGGCCACCAACGCAGCCAGCCGGGTGAGCCGACCGGTGGATCCGGTCAACCCGAAGATGGCCAGTGCCGCAAGCAGAATGACGACGGCGCCGGCAGAGACGAGCGGATCCAGCGCATTGGGCAGGTCGGTGAACTCCACATTGGGAGCGACGCCGTTCGAGGCGACGTCGATCGCCGGCAGACTCCATTCCAGGCCGGTGATGTTGGGGCTGACCTGATCGCCGACACCGTCCGGGATGTCGATCGACGCACCGGTGTGCCACACCAGGAATGCTCCGGCGATCATCAGCCCGGCGCCGAGCAGGGTGAGCAGGATTCGCCACATCGGCCGGCGGTCGGACGATTCCTGGACGAAGTTGCCGGCCACCTCGGTGTCGCGGAAACCATCCGAGGCGACGATCGAGAACGGCCGGTTGGCCTCCTCCCCACCGTCGGGTCGTGGGGCCGAGATCTGCACCTGCACCCGACCCGCCTGACCGGGCGGCAGCTCGATGACGGGCGGGTTGAACCCGAACCGCACCACGCGTTCCGGATCGTGCCCACCGAACTGGACCCGACGATGACGCGATCCGCCACGGTTGTCGGCGGTGACGGTGGCGATCCCGGTGCCGCTGTTACGGACCCGGATGATGCTGGGGTCCAGTCGCAGCGTCATCGGCTCATCGGGGGCGGGTGGCGACGTCGACTGGATGAACGTGCCGTCCGCCTCGACCTCCTTGGCCCCGTCCGAGGCGGACACCGAAAACTGCCGGGTCAGCTCACGGCCAGGCTCGGGCGGATAGGCATCGAGACGACCGGTGGCCCTGGCGATCTGACCCTGACCCACCTCGACGACCGGTGGCCAGAAGGTGAAGCCGATGGCCCGCTCGGGATCGGTTCCGGCCAGTGTGATCTGACGCGGCCGGATGCCCTGCCTGTTGTCGACGATCACCTGGAACTGTGCAGAGGTGTTGTCCCGCACGCGAACCAGGCTCGGTTCGAGTTTGAGCGCGACAGGCGTCTCGACCGGCGCCGGTGACGTCGCCTGGATGAAGGTCCCGGTGGCCTCCAACTCCTTGGCGCCGTCCGCGGCGATCACCGTGATCTGCCGGGTGGCGTCCTGGCCCGGCTCGGGCAGTGGCGCCTCCAACCGCACCCGGACCCGGCCGATCTCGCCCGCCAGCACGTCCAGCGACGGCGGCGAGAAGGTGAATCGGACCATCCGTTCCGGGTCGCGGCCGGACAGGAAGACCCGGCGGACGCGGGTGCCGCTGCGGTTGTCGATGATGGCTTCCAGCTGACCGACGGCGGTGTCCCTGGTGCGGACGACGCTCGGATCCAGCCGAACCGCGACCGGCGTGTCCACCGGCGCGGCCGATGTGGTCTGGACAAACGTGGCACTGACCTCGAGATCGGCGGTTCCCTCGGACGTGGCCAGCACGGTCAGGGTTCTGCTGCTCTCCTGACCAGGCGGTGGCGGTGGTGCCTCGATCCGCAGCCGTGCCCGGCCCAGCTCACCGGCCAGCACATCGATCGACGGTGGGGAGAACGAGAAATGCACCAACCGCTCGGGATCACGGCCGCCCAGGAAGATCCTGCGGGTCCGGGTGCCCCGCCGGTTGTCGACCGTGATGTCGATCTGACCGGTCGGGCTGTCCTTGACCCGGACCAGGCTCGGTTCGATGCGCAGCGCCATCGGCACCTCGACCGACGTCGATTGGACGAACGTCACCAACGACTCGACGATGTCCTCGCCGTCGTCCGCCGACACGGTCAACTGCCGGGTTGCTTGCTCCCCCGCTTCCGGGGTCGGCGCTTCGACCCGGACCGCAGCACCGGCGGTGCCCCCGGCGGGAACTTCGAGGACGCCGGGCGAGAAGAAGAACTGGACCAGCCCCTCCGGGTCCCGACCGGCGAGCGTCACCCTGCGGTTCTGGTTGCCGGCCGAGTTGTCGATGACGGCCTGGAAACGCCCCGCCTGGCCGTCTTTCACCCGCACCACACTGGGATCCAGGCGGAGCACCAGCACCGACTCGATCCCCGGAACCGTGAGATCGATGGTCTGCTCGACCATCACCTCGGGATGGGCCACCGACTGCACCCTGATCAGCAGCGCCGACCGCCCGGCCGGCACCAGGCGACCACCCGGGATCCGCACCGACAGCCGGGAGTACTCGTTGCTGTTGGGCAACAGGCGGACTTCCGGCGCGGACGTGACAAGCCAGTCCGGCGCAGTAGGTGTCGTCACCCGGAAGGCATCGACGATCGGGGACAGGTTGAAGATCTGTACGTCGACACCGATCTCGTCGCCGCCTGGCAGCACCTCGACGGCTTCCGGTTCGATGGCGATGCGCACGGCCTCGGCCGCGGCGCTCGACCGCTCGGCCGCAGTGTCAGCGACCTGCGCCGCCGGTCCCGCATCGGCGGGCCGTTGGTCGGCCCGGGTTCCGGCCGCGGCGGTCGTGGCGGCCACCGCGAGCGCAGCCACTCCGTTCTCGGTCGAGTCACCGGCAGCGGCGGCATCCGATGGCGTCGCAACGGCCTGAACGGGTCCGGTCTGAGCGGCGGCGTCCAGGACATCCGCCGTCTCCGGATCGGCGTCCAGGTCGGTCTCGGTGGTGTCCTCCCAGGGCAGGAACGACTGACATTCGACGCAGAATTGCGCGCCCGGCTCGTTCCGGGTCCCGCAGACCTCGCAGATGTTCTCGTCCATTCGCCCTCCCTCGACCTGATGGCCGACCTCATTCATCGAATTCCGCCGGCGACAGTTGAATCATGACGCACGACGGCCGTCGATGGCGTCAGCGCCGCTCGAGTGACCCGAAAGAGTGCGCCGGCGGACAGGAGGCACGGATGAGCCGTCTCGGACATTCCCTGGGCAATTCAGCGTCGGGTCGCTGCGGGCGCCGGTCGGCTGTAGTACTGACCGAATTCCCGTTCCAGCACCAGACGGCCCAGCTTGCGGTATTCCTGCTGAATCGCGGAGATGAGTTCGGGCATGCCGATCGGCCCGGAATTACCCGCGGCCAGGTACCCCGCTGTGGTCGCAGCCGAGCGAATGTTCCCGCCCGACAGGGTGAATGATCGGGCACAGAAATCCAGGTCGAGATCGGGCGCGCAGGGCACCGGCGGCCGCAGGCACTGTTGCCAGATGGCCAGCCGGGAGTTCTCGTCCGGCGCCGGGAAGTCGATGATCATGTCGAGCCGTCGGGTGAACGCATCGTCGATGTTCGACCGCAGATTGGTGGCCAGCACGGCCAACCCGTCGAATGTTTCCATTCGCTGCAGCAGATAGGCACTTTCGATGTTCGCGTACCGGTCGTGTGCATCACGCACCTCGCTGCGCTTGCCGAAAATCGCATCGGCCTCGTCGAACAGCAGCACCGCGTTCACCCCGCCCGCCTCGGCGAAGATGCGCTCCAGATTCTTCTCCGTTTCACCGACGTACTTGTCGACGACAGTGGCCAGGTTGACCGTGTAGAGATCGAGTCCGAGTTCCCCGGCGATCACCTCGGCGGACATCGTCTTGCCGGTCCCCGAATCACCGGCGAACAGCGCCGTCACGCCGCGGCCGCGGCCGCCGCCCTTGCGCATCTTCCACTCGATCAGCACCCGATCCCGGTTCCGTGCCCTGGAGGCCAGATCGTGCAGTTGGCTGCGAGCGGAGTCGGGCAGCACGATGTCGTCCCAGCTGACCGCCGGTTCGATCCGCCGGGCCAGTCGCTCCAGACCGGCCGCATTCTGCGCCCGGGCACCGCGCCGGAGGTCCTCCGCGGTCGGCCGCCCGGTGCCCAGCAGCGACGCGGCCGCCGCCGCCCGCACTGCCCGGGACACCTGGCCGGGTCCGAGGACGAAATGCACCGGAATCGTCGACTCGTCCAGCTCGGCATCGGGACCGTCGGCGGAAGCCTCGCCGGGCGTGCCGGCGCCGAGTTCCGTTGCCCACAGGGCGATCCGCTCCGTGGGGCTCAGCGTCGGCGCATCGATGACGAGCGGCACGCTGTCCGTCCAGTTCGGATCCCAGGTCACCGTGCCGACGATCGTCACCGGCAGCGGCAGGTCGGCCAGCAGACGCAGCGCCTCGGCATGTCCTTCGGAAAATGCCTCGACCGGCCCGGCCACCACACCGGCGCCGCGGAGCAGCGCCTCCCGTCCCAGCACCGCGACGGCCTGCTCCGGTTCCCGACCGGCCGCGGCGCGAGCCAGATCGACGCCGACCACCGGCCGGCCGATCGCCTGCAGCGCGGCCGCGGCGACGGACGGACCGATCCCGATGCCCGCCTCGCGGACGTAGATCAACCGCTGCCCTGCGCTCAACGCCCTCGCCAATCGGACCGCCTGTTCGCCGGCGAACGGTACCGGGTCGGTGAGCAGACCCACCAGCGCCGGATCGGCGGCATCGTCGCCGAGCAGGTGGGCGGCGACCCGGTCCGGCACCCGCAGCGCCCTGGTCAGGAACGGCCGGTCGGCGTCCTCGACCTGGACCAGCGCCCGGTCGATCAACGGCGCGCCGGGCAGCAGCCTCGCCCGGGCAGTCGAGGACGCGGAGGAGACGTCGGCCAGCGACAGGGCGAGTCCGACCGTCGCGCGCCGTCGGGTGACGTCGTCGTTCAGGTAGCCGTACAACCGCTCGAACCTGCTGTCCAGGTCGGGCACCAAAGCGATCACCAGCAGTTCGACGTCCAGGTCCGTCAATCCGGCCTCGGATGCCAAGGTGCGCAACCGGATCGGCGTGCCCTCGGCGATCGACGCGTCGGCTTCCGCCTCGACCGCCTCCCTGGCCGCCCAGTCCGGCCGGGGCGGTTCGGTCGAGGCGGCGAGCAGCTGGTCGACGACCTCCTCGGTCAGGTACAACCCGCGGAACGGATCGTCGGGGGCTGGATCGTCGGCGCGCCGGTGCAACACCAGAGCGCGGATCCGATCCTCGACAAGGCCCACTCGACGCAGCAGATAGCCGAGACTGGTGTCGCTCACTGCTGGCTGATCCCGCCCTGGCGGCGCCGACGTGTCGGCGGCTTGGGTTTGTCGGCGCTCGCCCTGGACCGCGAGGTCGGCTTGTCGTCGCCATCGCCGGCCTTGCCGCTGTCGTCCTCATCGACGACGGCCGTACCGGTGGCCGATCCTGGGGTGGATCCCGGATCAGCGCCGGTGGTTCTGGCGCTGGAGGCGAACTCCCGCCAGGTCAAACCGCCGCCGGCCGGGTCGCCGGCCTTCGGAGCGGCTCGCCCACCGCCCGCCGCACCCCGGGCCGACGCTGCACCGGAACCACCCGTGGCCGATGCGGATCGAAGGGCCGCGGCTGCCCCGTTCATCTGCTCGCGTTCCTCGGTGGGTGGCCAGGAACCGTTCACCCCGCCGATCGAGATCCGGCCAGGCTTCACGACCGGTGGTCCCGCCTCGTACCGCTGCCCGGTGTCGGTCGGCGCGCTGACGACGACGTCCAGCGACGGTTTCAGCTCGCCGCCCAGAGCGGACCAGACATCGGCGAACGAGCGATCCTCCGGCGGTGGCAAGGCCACCGTCATCGGCACCGGCAACCCCATCTCGGCCAGCGGGCCGGTCACCAGGTCCGTGGGAATCGCGTCATGACGAAGAAAACAGGAGAGCAATGCCGCCAGCAGCCGATGCTCGTCCTCCGGGCGCTGTGTCCAGGCGGTCACCAGGTAGGACAGTTTGAAATGGCGCGGCGGCAGATGCCGGTGCGTGATCCGATCCCGGGCGTCGTACTCGTTGATCAGACCGCGTTCCCGGCGTCGCAGGTCTTCTCGGATGTCGTAGAGGTAGACATCGATCGTCGGCACATTGCGGCGGCTCGCCCAGTCCTTGGTGGGTGCGTCGAACACCACCTCGACCTCGGTGCCGTCGGTCGCCTCCCGCTCGATCAACGAGCGCAGCGCCAGATCGACCTCATGGATCACCTTGATCACTGTGCCAACCCGCCGCCGTCCGGGCCACCCGATGCGGGACAGACTGCAGGGCACAGCTCACTGCCCGATCGGGCATTTCCCACGCACCGCCCTCGGCGGCCGCACCGGCACTCAGCCGAGAATTCGCGTCGCATTCCCGGCGAATCGCGTAGTTTCTGCGCCAGGGATCCGCGCACCATCGCTCGTTGCGCGGCGTCGCCACCGACCGAACGAACAGCTGAGAGGCCGATCGATGACCGACCCGATCATTCAGTTGGAGACAACCCAGCTGACGGTCGAGCCCGGCGGCCAGGGCCGCACCTTGGTCACCGTGCGGAATCTCGGCAACATCGTCGAGGGATTCGCCCTGCAGGTGCTGGGCGAGGGCGTAGCGGAATGGTCGGAGGTCACTCCCGCCGAGGTGCAGGTGTATCCGGAGCAGGAAGCCACCGCGGTGGTGGTCTTCTCGCCGCCGGCCGGCAACACCACCCGCAGCGGCACCTTCCCCTTTGCGGTGCGGGCCGAGTCGGTGGTCGACCCGGATGTCTCCGCGGTGGCCGAGGGCGATCTCGAGATCGGGCGGGTCTTCGGCCTGCAGACCAAGATCACCCCGGTGACTTCGTCGGGTCGATGGCGCGGCAAGCATTTCCTGGAGATCACCAACTGGGGCAACGCACCCGTCCAGCTCAAGCTCACCGCCACCGATCCCGATGAGAAGCTGGCGTTCCTGATCGGGCCCGAGCTGATCGATCTCCCGCTCGGTGTGACGGCTCATGCCCAGCTGCGGGTGCGCACCCTCAAACCGTTCCTGCGCGGCACCCAGGTGCGACATCCGTTCCAGCTGGTCGGCGAACCGGATCCGCCCGAGGCGCAGACCGGCCCGCCGTCGATGATTCCCAATCCGCGCCGGGCGACCATCGACGCGGCCTTCGTGCAGCGGCCGATCGTGTCCAAATGGACGATCATCGTGGCGCTGCTGTTGGTGGCGGCGATCATCGGAGCCATCGTCTGGGCATTGACCAGACCCTCCGAGGAGGAGATCGGACTGAGCCAGGGGCCACCGAAAACGCCGACGCTGTCGGTGGTTCCAGGGGATGCGACCTCGGTGAAGCTGCTCTGGCAGGCGCAGCCCAACATCCAGACCTACAACATCATCCGGCTCGACGCGCAGGGCAACAACGAGGGCGTGACCCCGGTCGACGGGCAGCTGGAGGCGCAGACCATCGGCGAACTCCAGCCACTGACCCAGTATTGCTTCCAGCTGCAGGCGATTCGGGCGGACCAGAAGAGTCCGCTGTCCGAGAAACAGTGTGCGACAACCACCGCCGCCCCAGAAGCGTCCCCGTCACCCTCGGCGTCCGCGGAGATCTCACCGTCGCCATCGGCGGGTCCGAGTGCCTCACCCAGCGGTGAGGCTCCGCCCAGCTCCGGCGCGGCCCCCAGCAGCCCCGGTGGTGCGGGGCAATCCGCGGGCCAATCCGGCGGAGCGGGCTTGCCAGGCGTACCGGGAGTTCCCGGCGGAAACGGTCAGGCCGGTGGGGCGACCACCGCACCCAGTGGCGGCCAGACAACGGGTCCCGGCGCGCCGACCACGCCGGCCACCGTGGCCCCGCCTGACGGCGGCGGGTTCGGACCGTCCCAGGCGATCTCCGTCTTCGCCTACTTCCCCGCTGCCGATTCCGAGGCCCAGGGCCGCGCCGAGTTCTTCCGGCAGCAGCAGGTCGCGGCGGGGATCCCGGCACAGGTGCTGCGCACCAGGGATTTCCCGCGACTGCAGATCATCCCCGGCAGCACGCCGGCCGACACCTTCGTGGTGTACGTCGGACCGTTCAACACCCTGGCCGAGGCGCAGAACCGGTGCGCCACGCCGCCTTCCCTGGGAACCCAGTGTCGGGCGGTGGTTCCCAGCCCGCCTGCCTGAACCGACGGCCCGCCTGCTGCAGGGTCAGCCGCGTTCGAACAACCGGAGCTCGGTCACCGAGATCTCGTCGTCCGGCTGGTCGGTGGCCGGCGGATAGGCATCGACGATCGACAACATGACCTGGCTGGTGTCGACCGCGTCCAGGTCCTTTTCCTGCAGCCCGGGCACGTCCTCCAGGACGAGCTGTTGGCACTGCCCGTTCGAGAACGACAGTTGGATGGTCTTCGGCCGCCACTGCAGCATCCGGCGGGAGTCGCCTTCCGGCAGCCCGGCTGCGACCGAGATCTTCTTCACCGTCACCGAACCCGACGGAACCAGCAGGATCGAGGACGCGCCGGCCAATGGCGGCGAGTCGCAGCCGACCGAGGACGGCTGCTGGTTGAGGCCCTGCGACCAGATGACCGTCCAGGCGGTGTCGGACAGGTTGTCCAGCACGTTCTGCGCGGTGTCGACCGGCGGCTTGGCTGCGCTGCTCGCCGGGGCGGAACTGTTCGGGCTGCTGGGAGTCGAGCCACCGGCGGTCGTGGTGCCGGCGCCGCTGCCCGGCTGCGGTTCGGTATAGGCGTCAAGGTTCTGCACCTGGGTGGTTTTGCCGACCAGGTCGTTCCAGTTGTTCACTGCCCACCCGACCGGGTTCTGACCGATCAGCGCCAGAGTGCCGACAATCGCCCCGATTCCGAGGAGAGCCAGGCCCCAGCGGATCAGCCGAACCCGGACCGGAAGGCTGTGCCGATAGGCTGCCCGCGCGGCCCGCCGGGTGTTCGGGGCCGGCTTGAAGATCTTGCGCCACCACGGCAACCGTTCCGGTGGCGCCTCATTTCTTGCTCCGCCGCCGTCGTGCAACGTCGGACCACGAAGCGCCAGCCCGCACTTGCTGCAGAACCGCAGCGACACGCTGTTGACGACACCGCAACGGGGACAGGGACCCTCGGTCGGCGGAGGTGGCTCGGGCGGTGCCTGGTAGGCCGGCGGGGCCTGCGGCGGCTGACCCTGCGGGTCGTGCGGCGGTTGACCCTGCCCCTGGCCGCCCCAGCCCGATCCCGGCCAACCACCCGGCTGCAGGCCGGCCTCCCGGGCGATCGATCCGGCGTTGAAACCGCCGGGTAGCTGTGTCCCGAATGTCGGTGCGGCGGCGTTCCAGGCGCGGGCTGCCGGTTGTCCCACGATCTGTTCGCCGGCAGCGACGACCGGTTGGGTCGGGCGCCACGATTGACCCGGTTGCCCGGCCGGCGGCCGGGCAGCCGGGGGCTGGTTGGCGGCAGCCGGTGGTGTCTGCGGGGCCGGTGGCGGTGCGGTGGCCGGTCGCGGCGTTACGGCTGGCGTCGGCTCCGGCGCCGCCTCCTCCTGGCCGTCCCAGGCGAGGAAGGCGCCGCAGGCCGAGCAGAACTCCGTTCCGCGGGCATTGCGCTCCCCGCAGTCCGGACAGATCGTCTCGCTCACCGTTGTCTCCCTGACTTCGCCACGACGTGTCGCGGGCCCCCGAAACGGCTTCGCCGCCCGTCATGGGCATAGTGAATGATGACGCACAGGCCCATCTGCGCGCACCGGAGAAAGTCATCGGGAAATCTGAACGTGAAGCTGTGTTCCAGTTGCGGAGTCAGCAACGACGACGACGCGGTGTTCTGTGTCGCCTGCAACTCCTTCCTGGACTGGGAAGAGGACCAGCCGACCACAACTCCGGCCGTCGCCCCACGAGTGCCGATTCAGCCGCCCCCGGAATCCGTTTCGCCGCCGCCCGCCGTCGGTGCTCCGGCCTCCGTGACCGCCCCGGCGCCGACAGCAGCCCCGCCGCAGACCACCGCGGCTGAACCCACCCGCGCTCCGGTCGCCGCCCGTCCGACGGCGCCGACCTCACCACCTCGTCCCGCTCCGACAACGCCACCGGTGCCGCTGGCCCGGCCACCCCACCAACCGCCGCCGGCGGCATCGCGGCAGGCACCGGGACGAGAAACACCGCCGATCAGCCCCGCCCGGCCGTCCGGCACGACCACGCCGCGACAGTCCACCCCTCCGACCCGGGACGTCACGGGGCAGCAGGCAACGCTGGTCCCCCGCAGCGATTCCGACGATTTCGCGCCCGAGGAACAGCTGGTCAACCAGGCCCTGGCCGGTCTGAACCGTGGCCGGGAGCTGGCCGTCGCCAAGGATCGCGGCGATCTGGCGAGGACGCTGGATGGCGCAAGGGCCCGCCTCGATCAACGCTCGATCAGCGTGGCCATCGTCGGTGAGTTCAAACGCGGCAAGAGCACGATGGTCAATGCGCTGTTGCTGGCGGCCGTCTGCCCGGTCGACGCCGATGAGGTGACCGTCGTCCCGACCCTGGTCCGGTACGGCGAGACCGCAGGTGCCACCGCCTATTTCGAGGCTTCCGGACCGGAGGGCGAGCCGCTGACCGAGCCGGTACCGATCGATGCGATCGCCGACTGGGTGTCCGAGACGGGCAACCCGGGCAACGTGCGGGGACTCCGCTCGGTCGAGGTCCGGCTGCCGCGCCGCTTCCTGCGTGCCGGCCTCTGCCTCATCGACACCCCTGGTGTCGGCGGGCTGGACTCGGCGCACGGCATCATCACCCTTGGCGCACTGGACCAGGCCGACGGCATGCTGTTCGTCACCGACTCTTCCCAGGAGCTGACGGCGCCGGAGCTGGAGTTCCTCCAGCAGGCCCTGCAACGGTGTTCGCGGGCGGCCTGCATCATGACCAAGACCGACCTGTATCCCGAGTGGCGGCGGATCGCCGAGATCAATGAGGGACACCTGCGGGCAGCCGGTCTCGATCTCCCGGTGATCCCGGTGTCGTCGTTCCTCCGGCTCGCATCCCGCCGCGACCAGAGCCTCGCGGAGGAATCCGGCTACGCGGGGCTGGTGGACTTTCTGGCGCGCGGGGTGATTCGCGCGGCCAATGCCCAGGCCGCAGCGGCCGCAGCGCGGGACGTCGACTTCGTCTCCGACCAGATCGGGCAACAGATCCAGGCCGAGCGCGCGGTGCTGGTCGAACCGGCGCGGGCCCAGCAGGTGGTCGCCGAACTGACCTCGGCGCAGGATCGGACGGCCGGGCTGGTCTCGCCGACGGCCACCTGGCAACAGACCCTCTCCGACGGTGTACAGCAGTTGTTCGCCGACATCGAGCACGACCTCCAGGGCCGGCTGCGGACGGTGCTGCGGGACGCCGAGGACATCATCGATGCCGGCGATCCCAAGGATTCCTGGGGAGACATCGAGGTCTGGTTGCGCCGCCATGTGGTGGCCGCCGCCGTCGCGAACTACGACACCCTTGCCGAACGGACGTCGGATCTGGCCAACGACGTCAGCCTGCGATTCAGCCTGGACGCCGGTGGCCCGATCACCCTGGCGCCGATCACGCCGCAGGGCGACATCTCCCAGGTCATCCTTGCCAGCAAGGAAGGATTGTCGCCGCCGGGCGGCCGGTTCGGCCCGATGATGCTGGCCGCGAGATCGGCGATGTTCGTGCCGATGGTGTTGTTCGGTGTCGCCGGCAGCCTGCTCGGGATCAGCACACTGGTGGCGGCACCGTTGTCCGTCGTACTGGCGGCCGGGATCGGCCAGAAGATCATCCGCGACGAGAAGAAACGACAGGTGGCACACCGTCGGCAGCAGGCCAAGATGTTCGCCCGGCGGTACGTCGAAGAGGTCGGCTTCATCATGAACAAGGAATGCCGCGACGCGCTGCGCCGGACCCAGCAGTACCTCCGTGACGATTTCCAGCTGCGGGCCATTTCGCTGCACCGCTCGTCCACCACCGCACTCGGAGCGGCGCGCCAGGCCATGCAGCTCTCCGGACCGCAACGATCTGCCCGGGTGTCCCAGCTCAGCTCGGAGGCCGAACAGTTGCGGCAGGTCGACGCCCAGGTCGCGCAGTTGGTCACCCCCACCGACAACGGGCCGGCGACACCGGGAGCGGGAGCCCGCCGTGGATGACCAGCTCACCACCGACGTCGGCCGACTGCTCAGGGCCGCTGCCGCCCAGGCGACGGGACCCCGGGCCCACGCCGAACTGCAGGAACTGTCCGCCCGGCTCACCGGCCCGCTCCGGCTGGCGATCGCCGGGAAGATCAAGGCCGGGAAGTCGACCCTGCTCAATGCGCTCGTCGGTGAGGAGCTGGCACCCACCGACGCCGGGGAGTGCACCCGGATCGTCACCTGGTACCAACGCGGCGAACAGCCGAGGGTGACCATCCACCCGCGCAGCGGACCGCCGGAAACTGCGTACTACACCCGGGAGGGCGGCGCGCTCGAGGTGGAACTCGCCGGGCACACCCCCGATGACGTCGAGCGTCTCGAGGTGTCCTGGCCGACCAACCGGCTCGCCGAGATCACCCTGATCGACACCCCGGGTATCGCTTCGATCTCTACCGATCTTTCCGCCCGCACGCTGCGGGTGCTGACCCCGGAGGACGATCGGCCGCCGGTCGTCGACGCCGTGCTGTACCTGCTGCGCCACACTCACGCCAGCGATGTGCGGTTCCTGGAGTCGTTCCACGACGACGACCTGGCGCACGGCACCCCGATGAACGCGGTCGGCGTGCTGTCCCGGTCGGACGAGATCGGATCCTGCCGGCTGGACGCCCTCGAGGTGGCCGAGCGGGTGGGCCAGCGCTATCAGTCCGAACCTCGGTTGCGACGCCTGTGCCCGGTGATCGTGCCGGTGGCCGGATTGCTCGGCCATGCCGCGGTCACCTTGCGCGAACCGGAGTATCGGGCGCTGGCAACGCTGGCCCATGCACCGCGATCCGACACCGACCAACTGCTGTTGACGGCTGATCGATTCACCATGCGCCCCAGCAACATCCCGCTCACCGAGATCGAACGACAGCACCTGCTTTCGCGTCTCGGGCTGTTCGGGGTGCGGCTGTGCGTGGAGCTGATCCGGTTGGAGACGGTCAGAACCGCCACCGATCTGTCGCTCGAACTGTCGAGGCGCAGCGGACTGGACCGGTTGCGGACCGTCCTGCTGCGGCAGTTCACCGATCGCAGCCGGATCCTCAAGGCGCATTCCGCGTTGACCGCACTGGAGTCGATTCTCCGGGCCGGCGGTTGCCTGCAGCCCGACAGCATTCGTGCGGGCGCCGAGCAGATCACTTCCAGCGCACACGCTTTCGAAGAGGTGCGGCTGCTCGACCGGTTGCGCACCAACGCCCTGGAGGTGCCCGAGCGGCATGTCGAGGAACTGGATCGGCTGCTCGGCGGTTCCGGTCACGACCCGGCCAGTCGCCTCGCGCTGTCGGAGAATCCGTCGTCGGCCGAAATCACCGAGGCGGCTCTCATCGCGCTCGGCCGTTGGCAACGCCTCGCCGAACATCCACTGTCGTCACGCAATGTGCAGGTCGCGGCCAGGGGCGCCAGTCGCACCCTCGAGGGGATCCTGGCGCAGGCGGCGGCCGGTACCGGGCAGTGGTAGGCGGGCGCCTCTTCGTCGCCACCCGAACGCGTTCCCGTCTGCGATGAGACGAAACCTGATTCAGATCAGGCCTTCTCGTACCGCGTAGGCGACGGCATGCGACCGGTTCCGCAGTTGCAGGCGGGTCGTCACGTCGTGCAGGATATTCTTCACCGTCCGCTGGCTGTAGGAGAGGCGGCCGGCGATCTCCGCGGTGTCGTGCCCGCTGGCCACCAGCTTGAGCACCTCCGCCTCCCGGTCCGACAAGCCGGAGAAGGCAAGGCCCCGCGGTGCCAGCACCTGACGTTGCAACCTGCCGACCTGACCCAGCAACCGGCCCAACAGATCCGGCGGGACCTCACCCTCGCCCGCGGCGACGCGGAGCAGGGCCCGGGCCAGGCTGTCCGGGGTGGTGTCGCCGCGGCGCAGCAGGCCGCCGACACCGACCTCCGCAGCGGCAACCAATGTCGTGTCGTCGATCACCCGGGCGACCAGAACGGTGCGCGGGACCGACCCGCGCTGCAGGGCGCGCAGCACCCGCAATACTTCATCGGTCAGCACGTCGGCGACGACCACCGCGACGACTGCCTCCCCCAGGTGTTCCGCGTCCACCACCCGGATCTCCGGGCGCTGACGCAGCTGGCTGATCACCCCCGCCTGCGAGATCGGGTCGCTGGCATACACATACGTGGCCACGGGTGTTTGCATGAAGCCTCCTTTGACAAAGACCGGCCGTTCGGACCTGCCGGTCGTGAACCCCCACCTGCCTGATGGGGCATCATGAACGGGCATGCTCAACGTCCGCTCAACGGCGTTTGGGTGATATGTCCGGCCGCTCAACACGGCTGATCGCCCCGCTCAACAAACAATCAACAAAGCGCGACCGGCTTTACCCGATCGGCGTGTATCAGCCACGACCGCCGGACAGCATCGATCGCATTCGGTAGTGCAGCGGCGACCACGGTCCCGGTCCGAGGGATGGCTTCACCCGTTCGCAGCAGCCCGGGCGGGACGGCACTCCCGGGCCGAGTCAGGCGTGTTGGCCGGGATCCGTGGACGGGCCGGTGAATCGCTTCTCCAACCCCAACCAGCAGTCGACGTAACCGTCCTGCAGCTCAGGCAGTTCCGCGCCATAGCGGGAAACCCTTTGCGGGAAGCGGGTTTCGAACATGAACGCCATGGTCCCCCGGTAGCGAACCGGTTCCAGGTCGGCCGTACTTGCCTGCTGGAAGGCCTCGGCGTCGGGTCCGTGCGGCAACATGCAGTTGTGCAGGCTGAAGCCGCCGGGGACGAACCCCTGTGGCTTGGCGTCATAGACGCCGTAGATCAGTCCCATGAACTCGCTCATGATGTTCATGTGGTACCAGGGTGGCCGGAAGGTGTCCTCGGCCACCATCCAACGATCCGGGAACACCACGAAGTCGACGTTGGCGGTGCCGGGGGTCTCCGACGGCGCGGTCAGCACGGTGAAAATCGACGGGTCGGCGTGGTCGAAGAGCAGCGGACCCACCGGCGAATAGCGACGCAGGTCGTACTTGTACGGGGCATAGTTGCCGTGCCAGGCCACGACGTCCAACGGCGAATGATCAAGGGCGGCGCACCACAGCGAACCGCCCCACTTCACGTACATCTTCGACGGCGCATCGCGATCCTCGTAGGCGGCCACCGGCGTCAGGAAATCGCGTGGATTGGCCAGGCAGTTGGCCCCGATCGGACCACGCTCGGGCAAAGTGAAGGTGCCCCCGTAGTTCTCGCAGATGTAGCCGCGGGCCGGACCATCCGACAGTTCCACCCGGATCTTGATACCTCTGGGAATGACGACGATCTCCCCCGGCTCGACGTCGATGATGCCGAACTCCGTCCAGAACCGCAGGCCACCCGACTCAGGGACGAACAGCATCTCGCCGTCACCGTTGTAGAAGTACTCGTCCCGCATCGATCTGGTCAGGAAGTAGAGGTGGTGCGCCGTGCCGGCGTGGGTCAGCACGTCACCGGCACTGCTCACGGTGCGGACGCCGCCGTCGATCAGCGACTGCGCGGTGTCCGGGATCGGCACCGGACTCCACCGCAGCGGGCCGATCGGGATCTCGACGTCCGTGTCGGGGGCGCTGCGCCAGAGGCCGGCGTCCACCTTGTCGAACCGACCCCAGTGCCGCACGGTCGGCCGGATCCGGTACAGCCAGGATCGTTCGTTGCTCATCCGCGGGGCGGTGAACGGAGATCCACTCAACTGTTCGGCATAGAGCCCGTAGGCGACCTGCTGCGGTGAGTTCCGGCCCACCGGCAGCGCTCCGGGCAGGGCTTCGGTCTCGAATCCGTTGCCGAAGCCGGTCTGGTACTGGGTCGTGGCCATCCGCCCATGGTGGCTGCGCCACCTCCCCGCCGCCACCCCGAAGACGGCCGGCCGGGAGACGCCGGCGGGGAACTGAGCCCCCGACGGCTCAGCTCCCCGCTGGCAAATCCAGAAAAATCGATACCGCAGAACTTCAGGTCACCTGCACTGCAGAACACCGGCGACGGTGACCACGGGTGTACTTCGGAGCAGATGCCCGGTCAGCTTGCGAGCAGATCCTGGCAAGCCGGGACCTCTGCCATTGCGGCTTGCAGGTCGGCGCTCTGGAAGTCGGCCAGCCCGAAGTCGCTCTCGCCCAACTGCTGGGTTTCGAAGTCGATCTGGTCGACGATCGCCACGATGGACTCCGCATCGGGCGCCGCGTCGATGGCGATCGCACCGCCGGCGTTGATGTCGGCCAGCCCGATCAGGTAGGTGAGGTAGCCGTCGTGCAACGCCTGACCGCCGTCGACATTCGGCGGATCCAGCAGCGTCATCCGGTCGGTCATCTCCAGGATGGTGTCGGCCAAGGAGGCGTAGTAATCCCGGTAGGCGGTACGGAACTCCTCGAGCGGTGCGTTCTCGTCGACCGAGGGCAGCGCGAACAGTGCGCCGAACAGCGTCCCGAGGTCGGTGCAACTGTTCTGCAGCCACACCACCGTGGTGGCGTCGACGCCGGACGGCTCGACGACCACGGTCACAGTGGGATCGAAGGTCACCGACGAGTCGTCGACGGTGGTGGATGGGCTGGAGCTGCTGGCCGACGTCGGTGCTGCCGAACTGCTCGCGGAAGTGGTCGATGGGGAGGTCGACGAGGGAGTCGACACCGAGCTACTGACCGCCGCGGCGCCGGCGGATGCGGTGCCGGGAGTGGGAGCCGCGCAGGCGACGGTGAAGACGGAGACGGAGAGCAGGGCGGCGGCGGCAAGGCCGTGACGGAAGTTCACGAGAAACACCTTCGGGCAGGGCCCGCGGGTGGCGGGCGGAGAACGGGATCCGGGGCCGCGATCACCAGGTCGATCCGCGCCCCGCATGTCCGGCGGTTCAACCGGACGGCGGACAAGAGTCGGCACCGGCGCGTCACGGACATCGCGCGAGAAAATGAGACTCAGGTCACTTTTCACAACAAGCGACCGTGTCGCAACGTGGATCAACGACAGTTCTTGCGGTGCAAACGGGCTAACAAAGCGATTTCTTTCGAGGTCAGCCCTCGGTGGGAGCTCCGCCGACAATGTCCCGGAACCGCTCCCAACGAGCGGTGTATTCCATTCCGAACCTGCGTTCCGACCTGGCCCGGCGGCGGGAGTCCGCCCCGTAGAGATGTCCGTCCCACCACGAGTGCGGTTTGGCCAACCGGAACGCGCCGACGATCCCGATGGGCTGGTAGAGGATGCCCAGCGCGGCGGTGACGATCTTCCCCTTCAGTAGGCAGATCACGGCGGGGATCACCGTGATCGCCACCAGCAACCAGAGCAACCAGGAGAACTCCCCCAGGTCGTCACTGGTCTCGAACACCTGCAGCAGATCGACGAAAGACCGGGCCGATGCCGAGATGACCAGCACCCAGGCGACGGCATCGATCGACTTGCGGCCCTGCCGTCCCCAATAGACGTCGTCCAGATGCAGCCACAACGCGAACTCGTCGAAAGCGAGTCCGGTACCGATGCCGAACAACAACGCCAGCACGTCGAGCAGTGCGTCCTGAGGTGTGGTGGTGACCAGCAGCAGGCCGCTGACGAACATCAACGAGATGCCGAAGACCTGATGGTGGATGTGCACCCCGCCGATGGTGATGTCCTTGATCGGACCGGATGCCTCGACTCCCGATGCCGACCGGTGCCGGATGAACCGGGTGATCCCCCTGGTCACGGCGAACGCGCCGAGCACCCCGATGAACACCCAGAGCGCGGGACCGACGTCGATGAACCGGCCGAGCAAAACGCTCTTGATCAGCTCCTGGGTCAGCAACCAGCCAACGCTGTCGGTGTCGAAACCGACGTCGGTCAGCATGATCATCGCGGGGTGCACAGGCAGACCCTATTGCGGCCGGTCGGTCAGGTTGTCGCGCCCACCGGCTGCTGACCGGTGTTGACCGCCTCGCGTCGGGCGGTCACCGCGCCGGCGGGCCGCTCCCTGATGCGCTGGCTGATCACCTGGGTGATGCCGTCGCCGCGCATCGAGACGCCGTACAGGGCGTCGGCCGATTCCATGGTGAACTTCTGGTGGGTGATCACGATCAACTGCGAGGAATCGCGCAGTTCGGTCATCAGGCCGACCAGCCGCGTCAGGTTGACCTCGTCGAGAGCGGCCTCGACCTCGTCCATGATGTAGAACGGGCTGGGTCGGGCCCGGAAGATGGCCACCAGCAGCGCGACCGCCGTCAGCGATCGTTCCCCACCGGACAACAGCGAGAGCCGCTTGACCTTCTTCCCGGGCGGCCGGGCGTTGACCTCGACGCCGGTGGCCAGCATGTCGGACGGGTCGGTGAGCACCAACTCGCCCTCGCCACCCGGGAACAACGTGGCGAACACGGCCTTGAACTCGCGTGCCACGTCGATATAGGCCGCTTCGAAGAGCTCGAGGATCTTCTCGTCGACCTCCTTGATCACCGACAGCAGGTCCTTGCGGGTGGCCTTCAGATCCTCCAGCTGGGTCACCAGGAACTTGTGCCGCTCCTCGATCGCAGCGAACTCCTCCAGTGCCAACGGGTTGACCTTGCCCAGCGCTGTCAGGTCCCGCTCCGCGCGCTTGAGACGGCGCTCCTGGGACGGCCGGTCGTAGGGCATCGGCGGGGGCGCGGTGACCTCCTCACCGCGGTCCTTGGCCGCCTCGTATTCGGCCATCTCGTCCAGGGTCGGTGGCACCGGAACGTCTGGACCGAACCCGGCTATCAACTCGTCGGCCGGGACCGAGAACTCCTCCACCGCCCGGGTTGCCAGTTGTTCGGCGTGCATGTGCTGCTGGGCACGCAGCACCTCGCCGGTGTGCACCGCGTCGGTCAGCCGGTCCCACTGCACCTGCAGGTCGGAGACCCTGGCCCTGGCCACGGTGAGCGCGGCTTCCGCTCCGGCTCGCGCCGCGGTCGCCCGGTCCCGCTCGACGGCGGCCTCGGCCAGCGAGACCTCGAGCCGCTCGGCAACCCGGCGGCCCACCTCGACGACGCGGGAGGCGACCGCCGAACTGGCTGTGCGTCGCGCCTCGGCGGCGGCGAGCCGAACCCGGTGCTGCCGTTCCTGTCTCGCCGACCGGCGAAGGGCCTCGGCGCTGCCTGCGGTGGCCCTGGCCCGCTCCTCCGCCGTGCGCTGGACCAGCCTGGCCTCCACCTCCCGTTGCCGGGCGAGGGCAGTCCGCTCGGCCAGCGCATCCCGTTCTGCCGGGTCGACCTCCTCCGGCGCCTGCTCGGATTCGACGGCGTAGAGCCGGTTCTCCAGATCGGAAAGGGTGCTGCGGTGTTGATCCCGGGCGAGTTCGGCGGCCTCCCGCTGTCGCTCGAGTCGCTCCGCCTCCGCTGCCGCCGATCGCGCCGACGAACCGAACCGGGCGAGTTCCTCGGCGACCGCAGACATCCGGGCATCCGAGTGGTGCAGCGCCGCAAGGGTTCTGGCTTCATCATCGCGGCGTTGCTGGAGTTCGGCCTTGGCTCCGGCCAGAGCGGCCTCGAGCCCGGCGATCTGCTGGTGCGTACGAGCGAGCTCGTCGGCGGCGCGATCCCTGGTGGCCTGGATCTCGAGCATGGACTGGCCGCCGGCGCTGCCCCCGTCAGCCCAGTCGGGCCCGATCAGATCGCCGTCCACAGTCACCGCGCGGACGTCCGGAATGTGCTCGACAACGTCCACCGCAAAGGCCATGTCGGGGACAACGGCGACCCGGTCGAGGGCTCGAGCCAGGGCCGGACGCAGCGCTTCCCGGACGGTGAGCAGATCGATCGCCCAGCGCGCCCCGGCCGGCAGCTCGGGCCAACCGCGTCGGTCGGGTAGCTGTCGGGGGCCCTGCACGACCACGCCGGCGCGGCCACTCCCGTTGCTCCGCAACAGTTCCAGTGCCTGCACCGCGTCGTGCACCGAGGTGACGGCAACGGCCTCGGCGATCGCACCGAGCGCCGCGGCGACCGCTGTCTCATAGCCGGGGGTGATGTCCAGTGCGTCCGCGACCCCGCCGAGCAGACCGGGCAACTTCTCGCCCGCGTCCAGCAGTGCCTGGGTGCCGTCCCGGCGATCCAGTCCGAGGGCGAGGGCGTCGACCCTGGCCCGAAGAGTTGAGGCACCGGTCTGGGCGGTGCGCAGCGCATCGGTCAGCTCGGCGGTGCGGGCCTTCGCGGCCGCGGCCGCGGTGGCCGCCTCCTCGTGCGCCTCGTCCAATCCGACCTCTGAGGAATCGAGGTCACCGACCGAGTCCTGGGCCACGACGAATGCGGCGTCGGCGGACGCCGCCCGGTCGCGGGCATCGGAGACGGCGCCGGCCAATCTGGTGACCTCGTCGTCGCCGGCGGACAACCTCGAGCGGGCCGCGTGGACCTGTCCGGCGAGTCGGGCCAGGCCTTCTCGCCGATCGGCGATCAGCCTGTTCGCGGCGACCAACTCGTCCTCGGCGGCGCGCAGGGCGCGCTCGCAGTCGATGCGTTCGGCGGTGGCAGCGGCGAGCTCGTCCGCGGCCGCTTCGACCGTCTCCTGCAGTGCCTCCTGCTCGGCCTCCGCCCTGGCCGCAGCCGCCTCCAGCTGCTCGGGGTCCCGGCCGGTGCCGGCATCCCGGGCCGGTGCGGCCAGGTTCCTGGCCCGCTCACCGGCCAGCGCGATGGTGCCGCGCAGCCTTTCGGCCAGCGCCGACAGCGCGAACCAGGTGTTCTGGGCCTGTTGCAGTGCGGGGGTTGCCGCGCGCAGGTTTGCCTCGGCCGTTTCCGCCTCGGCGGACGCCGTGGCCAACGCGTCCTGCACCTGCTTGCGGTGATCGATCGCGGCCTGCTCGTCAACCGCGTCCTGCGCGATCTTGGCGGTGATCTGCGCCAGGTCGTCGGCGAGCAGGCGCATCTTCGCGTCCCGCAGGTTGGCCTGCACGCCGGCCGCCCGCCGGGCGACAGCCGCCTGCCGACCCAACGGCCCCAGCTGGCGGCGGATCTCGCCGGTCAGATCGGTCAGCCGATTCAGGTTGGCCTGCATCGCGTCCAGCTTGCGGACGGTCTTCTCCCGCCGCTTGCGGTGCTTGAGCACGCCTGCGGCTTCTTCGACGAACGCCCGCCGATCCTCCGGCCGGGCCTGCAACACAGCATCGAGCTGACCCTGCCCGACGATCACGTGCATCTCGCGGCCGATGCCGGAGTCCGACAGCAGTTCCTGGATGTCGAGCAGCCGGCAGGACTTGCCGTTGATCTCGTACTCGCCCACCCCGTCGCGGAACATCCGGCGGGTGATGGCGACCTCTGCATAGTCGATGGGCAATGCGCCGTCGGAGTTGTCGATGGTCAGCGTGACCTCGGCACGGCCCAGTGGCGGTCGATCCGCGGTCCCGGCGAAGATGACGTCTTCCATCTTGCCGCCGCGCAACGCCTTGGCGCCCTGTTCACCCAGCACCCAGGCGATGGCGTCGACGACATTGGATTTGCCGGAGCCATTCGGTCCGACGACGGCGGTGATGCCGGGTTCGAAACGCAGCGTGGTGGCCGACGCGAAGGACTTGAAACCCTTCATCGTGAGGGACTTCAGATGCACGGTGGCTCGTTCCCTCCCTGGCCGTCGTCTACGGGCGCCGACCACCCATGAACCCGCGTTTGACGGTCGGAGCCAGCGTCATGGTGACGTTACCCGGCGGCCGGACTCCGCCACGGTGACTCGCCGGGCGGCATCGCGATCGGCGGGCCGGTGGGCGTGACCGGCCTCATCCGTGTCGATCCGCCACCGGCAACCGGGTCAGGTCGACGACAAGCGCGCGGTGGTCGGACAGCGGCAACGCCGGGGCGTTCGAGTCCTGCACCTCACCGAACTCACCGCGCAGCAGGATGTGATCGAGTTGCTGGTCGGGCTCATCGACGGGGAAGGTCGGGTGCCCGGCGAGCGGGCGGTACCCGGTGATGGTCGCCGGGAGCCGGCCCGCCATGTTCAGGTCACCCATCAGGATCACCGGGTCGGGAAAGGCCGACAGGTCCCGGCGGACCCTGATCAGCTGCCGCCGTCCCCAGCCGGGTACGAACGAGAGGTGCGTGTTGGCCACCACCAATTCCCCGGCCGGCGTCCGGAACTGGCCGATGATCACCGATCGTGGCTCCTCGTGCACGACGATCATTTTGCGGGCGTGTCGCAGGTAGAGCGGGAATTTCACCGGGATGCGCGGTAGCCGCAACACCTGCCAGGCCGACGCCGGGTAGCGGGACAACAGTGACACCCCGTAAGCGGCGGTGTCCGGCAGCTCCTGACCGGTCGCCGCCATCCAGGTGGCACCGGGGGTTCCGGCCAGGGCTGCCACGAACCGGTACGACACCGCGCCCATTGCGTTCGCGGCGACCGCCGTCAGGTCCGCCATGTTCGAGCGGGTCTGCAGTCGGTCGACCTCCTGCAGCGCAAGCACATCGGGGTTCAGGGTGCGGACGGCGTCGGCCAGCCTGCCGACGTCGACCAGCCCGTCGGATGGGGACCGCCCGTGCAGGATGTTGAATGTCGCCAACCGCATGCGTGGGAAAGTACCCCGATGACGCCGATCGACTCCGATGACGCGAAGTCGCCGACCGAGCAGCTCCGGGAGGCGCTGCGACGCTCGGCCTCCGCACTCAAGGCCGCGGAAGTACCGTTCGCGCTGGCCGGCAGCTACGCGCTGTGGGTGCACGGTGCGCCCGAGAGCACCCATGACGTCGACATCGTGGTGCCGGAGCCGGCCGTTGAGCAGGCGGCCCGCACCATGATCCAGGACGGTTTCGAGGTCGAGCGGCCACCTGAGGACTGGTTGTTCAAGGCCTATCTGGACGGCGCCATGGTGGACGTTCTGCACCGCCTGAACGGTGTCCCCGTCGATGATCTGGTGATCAGTCGTGCCGAGGACCGCGAGGTGCTGGGCCTGCGAATCCCGGTGCTCCCGCCCACCGAGGTGATCTCGACCAAACTGCGGGCACTCACCGAGCGGTACTGCGACTTCGGCGAGTTGCTGCCGCCGGTACGGGCGGTACGGGAGCAGTTGGATTGGCCCAGGTTGCGCAAGGAATCGACCGACAACCCTTTCGCCGAAGCCTTCCTCGGCCTGGCGGACCGGCTGGGGATCAGCGGGGACCGGGTAGAAAACGGCACCCGCTGATTTGGCTGAGTGAGGTGCCCCGGGAAAGGGAACTCTCTCCCCAACACCCGGTGGGGGTGGCACAGCACGAGGGGAAGCCGATCATGACGATGGGCGACAGGATCCGGCCAGGCCGCAAGGCGGAAGACCAACCAGCAGGCGCTGGCCCGACAGGGGACGACGGTGTCGACTCGGTCGAAACGGGCGAGCGACGGGACTCAGCGGCTCAGGAAGCGAGCGCTCCGCACATCGAGAAGCAGGCGCTGATCGACGCGCCGGGTAGCTGAACGGCGCGAGGCTCGTCATTCCCGAAAAGGCTGGGTGACCGCAGGAATGCGGTGTCACCTTCAAAGCGTGTCACCTCAGAAGCATGTCACCTCACGGGCTTCTCACCGCACAGGCTTTTCACCGCAGGAATGCCGCCGTAACGCCGGAGTCGACGGGGATGTGCATTCCGGTGGTCTGGGAGAGGTCGCCGGCGGTGAGGGCGTACACGGCGTCGCCGATGTGTTCGGGCAGGACCTCTTTCCCGAGCAGGGTCCGTTTCGCGTAGTACGCGCCGAGGTCCTCCTCCTTG
>Ga0164308_10000270_pt1 | contig 27901 bp, 26 predicted proteins | sample Whisoiple_246_MG_FD_109983 | JGI IMG/M metagenome (GOLD analysis project Ga0164308, IMG submission 109983) | Soil microbial communities amended with fresh organic matter from upstate New York, USA - Whitman soil sample_246_MG | ecosystem: Environmental > Terrestrial > Soil > Unclassified >... | reverse complement strand
TGCTGGCGAATGCGTACATCGTACCTCGCCTGCAAAACGAAGCGAACGAAACGAACGAAACGAGCGAAACGCCCGGCGCGAACGAAACGCCCGGCGCGAAGCCAATCCAACATCCCCGAGCCCGCGCCCGCCCGAGCGCGCCCGCCCGACCGAGCCCGACCGAGCCCGACCGAGCCCGACCGAGAGAGCACGCGCGTGTTGCCGCAGTGAGAGCATTTCTTGAGCCAACGGGCCGGCTACTTTCGCGCTAATATTTGCAGTTAGGCGTTAGCGATGATCAGCGTTGCGCCGTCTTGGAGGAAAACATGTCTGAGTCGAGCGGTGCAGTGTCGGGTTCTTTCGTGTCGGGTTTGGGCAAAGGTCGCGAGGCGTTCCACGCCGAGGTGACCGAGTTCGCGTTGCGCGTTGGTGAGCGCACGCCAGAAGACTTCTTACGTCATTTTTCTTGTCGCTCGATCATGCGCTCGCTGGAAGCGCGTCCGATGGAGCGCGCGCGCATCGTCAGTCAATCGACGGGCGTGCACGAGAAGGTGGCGCACAAGATGTCGCCGGATGCCTCCGGTGAGTCGCTGCAGATTGCCCTCGATGAGGGGGTCACTACCGCGTCTGCGATCGTCAAGCTGTTTCAGCCGGACGACAAGCAGCGCTACCTGGAGCGCCACGCACTCTGGGCGTTCGATATCGAAGGCCAGCCCTGGAAGACTACGCCTGCAACCAAGAGCACGCACGAGCGGGCGAAATCGTATGTGGCGTACATCCTGGAACGCGCCCTCGACAACTTGCTCGTTTCACACGAAGAGGTCGTGCACGCGATTACCGTCACCAAGCTCGCTCAATGCCTGCCGAAGGAGAAGCTCGGGTCAATCATCGAGGCTAGCCTCAAGACCCATGAGAAGTTCACCGAGCAGGATTTGCTCGGAGCAGTGCCGCCGCGCGATCTGGTCGAGTACGTGGCGCTGGACTATCTCTGGGAAAAGGTCGTAACGCCCCTGATCGCGGAGGCTCACGACTACGCGCCGAAACCAGTCGTGCTGCTTGCCGGCAACAAGCCGAACGGCGAACTCAAAGCTGTGGGAGGCGAAGAAGGCGATTGGGGCTCGCGCAACACGAACCCGCCGGCTAGCCCCGCCCCCGCGAGCAGCGGGGACGAGATCGTCAGCGAGGACGAGATCTTGGACAGCGAGCTGACGGAAGATGACTTGGCCTCGGGCACGTCCGCGGGGCTCAAAGTCGCCGCCGCCGACGGCAAGAAAGCCGACACGCGCTGAGACTATCTGTACGTGGCCAGGCCTGTGTAGTGCAGCACGCGCACGCATAGGCCTGAGCCCTGCGAACCCTGACAGGCGTCGTTGCCTTGGAACTTGGTCTCGCCGCTGCGTAGATAGCGCATCACCTCGCGCGTGATGTCGTGTCCGCCGTCTTTGCAGCGAGAGTCACCGCAGGGGACCATGAACAGCGCGGGCGCGCTGGCCACGACGATGTGACGGATGTGGTTCTGCTCCGGTCGACGTGAGGTGCCTTCGTGCTCCTCCAGCTCGAGCTTGAGCGTCGCCAACGTTGGGACCTCTGTCGCCAGGCGCGGGGCGGCATTCTCCAGCTCACGCCGTGCTTGTGCGCGTTCGGCAGCTTCCGTCTTCTTCTTATAGTAATTCATCGAGCGACTCGGACCGTAGCGCGCCTCCGCAGGCAAATGCCGAAAATAATCTAGCGCAGGTCAAAGCCGACGAATTGCCGGCAGAACGCGGCACCAGGCCAGAAAGCCCTGTACTGACAAGGTCTTGACACGGTTAAGGCGGAAGCCCGGGCGACCGTTCAGGTACCTCGGAGACTGACCGATGCTTCCGCCCGACTGTTTGCACTGCCTCACCATCGACCTCAGCTGCGCGCCGGCACCGGTGCGCGCCATTTTTGCGCAATGGTCTGGAGCATTGGGAGTGGCAGGGACCTCGGACGAGCTTCGGGACCTGCTGTGCGAGGCCGGACACCTGGGGCTCCCGCTGTTGCTGCTGGCGTCAACAAACACCCTCACCCTCGTCTCGACGCGCCAGAGCCACATTCGCGCGTTCCGGCCGGTGCTGGCGGTGGTTCGGGAGAGCCTACTCGGCGTTGCGGGTTGGCGCACGTTGCCGGTACGCGTCGCCACCGGCAGCGACGCCGGCCGTGAGCTGCTCAGGCAGGGCCTGCCGGAGGGGCGCGCCCTCCCGCAGATGCCGGACTTTGCGCGCAACTTGCGGGCCGCAGCCGAGCTCTCGAGCGCTTGTGGGGCGCTGAGCAGCGAGCTTGCGGCCTTGGTGCGCATGGCCGAGCAAACGGCCAATCGCGTCCGCCAGGAGACCCGCTTGGCGTTCCCAGGCTCCAGCGCGGCCGAGATTGAGCTGGAAACCATGGATGCGGACCGCATCGTCGAAGAGGAGCTGGTGGCGTGGCAGTCTTCCTCGCCCGCGCTCCGCTCCACTCGGCGCCCTGTGTCGGAAGCCGACATCGGACCGTTTGCTGGCGAAGAGCGGCACAGCATGGTTCGGATCCGCCACGTATCGGTGTTGACCAAGCTGCGCAGCGCGTAAAGCCGAGTTCGGGCGACGAGCCGCTCGCTGAATTCCTCCGACGCCATTGAACGATCCCTTCGGGACCGGGCACTGAGCTGTCGAATCCAAGCCGAGCCCTGAGTCGGGACCCGTTCGAGCCTCGGGCCGCGTTGTCCGCGCCCTCCTCGCGAGCCCTGCGGACGTGCGGCCGACTGCTGCGGGAGAGGTGCGCCCTTGAGCCTTCGTGTATTGCGACTTGCCGTTTTGAGTTCGGCGCTGTGGTGCACTTCGCGTGCGCTCGCGCAAGAAGGGCCACCGAGTTCTGCAACCGAGAGAGCCGCGAGCGTGACGCCGCCGCGATTGGTTCGCGCTGAGCCGGCACTGGTACCCGATGGTGAACCATTGGCTGAGGCGGTCGCGGTCACGCTCGCGCTGACCATCGACGAATCGGGCCGGGTCAGCGAAAGCGCGATCGTAGAATCCGGCGGCGAGCGCTTCGACCAAAGCGCGCTCGACGCAGTGCGAGCGTTCGAGTTCGAGCCCGCGCGCCGCGACGGCGTGCCCCTGGCAGCGAAAATTCACTACCGCTACGTATTCCCGCCCGCGCCCGCGCCCGCGCCCGCGCCCGCGCCCGCGCCCGCGCCCGCGCCCGATACTCGACCGGTCCTGGTTCCAAGTCGAGCAGCCGCGGCGCAGCCCCCTGCCACCAGCGAGCCCGAAGAGTTCTCTACTCTGGCCACCGTGGAAGCCCCGCCGCGCGAGCCGACGCGACACAGCATTTCTGGGGAAGTGTTGACCGAAATGCCGGGCACTCGCGGCGACGCGCTACGCGCGATCGAAGTGCTGCCTGGCGTGGGCCGCACCTCGCTGAACAACGGGGACCCCATCCTGCGCGGAGCGGGTCAGGACGAGAGCCAGACCTATTTGAACGGTACGCCGGTTCCGTTCTTGTATCACTTCGGCGGACTGACCAGCTTTTTCAATTCTCGCTACGTCGAGCGAGTCGATCTGTATCCCGGCAACTTCAGCGCTCGCTACGGTCGAGTCTCCGGCGGGGTGATCGAAGTGCGCAGCAAAGATCCGCGGCAAGACGGCTTGCACGCCGGCTTCGATTTGAACTTGATCGATAGCTCCGCGTTCCTGAGCTCGAGCGCGGGCAAGAAGGCTAGTTTTTCGGTGTCCGCACGACGCAGCAACATCGATCTCGTCTTCTCCGAGTTGGTGCCGAAGGATGCGTACTCCGTTCTCGCGGCGCCGGTCTACTACGACTACCAAGCGCTCGGCGCTTATCGAATCGACGCTCGCAATACACTCCGTATCGTCGGCTACGGCTCGCGCGATTCGCTGCAGTTGATGTTCTCCCACCCGAACGACGAAGATCCGTCGCTATCCGGCCAAATAGCGGGCACCATCGCGTTTCATCGCTTACAGCTGGAGCTGGAAGACCGCCTCGGCGAGCGCGCGCGCCAGACTTTGAGTGTTACGGGTGGCTACCTATCCGCCAAGCAACAGATCGGCCCACTCGAACAGCTGATCTCGGGTGCCGAGCTGCACGCTCGCGACGAGTGGCGCGTGGAGTTCATCCCGGAGCTGAGCGCCACCTTTGGCGTCGACTTCTACGGTCAGTTCCTGAGTGGTCGCTACCATGGTCCTGCGCCCGGTCAGTACGAGGGAAACCCCAGCGACGATGATTCGAACCTGACCCGTCGTAACGTGTCCACGGTGGTGCCGACCTTGAACGTGGTTCGGCCGGGCGCTTATCTCGAGTTTGGCGTTCGCCCCGCGCGCGGGCTGTTGCTGATTCCAGGCCTCCGGGCGGACTACTTCGGCGATGTGAATCGGGCGACACTCGATCCGCGGCTTGCCGCTCGTTACGAGGTCAGCCCCAGCCTGACGCTCAAGTCGGGGGTCGGCTACTACAGTCAGGCGCCGCAATATTGGCAGGCCCTGGCGATCGTCGGCAATCCACACATCCAGCCGTATCGAGCCTTGCAGACCAGCGTCGGTTTCGAGGCGCGCGCGGACGACAGCATCCGATTCGGCGCGGAGGGGTTCTACAAGTGGCTCGACCATCGCATCGTCGGCACCCCCGGCGGCATCGAGCCGCACTTCATCAACGACGGAGAAGGGCGCATTTACGGTGCGGAGTTTTCGACCGAGTACCGCCCCGGGCCCAACACCTTCGGCTTCGTGGCGTACACCATTTCACGCAGTGAGCGACGCGACGCAAACGGCTCATATCGCTTGTTCGACCACGACCAGCCGCACGTGCTGTCGATAGCGATCGGTCAGAACTTGGGCCACGGCTGGAGCGTCGGCGGGCGCTTCCGATTCGTCAGCGGTGACCCGACGACGGCGGTGGTCGGCAGTGTGTTCGACGCGAGGAGCGGCATTTACGTACCCAGCTATGGCCCGCTGAACGCCGAACGAAACCCCGCGTTCCAACAACTCGACCTGCGCGTGGAGAAGAAGTGGTCGATCGGAGCGGGCGGGCTTTCCGTGTATCTGGACGTGCTGAACGTGTACAACGCCGAAAATCCGCAAGGCTACCGCTACAGCTACGACTTTTCGAAAAAAGAGGCCGTCTCTGGCATGGGAGTGTTCCCCAATCTCGGCCTCAAAGGTGAACTATGAGCGCTCGAGTTTCCCTTCTGCCGCTGCTCTCGTTGCTTGCTTCGAGCCTATGCAGCGGCGCCTGCGACGACTCATTGAAGGACGTGTCACTGATCGAAGAGACTCGCGTGCTCGGTGCGCGCGTCGAATCGAGCGGCGATCCGAGCCGAGGCTCGCCGAGACCAGGTGAGCAAGCCACGCTCCGATTGTTCGTGGCCGCCCCCAGCGGCGCTCCGCACTTTTCGTACACACTCTCGCTGTGCGCGGTACGGCTGACCAACAGCGGTTTCCCCGACTGTATCAGCGCGCCCTTTGCCTCGATTTCACGAGTGGACTCGACCCCCGAGGACGCCCTACTCGACTTTCGGGTGCCGGAAGACATCGACCTCGAGCAGACACCGCACGCGTTCGCGAGTGGCCTGCTTTGCCCCGACTCCGACTCGATCCTCGCCGCCGACGGCACGGCCAGCTGTGCCACTGGCAGCGGCCGGCGAGTCGCATTCGAGTTCGCCTTCGGCGGAGTCCAAGACAGCAATCGCAATCCGAACTTCGCGGACGACGCCTTTCTGCTCGACGGACAGCCGTGGCCCGCGAACGCGCAATTATCGTGCGCGGAAGGCTCGCTCCCGGAAGTGCCCGCGCGCAGCGTGCACGCGCTCTCGATCAGCCTGGCAGACTCCGAATTCGAGCCTCTATCGCAGCCTACGGCCGTCGATCCCGATCGTGAAACGCTGCTCGTCTCGCCGTTTTCGAGCGCGGGTCAATTGGAACATGGCTTCCTTTCTTTGACTGCGCACACGCCTGCCGAGCAACGCCGAGTGGCTTGGGTGGCTCCCACGCTCGCCGACGGACAGCCCCAGCTGCTGCGTTTTTACTTCGTCGTTCGCGATGCGCGCAGCGGAGAAGACTTCGCGAGCCGCGCCCTGTGTGTCGTGCCGTGAGCACGGCGCAGCTACGGATTACCCAGAAATCATAGGAGAAGGTCATGGATTTGATCGAGAGATTGTCGGCATTGACGCAATTTGGCTCGCTTTGGGTGCTCTGGCTGCTGGTCGGACTGTCGGTGCTAGCGCTGACCGTAGCCATCGAGCGGGCAGTGCTTTTTTTTTCCTCGCACGACGATGTGCTTGGCTTGCGTCGCGAGGTCCGCGGGCTGCTGAGCGACGGAAACGTCGCCTTGGCGCGCAGACGCCTGGAACACTCGCCGAGCTTCGAAGCGCGAGTCGCCGCGGCGGGACTCGATGCTGACAATGCCGGCAGCGCCGAAGAGCGAATACGCGGCGAACAGCAAGTCGCACGCTTGAGCATGGAAAGGAATCTCGCCTTCCTCGGCACACTCGGAAACAATGCGCCGTTCATCGGCCTGCTCGGGACCGTAATCGGTATCGTGCGCGCATTTCGTGAGCTTTCCCGGGCCAAGGGCCAAATGTCGGCTGCGCTGATGGCCGAGATCGGCGAGGCGCTGGTGGCAACCGCGGTCGGCCTGTTGGTCGCGCTTCCGGCGATCGCTCTGTTCAACCTGTTTCAGCGTACGATTCGCGCTCGTCTGAGCCGTGCCGACGCACTCTCGGGTGAAGTGCTGGCCCACCTCAAGTCGAACACCGCTGGCCTAGGCCGGTAGGACGAAGCATGGCCGCGCAAACGAATGACGCAGACGAGATGATCTCCGGCATCAACATCACGCCATTGGTCGACGTGGTCTTGGTGCTGCTGGTGGTGCTGATGGTCACGGCCTCGTATTTGGCGTCGCAAGCGATCCCGGTGGATCTGCCCAAGGCGGCGACCGGTGAGAGTACGGCGACTGTGCTCGGCGTCTCCGTGACGCGCGACGGCGCATTGTTTCTCGACGGTCAGCCGACCGGGGATCGAGAATTTCGAGCACGGGTCAGTGTCGCCTACGGGGCCAATCACGATCTGCGAGCGGTGATCGCGGCTGATGGCCAGGCCGCACATCGCCATGTCGTGCACGTGATCGATCTTCTCCGTCAAGAACGAGTCACCCGGTTTGCACTCAATGTCGATCCAGAGACCCTCGCCGAAAAGCCTTGAGCAGCGCATGCCTTCCCGCCGACTAGGGCTAGTTTTAGCCTTTTGTACCAGCGTCTGTGCCCACGGCGTGGCGTACGCTTCGCTCTCGGTGCCAAAGGCAGAGATGCTGGCTCGACGCGCCGTCAGTGAGCTGAACTTCGAGCTGCTTCCTAGGTCGGCGGCCGTGCCGGAGAAGCCAGCCGACGCGCCCAGCACCGCAGCCGCGCCGAACGCCTGGCGGGGCGGCCCCGCGACCCGCACGGCGCCACCGAACCCGCACCCAAAGCCTTCGACTGAAGAAACCCGAGCGGCGCCACCCGCATCTCCGGCACTCGATTTGAGCGGCGTTACGCTCAGCAATGAAACCGGCATTGACTTTGGCATGCCGCTCGGGGACGGCAGCGCGCTGCATGGACCAATCGGCCTAGGCGCGAGTCGCGCTCCCTCCATTGGGGCCCCGCCCGCCACCGCGACGGCTGCGACACTTCCTCCCTTGGTCGACCAAAGGGACCTCTCCGAAAGTCCCAGACCTCCGTCGTTGGCAGGTCTATTGCGCGCCAACTATCCAGATGAGGCACGGCAGCGCGGGCTACGCGGCAGCGCCCGCTTGCGCGCGCGCATTGGACCCGATGGCGTGATCCACGGGGCCTGGATATTGTCCGAGAACGCAGCGGGCTTCGGCGCCGCCTGCCGACGCACGGTCCTGGGCTCCCATTGGTCGACTCCGCGCGACAAAAACGGCCGCGCGGTGGCCACCGAAATCGTCTACACCTGCCACTTCGAAGTCGACCAATGAAGGCCCACCTCATCGCTGGTCTGGTTCTGGCCGCGCTCTGCGGGTCGGCCGCAGCAGGAGCAGAGACCGCGCCGAATGCTCCGTCAGCCATGAGTGGCGCGCTGCCGCTCGTGCTCGAGCTCGGCGATTCCCAGCTCGATCCAGAGGCGGTGCGCCAGGCGATTGAGACCGAGCTGAGGCAACCGGTAGAGCTCGCGAACTCGCGCCCGGAAGCGCCCAGCCTCAGCGTCGTCGTTCGCAGCAATCATACCGTGACGGTCTCCTACCGAACGAGCACGGGCGAGACTCGAACGAGGTCGATTTTTATGCCGGAAAACGGGGCGCGCGGCGCAGAGGTGATTGCGCTCTTATCCGGCAATTTATCGCGAGACGAGGCTGCTGAGTTGCTCGCCGAACTCGGGCCCAAAGGGGCCTCGTCCGAAGCTGCCCCTGGGACGAGCAGCGAGGCTGCGACCGCACAAGCGAATGGCTCGGCTGAACCCGGCGAGCCCAAAGCCGCAAGCGCGATTGCAGCACCAGCTCGCCCGCCACCGCCGCCCCCACAGCCGCCACCGAGCGGGCCACCTCCATTGCTGCAAACGCACCCGCCTGCCATCAACCTATCCCTGAGCGCACCGAAGGCGCTCTATCGAGACAGCGAACGACGCATCTTCGTGGGCGAGCTCGGGCTCGTGTACAGTCACGTCGGCGAGCTCCACGGACTGGGCCTGAACCTATTCGTGCTGCGCACCGAACGCGACCTGCGCGGCCTGGGCTTCGCCACCTTCTACAACTACACCGGCGGTATGGTCCGGGGCATCACCGCTTCGGCCATCGTCAACCGCCGGCAACGTCTACGCGGGCTCGAGGTCAGCGGGGTTTTGAACCTGGGCACCGCCGACGCGCGCGGCCTTTCGGTGGCCGGTGTGACCAACCTGAGCTCGGGCGAGCGCTTCGAAGGTGCCCAGGTCGCCGGCCTCGTCAACCGCGCGAATGGATTTCAAGGTGCCCAGGTCGCCGGCCTCGTCAACCGCTCCAGCCAATTCCAAGGTCTACAGACTGCCGGCCTCGCCAATTGGGCAGACGGCTCGCAAGGCATGCAGGTCGCGGGCATCTTCAATCGAGCGCGGGCAGTCACGGGTGCGCAGGTTGCTGGCGTGGCCAACGTCACAGACGCGGTCTCTGGACTCCAGCTCGGGGTGGTCAACGTGGCTCAGAGTGTGCGCGGCGTGCAGCTGGGCTTGGTCAACGTCGCCAAACGGGTCGAGGGCACCTCGATCGGTTTGGTCAGCGTCGCGGACAACGGCCGAGTTCAGCCAGTACTCTGGGCGAGCAGTTCGCTCTGGCTGAACATTGCGGCGAAATTCACGGTGGGCCCGGTTTATACCCAAGCCGGCCTGAGCTTCGGGGCCCGTGATCAGACCTATGCTTACGAGCTTGGGTTGGGCTTGCACTTCAAGATTGGTCCCCTTTTCTTGGAGCCGGGCGCGCACTATTCCGAGATGCGCAGTACGCGGCACCCGTTCGACCATGAACTGATTGAATACGGTCACTATCGCCTGGCGGTTGGCGTGGACCTGGGAACGATCTCACCGTTCGCGGGCGCGGGCGTCTTGCAGCGTTTTGCCCACAGCGTCGATGCTCCTGCCTCCGTGCCGGTCACCGCGGAAATCTTTGGCGGGGTCGCTTTCTTCTAAACCGCCGAGATGCTTATCGTTTTTCCAAATCGATCGCCGCCTTTGAACAATCGGCCGACAAATGGGCACAGAGGCCGAGCGCGCGCGAATTTGCTATGACGATCCTTGGGATAACGATGACCGAGCAAGCGCTCGCATGCGATGCAGAGCCCGGTGACGAGCTCGTGCTGCGTTTGCAGCGCGCAGAGCCGAGCGCAGTGGCCGAAGTGTATGACGCGCACCATGTCGCGGTGCGCGCCTTCGCCAAACGCCTGCTGGGTGACGCAGCCAGTGCCGAAGATTTGGTGCACGAGGTTTTCGTCTCGTTGCCCAACGCAGTACGCAGGTTCCGCGGTGACTCGGCGCTACGCACGTTCTTGATTTCGATCGCCGTCAATCATGCGCGCCACTACCTGCGTGCCGCGCAGCGACGCCGACGAGCGCTCAGCGCGTACGGTGATACCAACGACCACGAGTCGCGTGATCCGGAACACGAGGCGCGCCGCAAAGAGCTGGCAGAGCTGTTGACGCGGGCGCTCGACAAGCTTCCGATCGAGCAACGCGTCGCCTTCGTCCTGTGCGAAGTCGAAGAGCGCACTTCGCGCGAAGCGGCGGAAATCGTCGGCGCTCCCGAGGCGACGCTCCGCACCCGGCTCTTTCACGCGAAGAAAAAGCTCCGCCTAGCCCTCGAAACGGAGGGACTGCGATGAGCAAAGATCTGCTGGGAGAAGCCACGCGCGCGCTGCGCGAGACCGAGCCGGTCAGTGAGTTCGAGGCCCGGGCCACGCGTACTCGCGTGATGACGGGCTTGCATCAGACCCGTGTGCGCCGGCGAACACGCTGGGCCTTTCTGCTGCCGATCGCCGCGAGCTTCGTCGCGGTCAGCGCCTGGGGAGCGGCGAGCGGACAGGCGCGCGCTACCCTCGACCGTCTCGAGCGCTTCGTCGGGCTCACGGCTCGCACTCCAAACCGAGCAACCGGGATAGCGCGGAAGTCAGCCGCTCCGCCTGCCCTTCCGGCTCCCAGTCCAGAACCGGCTGTGCTCGCACCAAGCCGCGATCCCGAGCCGCCATCCCCTGCTCCAATCGCGGGCCTCCAGCCTCAGGCCTCCCAACCGTCGAACAGCCCGAGTGCCTCGGCTGCGCGCGTGGAGCGGGCCGATCCCAACCTTTCGCTGTATCGCGTCGCGCACGCGGCTCACTTCATCGATCGAGATCCAGCGCGGGCGTTGGCTGCCTGGGACGCCTACTTGAGCGCGGCACCGAATGGCGAATTTGCGCCCGAAGCACGCTACAATCGCGCACTCAGCCTGGTGCGCCTGGGCCGGGTCACGGAGGCCAAGAGCGCGCTCGAGCCGTTCGCGAACGGCGCCTATGGCGCTTACCGCAAGGCCGAAGCGACTGCGCTGTTGGAGCGCATCGGACCCTGAACGCTTCGGAGCTCGCTTTTTCCGCAAAGGCGTTGGCGCGAGCCGCCTGCCACTTCGCGCCCGCGCCCATTCACGCTAACACTCGCGCGTGAACATGCCCAAGCTCGAATCGATTGAACGACGCGGCGAGCGCTCGCCCATGCAGTATCGGCGCTTCGGTCGTACCCAAAAGGCGCTGAGCGTGATTACCCTCGGCGGGATGCGCTTCCCGCACGGCTGGGACGCGCCTCGGGACGAGTTGCCAGCAGCGACGATCGAGGCTTGTAGAGACAGCGTGTCGCGAGCATTCGCGCTCGGTATCAACCACATCGAGACCGCCCACGGCTACATGAAGAGTGAACGCTGCTACGGCCGCGTCCTGAACGAAGAGCTACGTGTGCCGCGCAGCAGCTATTTCTTCATGACCAAAGGCGCGCCCAAGACGGGCGACGAGACCAAGCGCATGATCGAAGAGCAGCTCACCACGTTGGGCATGAGCTACTTCGACTTCTACGCTTGGCACGGCATCAACAATCGCGAGAAATTCCAGCTTGCGTTGGCCAAGGGCGGTCCGGTCGAGGTGCTGAAGCGCTACCAAGAGCAAGGCGTGATCGGCAACGTGGGGTTCAGCACCCACGCGCCTTACCGCATCATTTGCGAAGCCATCGCTACGGACGTGTTCGATTTCGTAAACCTTCACTATTACTACTTCCGACAGCGCAACTTCGGCGCAATCGAGCTGGCGGCCAGCCACGACATGGGCGTTTTCATCATTTCGCCGAACGACAAGGGAGGTCAGCTGTTCGATCCGCCACCGCTCCTGCAAGAGCTGACCGCGCCGCTCACTCCGATCCAATTCAACGCTCGCTTCTGCCTGCGGACGCCGTACGTACACACGCTCAGCTTCGGCATGAACCAATCCCAGCACTTCGCCGGTGTGCCCGGGATTTTCCCAGTGGCGACGCCTCCCTCCTTGCAAGATCAGGCCATTGTCCAACGCCTCGACGCCCGTCTGCTGACCGATCCTCATGCGGCTTACGAGGGCTGGGAGCTCGAAAATGACCCCTCCGGCATCAACATTCCCGAAGTCTTGCGCTTCCGGCGAATGCTCAAGTGCTACGACATGAAAAGCTTCGGTCTGTATCGTTACAACATGTTTAGTCCCGGTGACGATTGGGTGCCAGGCGCTTTAGCAACACCGGAGAACGTCGCCCGGGTCGATGAAGAGCGCGCTCCGGCTGGTTTTCCACTGCGCCAGCTGCTGAGCGAGACTCACGGCGAGCTTTATCGACCGAAGCCGAACAAGCGCGGCGGCTGACGCGCCTGCACCGACCAGGCTGCGAACTGCCGATTCACCTGGGCGCACGCCGTATCGACGAGTTTGGGTCGAGCACGAGTTCCGTGTGCCGTCCAATTGCGAGCTTTACCTGGCGACCCACCTCGCTGGTTCGCTGACCGCGGGCACTGCCGCGTATCCCGACGGATACCGCCGCTCGGACAATACCTTGTTTCGAGTGCAGGCTACTGCCGCCCGATCGCCCGCTTGCGATCGACTACGCGGGGCGGTTCCCGCTCACTGGCGAGGGCGCGCGGTTCGCATCAACGGTAAGCTCCCGAACCATCCCACCTACCCGCTCACGTCGAGCGAGTAGGGCTTCGAGAGCCTGACTTCACTTCGCAAAGTAGGTCGTGGCGCGCTTCTGGCCTTTGGTCGAAAGCTTCTTTTCACTGATTAGCTTCTTGGCCGGCAGATTCAGCTCTTTGGTACTGATGTCCAAACCCTGCGCGATTTGTTCGATGCGCTGCCCCGGGTTCTTGGCGATGTAACCGTGCAGCTTCTTGATCAGCTGCTCGAGCTCTTCCGGCGTGCGCTTGGCGCCTTTTTTGCGGTTATCGGCGAGCGAGGCGAACGAAGGCGCAGCGACGCGACCGGAGCGTGCACCACGACCGCGACCGGGGATCGTGCTGGCTTCGGCCAACGCCTGTTCGACAGACTCGAGGGCTGCCTCTTGAATCAAGCTCGAGAGATCGTTCACGAACGCATCGAGCGCAGCTCGAATCGTATCACTGATATTCGCCATGACGGCGTTCGTAGGCGATGACGCCCGAGAATGTCAATCTCTGAAGCAGGCAATTGCCGGTAGCAAATGCGTAACGAGGCATTCTGTCACAGGGGAGGGTGATGCTCGCACGTGCTCCGGAAACATGACCAAATCTTTCTGCCTCGACCGTTCACCCTCGAGAGTGGAGAGTCGATTGCGGCTGGCTCCGCCGAGTCCGGGAAGGCGCAGACTCGAGGCAGGCGTCCTACACAACCGGCAATCGCCGCGAACGGAAGTTGATGGGCTGGCGCTGACGGTCGACGACACTGCCGTGAACGCCCGATATTTCTGGGTGTTCCTGGCGTCGCGCCGGCTCGTAGGGGACGCCCCAAGTCGCATAGTCATCCGGCAAGGGACCGGGCAAGGCGGGTTGCGCGGTGCGTTCGAAGAGCTGAAAGTCGTGTCGTCCGACCAAGTTCAACGGGAGCCCGCGCTTCGGACCGTCTGCCTTGAACCACGCGCGAGCGGCTTGCACGTTTTCGATGAGCACCAAGTGTTGCGGATCGAGACGGGCAGCGGCAAGAAAATGATCTTGCATGCCGCTCACGTCACCTTTCAAAAATGCAATGCAAGCCAGGTAGTTGAGCGCTAGCCCGGGGACGGGGGTGCCCAGCGCCAGAGCACGGCGGACATGTGTCTCGGCCAAATCCAGCTGGTTGTTTCGGAAATAGGCGCCTGCCAAATCCAGGTGCGCGGCATGGTAGTCGCCCAGGTACTCGAGAATGGCTTGGTACTCCGCGATCCCTTCCCGATAATAGTCTTGTAACCCCTTGTTCTGCTCGAACCAGGAGTTCAGAAGCGAAGTCACCTCTTCCGTGGCATCGAATGGCACTTTGAATTCCTGAAAGTCGCCGCTGAAGTAGACTTCGCGGTCCAGCCACTTCTCTCGCTCGGCTTGCTGGAAGTCCTCGGTGCCTGGATAGATGGTCAGGCAAGAAAAGATGTATTGATGCGGTTTGACCCGCGTCAAAAAGTCCAAAGTCTCTCGAAACGTCTCCTCGGTTTCACCACGGTTACCGAGCATCATGTAGAAGCGAACCTGAATACCGACTCGCTTGGCCATGGCCGCGGCCTCTTCGATCTTCTGAATCGTAATCCGCTTGTTGATCTTGCCCAAAATCGTGGGCGAGCCGGTCTCCACGCCGAGGCTCAGGCGTTGACAGCCCGCCAGGCGCATTTCTTTCAGCAGCTCGTCGCTCAATACGTCGACGCGCGTGTCGCAACTCCACAAGAATTGCAACTTGCGCTCGCGGATCCCTTGGCAGAGCTCGAGCACGCGCTTCTTGTTCGTCGTGAAGGTGTCGTCTTTGATTTGCACCATCTTGACGCTGAGGCGTGAGACGGCCTTTTCCAACGCATCGAGCACGTACGGCACCGACTGCCCCCGGAAACCACGGCCCCAGGTAGTCTCGGCGCCACAGAAGGTGCATTGCCAGGGGCACCCGCGCGAGGTCATCACGATGTGCGTGTCGAAGTATTCGTGCGGCGACGCGAGCGCGTCGAGATCGTGAATCGAACCGCGGGGGGGAGCCGCCTGGATACCCGGCTCACTCCGATAAAGAGTTCCGGGAATGCCGCGTGGATCCTCGCCCTGCGCCAGGCTGGCCACGAGTTCCATGAACGTCTCTTCGCTCTCGCCGAGTGCCACCGTGTCGATCGCGCGGTAGTGCTCCAGCATCTCGCGTCCCAGGGGCGTCGCGTGAGGGCCCCCGATCAAGACGTGCGAACCCGGATGATGCCGTTTGATCGCGTCAGCGACCAACGCCACACCGCGCCGGTTGGAGGTCCAGCACGACATGCCGAACAGCTCGGCGTCGAGCGCAGCGATCACCTCTTCGACTTTGCTCCAAGCAAAGCCGGACAGGTTCAATACTTTGACTTGATGTCCCGCGCGCAGCGCTTGCGCGCCCAGCGAGAACAAGCCGTACGGAGTCTGAAAGAAGTCTGCGTCGAGATCGCCTGTCCGATAGTCCGCTGGTGGACCGTTGCCAGCCGTGTCGGGAGCCTCACCCGGCGCTGGAATTTTCCATGGAGGTGGGTAGATCAACGCGATTCGCACCGACCAAGTTCAGCATGCGATCCCGAGCTGCACAAGTTTCGCTCGCGCGCTCTGGCTGGAGCCCGCTTCTGCACACGCAATCGTCAGCCGGAGCCGAGCGCCACGTCCGCTTTGGGGCACACCGAGCCCGCGGGGGGGTGGCCGGGTGACGGGGCCGAAAACAGCTGGTTGAGCGCATCGGTGATGGCCTCTGGCTTGGCGCGCAGCACGGCCCGGCCACCGGCCGCTTGCATCGCACTCACTTGTTCGGCGCCGAGGACCAAGCCGTGCAGGTGTGCTGGCGGGACGTGAAGCAGTCGCTGAGCCAGGCCCAGTACCTCGGCTCGGCTGAGATCGGTCTCTACCGAGTCTTCCAGCGAGGAGAACAGCGTCGGCAAGCGCATCAGCGAACTCGGCTTGGAGAGCGCACGGCGCATTCCGACCAAGATGGCTTGCTGACGGCGCGCGCGGCTGAAGTCGGACCTGCCATGACGGGAGCGCGCGTACATGGCCGCTGTCACCCCGTCCAAGTGAGCGGCACCAGCGGCCAGATCGAGCTTGCGATAGCCCGTTTCATCACGAGGATCGAGGAAGCGATCGACGATTGGACAGGGCACGTCCACGGTGATGCCCCCGAGGGCGTCAACGGCCCGCTCGAAGACGCCGAGGTCGATCGCGAGGCTGTGGCCAATCGGCAACCCGAGTGTGTTCTCGACCACACGCCCGAGCAGCGCCAAGGGGTCTTCACCCGAGCGGCGAGCCACGTTCATCACGGTGTTGATGCGGTCTTCGGCATGTCCTGGGATTTCCACCCACAAGTCCCGTGGAACACTGACCAAGCCGAGCGAATCTCTGGCTTCGTCGAACACCGCGACGAGGATCGTGTCGGAGAGCCCGGCGCCGCCGCCGAACGGTCGACGATCGAGCCCGACGAGCAAGTAATTGTCGGTATATTCGAAGGGTGGCGTGCTCACACGGAGGACGGCGGCCGGCACCGGAGCGACGCTGGAAGCGACGGGGGGGCTCGTAGACGCAGCGCTCGAGATGGCCCTCGGCGGTAGAGCGAGCGTGAGTTTGGCGCTGAAACTGGGCCTTGCCGCCGCGAGCAAAGGCCGCCGATACGGTCGCGCCGCGAGAAAATGCCAAGCGCCACCGAGAACGAATGCGACTACGGATGCGATGATTGCCAGACGGCGCCAAGTTCCCATGCCCACCTGGCATTGCAACGCGTAGGCCAACGCTGAGCGTGTACACTTGGACGCGATGCTGGACACGGAAAGCGAGGAGAGGCTCGGAGTAATTCGTGCAGGGCTCGCAACGCTCGGAGCTTCGTTCATCTATCTGCTGATCCGCATTTTCGGGCGTACGGTCCAGCCGAGCGCTGTCCCCTGGCTGCGCGGACCCTTCGGCGGGGACTACATTGGAGACAAGCCGTACGAAGAATGCGCGAGAGACGAGGGTCTGACAATCGAGCGCCGCGCAGCGGAGGGCGGATTGATCCCCGACTTCGACGCGCTCGCGAGCGCCGAATTCGACGTCTCTCGCGTGCATCCACGCGTCCGTCACTTCTACGAGCATACCGCGCGCTATCGCATGGACGTTTGGGCCGAGGCCGCCTTCCCAGCCAACGTTGGGCTATATTTGCTGGTCACGACCATCAGCCGCAAGGTCAACCAACTCAACTTCCCGTTGCGGGTTCTGGAGACAGCCAAGGGCATGGACAGCGAAATCGTCCTGCTTCGGGATCGGCTCGGTAGCGTGCGCTACGCCGGGTGGTACCGCCGCCTGGTCGATACGGGACGGGTGATCTACACCGGGTTCTATCTGGTCGCTCGCACTCCGCTCGACGATCGCCCGGCGGTCAAGGTCGTGTTTCCGATGCCGCACGGCAACGCGACGGTGATCTTGCGGCCTCGCCTGAATGGCGCGGGTGAATTCGAGCTCTCCTCGGAAGGTCGAAGCTTCGGTGATGTCGGCTTCTACCGGATCGATCGCAAACGCGACGGCAACCTGCGCGTCTGGCGAATCCGCACGTTGAAGGAGCATTTCCGCGTCTATGTGGATGATGCGAGCACGCTGCGCTGCGACCACCTCGTGCGTTTCCTCGGCCTACCGGTGCTGCACTTGCATTATCGCATCGAGCCGCTCGCAGCCTGACTGCGCGAGCGCTGCTCAGGATCGAGCAGCTCTGAACATGTCGAACAGCAACTTGGAAACCACCGCCAAGACCACGACCGTCACCAGCACTCGGACGAAGCGGTCGCCTCGACGCAGCGCCAAGTGTGCGCCGATGCGCGCGCCCGCCATGTTGGCAAGCGCCATCGGCAGCGCTAGCTGCCACCAGATCGCACCGCGCCAAGCGAACAGCAAGAATGCAGCCAAATTCGAACCCAAGTTGACGACCTTGGCGTTGCCCGAAGCAAACACGGGTGAGTCACCGAAGAGCGTGACGAACGACACGATCAATAGCGACCCCACCCCCGGCCCGAAGAAGCCGTCGTACGTCCCGAGCGTCAGCGCCAGCAATGCGAGCGTCAGTTTGGGGCGCGCGAGCGGTGTTCTTCGCACGCGAATGCGCGAGCGGAACAGCATGAATGACAGCGCAAGCAGCAGCAGTAGCGCGATGATCGGCCGCAGTGGCTCGGGGCGCATGGCAAGCAGCAGACGCGCGCCCAGCAACGAGCCGATGAAGCCGCAGCCGAAGCCCAACGGCGCGCGACGCCGGTCGAGCCCGCCGCGCCGGAAGAAGGTGATGAACGAGGCGAGCGCGCCGGGCGCGGCTTGGCCCTTGTTCGTCGCCAGCGCCAAACTGGGTGGTAGCCCCGCCGCAAGCAAGGCGGGCACCGTGAACAGTCCGCCACCACCGGCGACCGCGTCGACCAGCCCCGCCACGAACGCAGTGCCGGCGAGCAGCAACAGCAGCAGGGCGGACGGCGGCGTCACGCCGCGTCGCTGCGAAGCGAATGGCGCAGACCGCGGTTCGCCATCACCGAGAACATCACGAGCACGATGAGCACCGAACTGAGGACATAAGGATACTCCGCGCGCACTTCGTACAAGCCCGTGCCAGCGAGCGGACCCAGCATGCGCCCGAAACCCAGCGCGGAGCTGTTCAGGCCCGCGACCACCCCTTGATCGTCTTCGCTCACGCCGAGCGACATGCCCGCGGTCACGCCCGGCACCGCCAGACTTTGCCCGAAGGCTTGGGCGGCGAGCGCGAACGTCAGCATTCCGAAGCGCTCTGCAAACACCAGCAAGACGTAGCCCAGCAGCGCGACGGGCATGCCGATGGTCATCAAGCGCAGCGGCGACCACTTGTAGCGACGGACCAAGAAGCCCTGCGTGAACACCGCAACCAAACCATAGACGCCGAGGGCCATGCCCACGGTGCGCGGAGTGGCGTGATTCGAGAGCTGCAGACGATCTTGGTAATAAAAACTGATGGTTTGCTCCATGGCCACGGAAGCCAGGCTGAGCGTGAACCCGACCGCCAGCAGCGGCCACACCAGACGTGCAACGTGAGCCGTGGATTTCGCCGGTTCCTCACCCGGCTGCCGCTGAGATTCGGGCAGAAAGAACCAGATGAAGCCAAAGTTGAGGAAGGCGAGGCTGGCCGAGAAATACACCGCGGACAGCAGACTGAGCAGCGAAAATGCAGCGCCGATCAAGGGCCCGAAGATGACCCCGAGCCCGAACGCGGCGCCGATCAAGGCCATGCCTGCGGTGCGATCGCGCCGGCCGGTCATGTCCGCCATGTAGGCTTGCGCGGTGGGCAACGTGGCCGACGAGAACGCCCCGCCCAGCAAGCGCGTTGCCAGCAAAGCGCCGAACAACACCGGGGTCGGCCAATGCGCGCGACCGCCCCAATCAGCCAAGATCGCAAAAGCGAGGAAGCTCACGCCGAAACCCAGCACCCCGGTGAGCAGCACGCGTTTGCGTCCGACCCGTTCGCTGATGCGCCCCCAAGTGGGGCTGACCAGAACCTGCATCAACGCATAGCTCGCCGACAGCGACCCGACCTGCAGCTCACTCAGCCCCAGCTCGCGCCCCAACGGCGCAAGGATTGGGAACAAGACGCTCAGCCCTAGAATGCTGTTGAAGAGCGTGATGAAGAGTAAGCGCTGCACCGAGGCGCGGGACATGGCGATGGCCGGCGTAACTGAGTTACGAGATCTTTGACACAAGAAAGCTGTGCTACTGGACAAAAGTGTAGCTAGGGCCTAACAAAGCCGGGCGATGTCCCAGCCCGAGCCCGAGCCCACCGATACGCCTTTCGACCCCGTGCCCGTCTTGGCAGCCGAGCTCAACCTACCGCGCTCGTCCGTCAGCGCGGTGGTTCAGCTGCTCGCCGAGAGCGCGACCGTGCCGTTCATCGCCCGCTACCGCAAGGAAGCTACCGGCGGTCTGGACGAAGTGCAGATTCGAAATATCGAAGAGCGGCGCACTTATTTGGTGGAGATGGAAGCTCGCCGTAAGTCGATCGTCAGCGAGATCCGCGGTCAGGGCAAACTGACTCCCGAGCTCGAGAAGAAGCTGCTGAGCGCCGCCACCAAAGCCGAGCTCGAAGATCTGTATTTGCCGTTCAAACCCAAGCGCCGCACCCGTGCGACGATCGCCAAAGAGCGCGGGCTCGAGCCGCTCGCCAATCTCATTTGGGCTCAAGGCCGAGAGGGCTCACCGAGCGAAAGCGCCCAAAGCTTCGTCAATCTGGAAAAGGAAGTGGCGGACGTGAGCGCGGCGCTGGCTGGCGCGCGCGACATTTGCGCCGAGCGCATCGCCGAAGATCCGGAGGTGCGCAAGCACACCCGCGAGGCCTACGTCCGTGATGGCTCGATCCGCGTCTCCAAGACCAAAGAATTCGAAGACAAGACCACCAAGTTCGACAGCTACGCTTCGTTCCAAGAGCCGATTGCCAAGATCCCTTCTCACCGTTACCTCGCCATTCGCCGCGGTGAAAGTGAAGGCGTGCTGCGCGCAGGTCTCGACGTGGATCAAAGCAACGTGGTGCCGTTCATCCAAAAGCACGTCAAGTTGGACGCAGCGTCCCCCTGGGCCGGAGAGCTGTCGAGCGCCATCAAAGACGGCGTCGAGCGCTTATTGCTGCATTCGGTGCAGGTGGACGTGCGCGTCGAGCTCAAGATGCAGGCAGACAAAGGCGCCATCGACGTGTTCGCCCAAAATTTGCGAGAGCTGCTGTTGGCCGCCCCGTTCGGCACCAAAACAGTGCTCGGCATCGATCCCGGCCAACGCACGGGCTGCAAGTGCGCCGTCGTCGACGAAACCGGCAAACTGCTCGAGCACGAGACCATCTATCTGGTGCAGGGCGATGCCGCGCTCGAGCGCGCGCGCCAATCGTTGCGCGCAATCTGCAAGAAGTACCCGATTGTCGCGGTCGCGGTCGGCAACGGCACGCATGGCCGAGAGACCGAAGCCTTCGTGCGTGAGCTGCTGAAGGAAGAGGGACTGACCGCGAGCCCAAAGCCGTTGTGCGTACCGGTGAGCGAAGCCGGCGCAAGCATTTATTCGGCGAGTGACGTGGCGCGTGAGGAGTTCCCCGACCTCGACCTGACCGTGCGCGGCGCGATCAGCATCGCGCGGCGCTTGCAAGATCCGCTCGCCGAGCTGGTCAAGGTCGACCCGAAGAGCATCGGGGTCGGCCAGTACCAGCACGACGTATTCCAGCCATTTTTGGCCAAAAAGTTGGACGAGGTCGTGGAAAGTTGCGTGAACAGCGTCGGAGTAGAGGTCAACCTCGCCAGCGCTCCCCTACTGTCACGCGTCGCCGGGATCGGTCCGACCTTGGCCAAGAAGATCGTGGCCTACCGCAACGAAAAAGGCGCCTTCACCAGCCGCAACAAACTGCTGGAGGTGCCAGGCTTTGGTCCGCGCACGTTCGAACAGGCCGCCGGCTTCTTGCGCGTCCGTGGTGGCGAGCACCCGCTCGACTCCAGCGCGGTGCACCCGGAACGCTATGCCCTCGTCGAGAAAATGGCGGCGGACCTGGGTGTCCCGGTCGTCTCGCTGATCGGCAATCGCGAGCTCCTCGAGCGCCTGGACCCGACCCGCTACCAAGCCGGAGACGTCGGCTCGTTCACCCTGAACGACATCCTGAGCGAGCTCAAAAAGCCTGGGCGCGATCCACGCGCCTCGTTCGAGCCGCCCAAGTTTCGTGATGACGTGCGCACGATGGAAGACCTGAAGACCGAAATGGTGCTGGAAGGCGTGGTCACCAACGTGACTGCGTTCGGCGCCTTCGTGGACATCGGAGTTCACCAGGACGGACTCGTCCACGTTTCACAACTTTCCGATCGTTTCGTCAAAGATCCGAACGAGGTCGTCAAAGTCGGCGACAAACTCAGCGTGCGCGTGTTGGAGGTCGATCTGGTGCGCAAGCGCATCGCCCTCAGCGCCAAGCGCGGCAGCGACGCGCAGGTCGGCGGCGCGAGCGGCGCGCGCCCCGCGCCCTCCCCGGGCGGCGGACGCTCCGAACAAAACCGCGATCGGCGTCCCCCGAACCAAGGGCGTTCAGCAGGCGCAGGCAAGCCGCAACCCACCGCGCAAGGCTTCACGAATAACCCGTTCGCCGCCCACTTTCGCAAATGACCCCGCACGTGGGGTGAGGTCAAGCCCGCGAGCCGACGGTCCGCGAACCGACGGTCCGCGAACCGACGGCCAAGGAGGCTAAGGAAACGCAGGACCCGTAAACGGATCGACCCCGGTGATCGGCAACCCGCGACCCGCCTGAGATCTCGTAAACGGACTGACCCCGGTGATCGGCAACCCGCGACCCGTCTGAGATCTCGTAAACGGATCGACCCCGGTGATCGGCAACCCGCGACCCGTCTGAGATCTCGTAAACGGACTGACCCTGGTGACCGGCAACCCGCGACCCGTCTGAGATCTTGTCCGCAAATGTCTACGGTTCATTACTAACGGGCAGGGCATGTATCCGGACGAGATCCAGCCCCGCAGAGGTGCCCGTCTCGCCACGCGGCTGGAAAATAGTGTGGAAATGAGCTGCGATGCTGGATCGCGATCGCCCACTCTTACGCTCGCCTCAGGCCGCTCGCAATCGCCCAGGCGGCGAGCCAGGCCAAACCCAAACTGGCGTGGCCTAGCAGCACATGCGTTGGGTTGCCGTTGCCGCAGTGCAGTTCGAGTAGCAGGTTTGCCGATAGCCCGAGCGCTGCCGCGCTCAGGCACACGGTGCGAAATGAGGGCCGGTCGTCGCGATCCAAGGCCCAGAGGAGCAGCGCGATCGGCAGCGTGAGTAGCGCGCCATAACTGAAGCAACCGAAGGCGCCGCCTGGCCCGGCGAGGCGACTCACCTCGGTGGCGGGCGCAAACGCAGCCAAGGCCGGCACGATTAGGGCAAAGAGCAGCAGTCCGAAGTGGTCGCGAAGGGCGGTCGATCGAGGAGACTCCGAAAGCTCCTTGCCGAGCGCGAGTGCGATGGCAATGAAATAGATGCTCAGCAGCAGTCCCACGCGCGAGAAGGGATACTGGGCGAAATCTGCGCGTTGTCGCAGTAGTCCGCCTGCGATCAGCGCGAGCAGCAACGGCAACAGTACCAGCACGAAGCGCACGGGCGACGGCCTCGAGCGAAGCCAGGCGCGCGGTCCCGTTTCGCGCTCCAAGCGTTGTTCCAGCTGACCAAAAAACTCCTCGACGAAGGGCAGCGCTTCACTGGCTTGGGCGGCCAGCCTGCGGCCGAGCTCCGCGTCCTGATCGAACAGGGCTCGACACTGCGGGCAGTTCGACAGGTGCGCTGCGAGCTGATCTTCCGGCAGTTGTCCGCCGTTGACGAACGCATCACGAATTTGCGAGCAGTCCATCACTTGCTCTCCGCGATGGTCGGCTTGCCATCGTGCACGTCCGCGGGACCGGGAGCGACGTCACCCAGGCGCTCCCGCAGGGCTACATAGCCGCGGTGCGCGCGCACCTTGACCGCGGCGACAGTCGAGCCGACGACTTCGGCGACCTCCGGAAAGCTCAGACCCGCGAACCAATGCAGCTCGATGACCTCACGGTGCTCGGCGGGCAGCGCTTGTAGCGCGCGCGCCGTCTCGCGAGCGGCGTCGGAACGCTCTTGCCCGCGCGGTCCCTCGAACGGCTCCGCCACCCGGTCGTCTTCGAGCGAAGTCTCGTAGCGCCGCTTGCTGCGACGGAAATATTCGCGCTTCAGGTTCAACGCGATCGTGAAGATCCAGGGTTTGAGCTTGCGCCCTGGCTCGAAGTCGAGGCGGCTGCGGTGCAAATGCAGAAACGTTTGCTGGACCAAATCGTTGGCTTCTTCTGGACTGCGCAAATCGCGGGCCATTGCCCGCTGCAAGAGCGGAGCGTAGCGGCGAAATAGCTCCCGGAAAGCCGCCTTGTCGCCGGCGATGTAGGCCGCCATCAGCTCCTCGTCACTGGGCACGGGCGCGGAGATTGCCAGCATTGCCCCGGCCAACGCAAACGCTAACCATTTGCCGAGTGTCGGCTATACTGCGGTTGCCGCAGCCGAGCCACGGAGAATTCATTTGGACCTGAGTAAAGGAACGAGCATCGCCCTCGCCGTTTCGGCCCTGCTGGCCGCCAGTGCTTGTAGCGGAGGCGGTGACGAGACGACGAACAGCGCTTCCCAATCGATCAAGTGCGAAGGCGGCAACGCGTGCAGGGGCCTATCGGAGTGTGCCACGCAAGACGGCAAGAGCAGCTGTGTCGGTGAAAATGCGTGCAAGGGAACGGGCTACGTCTACACCCAAACGCAGGAACAGTGCACCGCGCTGCAGATCCGCAACCGGCCCTGAACCAGTCCCCGCTGGCCCTTCCCCGCGAGAAGGCCGCACGTGTCGGGTTCGGACTGCGGGTTCCCCATTATGACGCGATCTTGAGCAACGGCCTGCGCTCTGACTTCGCAGAAGCCATCAGCGAAAACTTCTTGGGTCGAGGTGGCCGAGCATTCAGCGTGCTGGAACGCGTGCGTTCGGACATGCCCGTCAGCCTACATGGCGTCTCCCTCTCGATCGGCGGCTTGGATCCGCTGAACGAAAGCTACCTCGATCAGCTCGGCGAGCTCGCGAAGCGCATCGCAGCCTTCAGCGTGTCCGACCACCTGTGTTTCGGCACCTTTGGCGGACACTACGCGCACGATCTTTGGCCACTGCCGTACACGGAAGAAGCACTCTTGCACGTCGTCGAGCGCGTGCAGAGAGCTCAGGACCGACTCGGTCGGCGGCTGCTGCTCGAAAATGTAGCGAGCTACGTCCAGTACCGCGCGAGCAACTTCACGGAGGCGGAGTTCGTGAGCGAAGTAGTCACGCGCGCGGATGCCGGGCTCCTGCTGGATTTGAACAATGTCCTGGTTAGTGCCACGAATCACGGCTTCTCTGCGCAGCAGTATCTGCGTGCGCTGCCGAGAGAACGAGTTCAGCAAATCCATTTGGCTGGCCATAGCGACGCCGGGGCCTACTTGATCGATGACCACGGCTCCCCGGTGCCGGCCGCTGTTTGGCGCTTGTACGAGGAATCCGTGGGGCTGTTCGGTGCACTGCCAACCATCATCGAGTGGGACGAGCGGCTGCCCGAACTTTCCGTGCTCGAAGCCGAAGCCGATCACGCGCGAAGCCTTTGCAACGCACAGCTGGTACGACAATGACGGAACGTTCCATGAGCTTGGCCGAACTCCAGCGCTATTTCGCGAGCGCCGCTACTTCGGGCAGCGGTGCGCTCCCTGATTTGGATCGAGTATTTACGAGCAGTGAGCGTCTGCCCGCTCGAGAGCGGTTGGCAATCTACAATCGCGCCTATTTCTATCGCCTGCTCGACGCGCTGGCATCGGTCTTCGAGCAAACCAAACGGGTGCTCGGTGATTCCGAATTCGAGCGCCTCGGCCTTTCCTACGTGGCACAGCATCCCTCGATGCACCCAGCAGTCGAGCGTATCGGACGCTCGTTCCCCGAGTACCTGCAGAGCGTCGCGACGCCAGGCTTCGTCGTCGATTTGGCCGCGCTCGAGTGGGCGAGGTTGTGCGCGCTCGTCGCCGGCAATCCCCCGAGTATCGCCCAGCTCGCAGCCATCGAACCCAGCCGCTTTCCGCACGCGCGGCTTCGCTTCGTTCCCTCCCTGTACGTGCTCGAGCTCGATCCGCACGCGCTCAGCGCTTTCGCGGGCGTTGTCAGCGCGCTGCCAGCGGGGCAGCCGTCGGCACGCTGTGGGGTTGCGGTATGGCGCAGCCAGCACGCCGTCCACCACCAGAGTCTGGAAGCCGCAGAATGGCAGGCGCTGGCGAGCGCGCTCAGCGGAGCCACGCTGAGCCGCGTGTGTACCGCCTTCGATCGCGGCTCACCGGATGAAGACGTGCGCCGCGCGTTTCAGGTGCTGTCCGGTTGGTTTGCTCGACAATGGCTCGAAAGCATCGTCTATCAGCAAGCAACGCCGGAGACGTCGGGCTAGCGACACTCAGCCCAGCTCGACGAAGCGCATAGCGCTGGTTCCACGCGGCCGCTGCCGGACGGTGCGAAAGTAACGCTCGTCCTCGTAGTAGGCGCGTGCTTGATTGGGCGACCAATCTGGAACGCCGAGCACGGGCAGAGGCTCGAGGCAGGCGGGCTCGCGCAGAAATCCCGGCAAACGAGCGGCCAGCGCGTCGTCCACGAAAACCCGAAACTCGCTGTCGGAAAGCGCGAGTCGAGCCGGAGCGACGCTTCCGAACAGTGCCTTTCCCATCAGCCGTGGGTGGGGGTCGCGCAGCGCGTCCAGCAGCCCATGGCCGAAGACCAAGAAGCGAGTGCTGGCCTGCAGCTCGGCACGGCGCTCCCAAAACACCTCCAGCCAGCTGAGTGCCGAGAGAGACTGGAAGATGCGTGGCTCGCAGCTGAGCACCAGCACGCCCGACTCATCGAGGTGAGTGGCGGCATTCTCACGCGGACCGCGCGCGGCCGGGTCGCCCGCTAGCTGCGCGCGGTGAATTGCAGTTTTGAGCGCAGGGAAATGCAGCCAAATCAACGCGCCCAGCAGATCGTGAAACGAACCGACGCGCGTGGGCACCAGCGAGCTCTGTGCCAGGAAGCGATCGAACCCGCCGGCGGCGAGCAGCTCTGGCCGCTCCTGCTCGGCAAAATCGAACCAAGGTGTGAGCGCGTTCGGCAGCCCCTCTGCGAGCGCGCGCAACTCGCTGGGCGCAGGGAAATGGTCGAGCGACGACAGACGCGCACGCACGCTGGCGTCGAGCACCGAAAATGCGGGATGAGCGAAGCTGTGAGCGAGAACGCGCGGCCCGAAAGTCATCGCCCGCCAGGCATCTCGAAGTGAACGCTGGCCCCACCGTCCGGGCGGTTTTCGGCCCAGGCGCGCCCCGCGTGGGCGCGGGCGATGCGCTCCACCAAAGACAGGCCCAAGCCCAGCGAAGACGAACCGTCTCCGCGGAAAAAGGCGTCGAACACCCGCCCCAGCGATTCTTTGTCAAAGCCCGGGCCTCGGTCGGACACGGTGACGCGGACGTTTTCGCCGTTCGACGAGAGCTGCACGCTCTCCACGCCGGCTCCGTGCTTTTGAGCATTCTCCAGCAGATTGCACAGCGCGCGATCGAGGAGCGTCGGGTCGCCCTTTACGTGCAGGTTCGGCTCCTCGCTCTGGAGCACGGCCGGGTCCAAACCAGCACGCTCGATGGCGCGTGACACGATCGAGCGAAGATCCAAGGTTTGTAGAGTCAGAGTCCCGAAGTCGAGCCGGGAATTTGCCAAGAGTTTCCCGATCAGGTCGTCGACCTCGGCAATCTCGCGCTCGACTTTGTCGAGGGTGACCGAATCGGCACTGCTGCGTAAAAGCTCGGTGAGCACGCGCAAGCGCGCCAACGGGCTACGGATCTCGTGGGATACGGCTGCGAGCAGCTCGCGCTGGTCGTTCAATTGTCGTTCGATGCGCCGAGCCATGTCGTTCACGGCGTCCGCCAACACGCCGACCTCGCCCATGTGGTGCCGGCCGAGGCGCACTCGGCTGACCAAATTTCCCGAACCGATTTCGCGGGTCACGCGGATCAGATCGGAGAGCGGACGAGTCAGCTTGCGAGCAAGCGCCCCCGACGCACCCCATAGGCTCAAGCAAGCCGCGGCGATCGCCAACACGAACGTCAGCCCGGGCACCCGCCGACGCTTGTCGATGCACACCTCGAGCGCGCCGAGCCTGGTTTTCCCGCGTAAAATCGGTACGGTGAACTCTGGCTTGCTGCAGCCTGGCCCAATTTGCTCGACCGGCTTCTTGGCGGCATCGCGCAAAGTCAGGTCCACTTCGAAGGCCTTGGCGACTTCTTCTGCCAGACCGTGGCGCTCCGCTGGCTGATCCCACACGCGTTGAAAACGCTCTCCGACGAAGCGCTGGATGCGCACGACATCGCTCTCCGTGCTGGACGCATCCGGTCGCAAAGCGCTGACTACGCCGCTGACCACCATCCCCGTAAATAGGATGGTGATACCGAGCCACATGAAGAGTTGGCGATGGAGGCGGGCGCGTACGAAGCGCCGAAATCTCATTCCGAACCCTTCGCCATCACGTAGCCCACGCCACGCACGGTCTTGATCAGGCGCGGTGGGTCGTCCAGCAGCTTCTTTCGAAGATGCGAGATGTGCACGTCGACGGTGCGGTCGCTGACCGTCACGTCACTTCTACCCGCGTGCTCCAGCAAGCTTGCGCGAGGGACCACCCGCCCCGCGCGCCGCATCAGCGCGAGCAGGAGATCGAACTCGATTCCGGTCAG
>Ga0164308_10000269_pt1 | contig 27931 bp, 23 predicted proteins | sample Whisoiple_246_MG_FD_109983 | JGI IMG/M metagenome (GOLD analysis project Ga0164308, IMG submission 109983) | Soil microbial communities amended with fresh organic matter from upstate New York, USA - Whitman soil sample_246_MG | ecosystem: Environmental > Terrestrial > Soil > Unclassified >... | reverse complement strand
TGAAGGTATTCTGATGGTTTCTTCTACTCGGCAGACTGAACGTCGTCGGTATATCCGAGCGCGCAGCCAAGGCGCCAACAACAAGGGCAGCCAAACGCCCAAATTTCCGGTTCACCCCGAGGGTTATGACCCCAAAGCGCCCGACGCGCGCAAGGCGAAGGCCTGACGCGCTCGCGTCAGCTCCGCATTCTCTCGAGGATTAAAGGCGATGGCCAATCACCCGTCTGCAGATAAACGTAATCGTCAGCGCCTCGTGCGCGCCGAGCGCAATCAAGCCGTACGCAGCGCACTGCGCACTGCCGTCAAGAAGGCTCGCGCTGCAATCGCCGCTGGCAATGTCGAGGCCGCCAAGGCCCCGGTAGCCGCCGCGTCGGTCGCGCTGGCCAAGGCCGTGAGCAAGGGCGTCGTGCACTCACGAAACGCCTCGCGCACGACCTCGCGCATTCAAGCTGCGCTTCACAAAGCCGCCCGCTGAGCGGTCTTTGCGCGCTCGCTCGAGTTCGAGCGGGCGCGGCACAGCTGCTCGCAATTGCGCAAATTGCTCGAGCCGGCATGCTACGCTGAGCCGCGTGTGCGACGTTAGCGCGCGCACGCGGGAGACGTCGCGGCCATGCCGAGCTTGGAAGAGGAGACCGCAAGCGAGCTGAGCGCGCTCGTCGGAACCACGGTCGCCGGCAAGTACCGAGTCGACCGCTTGATCGGTCGTGGCGGCATGGGCGCAGTCTTCCAAGCTGCGAATCTTGCCATCGGTAAGCGCGTCGCGCTCAAATTTCTCGATCACGAGGCCGCGCAGAACCGCGAGGCTTGTCAGCGCTTTCAGCGTGAAGCGGAAGCGGCTGGGATGGCCGAGAGCGCGCACATCGTTCAGATCTTCGACTCCGGAGTGACCGACAGCGGCTTGCCTTTCTTGGTCATGGAACTGCTGACCGGTGAGGATCTGCGCGCGCGGCTGCGGCGCGACGGCCGCGCGAGCGTAGCGTCTGCCCTGCGCATCGTGAGCCAAATCTTGCGCGCGCTGCACCGTGCTCACGAAGCCGGCATCGTGCACCGCGACCTCAAGCCGGACAATGTCTTCTTGTGCGCGAGAGACGACGATCCCTCGTTCGTCAAGCTGGTCGACTTTGGGATCTCCAAGGTCGCACGCGCACGCGCGGCGGACACCCTCACGCGCCGCGGCACGGTGCTCGGCACCGCGTTTTACATGTCGCCCGAACAAGCCCAGTCGTTCGACGACATCGATGGTCGGACGGACCTATTCAGCGTGGGCGCGATCTTGTTCGAGATGTTGGCCGGCAAACCGCCCCATGTGGCCCCCACCTACGAGGCGGTGCTGATCGCAATCTGCACGCACGACGCGCCCGATGTGCGCACGCTCGCGCCCGAAGTGCCCGCGCCCGTCGCGGCCTTGATTCAGCGCGCGCTGCAGCGCGATCGCGAGCAACGCTTCCAATCGGCGCAAGAATTTCTGACCGCGATTACGGCCGTCGAAGCTGTTTCTGAGCAAGCTCGCAGCGGCGAACTCACGCCGCCGGTTGCCTCCCTCGCCACGCCGGTTTCGGTAGGACTCCGGCATCGCAAACGCTACGGGACCTTGGTCGCGAGCATCATTGCCAGCATGGCCGGCTTCGCATTGACCGCCTATTTCGTTTCGCGCAGCAACGAATCGAGCAAAGTCACCGTCGGCCAAGAGGCGATGCGCCCGACGCCGCAACTGGCCTCCAGCGCGCCGAACAGTGCGCCCATCGCACCGGTCATTTCGCCGCTGAGCAGCGCCGTGAACGTCGCGCGCCCCTCACCCGTACGCCTGCCGACGGCGGGCAATTTGCGCCGCCCAGCCCCGCCAAAGCCCAGCGCGCACGTGGCGTCCGGCCTGCAACTCAGCACCAAAGAGCCATAAAACGTGATACCGAGAGGCGATGCGCTCACGCGCCTTTCCGGCTCTGCTGCTCGCATGCCTGCTCGCGGCTTTCCCGCGCGCGCTGCGCGCCGCCGATCCCGCCGCTGCTAGCTCGAGCACGAGCGCCGAAGCCACCGCCGAGGCGCGACGCCACTTCAAGCTCGGCATCAAGCTCTACCAAGACACCAACTACCCCGGTGCGCTCGCGGAGTTCGAGGCGGCCTATGCCATCAAGCCAGGCGCGGGGTCGTTGCAAAACATCGCGCTCTGTCAAAAGGCGCTATTTCGCTACCGCGAGGCCGCGGCCACGCTCGAACAGCTGCTGCAGGCACACGCCAGCGAGCTCAACGAAGGTGAAACCAAAGCCGTCAGCGAAGCCATTGCCGAGCTGCACGGTCTGGTCGGTTCACTCGTGGTCAATGTCGAGCCGAGCGACGCCAAGGTGACCCTCGATGGTCGGGCCGTACCGCTCAGCGAGCTGCGCAGCGGCGTAGAAGTGAACGTCGGGGAGCACACCCTGGTCGCGGATCTGCCGGGCTACACGCGGCTCTCTCGAGTCGTGCGCGTCGCCTCCGGTCAAAAGCAATTGCCGGTGGAGTTGAAGCTCAGAGCAACGGACGGCTTTTTGAACGTCATCGCTAGTGATCCACGAGCAGCGATCGCGATCGACGGCACCACTCGCGCATTTCACGAGTGGCGCGGCAACGTCAAGCCGGACACCGATCATCTCATCCAGGTGTTCCGCGAAGGGTACGAGAGCTTCGAGACCAACGTGAGCGTGCCACTCGGCAAAACACTGGAAGTGCGTGCGCAGCTCGGCCCTCACATCGCGGGAGCGGTGGTTGAAGTTGCCGCCCCCAAATCCGACGGCATGCCCGCACCACCCCCACCCCGCGTGCCCCGAGGGTACTACGGTCTGCTCACGCTCGGCGTGCTCGGGCTTGGGCAGCACCCGCTCCAGCTCACCGGAACCCGCTCGGACGGGGCGATGGCCAGCATCGGGTTGCGCCCTGGGTACCGAATTACCGGCCCGATAGCGGCCGAGTTCGTGCTCGATTTCGGCAAGCTCGACGTCAAAGACGCCAAGAGTGACGACAGCCCGACGCCGCGGCACTACTCCCTCGGCGCCTTCCGCTTCGGCCCCAACCTACGGCTGATGACCACCGGCAAGAAGCTGCGCTTTTCATCGGCAATCGGCGCGGGCGCGGTGTACCACAAACTGGTGCTCGATCCGGTGGCGACGGACCCGAGCCTCACCGGCGGAAGCGCAAGCGGCTTCGATCCCTACTTCTTGCTCGAGCTCGGCGGGCAATTGAGCCTCGGGCACTTTTTGCTCGGCGCCGAGGTAGTCACCATGATCGACGGCGCCACCAGTCTGAACAAGCAGAACATCGAAGGAGCCACCAAGGCCTTCGGCAATACCAACACCCTGCCCTTGTTCGGCCTCGGCATCCACGGCGGCTATTGCTTCTGGTAACGAGTGAAGCTCGAGTCGCTGCGCAGGCCGCGGGCCGGCAGCTGCCGGCGGGCAGCTACCAACGCGAACTTGCGACTCTCGTGGCAGCGTTGCCTGCTGTGATGAATTTTCGCAGCAAAACAGCCAAAAATCGTCATGCTTTGGCGCATACCCGGCTTTACTCGGCCCCCATCCTGGCCCACGCTCTCGGTTCGACAGCGGACGAGAGCAACAGCCGCCAGTGGGAGAATTAGAGGCAGCGATGACCGAGACCAATGCCATCGAATCGTACTCCGTGGAAAATCGCACGTTTTCGCCCAGCGCGGAGTTCGTGCAAGGCGCGCGCATCGCGTCGCGAGCAAAGTACGACGAGCTATACAAAGAGAGCATCGACTCGCCGGATAGCTTTTGGCGGCGTGAGACTGCCGATCTCGTGTTCCGCAAACCGTGGTCCACACTTTGTGAGTGGCAGTTGCCGCACTCCAAGTGGTTCATCGGTGCCGAACTCAACGCCAGTGAGAGCTGCCTCGACCGACACTTGCAGACGGCCGCCAAGGACAAGGCTGCGATCATCTGGGAGAGTGAACCCGGCGAGTCGGTCAGTTGGTCCTACGCGGAGTTGCACCAAAAGGTGGTCGCGTTCGCCGCCCTGTTGCGTAGCCTAGGGGTGCAAAAGGGCGATCGCGTCGCGATCTACATGGGCATGGTGCCAGAGGTGGTGGTCGGCATGCTGGCGTGCGCGCGCATTGGCGCGCCCCACACCGTGGTATTCGGCGGCTTTGCCGCAGAATCGCTGCGCGATCGCATCAACGACTGCGGCGCCAAAGTCGTACTCACCCAAGACGGCGCCCTGCGTCGCGGCAACGTCGTGCCGCTCAAGGCCACCGTCGATCGCGCTCTGGAGGGCACCCAGTCGGTCGAGAAGGTCGTGGTCTACGCGCGTCTCGGCGACCAGGCAGCGACCACGCTCGTGCCGGGCCGTGATCTCGATTGGTACCAAGCGGTCGCGGCCGCCGATCCCGCGCAAGGCGGCGCCGAGATCGTGGATGCCGAGCATCCCCTGTTCATCCTCTACACGTCGGGCTCGACCGGCAAACCCAAGGGCGTCCTGCACACCACGGCGGGCTTTCTCGCCGGCACGCACCTGACCAGCAAATACATCTTCGACCTGAAGGACAACGACGTCTATTGGTGCACCGCTGACGTAGGCTGGATTACCGGGCATAGCTACCTGGTGTACGGGCCGCTCTCCAATGGCGCGACCTGTTTGTTGTACGAGGGCGCGCCGAACCAGCCGGATTGGGGCCGCTTTTGGCAATTGATCGAGAAGCACAAGGTCAGCGTGCTGTACACCGCTCCCACCGCGATTCGCGCCTTCATTCGCGCGGGCAACGACTGGCCCGCCAAGTCGGATCTCTCCAGTTTGCGCCTACTCGGTAGCGTCGGTGAGCCGATCAATCCAGAAGCTTGGATGTGGTACCGCGAGCACGTCGGCAAAAACCGTTGCCCGATCGTCGACACCTGGTGGCAGACCGAGACCGGCGCAATCATGCTCACCACTCTGCCCGGCGCGCACGCCACGAAGCCCGGAGCCACGGGCTTGCCTTTCTTCGGCGTCGTGCCCGAGGTCGTCAACCAAGAAGGCAAGCGGGTGAATCCGGGTGAAGGCGGCCTGCTCGTGCTCAAGCAGCCCTGGCCGAGCATGCTGCGGACCATCTACGGCGATGACGAGCGCTACCAGCAAGCGTATTGGAGCGAAATCCCGGGCGTCTACTTCACCGGCGACGGCGCGCGCGAGGACGCAGACGGCTACTTCCACGTGGTGGGCCGCATCGACGACGTGCTCAACGTGTCCGGTCATCGCATCGGCACGGCCGAAATCGAAAGCGCGCTCGTCGCACACCCCGCCGTCGCAGAGGCCGCCGCAGTGGGACGCCCGGACGACTTGAAAGGTCAGGCGCTGGTCGTGTTCGTGACTCTGAAACCGCCCCACAGCGCATCTCCCGAAATGGAGAAGAAGCTCGCAGAGCACGTGGCCAATGAGATCGGAAAGTTCGCTCGCCCCGACTCGGTGCGCTTCGCGGACAGCCTACCCAAAACGCGCAGCGGCAAGATCATGCGCCGGCTGCTGAAAGACATCGCATCCGGCCGTGAGACCAAGGGGGATGTTTCGACACTCGAAGATTTGAGCGTGCTCGCCAAGTTGCGCGAGGAGTGAGACCGCGCGCCCCGGGCTGTCCGCGTTTTGGCCGCGGACAGCCCAGCCTGGACCGGATAGACTCGCGGCGTGCGAGCAATCGTCATCGGTGCCGGTCGAGGCAGCCGGCTAGGCTACAACACGGATCATATTCCGAAGACCCTCGTCGAGGTCATGGGTCGCCCCATGCTCGATTGGATTTTGGAAGCGCTCCAGAGCGCGGGCTTCACCCGTAGAGACGTCGTCTTCGTGTGCGGCTACGCCGAAGACGTCGTGCGTGCGCGGTACCCGGAATTTACCTTCGTGCGCAACGCGGACTGGGCAAACAACAACATCTTGCTCTCACTGCTCTGCGCGCGCGAGCACCTCGCGGGCGGTTTTCTCTCGACCTACGCCGACATCGTTTACGACGGCGAGATCGTGCAAAAGCTGGTCGCGTCGCGCGCCGACATTGCGCTCGGCTGCGACACCGCCTGGCGCCGGCGCTACGTCGGCCGCAGCCAGCACCCGGAAACCGACGCCGAGAAGTTACGCGCAGACGGAACGCGCGTGATCGAGATCAGCCGCACGATTGCGAGCGAGGCAGCCCAAGGCGAATTCATCGGCGTGATGAAACTCAGCGAGAGCGGCGCGCGCGTGTTCTGTGATGCCTTCGACCGCGCACAGCGCACGTACGGCGCGGGCATGTTCCGCGAGGGTCGCAGCTTCCAGAAAGCGTATTTGCTCGATCTATTGCAAGAGATGCTGGAGGCCGGTGCCTCGATGCACCGCGAAGACACCGCGGGCGGTTACATGGAAATCGACACCGGACAGGATCTCGCCATGGCCTCGGGCTGGTGGGACGCCTGGCTGCAAGCCAAGAACCGCGGCCCACGACCGTGAGCACGACGCTGGTCAGTGTCAGCCCCGCGGAACTGATCGCCGAGCTCGAAAGTCGCTTGCGGCACGATCGGCCGAACGCGCTTTCCTTCGACGCTGACGGCACGCTCTGGTCGGGCGACGTCGGCGAGGACGTGTTTCGCTTCGCGGTCGCTCATGGTCGACTCCGCGAATCAGCGCGGGCCGAGATCGATCGGCAAGCGCGGATTCGCGGCTTCGATTGTTTCGCCGACGTGAACGCGACTGCCCAGCAATTATTCGAGGCATACCTCGATGGGCGGTACCTCGAGCGCGAAATTTGCGAATTGATGACCTGGTGTTACGCCGGCTACACTCTGCCCGAGCTGGGCGAGCTGGTACGTGAAGCGCTGGCCGTCGCCAAACACGCCCAACGATTGAACGAGGAGCTCCGGCCAATCTTGGATTTTGCGCGAAAGAACGCGCTCATCACCATCGTCGTGTCGGCGTCGCCCCGCACCACGGTGGAGGTTGCTGCGAGCGCGTGGGGCTTTGCCGCACACGAGATCGCAGCCAGCACGCCGCGTGTCGTCTCCGGCGTGGTTGAGCCTCACATGGCGGGGGTGGTGCCGTACGGCGCAGACAAATGCGTAGCGGGCCGCGCACTCCTCGGGAGCTCGCATTGGCTGGGCGCGTTCGGCGACAATGTGTTCGATATGGACATGTTGCTCGAAGCCGAGCTCGGGGTCGCCGTGCGCCCCAAACCCGCGCTGCGCACGCGGCTCGCGGAAATCCCCGGCGTCCGCTTGCTCGACGCAAATTTTCAATCGAGCTAAAGAACGCGCGCGGCACGGCCGTTGTTCCGCGCGGCGCTTCGCGCTACTGGTACGCCGCCCATGACCTCTTCGCTCCGTCGTTCGTCGCTGTCCCGCATCTCCTGTTTGGCGCTGGCGCTCGCTGCCGGCCCGGGTTGCGGCGGCAGTGAACCCGCGCCGCTTGCTCCCGCTCCGACCGTCGAGGAGCATGGCGATACGTCCAACCGAGTTTCCACCTCCGCGGAGATTGGCGGATTGAACGAGGAGAAGGTCGACAAGACCTTCCAGCGTGCGCTCTCCGATTTCCAACGCTGCCTGGACGACGGTGCCAAGCGTGTCGAGTTCTTGGGTGGCTCGGTCAGCTTCTTTCTCAAGATCGACGCAGACGGCAAGGTCGATCACGCGCACCTCGAAAAATCCACGATCGGAGATCGTGAAACCGAAAAATGCATGCTCGACAGCCTGCGCAACAAAAAATGGCCCAAGCCCGTGGGCGGCATGCACGGTCTCGCGCGTAAATCATTCGACTTCGATCCGCCGAACGACGTTCGCGCACCCACCAGCTGGGACGGCGAACACGTAACGGATGCGGTGGGCAAGCTTTCGAAGAAAGTCTCGGCCTGCAAAAAGGGCGAGAGCGGCGCGTTCGAAGCCACGCTCTACGTGGCCACGGACGGCTCCGTGATGGCTGCTGGCGTCACCCCACCGAGTGAAGCGGGTGAGTCGGACGTCGACTGTCTGGTCGCGACGCTGAAGGCCGCCACCTTGCCTTCGCCAGGCAGCTGGCCAGCGAAAGTAACCTTTTCGCTATGACCCACCGCGAAGAAAAGACCTTCACCATCAGCTTGCATCTTTCGGCGGACTTCGCCGACGACTACGCGGGCGACGACGACGGATTCGTCTGGCACGAGCGTTTTCAGCAAACGCTCCGCCCGGCGATCGTCGCCGCCGTGTACGACGCACTACGCGCAGACCCGAGTTTTCGCGCGGTCTCCGCGCCGCGCGGGCGCGATCCCGAATTCGCGCTGGATTTGGACGTGGTTTTCCAACCCCCGAAGGCCGGCTGAGAGCCCCTTCAACCGGCGCTGAAAGACAGCTCGATCACCGGCGAGGGAACTTTGGCAGGCACCGCATCGCCGCTCGGTGTGGCGCGCGACACGGCCGAGCCGAGCTTCATACGCGAGGCAGGCACCCCTCGTGAACTCAGCGCGCTGAGCAGCGCTGGACCGCGCTTCTCGGCGTCGGTCGCGGGCAGAGCGAGCTCGAGGGTGCTGGCCGGGTGCAACGTGAGCACGCGACTGACTGCCGACAGCGCGCCGTCCATGCCCGCGCGCAGCGTGCCATCATCGTTGAACCAGAGCTCCGGGGACGCACTGAGCAGCACGTGGCCATCGCGTACGTCGATCGCCATATCTCCGCTGGTCACGCGGTCGCCCAGCGCCGAGGTCAGATCACGAGTTACACGTGCAATGGCCACGGTCTGCGCTTCGTTGCGCTCGAGCTCGAGCTTGCGCGCCTGAGCCGCTTGTAAGGACTTTTCCAAGTCTGCCTTTTGCTCGGCGTACGAACGGAGATTATCGCCGACGCGGGCCAGCTCGCCGCGCAGTTGGTCGACGAGGCCCGTGGCCTCATCGCGCTCTTTCACGGCCACGCTGTTTTCGAGCTTGGATTCGGACACCGATTGCTCGGTTTCAGCCAGCTTCTGCTCGCGTTGGCTCAGTTCTGCGAGCGCCGCTTCCAGCTTGCTGCGCGTGGCCGAAAGCTCGACCTCGGCGCGTTGGCGAGCCGCGAGTTCGACCTCGCTCGCCGACTTCGCTTCCTCGTACTGTGTAGCTGGGACGCAGGCGCTGAATATGCCAGCGACGGCCGCGACGGAGGCGACGTGGAGCACCAACCGCGGTGCCAGCGCGGTGCCCTGGTAAAGCATGCGGAGCGCGCCCGGCTGTGCGAGCCTGGCCCAGAGCTTCTTGATTCGGCGAGTAAAGGACATGTGTAGCGATCCTCAATGCAAAACATCGCCGCGCACACTCATGAAGTCGAGGTGCTCGGCCAAGATCAAACGGTCGACGTCGGCAATGCGTACGAACTTGAACGCTTGCCGTGATTCGAACGACCAGATCGGACGCGCCAAGGCGCGCACGGGTTTGAGATATTCCGGCAGCTGCAACTCCAGGCGCATGAACAGCGGCCAGTCGAGCTCTCCAATCGGCCGTCCGCGATCGATCACAATGCCCGTAGGCGAGACATCAATCCCTCGATACTGGGAGCAGAGCGACCCGCGCTGCGCCAAGACTCGAAAGTCCGTTCGGGTTCTGAGGCCGACTCGTCGATCCATGGGGAGATCCTCCAGCTAACCGGCATTGTACGCCAATGTAGTTCTATGTGAACAAATAACTTACATGAGAGAGCTACTTCGATAAGTGAGATTCTTGCTGCGCGCGCCGGCGCGGCCAAAACCTTGGCCGAATCGCTCAGGCCAGATAGGTGCAAGCGATGAGCTGGGCTCGATCCCGCGCTCTCCGCGCATTGCCACTGCTGGCGACGCTGGCCGCTTTACCCGCGACCCGCGCCGCCGCGACCGAGTCGCGCCCAGCGCTCGACTTGGATCGCATGGTGCAGCGCAGCGGACGTTGGGTCGCGCCGCTCGCGGCCGGTGGCGATGCCGTGCTCACGCTCGACCCAGAGTTGCAGCGAGCAGCGCTCAAGATTCTCGCTGGTGCCAATCCGGTGCGGGGCGGCATGGTCGTACTCGACGCACGCAGCGGCAAGATCCTGGCCTTTGCAGAAAGTGCGCGTGACGGACGGCGCCATCAAGTGCTCACCACGGCTCGTGTGCCGGCCGCCAGCGTGTTCAAACTGGTCACCACGGCAGCGCTCTTCGAAACCACCTCGCTCAGTCCAAAAGAACAAGTGTGCATCTCGGGGGGCACGCACGGTATCGAGCGCCGGCATCTGGATGCGCCTCGCGGGGATGCCATCGATTGCTCGCCCTTTGCCTACGCCATCGGCTACAGCAAAAACGCGGTGTTCGCGCAGCTAGCGACGCACCGCTTGCTGCGCACGGGCTTGGTCGACACCGCGCAAGCGCTCGGCTTCAACGGCCTGGTCCCCTTCGACATCGAAGTGCCCGTCGGCACGCTGGAGGTGCCCTATGGCGATCTGGATTTTGCGCGCACTGCGGCGGGCTTTCAGGGCAGCACCTTGTCACCGTTGGGTGGGGCGTACCTAGCGAGCGTGATCGCCCACGGCGGAGAAGCGATCAAACTTCGAGTGACCGAGGCAAGCGACGAGGCCACCGACACGGCGACGGACCGAGCGCAAGAAGACGATGCACAAGTGGTTGCCCGCGTGCTCAAGCCACTCACTGCAGCGCGCCTGCGACGGATGATGGAGGTCACGGTCCGAAGCGGCACCTGTCGACATGCCTTCAGCGACGCAAACGGGCGTCCATACCTGGGGAGCATTCGGGTCTCGGGCAAGACCGGCACGCTCCGCCCCGAAGCAAACGAGGGCATGACGAGCTGGTTCATCGGTTTTGCGCCTAGCCAGAATCCAGAAGTCGTGATCAGCGTCATGCTCGAAAACGGTGCGGTGTGGCGGCACAAGGCCAACGAGCTGGCACGCGATTTGTTGCGCAGCTACTTCCACGCTCACGGCCGGCCCTGGATTAGCGATCCCTTCGCGAGCAGCGAAGGCGCGGTCGCACGCTGACTTTTCGGCTATGCTGCCGGCATGAGCAAAGGGCGCTTTGGCTGGTTGGCTTGCGGAGGGCTGGGGCTGCTGCTGCTGCTGCTACCCAGCTGCGCAGAGCCCCCTGGCGCCGCGCACATCGTCGGCCCAGATGGTACCCGAATGCTCCACGTGCATTGCTCGAGCGATCAAGTGGCGTGCTTTCAAATCGCAGGCGAGCGCTGTCCGCACGGTTACGACCTGTCGCCGATCTTCGATCCACACGACGGCAACTTTCTAGTGCGCTGCCGCGACCCGCAAACCTCACCCGCGCTGCTTGCCAGAGCTCCGAGCCCCCATCCGAACAGCAGCCCAGCCCCAGCGGTCAATGAAAGCTGGCCTCCGGCAGAGGTAGCCAAGCCTACCGAACCATGGCCGGCGCACGTAAGCACGGACGCCCCACCGCCCCCGCCGCGCAAGGCCAACGGCGCAGTCGACCTCGGCTATTGAGAGGAGGGCCTGAGCCCTCCTCTTCACGCGTTCTCGCACGAGGTTACTCGGTGTTGAGTCGCTGGCGAATCACTCGCCCGCCGGTCCAGAAGATCCCCTGGGCGGTTCCGACCCAAGCGGTGACGCTATTCCACGGCAGTACGAGCGTGATCAGCGCCGACCCCGAGTCACTGAGCGGCCCCACGACGAACTTTTGCCCGCCGTCCGCGACCATCGAGTAAGTGAACCACCCTCCGGCGATCTGCAGTTCATCCGCAAAGCCTCGCTGGGCTTTCGGCAAGCGCAACCAAGGGCCGCCAGTCGCCGGCATGCGTGCCAAATACGAGGTCGAGCCACCCGCATCGAGTGAGTACACGGAGTCGCCCCAGACCTGGATCCCCTGAAGCGGCTCGGCAGAGAGCTGCGTGGCGACGCCGCCGGCCAGAGAAACCCGCCAGACCGAGTCGACTCCGCGCGTTACCAGGTACAGGTATTCGCCCGCGATCGCGAGTGACGAGGCGTGCAGAGGAGAAAATGGGCTGGGCTGTGCGTCGCCTGCCGCAATCTTGAACACGCCCTCCGGCGACGGGAAGTAGAGCGTGTCGTTCGCGTGCACGAGGCAGTGACGACACGGCTCGGAACTCGAGCCGTTGGACGACGCGTCGAGCGCAACGATTTGAGCCGCACCGCCCGCAATCGGAACCCGCGCCAGGGAGAAGCGGAGCTTTCCGTCCCAAACTTGGTCCAGGTACATGAACACATGCGTCGGAGTCACAGCGACGCTCAATGGACCCGGCAATTGGCGAGCCAACTCCGTGATCGCTCCGGAGCTGAGACCACGCTTCAGCAAGCGCCCATCGTTGTCGTAGTTGCCGAGCTCGTCGAACGTGCCGTGCTCCACCCAGTAGATGTTCTCGGTGTCCGCCGTCAGCTCTCGGATGGCATTGCCCTGCGCGACGATGCAGCCCTTGCCCAGGTTGCATTCGCCCGGCGAGCTGTCATCGGAGCCGCCCGCACCCGCATCGGCCACGAGCTCGCCAGAGTCTCCTCCGCACGAGCCGATTTGCCAACATTCCGGCGGTGCAACATCGCCCCCGCTCCAGCCCGCTGCGCCGCCGGGGCCAATCGTTGGGGCACCAGCACGGAGCGTAGAGCCGGTTCCCGCATGCGAAACGGAACGGCTGCCGCCGGCGACCGGCGCTCTCCCCGCCGACGCGCTCCACGCTCCGCCGCTCACCTCGCCTGCGCGACCTCCGTCATCATCCGCACCATCGGACACCTGCCCTCTGCAGGACGCCGCACCAAACAGGACCGCTCCGATGACCGCCAACCAAGCGCTGCGCAATCTCATGACAGAGAGACGGGCCAGCCATCGGGAACCGGCCAGCCCGATTGAGAAGGCGCGCTGATGGGCGCGGCAGCATCATGCCGCCGCGCTGCGTCTCATTCTGAGCGGCGACGACGGTAAAGAAAAGCGACCCCGGCCAACGCGCTGAGCATCGACAGCATGCCGAAATTGCCCACCTTGCCAGGCACGCTGCAGCTGCACTTGCTGTCGCTCTTGGCACTAGCAGCCGTGCCCGCGTCAGCGCCCGCGTCCGCAACGGCCGCAGAGGCAGCGGGAGCCGCGCCGGTCAAGCCGAGCGAGGGAACGGGCGTCTTGAGCACGGCGGCGGGCTTGATTTGGGTGCGGCTCTTGCGCGTGAGATCCTCGGCAATCCAGGTCTTGCGTAGGCCGCGATAGTCGCGCGGCGCCTTGCCCCATCGGTAGCGATCGGGGTTCGGACACTGAATCACCGGCACCCAGGGGTGAAAGTTGTTGTAGCGGACCTGAAACTTGTTCTGGCTGGCCGGCACCACGTCGACCGAAGCTTCGCCTTTTTGGCCTTTCGGTTGCGCCACGCCTCCCTCCACCGCGCCGCTTGCAGGACCAAACTGCGGGTCGTTCGGCAGTGACTTGGCGTCGTAGCGGTAGTGCACGCGCGACACGACGTACTTGTGGCGCCCGAGTAGCGCTTGGCGCGCGGCGACCGTCTTGCGGTCTTCCTTGGCCTGTTTCTCTTTGGCCTTGCGCTCTTTGGGCTTCAAATCTTTGGTGGCTTCTTTGAAGGCCGCCACTTCTTCTTTGGTCAGCTCGGGCACCTTCGGTTGCTTTTCCTCTTTAGGCACCGAAAGCTCGAACACGTCCCCGCCCAGGCTGAGCAGTTCGGCGATCACGATTGGCTCGGTCGCGCAGGGTTGGCCGCAACCGTCGCTCGGCCACGCGAATTCATTCAAGAACGAGCCCGGGCTCTTCTGCTCGATGATGTCTTGCAGCGCCGCGTAGAACTCGCCGATGCGTTCCTTGACGGAGAAGTCGACCTCGACGTTGGTGGGCGGGAACAGGTTCTTGTAGTTTTTGCTCTCGTAGCGTTGCTCCGGGTCCAGCACGTACACGATCAGCTCTTGCTTGCCACCCGCGTTGACCAGGCCCGCGCGGTCCGGGATCGAGGTATAGGGTTGCTCGGTCCAAAAGCGAATCGGCGAAAGCTGCGCGCGATCACCGCCGACCAGTTCGATGCGTTTGGTATCGACCTGCGCGACGACCAAGCGCATTCCGGCTTGCAGGTACGGCTGCACGGCTTGCTCGGCGCCCGCGGGCACAGCGTAGCCCTTGCTCTTCAGCCAGCCGGCCACGGATTCGTCCTTGCCCAGCAGGGTGAATGAATACTCGCCCTCCTTCTGCTTCGCTTGCACGTCGAGCGACAGCTCTTTGGCGACCTTCTGCGTGCTCTGGGGCATATCACCGCCGCCCAAGAATGCGCTCGAGGCGTCGGCTTTCATATTGCGCTGCCATTCCTGCTCGACTGGCCCTGGGTCGCAGGGGTCTTGCTCCCAGTACTCGTGAAAGCGCGGCGCGCTGATGCTGTCGAGGCGATCGACGTACTCGCGCTTGAGCGTGGTCACGTGGTCGGCGCTGACGTCAGCGGGAACGACCAGCACCATCGCAAACGGTTCGAGCGGGCCTTCGTAGTCGGACATGACCGTGACCGCGGTCACGTTGCCCTTCTTCATCAACACGATCTGCGTCGAGTTGACCTTGATCGCCGTGCTCGTCTTCGAAGCTAAAAACCCCGGAAACGCTCGCGCAGGTGCGGCGGAGAGCAGCAGCAGGCAGGCACTCAGCAAGGCCGAAAACGACAAGAATCGGGCTTTCATCGCGCGGGAGGCTATCAGATTTTTCTATCATTCCAGCGTCAATCGCGCGCACGCTTCACGGTTGGCTCGCGCCGCTGTGTCGGATTCGCCTATGGTCGGCGTGATGAGCGCGCCGGCCGGGACGTCATTTAGTGAGCAGATCCGCCGCTGCTTCGCAGACCTCACGCCCGAAGCGCCAATTGCGGCTGCCCGCACCGCGGCGATTGCGCTGATCTTGCTCGAAGTCGAGGGCTCCTTGGAGCTGCTCCTGATCGAGAGGGCCACGCGTGAAGGCGATCCCTGGTCGGGACACATGGCTCTTCCGGGAGGTCACCGCGACGCCGCAGACAGCGATCTCGGTGTGACCGCCGAGCGTGAAACGCTAGAAGAAGTGGGGCTCGATTTGCGCGTGCGGGGCGAGCGCGTCGGACGTCTCTCGGACGTCATGCCGATCCGCGGGGTGCCCATCGCCGTCCGCCCGTACGTTTACCTGCTGCAGACCCGGCCGAGCCTGCTCTTGAGCGCAGAGGTTCGGCAAGCGCTTTGGGTACCGGTGGCCCCATTGCTCACGGGCGCCGGACACACGACATACACCTTCTCGCGGGGCGATCAGAGCTTTGAATTGCCCGCGTGGAACATCGACGGTCGACTGGTCTGGGGGCTGACATACCGCGTACTCGACGAGTTTTTCCGCAGGTTTAACGCACTTTTAAAGAGCCCAGGGCCGGGGTTGGACAACTCGCACTAGCCGCGATAGGAGCCGTGCGCGTGACTTTACCCGCTGCCCTCGAAGCGCGACCGGACATGTGTTCCGTGTGCTCCGGACCCCTGGATCCGCTGGGTCGCTGCGCGAAGTGCGGGGTGGTGTTCGGCGAAGCCTACCGCTGCCCGCTATGCCAAGCGATCAGCGACGTCGAGACCAGTGAGAGCCAATATCCTCGCTGTCGCAGTTGCGGCGGTCCGCGCATCCCCCCGAGCGAGAGCCCGATCTCGGACGAGGAAGTCGCGCTGCTACGCGCTGCCCGCAGCGAACAACTGAGGGCAGGAGCGTTCCGCGCGGGCTCCGGCTTTGCGCTCGCCTCGGGCACGGTCTCGCTCCTGGTCACCCTGGTGGTGTTCCTGGTGACCTCACCTGCCCTCTTTGCACGGGTCGCGGCGCTGCTTGCGAGCATAATCCCCTTTGCGCTTTCGGTACTCGCGCTTCGCCGCGCTCGCAGTCACGGCAAAAAATTCGAGGCCGCGTTGCAGCAAGCGTGGTTTTTGGCAGCCTCACGGCTCGTGCGTGCGCACGGACGCGAGCTGAGCGCCAAGGAGCTCGCCGCGCTGCTGCGGGTGGATGAAGCTCGCGCCGAGCTTCTGCTCGCCGAGGTGAACGTCCAAGATTTCATTCAGCAACCGTCGTCTGAGCTTGCGGCTCGGGTCCGAGTGACCGAGCTGGCAGACCCGGTGGAGCTTGCCGAGGCCGAGCAAGCGAGCTCCTCCACCTCGGTGGGCAGGCCGTAATCCAACTCATTCAACGAACTAGCATGCCCTCCGAGTTAGAAATCATCGAGCGCCGCCGCAACGAGCCCTGGTGGAAACGAACCCTGCGCGAGTGCGCGGTCCACGACTTTGCGGTGGGCGGGTTCCTGCTGTGTTTGAATGCTGCCGTGTTGAGCACGCCGAACAGCGCGGAGCGCAGCTTCTGTCTGGTGCGCACGGGCGGCTTGTTGCTGGCGTACATCGCCAGCATCGTTCTGGTTCGTGGGCGGCTGCTGAAGCGCTCCTGGGTGGCCGCGTTGATCTACCGGCTCGGTATCTACGGCGTCGTGCAGGTCAGCTACTTCTTCTTGAGACACGTGCTGCCGCTCGTGAACACCACCACGCTGGATCGCAAGCTGTACGAGCTCGACCTATGGCTCTTCCACTACGAGCCCGCGATGGCGTGGGATCGTTACGTCACACCGGCAACGACCGAGTGGTTTTCGTTTTTCTACTTCGGCTACTTCTTGCTGATGGCCGTGCACGTGGTTCCGCTCTTGTTCTTCGGGCGCAAAAAGCAGATCGTCGGCGAATTCACGTTTGGAATTCTGCTGATGTTCAGCATCGGGCACACCTTGTACATGGTCGTTCCCGGCTATGGCCCCTACCGCGCGATGGCGGATGCGTTCCAACACCCCTTCGCGCATGGCCTCTATTACGACTTGGTGATGGACACCGTGCACTCGGGCGGCGCGATGATGGATATTTTCCCATCGTTGCACACCGGAGCACCCACCGTGCTCGCCCTTTTCTCTTGGCGCAACCGCAACGAACTCCCCTACAGGTATACGTGGCCGCTGGTCGTCTTCTGCACGGCGAACATCATCATCGCGACGATGTTCCTGCGCTGGCACTACCTGATCGACGTGATTGCGGGCTTCACCATCGCCGTCACGGCGGTCATGTGCTCACGACCGATCGTACGCTGGGAGCTGGCGCGGCGTAAGCGCGAAGGCCTGGGTGAGCTCTGGCCCGAGTTCTCCAGCGCCCCCCTGACTGGCACGGGCTCGGGTTCGAAAGACCTCGCCGACGGCGTTGCGGCTGCCTGAGGGTAATTTGGCTGAGCGGGCGCGGCGCGCAAAGCGCGCCGCGTAGCTTTCAGCCCGGCCCCAAACACGGCGCGCGGAGTGGTTGGACTCCGCGCGCAACGGTCAGCTCACTTCTCGAAGACTTGAGCGGCGGCCATGCCTTGGCCGGCAGAAACGCTGACCACGACTTTCATCGTGCCGCCCATGGGCAGCGCCCATTTGTAGCAATTCGGCTGCTGGCCAACGATCGCCGTCGAGCCCTGGCTGCTGTCCGCGGCCACCACGGCCGCCGGCATGCCCGGGATGGCGATCGAGGGCACCAGCTGGATGTCCAGATTCTGGATGGTCGGCACGCCCGCGCCTACGATCGTGTAGCACTTGCCCGGGTTCATCTGCACGGTCTGCTCGAGCGACTGACCTTGGGCGAAGTTGCCCGCGATGGCGGCGCCCACGGGCTTCGCGCCGGGAGCGGCTGCGGTCGCGGCCAGCGGAGCGATCAACGAGGTCACGACCTGTGCGGTGGCGGGGTCGAGTGGCGTGGCGGCCGGACCGGCCGTGGTCGTCGCAACGCCGGGCATGCCGGGAGCGGCCGAAGGAACGCCAGCAGCAGGTGCGGTCGCGACGGGCGTCGCAGGCGGCGGTGCAGTTCCAGTCTGCGACTGACAGGTGCGACCGTCGAAGTATTGACCCGGCGCGCATTGCGTCGCCGCAGGCTGGCCCGTGACGGCCTGTTTGTCGTCACCACCACAGCCCGACAGCGCACTCAGCGCGACCAAGCCACACAGCACAAGCTTTGTTCCAGCCATTTCTCGATATCTCCCTTTGAAGAGCGCGTCTCGCAGGCAACCCGTGCCGCGAGGACGACTGTGCTTTCTATCAGGAAGCCGGACGGGCGCGAAAGGGGCACTTTGGCGGCTTTCCCGCCCAGGCATGCGCGCCCGCCGGCCGTCTCGGCTTTCCGCCCGCGTTTACCTGCGGGCAAAGGGAGAACGCTGCGAGCCGGGACGGGCTTTCAGACAATCGGGATTAGCGCGAGCAGAACCCCTCGTAGTCGATGTACTCCTTGATCGTCGGGTTCTCGCCGCAGGCAGGGCAGTTCTTGTCGCGACGCAGTTTCAACGTGCGGAAGTTCATGCGCAGTGAATCATAGGTGAGTAGACGTCCGACCAATGGATCGCCTTTGCCCAAGATCAGCTTGATCGCTTCGGTCGCCTGAATCACACCCACGACGCCCGGTAGAATTCCGAGCACGCCGGCTTCCGCGCACGAGGGCGCGAGGTGCGCCGGCGGAGGCTCGGGGTACAAGCAGCGATAGCACGGGCCCTGGAAGGGCATGAAGGTCGTGACCTGGCCGTCGAAGCGGAAAATAGATCCGTGCGACACCGGAATCTTGTGGAACAGCGACGCATCGTTGACCAAGTAGCGCGTCGGAAAGTTGTCGCAGCCGTCCACGATCACGTCCCAGCCTGCGCCGAAGATGCGGTCGACGTTCTTGGCGTTGACGCGCTCCTGGTACTTCACGACTTTCACGTCGGGGTTCAAATCATTGATGGCGACCTCCGCGCTGTCGACTTTGGTCTGACCCAAGCGAGAGGTGGCGTGGATGATCTGACGCTGCAAATTCGAGGCATCCACGGTGTCCGCGTCGACCAGACCGATGGTGCCGACGCCTGCCGCTGCCAAATAAAGCGCGGCCGGCGCACCCAAACCGCCGGCACCGAGCAGGAGCACGCGACCCTTGAGCAACTTCTCTTGTCCGCGTTCGCCGACTTCGGGCAAGAGGATGTGACGCGAGTAGCGATCGAGCTGAGCCGCACTCAATTCGGCCGGCATCTCGACCGGGTACTTGAGATCCTTCCAACGCACGAAGCCTGGGTTCGCGCTGGTCACGTTCTCGTAGCCGAGCTCCGCCAGGGTCTTTGCGGCGAATGCGCTGCGCGTGCCACCAGCGCAATAGACGATGATCTCTTCCGACTTGTTGGGTAGCTTCTGTTCTGCCTGCATCTCCAAGAAACCGCGCGGCACGTGCACCGCACCGGGGATGTAGCCGGCGCGCACTTCATCCTTTTCACGCACGTCCACGAGCGTGAACGGCTTCTGCGCACGTGACTCGACGCGCTCTTTCAACGCTTCGAGCGAGATGAGCTTCACGTTCGAGCGGATCTCCGAAAACAAGTCGCTGTAAGTCTTCGCCATGGGGGCGCCTTTCTAGCATTCAGGAATCGAGCCACACATCGGCCGACAAGCCGGACATAGTCGCGTATTCCGATGTGACAATCTTGAGGAGCTAATGTTCGACCGGGTTGGAGGCGCGTCAAGCGCGTTCACGACCGCGCGCGACCACCGCCAATATTTCGTTTCGTTTCGCTGTGCGACCCGCATGGGCAGGCGGGACGGACATGACGGGGGGCGGCAAGGCGCTGAAACCACCGACATGGGACGCGACGCCTATTGTGGCCTCTCCCTTCGGCCGTCTGCTGAGGCAGTAAAGCAGCCCGCCGCAGTGCTAAAGTCGCCGGTTCTAAATCCGGCACCATCCCCGCCTTGAGAGAGAAGCTCGATGTCGCAGAATCGTCTGGGTGAACTGCTCGTCCGTGAAAAGCTGATCAGCTTACAGCAGCTGCGGAAGGCGCAAGACGAGCAAAAGCGCTCTGGCCAAAACCTCGGTTACACGCTCGCGCGGCTCGGCTTCATCTCCGACGGCGAGATTACGAACTTTCTGAGCTCGCAGTATCGCCTGCCAGCGATCAATCTCGACGAGTATGAAATCGACGCCGAGGTCGTGAAGCTCGTGACCAAGGAGGTGTGTGAAAAGCACCGCATCATCCCGGTTTCGCGCTCCGGCTCTTCGCTGATCGTCGCGATGAGCGACCCCACGAACTTGAATGCGATCGACGACATCAAGTTCTTGAGCGGATACAACGTCGAGCCCGTGGTCGCTAGCGAGACCGCGATTCAAGCGGCCATCGAGCGCTACTACAACGCCGGCCCTTCCTACGAGGAGGTGATGGCCGACTTCAACTTAGGCGACGAGGACATCGACTTCGGCGGAGACGAAGAGGAAGTCAACGCGCTCGAGCTCGAGCGACAGAGCGCGGACGCACCCGTGGTGCGGCTCGTCAACGTGCTTTTGCTCAACGCCATTCGCAAGGGCGCCAGCGACATTCACGTCGAAGCCTACGAGAAGAAGCTGCGCGTGCGGTACCGCGTCGATGGCGTGCTGCAAGAAGAAATGACCCCGCCGCTGAAGCTCAAGGCGGCGATCGTCAGCCGCCTGAAGATCATGAGCCAGCTGGACATCGCCGAGCGCCGCTTGCCGCAAGACGGGCGCATCAAACTGAAGCTGGGCAAGGGTCGCGAAATGGACTTTCGCGTCTCCGTGCTGCCCACGATGTGGGGTGAGAAGGTCGTGCTTCGCTTGCTCGACAAGGGCAATCTGCAGCTCGACATGGCCAAACTCGGCTTCGATCCGGAGCCGCTCGCGGACTTCAAATGGGCCATCACCCAGCCGTGGGGCATGGTGCTCGTGACCGGACCCACGGGCTCCGGTAAGACCACGACGCTCTATTCGGCGCTCAGCGATCTGAACAAGCCCGACGTGAACATCAGCACCGCGGAAGATCCGGTCGAGTACAACTTGCACGGCATCAACCAAGTGCAGATGCACGATGAGATCGGCCTGAACTTCGCGATGGGCCTGCGCTCGTTTTTGCGCCAAGACCCCGATATCATCATGGTCGGCGAGATCCGCGACTTCGAGACCGCAGAGATCTCGGTCAAGGCCGCCCTCACCGGCCACTTGGTGCTCTCCACGCTGCACACCAACGACGCACCTGCCACCATTTCGCGCTTGCTGAACATGGGCGTCGAGCCGTTCCTCATCACCGCCAGCGTGAACTTGGTGCTCGCCCAACGCTTGGCCCGGAAAATCTGCGTGGACTGCAAGAAGCCGGTCGATACGGACCCCAAGGTGCTGCTCGACTTGGGGGTCAGCGAAGCGCAGCTGGCGATGAAGGCCAACATCATGCGCGGCGTCGGCTGCGCCACCTGCAACAACACCGGCTACAAGGGGCGCGTCGCGCTGTACGAAGTGATGCGCTTCTCGGATGACCTGAAAGAGCGCGTGCTGCAGGGCGCATCCGGCGCAGAGCTGAAAGCTGCCGCGATCAAGCTAGGCATGGCCACCCTGCGCGCCAGCGGCATCAAAAAGGTGCTCGAAGGCATCACCACTCCCGAAGAAATCCTGCGTGTGACGATGGCCGATTGAACGGTGGTGGCGGGTTCGCCCCCGCCCCGCGTCCCAAGGCTTGCCTCGAACGAGATCCAACCCAATGAACCCGGACGAAGGCCTCAAAGTCAATCTCCACCAGCTCTTGCGTGCGATGATCGAAAAGGGGGCGAGTGACATGCACATCACGACGGGTTCGCCGCCGCTGTTGCGCATCGACGGCTCGGTCGTGCCGCTCAAGTTGCCGCCGCTTTCGCCGATCGAAACCAAGCAGCTCTGTTACTCGGTGCTGACCGAGGAGCAGAAAGTACAGTTCGAAAAAAACAAAGAGCTCGACTTGTCCTTCGGCGTGAAGAACCTGTCGCGCTTCCGCGCCAACATCTTCATGCAACGCGGCGCAGTCTCGGGGGCGTTCCGCTCGATCCCGTTCAAGATCTTGAGCTTCGATGAACTCGGCCTGCCGCCGGCGGTTGCCGAGCTTTCCAGCAAGCCGCGTGGGCTCGTGCTGGTCACCGGTCCGACCGGCTCGGGCAAAAGCACGACGCTTGCTTCGATCATCGACAAGATCAACAGCGAGACCCGGCAGCACATCATGACGGTCGAAGATCCGATCGAGTATCTTCATCCGCACAAGAAATCGATCGTCAATCAGCGTGAAGTGGGCAGCGACACGTCCAGCTTCAAGTACGCGCTGAAGTACGTATTGCGGCAGGACCCGGACGTGGTCTTGGTCGGCGAGATGCGCGATCTAGAGACGATCGAAGCGGCGCTCACCATCGCCGAAACGGGGCACTTGGTATTCGCCACCCTGCACACCAACTCCGCCATTCAGAGCATCAATCGCATCATCGACGTGTTCCCGCCTCATCAGCAGTCGCAGGTGCGCGCGCAGCTATCGTTCGTGCTCGAAGGCGTAATCAGCCAGTTGCTCTTGCCGCGCGCCGGAGCGCCCGGCCGAGTACTCGCGCTCGAAGTGCTCATCCCCAATGCGGCCATCCGGAATCTGATCCGCGAAGACAAGATTCATCAAGTGTATACGCAGATGCAGGTCGGGCAGGCCAAGCATGGGATGCAGACGTTGAACCAGTCGCTCTACTCGCTGTACGCCCGGCGCCTGATCACGCTCGAAGAAGCGATGGGCCGCTCCAACGATACGGACGAGCTCCGCATGATGATCGAGGGGCGAGTTTCGGGCGGTAGCTTGTCGTCGTGAATGCAGCGAGCTGGTTGAGCGATCTGTTGCAATAACGATCGCGTTCCCTACGCCGGCGGCAGCGCGCCGCCGACTGATTCGTGGAGCTCGAGCGCGGAGAACCGGGGCGGCGCAACCGTTCCGTTCCGTTCGACCGCGGGTCGTTTGTTTCTCGAGGACGCGGCCGGCCGAGATGTGAGGTCGCGAATCGGGCAAGTTTTGCCGTGATCGGTGCTGAATGCATGCGTTCACGGAGCGCGAAACCGATCCGAAACATAGATGACATGTTAGGTCGGCAGTCTCGCGCCTACATGTCCGCAGCGGTCGTTGTGACCTTCTGCGGGCTGCCCCCGCTGCTTTTGAACCCCCGGAGATTTCGTGATGCGTAAGAGTGGCTTTTCCCTATTGTCGCTAATTGCTGGCGTGTGTCTGCTCCCTGCTGCCGCCTTTGCACAAGATGCGCCGGCGCCGGCGCCCGCGCCCGCGCCGGCACCGCCGGCTCCGGCTACTCCTACCCCCGCGGCCACGGCTTCTGAGCCGGACCATGCGCCGCCCGCCGGCATGGCTCCCGCCACGCCCGGCGAAGCAGCAGCGGCAGCAACCACGGAGCCCGCAGCAACGCCCGTGCCTGCGCCGGCCCCGGCCGAGGCCGCGCCCGCCGCCCCCACGTATCCCCAGACCACGATCGGCGGCGGAGTCGAAGGCACCTATAGCCGCATGTTCGGCGCTCCACACCAGCCGGAGTCTGTCGACGGAATGGGCACGATCTCGAACGTCGTCCCCACGCGTGCCTACGATTCGTCGAACGGCTTTCTGCTCAATCAAGCCTCGCTGTTCGTCAAGCATCAGCTGAACGAAAACGTCTACGCGCAAATCCGGTTCGACGCTGGCGCCAACGCCGGCATCAACTCATTCGGGACCAGCCGCTTGTTCGACGTGCGTGAAGCGTATGCCGTCGCTACCGGCATGGGCCTCACGTTCACCGCTGGTAAGTTCACCACGTACCAAGGCATCGAAGTCGTGGACGGTTGGTTGAACCCGACGATCACCCGCGGCTTCTTGTACTACTTGGCCGAGCCGGTGACGCACGTCGGTGCCAAGCTGCACTACACCACGGGTGCCTTCGACATCGGCGCTGGTGTGGTCAACGGTTGGGACAGCAACAACGGCTACTTCGCGACCGGCGACAACAACTCGCAAAAGACCGTGATCTGGCGCCTCGGCTACACCACGGCGCCATTCTGGGCCGCCTTCTCCGGTACCTACGGCGTCGAGAAAGCGCAAACCGACAAGGACCCGCGTCTATCCTTGGACTTGACCGGTGCCGCCATCCTCAGCCCCATGTTGACCATCAACTTCCAGGGCAACTACGGCAGCGAGAAGAACATGTACGGCATGAACGGCGACAAGACCGCCTCGTGGGTCGGCTTCGGCATTCAGCCCGTCGTGCATGTCGACGCGATGAGCCTCGGAGCTCGCTTCGAGTACTTCGAGGACAAGGGCTTCTCGCGCGCGGGCTTCGCCAGTGGTCTCGCTGCTGCGGACAAGGAGAAGGTCGGGCTGTGGAACTTCACCATCACCCCCGGTTACACCATCGCGGGCGCCCTCTTGTTGCGCGCTGAGTTCCGCGTCGACGGCGCCAACGAAGAAGTGCTCTGGAACGGCAAGAAGACCCAGACCTCGCTCGGTTTCGGCGCGGCGTACACGTTCTGAGAGTCGTGAGTCGAAGAGCGCTTGGGCTCAGTCTTTGAGCTCGAGCGCTGCCTCGACCACGTCGGGGTGCTTCGGCACCTGCTTGCTCAGCGCGAGTACATAAGGGCGTGCCCGCTTGTCCTCGGCCGCGACGAGCGCGCGCGCGACGAGAATACGCAGAGTGAGCGGCGTTTCGGCGGGAGGCAGGTCCAGCTTGGCCGTGCGCGCGGCAGCTTGGGCCTTCTGTTTGCTCGCCACGTCGACCAGCACCCCGAGCCAGGCGGTGAGCGGACCGAGCACGGTCGGGTGCTTGGCGACCAAGTTGCGCGCGCCGGCGGTGTCTTCCTTCTTCAAGAAGCAGTACAGCGATTCGACCAGCAGCGCGGCGGTAGTCGACCCTTCGCGGGCCGCCGCAGCGGCCTTGAGCGCGTCGTCCGCCTTGTTCTGGTAGCGGTACAAGCGCGCCAGGCGCAGGTAATGCACGGGCCGCAAGGCGTCCCCTTGGCGGCGGCTCAGGATTTTCGAGGAGAGCGGCAAGTCTCCGACGTCCAGCGCGGCGTCGGCGGCCACCAGTTCACCCCAGGGGGTTGCTGGAGTGGCCATCGCTTCCAGCTTTTCATGCGAGGGGAAGGCAGTGCCCGTGAGCACTCCTGGACCCGCTGCGAGCGCGGTGTACGCCTGACGAGTGTGCGCGGCCTCTCCGAGCGAGCGCAGCGCGCCCTCTAGATCTGCCGGCTCGAGCGCCTCATACGCCACCACGCCGCGCACCACCGCCACGTCCGGCGCGGACGGATCTAGCTCCTCGATCGCCTTTTGCGCTTCGTCCAAGCGCCCGCCGAGCAGAGCCACACGTGCGGCCAAGGTGCGGGCACGGGGGTAAACGGCCGCAAATTGCAGCGCGCGCAACGCCGCCTTGCGCGCCAGTTGCTCGTCACCTGCCTCGATCGCCAAGAAGCCCAGACCAGTCGCGAGCGAAGGCGTCATCGCGCCCGCCACCGCGGAATCGATGGCCCGTGACACTTTGGGCAGGTCACCCGCGCGCATCGCTTGTACGGCTTCGACCATGGCCGGCACGCCGGCGAGCGGGGCGGGCAGCTTCTCGGCGTCGCCCGGCTCGAGCTTGGCCTCTTCTGGCAAGGCTTCGGGGCGCTCCGAATCGACCACCCAGGCGAGTGCCGAAAGTGCGCGGGTGATGGGTGCCTCACCGAGCTTCTTGCGCAGCGTTTCGAGTACCGGCTTGGCTCGTTCTTCACCGAACTCCAACAGCAGCAAGCGAGCGAGCAGCATTTGCGCGGGAATGAACTCCGGATCGAGCTGGCGTGCCGCGTCATAGCGCTCGGCCGCGCGCAGATCGCCGGCGCGCTCGAGTACTGCGCCCGCGGCAAGCTGGTAGTACGGATCGCGCGCGCTGGCGCCGTCCCAGCGCGAAAGGATGGCCGCGCCGCCCGCCAGATCGCCCTCCGCCATGAAGGAGGCGATGCGGCCGAATGCCGTGTCCTTCTCCGGCAGATTGACGGTCTTTCCGCGATGAACGGCGGAGTCGATGCCGCGCACTTCCTCGGCGGTCAAAACCTCGTAGAGCACGCGGTTTTGCAGCCACAGGCGCGCCGCTTGCTGACTCAGCGAATCGAGTTCGAACGCCTCGTTGAGCTTTTGATCCGTCTTGCGCAAGTCAGCGACCTGCCCCGTCTCGAGCAGCTTCTTGACCTCTTCGTTGAGCGCCAAGGCATGCTGCGCGCGCTCGGCACGAATCTTCTTCGAGTAGGCGTAAGAACCGGCGCCGGCTGCGGCGATCATCACGATCGCAACGGACAGGGCCCAAGTGCCGCGCGTTCTTTGCCGCTTGGGAGTTTCCCACGCGGGGGGCGCGCCGCCGCCCGGTTCATAGACACCGACGCGCGACAAGTGTTGCAGCACCAGCCCTGGCTCGGGCGAGCCCGCATCCGAGTACGCCGGCAACGGTTCGGGAGACGCGCGACGGGCGACTGCAGGCGGCGCAGCGGCCGGTTGAAACGCAGCGGGCGAAGCAAACGAAGGTGCGGCCATGGTTTCGGCGACCGCCAAAGCACCGCGGCCCGTAGCCACCGCTGGCGCGGCGATCGGCGCGGGCGGCATTGCCGGAAGCGGTAGCGAGGAGCGTCCGAACGCTGACGCTTCCGGCCAGGAAGGCGCGATGAACGGCGCTGGCGTGACGGTCGTGACCGATTCTTCGAAGTGCTCCGGAGGCGGTGCAGGGCGCGGCTTGGGCTCTGCATCCTGGCGTGGTGCAGCGGGCGCAGATCGCGCGGCAGCGACCGCTGCCGGACGCGTGGGCACGGCGGGTTTCGCAGACGCAGTGGACGCCGCACCACCGAGCTTGCTGACCAGCGGATTGGGGCGTGCGAAAGCAGCCGCGCCCTTGCCCGCTCCAACGGACGGCAGCTTCGGTCCAGGCGGACCGAGGCCGAGGGTGGTTGCACGCCCCGCGCTGGCCAGCGCCGACAGTCGCGGCGAAGACTCTTCGAGCAGATCCGACTCTGACACACGCAGCGGGTCCTCGGACTCGAAGCGCGGCAACGCCTCGTCGGCTGGGCCCGCGGGATTGGAAAATGGGTTTTGAGAACGAGGCTTGGTCGGCGCTTCGTTGGCGAATGGCTTGTGGCTGAGACCGGCCATCGTCGGCGCGGGAATCGAATTTTGCTTCGGCATTGCCCGTTGCACCTCCGCAGCCACTGCCTCGACGCCAATCCGTTTCTGCAGCGCACTGTAGAACACAGAACGGTCGTGCCAGAGCCGAGCTTCAGGGTCGCCGGGGCCGAATTGTAAGGCGCGAGCGAGCACCTTTTCAGCCCGCACTGCGTCCCCTCGACGCAGCAGCACCTCGCCCAAGTAGCGAAAAGGCTTGGCATCTCGACCGCTGGCTTTACTTGCCGCCACGAGCGCCGCTTGTGCTTCCGCAAGCAGCCCCGCGTCCAAATGCATCCGGCCGACCGCGAGCATCACGCTTCCCTCTTCGGCGTGCCACGTCTCGGCGCTGGCCGACACTTCGCGGATTAGGTCCTCGCGCGACGAAGTGCCGAGGAAAGAACAGAGAGCGATCGTCGCATCAGCATCGGGATTGCTTCGCCACTGGCGAAGGAGATCGTCGAGCGCGCTCATATCGGGACAAGGATACCCAGCAAGTCGCTAACCTGTATGTCCTGTTTGTGCTTTTTGGAGAATGAACGCGGCTGTCGCGCGCACCGTTCACTACTCTCACTTCCCTCGCCTCCTATCGGATTCGCCGGTGACAGCTACCGCCCGCGCCCTGAGCAGCCCCTCGGCCCGACTCGATGTGGAGACGCTGCGTCGCCCCGGGGAACTCTTCGCCAAAGTCGACCCGCGCGTGCTCAGCCAACCGGGCTCGCCGTCTATGACCGGAAGCAACCGCAACCGACCGCAAGCAACTCTCGGGCACACCGAGAGCGTGCCGAGCCCGACCGGGCCGTCGTCTCAGTAACCGGCGGGTGCGCGGCCTTGACCGGCCCGGGCGCCGGACCCACTGTGTATCGAGTGCTGGCGCGAGCAAGGAACTGCAGCCACAGTGGCCCCGACCATTTAAGCTCGCGCGCTCGCAAGCTTCGCTAGCCAACACCTGAAAATCGTGGCAGCGGTTCGCCCCTCAAGCTAACGCTCCGGAAACTTCCGGGCAGTCGGACCAGAATGTGCGGCGTCTTCGGCATCTACGGCCATAAAGAGGCAGCGAACCTGACCT
>Ga0164308_10000268_pt1 | contig 27936 bp, 22 predicted proteins | sample Whisoiple_246_MG_FD_109983 | JGI IMG/M metagenome (GOLD analysis project Ga0164308, IMG submission 109983) | Soil microbial communities amended with fresh organic matter from upstate New York, USA - Whitman soil sample_246_MG | ecosystem: Environmental > Terrestrial > Soil > Unclassified >... | reverse complement strand
TCCGGACTCGAAGCCCTCGGCATCGACCTCGACGACGTGTTCGAAATCCTGGAAACCGAAGGCGTCCAGAAATTCGAACAAGCCTGGAACGAACTCCTCGAATCCGTCAGCACCGAACTGGCCAAGAAGAAATAGCCGCCGCGAGTCGAATCACCGGTGATTCGGCGGTGCAGCACCGGCCGGGTGAAGGTGTGCGACATTTCTCTCGGCCGTTCGGATTCGCGCCCTGATCTCCGGTGAAAGGACATCGACGGTAAATATGGCCTCCAAGGTAGTGAACCCACTTCGGGATCCCCGCGACAAGAGGTTGCCGCGCATCGCGGGTCCGTCCGGAATCGTGATCTTCGGGGTCACCGGCGACCTCGCCCGAAAGAAGCTGATGCCGGCGATCTACGACCTGGCGAACCGGGGTTTGTTGCCGCCGGGCTTCGCCCTGGTCGGGTTCGCCCGGCGGGACTGGGCGAACGAGGATTTCAGCAAGGTCGTCCACGATGCGGTCCGGCAGTACGCGAGAACCCCGTTCTCCGAAGAGGTCTGGCGTCATCTGGCGGAAGGTTTCAGGTTTGTCCAGGGTGCGTTCGACGACGACGACGCCTTCGACACGCTGGCCGCGACGTTGGCCGACCTGGACCGGATCCGCGGCACCGGCGGCAACCACGCGTTCTACTTCTCGATTCCGCCGAGCGCATTCCCGGTGGTGCTCAAGCAGTTGAAGCGTTCAGGATTGTGCGACCCGCATGCCGAGGAATGGCGCCGGGTGGTGATCGAGAAACCGTTCGGGCACGACCTGAAATCCGCCGTCGAATTGAACTCCCTGGTCAATGACGTCTTTCCGTCGGACAGCGTGTTCCGCATCGATCATTACCTGGGCAAGGAAACGGTGCAGAATCTGTTGGCCCTGCGGTTCGCGAACCAGCTGTACGAACCGATCTGGAACAACAACTACGTCGACCACATCCAGATCACCCAGGCCGAGGACATCGGTGTCGGCGGCCGGGCCGGGTACTACGACGGCATCGGCGCGGCCCGCGACGTCATCCAGAACCACCTGCTGCAACTAATGGCGCTGACCGCGATGGAGGAGCCCGTCGCCTTCGATCCCAAGGAGTTGCGGCGGGAAAAGGTCAAGGTGCTCTCGGCGGTGCAACTGCCCAAGGATCTGTCTGCCGGCTCGGCGCGCGGTCAGTACGCCGGCGGTTGGCAGGGCGGCAGCAAGGTGCGTGGTTACCTCGAGGAGGACGGCATCTCGCAGACCTCCACCACCGAGACCTATGCGGCGATCAAGCTGCTGGTCGAGACCAGGCGGTGGGCCGGGGTTCCATTCTACCTGCGCACCGGAAAGCGCATGGGCAAACGGGTCTCGGAGATCGCGGTGGTGTTCAAGCGAGCGCCGCACCTGCCGTTCTCGCACAACGACACCGAGGAACTCGGCTCCAACATGCTGGTGATCCGGGTGCAGCCGGACGAGGGCGTGACGATCCGGTTCGGCTCCAAGGTGCCGGGGCCGGCAATGGAGGTCCGCGACGTGTCGATGGACTTCTCCTACGGCCAGTCGTTCACCGAGGCCTCCCCCGAGGCCTACGAGCGGCTCATCCTGGACGTGCTGCTGGGCGAACCCTCACTGTTCCCGCAGGACGAGGAGGTCGAGCTGTCCTGGAAGATCCTGGATCCGGTCGAGAAGCACTGGGCCAGATCGAGCGCCAAGCTCGAGCAGTACGCCTCCGGCTCCTGGGGACCGGCCAGCGCGGACGCCATGATGGCCCGCGACGGTCGCGCCTGGCGGCGGCCATGACCGGCCCCGCCCAGACTTCGACCATCAGCACCGGGAGCAGCCGATGATCATCGACCTGCCGTCGACCGATTCGTCCAAGATCAACAAGGCGCTCGTCGAGATGCGGGAGAAGGGCGGGTCGATCGCCCTCGGCCGGGTGCTGACCCTGGTGATCGTCACCGAGGACGGCGCCGCCGAGGATCCGATCGCCGCAGCGAACGCCGCATCGTTTGAGCATCCGTGCCGGGTGATCGTGCTGGCGATGGGCTCCAAGCGCGCATCGGCGCGGCTGGATGCGCAGATCCGGGTGGGCGGGGACGCCGGGGCCAGCGAGGTCGTGGTGCTCCGGCTGTACGGACCGCTCGTCGACCACGGTGCGTCCGTCGTCGTGCCGCTGCTGCTCGCCGACGCGCCGGTCGTCGCCTGGTGGCCGGGCGAGGCGCCGGAGGTGCCGTCGAAGGATCCGATCGGAATGCTCGCCGAGCGTCGGATCACCGACGCCGCATCGGCCAGGCGACCGAACGCCCAACTCGCCAAGCGCCGCGATTCCTACCAGCCGGGCGACACCGATCTGTCGTGGACCCGGATCACCCGGTGGCGCGGATTGCTGGCCTCGACCCTCGATCAGCCTCCGCACGACAAGATCACCTCGGTGACGGTGGCCGGCGCCACCGAATCACCGTCGGCCGATCTGCTGGCGGCCTGGCTTGCGGTGGCGCTGAAATGCCCGGTGAAGCGGGTCAAGTCGCCGACGAAGTCAGGGCCGGGCCTGCATTCGGTCGTGCTGACCAGGCGGGCCGGCGACATCTCGCTGGTCCGGCCGCAGACGATCACCGCGGAACTGAAGGTGGCGAACCAACCCGAACGGCACGTCGCCCTCCCCCGGCGCGGGTTGCGGGACTGCCTGTCCGAGGAGCTGCGCCGACTGGACGCCGATGACGTCTACGCCGAGGTGTTGACCAAGGGCATGGCGCTGGTGGCCAGACACGCCGAGGCGGCGCCGAAGAGCGCCGTGCCGAAACCGGCCACGGCGTCGAAATCAACGGCGGTGGCGAAACCAGCTCCGGCTCCGGCGACGGCGTCGACGGCGGAACCGGCGACGGCCCGGAGAACACCCGACCGACGCACCAAGATCGCCGCCGCGGCCGCATCGGTGGACGACCCACCGACCGGCACCGACGACGCCTCGCCGACCGGTGTACCAGCGGAAACAACCGACCCGGCGCCCGCGGAAGCATCGACCGGTCGGGCGAGGAGCGCCCGGAAGACCCGGGCCGACGCGACCAGGCCGGCCACGCCCCGCCGCCGGTCGGCGAAACCGGCGGATCCGTCATGAGTCATCCGGAGGTGATCGTCCACGCCACCGCCGACCTGCTGGCGGCGACAACCGCCGCCCGGTTGGTGACCACGCTGGTGGACATCCAGTCCACCGGGCGAATCCCCGCTGTCGCACTGACCGGCGGTGGGGTCGGGACCAAAGTGCTGGTCAACATGAACAACTCGTCCGCGCGGGATGCGGTCGACTGGAGTCGGGTCGAGATCTACTGGGGTGACGAACGTTTCGTTCCTGCCGACGATCCGGACCGGAACGAGAAGCAGGCAAGGGAAGCGTTGCTCGACCACGTTCCGGTCGATCCGGCCCGGGTTCACGCGATGGCGCCATCGGACGGCGAGTTCGGTGACGATGTCGATGCCGCCGCTGGCGCCTACGCCGCGCTGGTCGAGTCCGCGGATCCGCTCGACCTGGTGATGCTCGGGATGGGCGACGAGGGGCACGTCGCGTCGATCTTCCCCGACTCCCCCGCCGTGTACGACACCCGCTCGGTTGTCCCGGTCCGGGACTGCCCGAAGCCGCCGCCGACCCGGGTGTCGCTGACCCTGCCGACGATCCGCCAGGCGTCCCAGGTCTGGATCATCACGGCGGCCGCCAGCAAGGCCGGTGCGGTCGCCGCCGCACTGGGCGGAGCGCAGGAGGCGGACGTGCCGGCGGCCGGGGCGGTCGGTCGATCGCGCACGCTCTGGTTGCTGGACCGGCTATCGGCGTCCGAACTGCCGGCCGCCGGATCAGCCGCGTCGGACGGGCCGGGCCAATCCTGAGACGATTGCCACAACGGCCGGGTGAGCGCCCTTCCGGCGGGAACCGGCTGGTTAGAGTCCGACATGATGCCGGCCCGACGTGACGTCACCGGCCGAGGTTCAACCGGGTCGCTGCCGCGGACCGGCCGACACCACACCCACCACCGTCACCGACGGATCGATGCACCATCTCAAGGAGGAGATCGCAGATGAGTAAGGCGCCGGTCAAGGTCACGATCACAGGAGCGGCCGGCCAGATCGGCTACGCCCTGCTGTTCCGCATCGCCTCCGGTGCGATGCTCGGCCCCGACACCCCCGTGCGGCTGAGCCTGCTCGAGATCACTCCGGCGCTGAAGGCCGCCGAGGGCACCGCGATGGAGCTGGACGACTGCGCGTTCCCGCTGCTGGCCGGCGTCGACATCAGCGACGACCCGCGGAAGGCCTTCGACGGCGCATCGGTGGCCCTGTTGGTCGGTGCCCGTCCCCGTGGGCCGGGCATGGAGCGGGCCGACCTGTTGCAGGCCAACGGCGGCATCTTCAAGCCGCAGGGCGAGGCGATCAACGCGGTCGCCGCTGACGACATCCGGGTGCTGGTCGTCGGCAACCCGGCCAACACCAACGCCCTGATCGCGCGCACCCATGCGCCCGACGTCCCCGCGGACCGGTTCAGCGCGATGATGCGGCTGGATCACAACCGGGCGCTGACCCAGGTGGCCAAGAAGCTCGAGGTCCCGGTCGCCGACGTGCACCACATGACCATCTGGGGCAACCACTCGGCGTCCCAGTACCCGGACCTGTTCCACGCCACGGTCGGCGGCAAGCCGGTCGCCGAGCAGGTCGACGGCGAGTGGCTGCGCGGGACCTTCATCCCGACTGTCGCCAAGCGCGGTGCGGCGATCATCGAGGCCCGTGGTGCGTCCTCCGCCGCGTCCGCCGCGAACGCCGCGATCGACCACGTCAACTCCTGGGTGCTCGGGACGCCGAAGGACGACTGGGTCAGCGCGGCCATCGTGTCCGACGGCTCCTACGGCGTTCCCGAGGGCCTCATCTCCGGGTTCCCGGTCACCTCGACCGGCGGATCCTGGGAGATCGTCCAGGGCCTGGAGATCGACGACTTCTCCCGTGGCAAGATCGACGCCTCCGTCGCCGAACTGGCCGAAGAGCGGGACGCCGTCAAGGGCCTCGACCTGATCTGACGGGCGCGCTGGTCCGGACTCGGGCTGGATTGATCTGATGGGCCGGCTGGTCAGGGCGAACCCTCCCCGGTGTATCTGACCGTCCGGTCCGAAGCGCCTGGCACGGCCGGGCTCAGCAGTGGGCAGCGCCCCGGTCACTCGCGACACGCCCGGCTCGGTGCAGCTCATGGGCCGCATCTGGCGCTGTCCACCTGCTGCAGTCGCCTATCAGCGCCCGTTCGACCCCATCAGCGGGCCGAACCCGGGCGTGTCGGCTCTGCGGGCTGCGGCGTTATCGGGTGGTTCCGGTAGCCGACCGGTCGAGGGCTGCGAGGTTCGCATCGATGATCGCAAGGGGGTCGTATCGATCGATCTCGTCCCGGATTCGCTCCGCACGTTGCCGGTAGACCGGGTCGCCCAGCACGGTGTAGACCGCTCGTTTGAGCTTGCGGACGGTGGGACGCTCGGTGCGCAGGTTGATCCCGAGCCCGAGATAGTCGATGTGGGCGTTGTTGTCGTTCTTGCCTTCCCGCGTCCCCGCCGCCACGACCGGGACACCGTGACCGAGACTCAACAACAGGCTGCCGCTACCGCCGTTGCAGACGAACACGTCGACGTGCGGCAGGATCGCGTCGAAGTCGATCCAGTCCGTGATCACCACATTGCGGTGCGGGTACAGCCGCCGCAGCTCAGCGGTTCGGCGACCGCCGGTCGCAACGACGACCAGACAGTCGGTGTCCTGCAGAGCGTCCAGCGCCGGAATCATCAGCTTGCCCGGATCGACGTTGTCGATGGTGCCCTGGGAGACCAGCACGGTGCGCGGGAAGTGCCCCAGCTGGGCGGGGAGTTGTCCGCTGCGCCCCGCCGGATCACGCCAGGGATGGCAGGCGCCCGCGAAGACCACGGTGGGATTGCGTCGATCCCGGGGATAGGCCAGCCCCGGCACCCCGTTGAGGAAGGACATGTCCGCCGCGCGGACGGTTTCGTCAAGAACCGACCACTCGATGGGATCGACGCCGTGGTCGGCGAGCACCTGGTTGTAGGTGGTCTTCAACGGCCGATTGACCATCCGGTCCACGCCGACCTTCAGGATCCGGTAGAACGTTCTGCCGACGACCGTCGTGACGGGTTTGCGTCCGAGAAAAATCGGCGGCAAGTTGGGTGCGTCTTCCATGGACTCGGGACCGGCATGCAACGCGAAGACCGGCTTTCCGAGCTTCTCCTTGATCAACCGCGCCCCATAGAAGGCGCCGTCACAGAACAGTAGGTCGAACGGGAAGTCCTGGTGGATCTGCTCGACGTCCCGGAAGTACGCGTCGACATTGGCGAACATGATCTTCTCGCCGTCGAACCGGATCTGCCTGATACCCCGCAGCTTCGCCCGTTCGGGAAACAGGGTCGGTAGATTCTCGCCGGTGATCTCGGTGGCGCACCGGAAGGGCAGCAACGGGATGCCGAGCTTGGCGAGTTGGGGAGCCATGCTCGCGCCGGTGTACCAGCGGACGTCGTGACCGTCCTCCCGAAGGTGCACCGCGATGCCGGTCAGCGGGTTGAAATGACCTTCGGCCGCCAGGCTGGCGAACAGGATCTTCATCGCCGCACACTCCTCGGATCGACGTGGAACGAGGCCGACGGCAGTGCCCCGGGCATGGTCACGGCGGAGTCGGCGAGGACGGTGCGTGCGAGCCTGATCGGCCATACCGGAAATGCCAGGTACGCCGGCAGGCCGACAATGGCGGCGATCCCGAGCAGCACGTTCTGCGGTACCGACCCGGGCGGCACCACCAGCGCCATCCCGGCGATGCCGGTCGCCACCAATGCGGCGACACCCACCCGCTCGCCGAAGTTCGCCAGCGCAACGGGGAAGACACCCTCCCGGCGCCCGACACGGTTGACCACCAACAGCCAGCCGAACATCGCCGGCAACGCCACTCCGGCGACGACGAACTGGACCATCAGGGTCACCACACCCGACAACATCAGCGGCGCAACCACTGTCAACCCGGCCATCCCGAGGATGCCGGCGGTTCCGAACACCGTCAGAAGCCGGTTGCGAGGCAGGACCCGGTGGAGGTAGATCACCACCGGAATCAACGCCGCCGTCGACACCGCACCGGTGACGTCGTTCGCCGGACCCAGCCAGGCCCATTGAGTAGCAGGCTGCCACGGCCGGGACAGCGCGAAGAACCCCATCAGCGCCAGGTTGGCAACGATCCCGCTGACGCCGCCGATCACCGCACCGCAAGCCGCAACCCGCCGGAAGAGTCGCCGCCTCATGACACGGGCTCCAACACGAACACCGAGCTCGAGGTCGGCACCGCCCGAACCTCCCAGGATTCGGAGCCGATCTCGACCCGCGCCGATGGCTCCCGCAGCAGGTTCTCGTGCCAGCACGAGTCACCTTGGCCGTCGCCTTCCACCAGGAATCGGTCCGCCTCCCGGATGAACACCACCGGCATCGTCCACGGCGCTCCCGTCTCGTGGCCGATCGTGGTCAGCAGCAACACCGGCCGGCCGTGGCGGGTGCCGAACACCCGGCCGCCGGTGGCCCGATAGACCCCGACAATCGCCCGCGTGCTCCATCGCTCACCGCTCATCTGCTCCGCCGTGACGTTCACCGTGCCTCCTGTCCATGCCTGGCTCATTCCGGTCGGTTGTCGGCGGCGCCGCCGCCGAGCTCGTAGGGGGTGCTGACACCCTCGTAGGTCAGGTGGACGACCATGCCCTGGGTGGCGTGTTCCAGGTTGTGGCAGTGCGCCATCCAGATCCCCGGGTTGTCGGCCCGGAGCAAGACCTGCCACACCTCCCCCGGTTGCACATCGAAGGTGTCGAGCCAGAGCGGGCTGCCGGTCGTCGGCTCGCCGTTGCGGGATTCGACAAGCACCCGGTGTCCGTGCGGGTGCATCGGATGGGTTTCCGATCCCCTGTTCACCACGGTCAGCCGCAGCAGGTCGCCCTCCGCCACCTGAATCGGCGGCACGTACGGGTCGACCTCGCCGTTGATGGTCTGCGCGAGGGTGGGAATTCCGTGCAGGAACCGGAACTGGCGGTCAAGGACGAGGGTTGCCTCCCGGGTGACGACGGCGTCCGTCATGCCAGGCACCGGCGCCGCGACGCCATAGCCCAGCAGGTCGAGATCGGTACCGTCGACGAAGACCAGATCCGCGGCGCCGTCCGACGTTGGCGCTCCGGGTTCGAGGCGTAGCCCAGTCGCGCCGGCCCCCTCGACGGCGAGATCAACCGAGTGATCGGGCATCTGGAAGGCGACGTCGTACCGTCCGCCGGCCGGGATCCGCAGCACCCTGCCGGTCACCGGCGTCGGACCGGTCAGTTCCGTGCCGTCGACGGCGACGACGGTGAACGGCGTGCCGTCGATCGAGATGCGACGCGGCTCGGCGTCGGTGTTGATCAACCGGAGACGCGCGACGGTACCCGGCGCAATCTGCCGAACGTCGACGCGGTCGGTGCCGGCCACAGTAGGTATGCCGTCGAAAGTGTGTACCGGGACAACAATGTCGGCGGGGTCGGTGGCGACCACATCCGCACCGGCCGGTTCGACCACGAACGCTCCGAACAGGCCTCTGCTGACGGCTTCGGACGAAACCTGATGCGCGTGGTACCAATAGGTTCCGACGTCGTTGGCGAGGAAGCGGTAGTTGAACGACTGCCCGGGGGCGATAGCGTCCTGGGTCACCCCGGCCACCCCGTCCTCGCCGTTGGGCACCGGATAGCCGTGCCAGTGCAGCGTCACCCCGTCCGCGATGTCGCGGTTCTCCAGGGTGACCTCGACCAGATCGCCCTGCTGCACCCGGATCTCCGGCCCAGGCAGCGACCCGAAGGTCCAGGCCTCCACCGTCCGACCCGATGGCAGGACCACCGACTCCTGGCGGGCGACCAACCGGAAGCTGCGGACAGGTGCCGCCAGATCGGCCGGCGTGCGGAGATCGGCGACCGACACACCGGTGCCGGTCGGGTCGCCATCAACACTCGCGGAAGCTCCGCCAGCCGCCAGATGCCCGTGACCGGAGGCACTGTCGCCCAGCACGACCGGCTGGATGTTCCGGTAGAACGCCAACCCGGCGCCGACGAGCACCGGGACCACGAGCAGCGTGATCAGACCCGCCACCCATCCCCGCCGGGAGCCCTGACCGGTGACCACCAACCAGGTCAACCCGGAGACGCCGAGGACGAGTGCGGTGACGACGAACGCGTCCGCGACGGTCACCGGGTAGCCGACGACGAACGCGACCAGCAGCCCGGCTCCGGCGCCGTACCCGGCCGTCAACAACGACGCCGCGGCCCGCGACCGGCCGAACTCCGCAGATCGGCCGGTGACCGACCGGAACAGCACCGGAAGTGCCAACCCCCCAGCAACTACCGCAGTCAGGAGCGCCAAGGGCATTGCGAGGATGACCTTTTCGCTCGCGAACCACCAGCCACGTTGCGCCAGAACGACGACAACCACCACGCGGGATGCCGTGACCAGAACGGCGAGAACAGCACACACCAATGCCGTGACCGCCGGTGCCCTACCCGATCCGGCCTTGAGCGACAGGGTGAGGCAACCGGCGGCCAGGAACAACGCGCAGCTCAGCACCACCAGCAGCAGGTCCAATGCCAACAGCTGCTGTGTCGACATGGTCGAGCCACCTCTCTGTGCCTGCGGCGCAACGGTTGTCGGTTACGGCTGAGGCGCGTCGGCGACCACCCGGGTCGCGGCGTCCCGCGCCGGCGTCGGTTGATACGTCCCGGCGGCGAACCGGCGTGCGCGGAGGAACAGCATGATCGACACCCCGAGGATGCAGAGCCCGTTGATGGCGTGCAGGCCCAGGATCAGCTGCCCGGCGAGATTGGTCTTCTCCGGCGATGCGCCGGTCAGTCCGGCGATGATGAACAGCACGGTCTGCATGATCAGCAGGCCGAGCGGGATCGCGGTGAACCCGATCAGTCGACCGGGTGCCCTGGCGATCGCGGCAGCTGCGATGCACAGCAGGCACAGCACCGGCAGCACGATCCGGCCGTTCATCTGATGCAGGATGAACTGGGAATCGTTTTCCGGTGCGCTGAACACCCCGAACGCGGCGAAGTAGAACTGGATGACCACCGACACCAACAACAGTCCGGTCAACACCAGATAGACCTTGCGCATCTGACACTCCTCACGTCGGACCCTGAATCGATGGTCGACGCGAGGTGTCCCGGGCGTCACGGGACAGGTGTCCCACCGCCGTCGGGAACTTTCTGCGGGCGGGAACTCAGGAAGGGACGGCCCTACAGAGTGCCCAGACCCGCGTCCCGAGCCTTGGCGATGGCCGCGGCGCGGTCGGCGACCTGGAGTTTGGCGAAGATGTTGGAGACGAGGTTGCGGACCGTCTTGGGGCTGACGCCCATCCGATCGGCGATCGCCGGGTTGCCCCAACCTCTGGCGATCAGGTCCAGTGCCTGGTTCTCCCGGGGCGTCAGTTGGACAAAGGGGCCACGGTGTTCGTCCATGGAGGTGAACCAGTGCGAGAGCCGTTGCGCGAGCGCGGCACCGAAGATCGCCTCGCCCCGGGCGACGGAGCGTACAGCCGCCAGAACGGTGTCCGGGTCGGCGGACTTGAGCAGGTAACCGCGGGCGCCGGCCTGGATGGCCTGGAACACCAGGGCATCGTCGTCGTACATGGTCAGGATCAGCACGGCGGTATGTGGCGCTGTGCCGACGATCTGCCGAGCGGCGTCGACTCCGTTCAGCTCCGGCATGTTCAGGTCGAGAACGACGACGTCGGGGGTCAACGACGCGGCAAGTTCGACCGCCTCCCGTCCGGTGGCCGCCTGCCCGACCACGACGAGATCCGTTGTGGCGCCGAGCAACCCGGCCAGGCCGTCGCGGTAAACAGGATGGTCGTCGGCCAACAACACGTGCACCGGGTCGGGACTCATGAATCGGCTCCGATCGGCAGCCTGGCCCGCACCGCGGTGCCACCCGCCGGACGTCGGTCGAAGGTGCACTCCCCACCCAGCTCGGCGGCCCGTTCCCGCATGGCCGTGACGCCCACGCCGGCCCGGAAATCCGCCGGCAGCCCGCTGCCGTCGTCGTCGACCTCGATGGTCAACTGACTGTCGGACCGGACGAGCCGGATCCAGCAGGTGGTCGCGCCGGCGTGCCGGGACACGTTCGACAGCGCACCCAGCGCGATCCGGAACGCCGCGACCTCGACCGCCGCCGGCAACTCCTGCCCGGTGTCCACACCAGGTGTCTCGATGGTGATCTCGAGCGGCGCGAAGCCGGCCAGCCGGTCCTGCAGGGCGAGCACCAGACCGCGATCGTCCAGCGCCGGCGGTCGGAGCTCGTACGACAGCTCGCGCAACGCCGCGGCCGCCAGCGAGGCATCACGACCGATGCTGGTCAGCGTGGTGCTCATTCGGTCGGCCTCCGCGGGCCGATCCGCAAGCCGCCGCACGGTCTCGGCGCGCAGTCCGATGCTGGCGATGGTCGGGCCGATGTCATCGTGCAGGGTGCGCCGGATCACCCGGCGTTCCTCCTCCCGGGCCAGCACCAACCGTTCCCGGGACTGCTGCAGCGCGGTCGACAGCTGGATCTCGTGCGCGGCCGCCGCCACCTGCCGGGAAAGGTCGGAGAGCAGCCGCCGTTCCGCCGGGGTGAAGCGCACACCACGTCCCCTGGTGCCGACGACGAACCGGCCGACGCTCTCCCCCCGGAACATCAGCGGCAGGTCGTAACAGTCATCCGGCGCCGGCCGCACCCCGACCTCCGCGACCGAGATCTCGTCGGCGACCTGCCACTGGATCGACACGAACGGGACCCGCATCGCCCGGCCGACATCCGCCGCCACTGCCGGCAGCACGACCCTCCGACGCGCGGCGGCAGTCAGTTGTTCGGCCACCCGGCTCAGCGCCTGATACGGGTCGTCCCGATCGCCGTACAGCAGGCGATTGACCAAGCGCTGCAGCACCATGCGCAGCGGGTTGACGACGATCGCGACGACGACGGCGCCGGCCACCGCCGTCGGAGTGGCCGCCGAAGCGGAGAACACCGCCGCGATCAGTCCGACCACGCCCAGGTAGATGACCACGACCAGCAGGGTCAGGGCCGCGTAGACCAGAGTCCGGCCGAGCAGCTTCTCCAAGTCGAACAGGCGGTAACGCAGCAGCGCGACGGTGACGCCCGCGACGAAGATCAGCCCCGGCAACCCGATGGCGTCCTGCGGCAGCAGCGATGCGCCGGTGACCAGCTGCGGGACCATCCACAGCGCCAGCACCAGAAAGGTTGCTGCGGCGCCGGTTCCGCCGACCCACAGCAATTGCTGCCGCTCGATCGAGTCGACCTGGGTCCGCCGCAGGTGCACGGCCCGGCCGACCAGCACCGAAGCGGCGGCGAGCAGGCTGAGCACGGTGGTGACCGACTGCGTGATGATGGTGCCGTGAATCCAGCCGGGTGAGCCGAATCCGCCCAACGACTCTGCGGCAGCCAAACCCACCGCCACCACGGACACGGCTGCCAGCGGCCCGAAGATGATCACGAAACGCAAGCCGGGCCGGGATCGAACGAACTCCCATGGAGTAGGGAAGACACCGGCCAGGCACAACAGCCCACCCCACGCGAGCTGGTAGCTGACCACGACGTTGGCCAGGAACAGCCACAGCGACCAGCCGCCGAACGCGCTGCCCACCGGCAGACCGACCACGGTGACAGCGCTGCTGCCGAGCAGTCCCGAGGACAGCACCAACAGAGCGCCGGTGGCGGGATCGGCACGTCGGCGGATGAATGCGTAAAAGGCGACGCCGAACAAGCTGGCGGTGAACAGCATCGTGGACCAGGCGTCCAGGAACCGACCGGCGATCTGGGCGGGGATGAGCGGCAGCGACACCGTGGCGGTCACACCGCCGTCGATGGTCGTCACGACGACGTCGGTCGACTGCCGCTCGGCCGCGGTGACCAGGTCGCCGTCGCGCAGCGGGCATCCCACCGATACGTCCGGCAGCACGCCGGCGACGGTCCATTGAGCGGCCGCCGGGTACAGCTGCGCGCACTGACTGGGCGCGGCGGCGCGCCAGGCCAGGAACGAGACGGAGAGCGCAATCAGCACGACCGCGATGACCGTCGCGGCCCTGACGGGCCAGCGGAGATCATCGCGACGCTCCATCGGTACAACCTGACAGGTCGCCCTGGTGGTTACAACACGATTGACCGGTTCAGCCGCCGGGGCAGACCGCTTCCCCGGGCGCGAGCTCGGGATGGATCGCCCCGTCCCGCTCGCCGATCGAGGACGCCGCGCCGGCGGCGAGCCGCCCGGACCGGGTGCCGATGATCTCGGCAAGGATCGACACGGCGATCTCCGCGGGCTGGTCGGCGCCGATGTCCAGCCCGATCGGCGCGTGCAACGCCGTCAACGCATCCTCGGTCACCCCGTCGGCGAGCAGCCACTCCCGACGCCGTGTCTGGGTCCGGCGGGATCCCATGGCGCCGATGTAGGCCGTCCCGGCGTCCAACGCCGATCGGATCGTGGGTCCGTCGACGTCCTCGTGGTGACTGGTGATCACCACCGCGTCGAGCTCGGGTCCGATGGCCGGCGCCGTCGAGGTGACCGACAACGACCAGCCGAGCGTCGGGACGAAGGACGTCAGGGCGTCGGTCACCGGACCGTCACCGACGATCAGCACGTTCAGGGGATCTGCCATCCGGTCACTATCGCGCGCCGCGGCACCCGCCGTCGATACCAACGGCACTGGGAAGCCGCCGATGAATCACAGCTCGTCGGGCACTCCCGCAGTCGCGCCGGTCAGCGTCATCAGCACCTCGTCCAGCTCGTCCGGCCTGATCAGCACCTCACGGGCCTTGGACCCCTCGGAGGGACCGACGATGCCCCGGGTCTCCATCAGATCCATCAGTCGGCCCGCCTTGGCGAAGCCGACCCGCAGCTTGCGTTGCAGCATCGAGGTCGACCCCAGCTGCGAGGTGACGACCAGGTTGATCGCCTCGATCAGCAGATCGAGGTCGTTGCCGATGTCCGGGTCGACATCCTTGGCCGCATCGGCCTTCGCCGCGGTGACACCCTCGTTGTAGTCGGGCGCCGCCTGCGATTTGGCGTACTCGACGACGGCGGCGATCTCGGCGTCGCTGACGTACGCACCCTGGATCCGGATCGGTTTGGACTGACCCATCGGCAGGTAGAGACCATCGCCCATGCCGATCAGCTTCTCCGCACCCGGCTGATCCAGGATCACCCGGGAGTCGGTCAGCGACGACGTCGCGAACGCCAGCCTGGAGGGCACGTTCGTCTTGATCAGGCCCGTGACGACGTCCACCGACGGCCGCTGGGTGGCGAGCACCAGGTGAATGCCGGCGGCCCGCGCCTTCTGGGTGATCCGGACGATCGCGTCCTCGACGTCCCGCGGCGCGGTCATCATCAGGTCCGCCAGCTCGTCGATGATCCCGAGGATGTAGGGATACGGCCGGTACACCCGCTCCGAGCCCGGCGGGGTGATGATCTCGCCGTTGATCACCTTCTTGTTGAAGTCGTCGACGTGCCGGACACCGTGCGCCAGCATGTCCTGGTAGCGCGTCTCCATCTCCTCGACCAGCCAGGCCAACGCTGCGGCGGCCTTCTTCGGCTGCGTGATGATCGGCGTGATCAGGTGCGGAATGCCTTCGTACGGCGTCAGTTCCACCATCTTCGGGTCGACCAGGATCATCCGGACCTCGGCCGGTGACGCCCGCTGCAGCAGCGAGACCAGCATCGAGTTGACGAAGCTCGACTTGCCGGAGCCGGTGGCGCCCGCCACCAGCAGGTGCGGGGTCTTGGCGAGATTGGCGGTGACGAAGGAGCCTTCGACGTCCTTGCCCAACCCGACGACGAGCGGATGGTGATCGGTCCTGGCGTCGGGCGCGGCCAGCACGTCACCGAGCCGGACCATTTCCCGGTCGGAGTTGGGCACCTCGATGCCGACCGCGGACTTGCCCGGGATGGGCGCCAACAACCGGACGTTGTCGGTCGCGACCGCGTAGGCGATGTTGCGGGTCAGCGCGGTGATCTTCTCGACCTTGACGCCGGGTCCGAGTTCGACCTCGTAGCGGGTGACGGTCGGGCCGCGGGTGAAGCCGGTGACCGCGGCGTCGACGTTGAACTGCTCCAGCACGCCGGTGATGCGCTCGATCATGTCGTCGTTCGCAGCGGACCGGACCTTCGGCGGGGCGCCGAGTTTCAGCAGCGTCGCGGGCGGCAGTTGGTAGCCGTCGCCGCCGATCTGGTCCAGCCGCAACTGGGTGGTCGCGGTGGCCGACGCGTCGGCAGGACGCGGGTCGGGGTCCGGAACCGGTGGCCGGACCGTCCTGGTCCGTCCGGTCCTGGTGCCGTCGACGGCGGGTACCCCCGGCGCGACCGGCGGACGGGTCGCCAGCGGACGGGTCTCGGCGTTCGGATCGACGTCCGGATAGCCGTCCGCGTCGACGGCGTGCTCGGTGTCGGCAGCCTGCCGACGCCGCGACGGCCGGCGCAACCGGGTCGTGGAGAGGTCGGCATCCGGGTCCAGTTGCACCTCCCCGCCGGTCCGATAGTCGGCCGATCCGTCGTCGTACTCCCCGTTCTCGTCGGTCGGGATGCGCCGCTCCCCCAGCCGGCCGACCGCGTCCCTGATCCGGCCTGGCACCTCGACCAGCGGGATCCCGGAGATGAGCAGCACGCCGAAGCCGCCGAGCAGGACCAGCAGGATGATCGCCGGGATCGCGGTCAGGCCGATGTAGAGCGGCTGGCCGATCAGCCAACCCAGGGTGCCGCCGGCCTGCATCCGGGCGCCGACGGTGTCCTGCGTGCCCTCCGGAAGTCCGTTGACGTGCAACACCTGCAGGATGCCGGTGATCGACAAGATCACCGCGACACCGCCGGCGATCCGCCGCGGACGTTGTTCCGGATCGGGCTCGGTACGCATCAGGATGATCGCGACCACCACCAGGGCGATCGGGAAGACGATGGCCAGCGCGCCGATCCAGACCCGAACCGCATCATCGGCGACGGCCCCGACCGGACCGGCGGCCTGCAACCACGATCCGATCGCACACACCACGGCCAGCGCGATCAGGCCGAAGGCGATGCCGTCACGGCGGTGCACCGGGTCGATGTCCCGGGTCGCGGCGGCACCGCGGCCGATCGCCCGCACCGCGCTGCCGAGCCAACGTGCACCGACCAGCCACAGCCGCTTCAGGCCGCGGCCGATGCCCTTGATCGCGGTGACGATCGGCGAGGGCTCGTGCGGCGGCTGACCGGGCGTGCGCGAGGTCGCTCGGCTGCCCGCCGCCTTTGTCGATCCTGACCGGGCCGCCGGCTTCTTCGACGCCGTCGACCGGCTGCCCGCCGTCCGGGCCGTGCCCGATCCCGCGCCGCGGGTCGAAGCGCGGCCCGACGCGGCTGCGGGACGTGGCGTCCCGGATCGGGAGCCGGCGCGCGGGGTAGCGGAGGTCTTTCCAGGCATGAGACCACGCTATCCGCTGCTGTCACACCAACCCCATCCGCCACACCGGTCGGGCCGTCCCGGGACCGTGCCGTGGCCCCACGGGACCCGGACCGACCTGCTAATGCGCCGCGTCCTGGGTCTGTTGCTTGGCCGGGGCGATCTTCCGCCACACCCAGCTCGCCGGGACGTGCCGGTCGTACAGCACGTACTGGCTGGCCGAATCATCGAACAACGTGGTGTCGAGCAATCGGCGCTCGGACGATCTCCCGGCGAGCAGCACCTCGTCGTCCGGCTGCAGGACGAAGTCGTCGTCCGGCGTCAGCACGCTTTCGGTACCGCGCTGGACCAGCAGCGGGACGATCGCCAGGTGGCTGGACCTGTCGTCCGGGCTGCGCAGCAGATCGCCGATCACCGCCGACCCATCGGCCAGCCACGGGCGCAGCGCCGGAGCCTCGGTGGCGGTCATTCGGACCTTCCAGAGGTCGCTGAGCCGGCGACCACAGCTCTCGGTGATCCGCTTGAGCAGTTCGGCCGCCCATTCGTCACCCTTGGCGGGCATCTCCTGGAGGAACCGCCACAGCAGCGGGGTGCTCAATTGCGCGTAAACCTCGTGCGCCACCACCTCTGTCGGCACCAGGAGCGAATCGATGTGCATCGCCTCGAAGAGCGGCGCGCTGGCCTGGTGATTCTGCCGGGCGGCGACAAACAGGTTCGGGTTGATCCGCCGGGCGGCGGCGATCAGCGACAGATTGGTGGTGTCGTTGTCGGTGCCGGCGACGAAGCCGACGGCACTTTCCAGGTCGACCTTGGCCATCACCTCGGGATCCGATCCGTCGCCGACGACGATGTCCGGGTCCTGGCCGGCCCTGGCGACCGGTTCGATGATGGTCAGCTCGAGGCCCTCGGCCCGGAGGTCGGCTGCCATCTCCTTCCCGAACCGCCCGTACCCGCACAGCACCCATCTGCCCTCGGTCGGCGGCCGGCCGCGTTTGGGTCGCGCAGCGCCGGGACCGCTCTCCAGCCAGGTCAACAGCTGGTAGGACGCCGGCGAGCGCAGGGCCAGCCGCAGGTGGTCGCCGAACCGGTCGAACGGATTGACCACCGATGGCGTGCCGAAGGCATGCATCCGGTCCTCGATCGACGGGGAGACCGTGCGGGCGATCACCGGCAGTTCCGGTCGCAGCAGCGCCGCGGCCATGGTGACCGCGAGGTTGACCTCGTCGTCGCTGGTCAGCGCGACCACGCCGGAGCAGTACGGGTGGTCGAGGCCGGCCACCGCGAGATGGTGCGGATTGCGGACATCGCCGACCAGGCCGGGGATGTCGGCGTGGTAGGCGACCAGATCGAGCGAGTCGATGCGGTCGGCGGACTGGTCGATCACCACGAACTGCTGGCCCAGCAGATCGAACGACTTCCCGAGCAGTTCGCCGGTCTGGCCGTACCCGGCGAACAACAGGAACGGCTCCCGCAGCCGTCGCACCTTCCGGGAGAATCGTTGCAGTGCAAGCGCATTGCGGAACGCCCGATCCTGGATCAGGGTCAACAGCGACCCGATGGCGTAAGCCCATCCGATCACCGTCAGGTAGATCGAGATGGTCACCCACATCCGTTGGTTGTCGGTGAACGGGAACGGCAGCTCACCGAACCCGATCGTCGACGCGGTGTAGCTCATGAAGTAGAAGGCGTCGAAAAAACTCATGTGGTACGGCAGGCCGGCCGGGTCCTCACCCGGGATCAGCACCAGGCCGAGCACGCTGACCGCGAAGATGACGATCAGGATGATCAGCGGGGCGCGCATCCGGCGCATGATCACGAAGATGGTCGCGGAGGCCTGATCACCGGACCCGAGCCTGGCCCGCCACCGCAGGTGCCGGCGTTCCTCGTCGTCGTCGTCGCCGAAGATCTGCTTCCAGAAGACCTGCAGGACGTTACTCATTGGACACTCATCACCAATTACCGCCGGTGGAAGGAAACGGTCTCGATCACCAGCAGGACGACCGAGACGAGGTTGGCCAGCAGAGCGCCGCCGGACAACGACACCACGCTGGCCATGGCGTAGGGGGTGACACCCTCCGCCGCGACGTGCGCCGCGTATCCCCAGACCAGCGCCGCGCAGACCAGCTGCAGGTCGGCGACCAGGCTGGTGGCCAGGTGAACGGCACCGATCTGCGTCCGGTCGCCGAACTTCAGCACCGTCGCGATCAGGCTGACGACCAACGCGCCGAACAACTCGTACTGGTTGTGCAGCTCGACGACCGAGATGTCACCGATGAAGAATCCGAAGTTCAGGGTCGCCGCGAGCAGGACGAAGAAACCGAAGATGACCTTCTCGAGGTTCACGATCACCCCCCTCTTCCGGCGGGCTACCGCCCGCGCCGCGACTCGGCGACCTCCCGGCGGTGCCTGTCGTAGCTCATGATCACTCCTGACGGGCCATCGCGCTCTCCGGGGTGGTCAGCTCCGCCGCTCGCCGATCGGTGGTAAGCCGGAAGCATGCGAATCGCGACCATCGTGGTGGTCTTCGCGAGCCTGCTGGTGATCCTGACGCTGATCGGGATCATGCTGGTGCACTGGCGCCGGTTCAGTACGGAGACCGATCGATACCGGGCCTGGCAGGCCGTCTTCGGTCAACGCGGAGCGAAGGTGGCGCTGACCGTCGGGTTCGTTGCGCTGGCCACGCTGGTCGGCGGTCTGCTCGCCTACCAGGCCAACCTCACGCCGTGACGGTGATTGTTCAGGCCGGGACGGCGTCCGGATCGTCGGGTCCGGGCATCGGCTCGACCGGCGCCGGCGGCAGGGTCTCCGGGGTGTCCGGCGACAGCTCGCCGGGGTCGTCCGGCACCGGCTCGGACGGGTCGATCGGCGGGTAGTTGTCGGGGTCGGGTCCGGGTTGCACCATGCCCTCAGAACTACACGAGCCGGCAGCGCGGCACGAATCGGGGTGCTTCGTCACTGCTTGCCCGATCGGGCAACCCGCGCTGCCCGGCCGGTCGACCGGCCGTGATGGACGCCTCGGCGGCTCGGTCTTTATCGTCGGCAAATGGCGGCGGATGGGCATCGGCTCCGACAGGCGCGGCCCGCTGCCATCAGGGCCGGGCCCCGGTCGAAGGGCCCGGTCCCCACATCATCGGCCGCTACCAACCGTCGGGGCGTCTTCCAGCGCGTGCCCGACAAGGCGAGCGTCGACCGTGCCGCGGGCCAGGCAGCCGACTCCCAGGAACGGGTGGCCTGGGTCAAGCTGATCCAGGCGCTGGCGTCCGGGCTCGGCATCACCGGGCTGCTGCCCCCGTCGCTCGAGTTCACCGTGGGCCTGGACAGCCTGGGCACGCCGATCCGCGCCCATCTCGTGCCCGGCCAGATCGACGAGGTGGCGATGGTGGTCGCCGGCGTGCACGGCTCGGAACAGTCCGGCGTCGAGGTCGCGGATCGACTACTCGCACAACTGCAGGTCGACAAGCCGTTCTTCACCGTGATCATCGTGCCCAGACTCTTCCCCGACAATGTCGCGAGCAGGGCCGCCTGGGAACAGAAGATCGCCGCCGACCAGGGAAAGATCGCGCTGAAGAAGTACCGCGAACTCCGCGCCAAGGACGACGACCCGGGGCGGATCACCGCCGGCAAGAACGCCAAGGATCCGAACCGCCAGTTCCCGGCACTCGGCGCAGACCTGGACGTGGCCAAACCCGTTGACTCCAAGGGTGATCCGGTCGAGCCGGGCAACATCGCGTTGATGGCGCTGATCAAGCAGTTCGCGCCGCGACGGATCGTGTCGATCCATGCCCAGAAGGATCTGCAGAAGGCGGGCATCTTTGCCGACCCGCATCCCAGCGTCGCGCCGGGACCATTGGCCACCTCGGCTGACGAGCTGGCGATCGCCGCGGCGAAACGGGCCGCCGCCCTTGGCGTCCGGGTCGGCGGAAACACCCGTGACGGCGGGTTCTCCAGCCTCTATCCCGGACAGAATCCCAAGATCTCCAAGGAGAAGATGAAGCAGGAGAACGCCAAGGGACAGAGCCTCGGGCAATGGGGACCGTCCAAGGGGATCACCGTTCTCACGGTCGAGGTGAGCGAGCAGTACACCTCGAACGGCGCGGTGAACGACCCGAAACGTGGCGCCGAACTCGAGGCCGAGGCGACGGCGTTGCGTGAAGTGGTCCTGGGACCGCCGGCCGCGGCCGTCCCGGCCACCGGCGGTGCACCCTCGGGTCCCGGATCGACCCCGGCGGTGCCGGGGGGTGCGACACCGGCTCCGGTGCAACGGTTGGTGATGACCCGGGTCGCCGCCGATGCCGGCAATCACGCGGCAGCTGTTGCGGTGCAGCGCATGCGGGCTGCCGCCGCCGAACCGCTGTCATCCAGGATGTCCCCGCGGCCGACCACAGATCCTGTCCTGCAACGCAAACCGCCGAAATCCGGTGCCGTCGGCAGTTTCGCCGATTCCGTCCTCGGCGGCCTCTCCGCGATCGCGGGCGCCACGACGAGGACGGCCTCTGCCCTGTCCGGCGGCCTGCGCGACCTCGCGCTGGGCCTACCCGCAGAGAGAACTCTGCTCAAGCGCATGGTGATGAGCGGGATCACCGATCCCGACACCCTGACCGGCGCAGTCTTCGCGTTTCGCCATCCGGACTCCATCGGACGGACCCTCAACCCCAAGCTCAAGGCGGACAAAGCGCTGTTGAAGGAAAGGAAGATCATCAGGCGGGAGGTCGTGCTGCCGGCCATCGAACGCTATCGACCGGAGACCGTTCTGAGCGCAGCAGATCTGGCCAAGAAGGTGCGCCGCGCCGGCACACAGGCGACCTCCGGCGGTGAGGCGACGGCCCGCACCCAGATGGCCGCCGACATCAAGAAGATCACCGGCGCCGACGAAGCCGCGTGGTTCGCCCAGCACGTCCCGAACGCCCGCTTCCTCGGGGTGCCGATCACTGCGAGCCTGGGCAGTGCCGTGGGTGGGGTTCACCAGGAGCTGTTGACCAAACTGGACGCGGCGGCCGCGACCCTGGCGGCGCATCCGAGCCTGCAGGGGCGGGTCGGCATCGAGATCGCCGACGAGATCGGGATGCACAGCATCGGCGGGCTCCGTCCGCCGAAGGCGGCGACCGGTGCGGAGCGACCCAGCCTGCATTGCTACGGGCTGGCCGTCGACATCAACTATCCGACCAACCCGTTCGTCGGACTCGGCGGTGACGCGGTGCCGGACATGGTGGCCCGCGCGACGTTGCTGATGCACGGCAAGGCCTTCCAGATCGACCGGCCACCGCCGAAGGACGGACCGGTGATGGCGCAATGGGCGGCGACCCAACTCGCGTCGACCGACGTCGTCGCGTATCTCAACCTCGACGAGGCCGGCCTGGAGGCACAGATCCAGGCCATGCTCGCGATCAATCCATCGGTCAAGGCAGCCGAGCGAACGCTGAACTGGTGGACGGCCAGGCAGCAGGAAGACCGCGCCTTGAAGGGGAAAGGCGAGCTGAAGGGACGGGATCCGCGCGCGACCGGGATCATGGAATTGGATCCACGGCTGGTGGATGCGCTCGACAAGGCCGGCTTGACCTGGGGCGGAATGTACAACCATGCAAAGGATCTCATGCACTTCGACGACCGTTCGAGGTTCCGCTAGACCCCCAGCGCGGCTACGTCTCCGATGACGATCACCGCGGGCGATTCGACGCCCACCGCCGCTGCCCGACCGGCGATGTCGGCGATCGTGCCGCCGGTGACCCGCTGATCGGCCGACCAGCCGTTCTCGATCACGGCGGCCGGAGTAGCGCGGTCCATCCCCGCGGCGAGCAACTCGGCGGAAATGCTCAGCAGCGCTGCAACACCCATCAGCACGACCAACGTCCCGCCGCCGGCGACCAGTGCCGGCCAGTTGATCTCGCCGTCGTGTCCGTTCATCGCGTCGTGTCCGGACAGCACGGTCACCTGCCGGGACATCCCGCGATGAGTGACCGGGATTCCGGCCGCGGCCGGGACCGAGAACGCGCTGGTGACTCCCGGCACCACATCGACCGGCACACCTGCCGCACGGCACATGGCGACCTCCTCGCCGCCCCGGCCCAGGACGAACGGGTCGCCACCCTTGAGGCGCACCACCCGGCGACCGGCCTGCGCGTGCTCGACGAGCAGTCGATTGATCTCGTGCTGCGGCACCGGATGTCGGCCCGGTGCCTTGCCGACGTCCAGGATCAGCACGCCGGGCGCGAGTTCGTCCAAGACCGACCTCGGCGCGAGCCGGTCGCTGACCACCACATCGGCCGCCGCCAGTTCCCGGCGTCCACGCAACGTCAGCAGATCGGCATCACCCGGCCCGCCGCCGACCAGTACCACCCGCCCGGGTCCCGGCCGGTGTCGGCGCAGCGGCAGCGACCCGGAGTCGATCGCCATCGCGATGGCATTGCGGACCGCGACCGAACGTCGCGGATCCGCCGGAACGCCGGGTGCGGCAACCGAACCCACGCTGACCACCAGACCATCCCGGCGCACCACAGCCGGAGTTCGCGCCGATCCCGCCGCGGCGTCATCGGCCCGCACGCAGAAGATCCGCAGCGCCGTGGCGTGCCGTTCCACCGCCCGGTCGGTGGTCAGGTCCCCGGTCGCCGCGAAGGCGAGCCAGGCACCGTCGAGATCATCGGCGCGAAAGTCGCGGTCCTGCCAGCACAGCAGCCCCGCTGCGGCGTCGCCGAAGATCTGCTCGCAGGCGTAGGGCGCCACCACCAAGACGTCCGCGCCGGCCGTCAGGCAGGCCGCGACCTTGCGCGCCGCCACCGGTCCCCCGCCGACCACCAGCACGCGGCGGCCGGCCAACGACAGGTGCAACGGCAACACCTCGTCCGGGCCGCGTACGGGCGCGCTCTCGGTGACCATCGCGAAGTCAGACACCTTCGAGCTTGCGGGGGGATTCGCGGATGTAGACGAACCAGGTGACCGCGAAACAGATCGCGTAGAAGGCGATGAAGGCGATGTAGGCGGAGTCCGCGGACTTGGTCGCCAGGAACGACTGCCGGAACGCCAGGTTGACCAGCACGCCGCCGAAGGCGCCGATGGCGCCCGCGATCCCGATCAGCGCTCCGGCATAACGCTGCGACTTCGCGAGTGACGTCGTCGGATCCGCGCCGTTGATGATCTCGGTGCCGGACTTGGCCTTGAAGATCGCCGGGATCATCTTGTAGACCGACCCGTTGCCCAGACCGCTGAAGGCGAACAGCATCACGAAACCGACCAGGTACAGCGGCAACGACTGCAGCAGGGACGCGGTGAGCACCACCGCTGCACCCAGCGCCATTGCCACGAAGTTGACGAAGGACACCCGCGAGCCGCCGAACTTGTCCGCCAAGTGGCCGCCGACCGGCCGGATCAGCGAGCCGATCAGCGGCCCGATGAAGGTGAGATACGCGGCCTTGACCGGCGTGGAGAAGATGTCCGCGAACTGCACCTGCAGCACCTGCCCGAAGGCGAAGCTGAACCCGATGAACGAGCCGAAGGTGCCGATGTAGAGCAGCGAGATGATCCAGGTGTTGCGGTCCTTGCTGACGTCACGCATCGCGCGCTTGCTGTTCGTCATCTGGGACAGGTTGTTCATGTTCCTGGCCGACAGCACCGCGGCGATGATGATCAGCGGGATGTAGATCACCACCAGCAGGCGCGGGTAGCCTGCGCCGACGGTGGCCAGGATCAGCAGGCCCACCAACTGCACCACCGGGACACCGAGATTACCGCCACCGGCGTTGATCCCGAGCGCCCAACCCTTGAGTCGCTGCGGGTAGTAGGCGTTGATGTTCGTCATCGACGAGGCGAAGTTGCCGCCACCGACGCCTGCGAAGGTGGCCACGATCAGCAGTGTCGTGTACGAGACCCCAGGGGTCAGGAAGATCCCGATCAACGTTGTCGGCACCAGCAGCAGCAGGGCGCTGATGATCGTCCAGTTGCGGCCGCCGAAGGTCGCAACGGCGAAGGTGTACGGCAGCCGCAGAGCAGCACCGGCCAGGGTCGGCAGCGCGGTGAGCAGGAACTTGCCGGCCGGGTCGATCCCGTAGTCGGGACCGAGGAACAGCACGATCACCGACCAGAGGCTCCAGACGGAGAAGCCGATGTGCTCGGAGGTCACCGAGTAGATCAGGTTCTTCTTGGCGATCTTGGCCCCGGTCTTCTCCCAGAAGGTGGGGTCCTCTGGTCGCCAGTCGTCGATCCAGTGCCCGCCGCGTCGCGGTCGTTCTTGGACCGCCGGCGAACCTGGCGGGACGAGATCGGACTGGATGGGTGTGATGTCAGAAGGTGTACTGCTCATCGTGACGTCCTTAACATGTGGGGCGTTGAGTCCGGGCCGGGCGAGGTGGGGTCAGTCCTTGGGGGCGATCAGGATGTCGCCGGCGGCGTCGATCTCGACCTGCCAGCTGGCAAGCGGCTCCTGCCCCGTCGTCGAGCATCCGGTCGCGAGCTCGAAGGCGTTCATGTGCAGCGGGCACAGCACGATCGACCCGTCGATCTGGCCGTCCGCGATCGGACCGCCCTTGTGCGGGCACACGGCCGACACGGCATACACCGCACCGGTACGGAGCCGGAAGACGGCGACCTGCCGGCCGCCGACACCGAAGGCCCGCCCCTCGCCGATCGGGATCTGGTCGAGCGGCCCGAGTCGGTGGCCGACCCCGGCCGAGGTGCCGGCGGTCATCACAACACCTCCAACGGAAGCGCCGCGCGGACCGGCACCTGCGGGAGAATCTCCAGCGGGAGGGAGGTCCGAAACTGGCCGGGGGTGGCCGGTTCCGCGCCCTCCAACCAGGGATCACGATAGGCATCGACCGAATCCTGCATTCTGGCATCCAGTTCGGCCGCGATGCCCAGGCTGTCCTCGACGATGACCTCGCGGATGTAGTCGATGCCCATCCGTGGGACGAAGGCGTAAGTGCGCTCCAACCACTTCGCGTTCTCGCGGTACCACTGGAGGAACCGTCCGGAGAGCGCGACGACCAGGTCGGGGTCGTCGACGGTGGCCAGCAGATCACCCTTGCGGATGTGCGCGCCGGCGGCGCCGCCGATGTAGATCTCCCAACGGCCGCCGTCGACGGCGACGACACCGACGTCCTTGCAGAGCGATTCGGCGCAGTTCCGCGGGCAGCCGGTGACCGCCATCTTGATCTTGGCGGGTGATTCGAGACCCTGGAAGCGGGATTCGATCTTGATGCCCAGGGCTGTCGAGTCGCCGACCCCGAACCGGCAGAAGTCCGATCCCACACAGGTTTTCACCGTGCGGAAACTCTTGCCGTAGGCGTAGCCGGAGGGCATACCGAGGTCCGCCCAGACACCAGGCAGATCCTCCTTCCGGATACCGAGCAGGTCGATGCGTTGGCCGCCGGTCAGTTTGACCATCGGCACGTCCCACTTCTCGGCGACGTCGGCGATCTTTCGCAATTGGGCGGGAGTGGTGACGCCGCCCTTCATCTGCGGGACGACGGAGAACGTGCCGTCCTTCTGGATGTTCGCGTGCACCCGGTCGTTGATGAACCGGGCGTCCTTTTCGTCGATGTACTCGTCGGCCCACATCATCTTCAGCAGCGAGGCCAGCCCCATCTTCGATTTTGCGTCCTCGGCGCCGTCCGGCGCGAGTGCCGCGAATACCGACGACACTGACCTCAGCCCCTGCTCGAGGATGGCCCGCATCAGTTCCGGCTTGTCCATCGGAATGCCGGGGACGTACCAGTTCGCGGACGGATCGACGACAACGGCGCCGCCGGCCGCCCACTCGACGATCTGGCAGACCATGGTCTTGCAGGACCCGCAACCCTTGCCGGCCCTGGTCTTGTCCATCACCCCGGCAACGGATTTCACCCCGCTCTCCACGCACGCCACCAGCGCACCCTTGGAGACGCCGTTGCAGTTGCAGACCTGTGTCTCGTCGGCGAGTTCGGCGACGCCGACCTCCTCGGCCGGCGTGCCGAGGTTGAACAGCATCTCGAGCCGTTCCTCGGGCAGCGGCAGCCCGCGGTCGAAAGCCTGAATCAGGAACGCGACTTTGGACGTATCACCCAGCATCGTTGCGCCGATGAGCTTCTCGTCCCGGATCACCAGCGACTTGTAGACGCCGCGCCGCGGTTCGGAGAACACGATGTGCTCGTCGGTATCCCGTTCCGGCCCTTGGACTCCCATCGACGCCACGTCGACCCCGGCGACCTTGAGCTTCGTCGCAGTCCGCGAGCCGTGGTACGCCGCACCGAGATCGGTGCCGGTGACCTGGTCGGCGAGAACGACGGCCTGCTCCCACAGCGGCGCCACCAGCCCGTAGACCTCGCCGCGGTGCTGGACGCACTCGCCGACGGCATAGACGTCCGGATCGTCCATCGTGCGCATCTGGTCGTCGACGACGATGGCGCGCTCGACGGTGAACCCGCTGGTGACGGCCAGATCGATGTTCGGTCGGATCCCGGCGGCAACGACGACCAGATCGCATTCCAGCAGCGGATGGTCGAGCAGCCAGACGCCGCGGACCTTGTCCTCGCCCATGATCGCCGTGGTGCGGGCCTTGGTGTGCACCTCGATGCCCAGCGCTTCCACGCTCTTGCGCAGGATGTCACCGCCGGCCGGGCCGATCTGCGCGTTCATCAGGTGCGGGCCGGCATGGACGACGTCGACCTGCAGTCCGTACGCCTGCAGGCCCCGGGCCGCTTCCAGGCCGAGGAGCCCGCCGCCGATCACCACCGCCCTGCGGTGATCCTCGTGCTGCGCGTAGGTGATCATCCCGCGGGTGTCGTCGATGGTGCGGAACGCGAAGACGCCCGGCAGCAGCTCGCCGTCGTCGGTGCGCAGTCCCTCGATGGCCGGCATGAACGACCGGGAACCGGTGGCCATGATCAGCACGTCGTACGGGGTGACCTGCCCGTCATCGCTGAAGATCAGCTTGGCGAAGCGGTCGATCCTGGTCGCCCGCACCCCGGCGTGCAGGGTGATGTCGTTCTCGAGGTACCAGGGCAGGCTGTTGAGAAAGATGTCCGCGTCGGTCTCCTCGCCGGACAGCACGTGGGAGAGCATGATGCGGTTGTAGTTTCCGTAGGGCTCGTCCCCGAACATGGTGATGGAGAACTGTTCCGCGCCGCCGCGGGCCAGGATCTCCTCCACGGTGCGAGCACCGGCCATGCCGTTGCCGACCACCACCAGCCGGCGGCGGGTGTCGCCGTCACCGGGTTCGAACTCCTCCTCGAATTCCGAGATCGGGTCGTCGCCGCGGTCCGGGTGGTCCGTCACATCCCTTTCGGCGATCGACATCAGACCTCCACGAGGCCGACGTCGATGATCACCGTTCCGGTCAGCCCCTCCGGGGCGGCGATGTACAGCTCGACCGCGGTACCGCCCTCGAGGTCCTCGACCACCCGGAGCGGTACGTGCACATCGGATTTCGCGCCCATTGGGAAGTACCTCATGGGAACGCCGTCACGCATCAGCACCACCGCGACCAGCTCGTCAGAGGTG
>Ga0164308_10000266_pt1 | contig 28019 bp, 24 predicted proteins | sample Whisoiple_246_MG_FD_109983 | JGI IMG/M metagenome (GOLD analysis project Ga0164308, IMG submission 109983) | Soil microbial communities amended with fresh organic matter from upstate New York, USA - Whitman soil sample_246_MG | ecosystem: Environmental > Terrestrial > Soil > Unclassified >... | reverse complement strand
TGCGATCTCACGCGCCCGGCCGAGCCTGCGGATTGCGGGGCGGGCGAGCTCTTCGTGTGCGGCAGCTTGTCGTACGACGCCTCGGCCGAACGAGAGCTCGCGTTCGACCCGGTCTCGTGTCGATGTGCCGTCAACTCGGGGTATTATTGCAACCACTGCGCCCTGACCGGACTCTACGCCGCCGCTGCCGATGCAGCCGGCTGCGGGCTCGACGTGGTGGAGGATGCGGACAGCACCGCGGTGTACTGCGGCTGCGGGCCGTAGCTTTGGCGCGGCCCGCAACCTGATACCCTAACCCTCGAGGACGAGCAGGTTGGCGATCAAACGCGGCATTTTGGCTAGAGACCTCCGGCCCTTTTCGGTGGCGGATCCGTTGGGTCAAAAGCGCGTTCCGACGGCCGTGGCGGTGGACCCGCTGGCCCGGTACCACTCGCCCCGCGCCCAGCTGGGCGCCCCGGCGCCGGATGTGGCCGGGCCCGTGGCGGCCGCGAAGACGGCTCGCCTCGGCTATTGGGCCATGGTGGTCTTTTGGGCCCTGACCCTTTTGGGGAGCGCGAATGCTTGGCTCCCCGAGCTCATCGACGGAGTGCGGCCGGCTATCGAGAAGCTCATCGCCCAATGGGAAGCCGCGCAGGGCGCTCAGCCGCCGGGAGCGGCAGTCGACTCGGCGCCCCAGCCGCTGCCCGATCCGCCGTCCACCCCCAGCTCTCAGGACGCACCGCCGGGCGCCTGTGCCCCGGGCGACCCGCTGTGCGCGCCGGCCCCCCCACCCGCCGCAGCCGGGGCCGAGCTCCAGCGGACCTGCGAACGGACGGTGCAGTGCTGTCTCACGGTCCAGGGAGAGCGAGCGCGGGCCATCTGCGAGAACTTCCGCCGCATGCCCACGGTCGAGCCCTGCCTGCAGGCCTACGACGCCTTCGTCCAGGTCGGCGCCCAGCTCGGCCGTCGTTGCCAGGAATAGTGGCCCGGAGCCTCGGCCGGACGCTGTTCGTTCGCACCCCGGTGCCCCGGCCGCGTGGTCGCGCTACCGTCCCGGCCATGCGACTCCTTTGGACGACGCCCGCCAGGTGGCCGGCCCTCGGCATCGCCGTCTTCGGTCTGCTCCTTCTGTCCTGTGGGAAGAAACCCCCGAAGTCCGCGGAGACGGACCCCGCGGCCAAAGAGCAGCAGGCGGGCGAGCTGGCCGCAGAGGCAGAAGACACCTCCCCGCTCGAACCCGCGCCGGCGCCGGCCGGAGTCTTCCTGCGAGCGAGGGTGAAGAGCCCGGGTTCGCTGCTCGCCGCGGTGGGCGACGCCGCCTCGTCACCCCTCGACCTGCGGCGCCTCTTGACCGAGGCGGACAGCCGCGTTCGTCAGGTGCTCGAGCGCGTCGTGGACATCGATGGGCCGGCCGAGGCGCTGGTCGCGCTTCATCCCGTCAGCAGTGAGGAGCCCATGGCTGTCTGGTCGGTCAGCGCCCGCGGCGTCCGTTCGGCGCTCCAGGGCTTGGAGACCGAGGGCATCGACACGAAGCAAGGTCCGGAAGGACTGCATTATTTCGAGCTGTCTGGAGAATCGTGTGCGCTCGGGCGCTCGCTCGGCCAGGCCCCAGCGCGGATCCTCTGTGCCGACCGGGCCGAGAGCCTGGACTCTTTGCAGGCTTACGCGCTGCGTGGGTTGCCCACGGAGAGCCTCGGCGATTCTGCGGTGGCCCTGCGCGTCGTCGCCGAACCGCTGCAGCGCCAGTACGGCAAGCAATTGCGAGGTCTGCGCCTCTTGGCTGGAGTGGGCGCGCGTCAATTGCATCGCGATAGCCCGCGCTTCGATAACGCCGTGAGCGAAGCACTGCTCGGATTGGTCGACGAGCTCGTCGCCATCGGGGAGGACGTCGAGGGTCTCCGTTTCGATCTTTGGGACCGCGAGGGTGCGTTCGAGAGTGAGCTTGCGCTCACGTTCGAGGGCACGAGCTCGTGGCTGGTAGGGGCCGGACGCGCTTGGCACGGGGCCCAAGGGCCGGCACCGGAGCTCATGCGGCAGCTGCCTGCCGATGCCACGTCGCTCGGCTACTTGCGCCAGATGCCCAAGAAATCGACCGAGCGTCTGGCGAAGGTCGTCGGTGAGTTGGGGGCAGGGGCCCTCGAGTCCACTGGGGTGCCGCGGGCCACGGCCGATCGCGTCGCCCGCTCGCTCAGCCAGGTCTTCAGTGCCGATCGCACCGTCGTTCACGCGGCCGGGTCCCTCGCGGCCGAAGGTAAGACCGGCGCTCACGGCCGCTGGACTCTGGTTGGCGTCGATCAAGAGCGCAACCAGGTGCTCGACATTCTGGACGGTTTTGCCGCGGGCCTGGCCGCGAAACAGATCGACATCGAGCCCCGTCACCGACCGCACTTGGCACGCAAGACGTTGAAGCTCGGCGCGGGCCTTTCGGCTGTCGTCTACGAGTGGCGTTTGCCCGAGTCCGTGGTCGATGCCCTCGAGGAAGGGACGGAGCAGCTGTCCGCTGCCGGCGCGCCCGCGGCGGGCGCTTCCGGCGTCCAGGAACTGAAGAGTGGCTATTTGGCCGTGATGGCTGCTGGCAAAACGACCTGGATCGCACTTGCGGCGGACCGCGACGGGCTGACCGAGTCGCTGCAAAAGGCCACGTCTGACATTTCGCGCGTCGGACAGGGGGCGGAGTTTGCCGAGCTGCTGGAGCGTCCAGCGCTGGGCGCGAGCTACGTGCGACTTGCCGGGCTCGTGGACCAGATGGCCGGCGTCGTGGACGAGAGGACGGCGAAGGTCGCCCGGGAGGCACTCCGCATGGCGCCGCATCGGGGCGCCTTCGGGATCATCACGACGTTTTCGCTCGAGAGCGGTCCGATGACCCAGTTCGTGCTGCACACCCGGGTTCCCGACGAGTTTCTCACCGACACTGCTGCCCTCGTGCTCGCGCTGTCGGCCGACCACGCCGCCCACCGACCTGCCAAGCCGTAGGGGCACAGCCGCAAAAGTTGGCCAAACGGGCCGAGCCCGCCTACTCCGGCACTAGTGCACTGGCCGCATTTCGCTGCCGCCGTGGGCCGCACTCTGCGCGTCCTCTCGATCGCCCTGGCGTTATTCTGTTGGGCGGGGCCCGCTTGCGCCTGGATCGAGCAGTCCGTGGTGGGCCACGAAACCCGGCTCGAGGTTCAGGACCGGGGCTGGGTGGAGGTGCGCCATCAGCTGGTGCTCGCCCTGCGCGGAGGCCCGCTCGAGGTCCTGGAGATCGAGGGCATCGGCGAGGACGTCGAGCTCTTGCCCGATGCCAAGGTAACCCGCGTCACTCAAGCGAACGCTGCGGGAATTCCGCTGCGCCTGGCACAGACCGAGGGCGGCGCGCTGCGCATCGAAGTGCTCGGTGGTCATGGCCTGCGCGGCGGGACCTACCGCTTCGACTTTGCCTACCGGCTCGATGCCATCAAGAAGAGACTCCTCGTAGCCGAGGGCGACGGGGCGCTCTTGACCTGGGTGGGTCCCCGCCTGCACGGCGGAGTCGACTCCGCCAAGGTCATCGTGTCCGTGCCACACGCCCCCACCCCGCCCGAGCTGCCGGAAACCCCTGAGCGGGCGGCACGGGGAGTGCTCCTCGGCCAGGTCCTCGTCGGCACGGCTCGGGACGAGATCGAGCTCTTGCGGACGCATGTCGCCGTGGGTGAACCTGCCGTGTGGCAGGTCGGGTTGGATCGCGCGGCTGTCCCCGGTGCCCTGGCTGCGGACCCACTCGAGCCACCCGGACTTTCCACGAGCCGTCGGCAGCTGCGGCACTCGGGTCCAAGCGCACTTGGACTCGGGCTCACCATCGGCCTCGCCCTTCTCGTCTTCTGGCTGGTGTGGCGCAAGGAGCGAGCGGTAGCCATCATCGCCGAGCGCACCGATTCGCGCGCCCGTCCACTCGTGCCGAGTCCCGCTTGGCTCCGCGGACTCCTGTGCGCAAGCTTGGCCGGTGGATTCGTCAGCCTCACGCTTCTCTACCGGGTGGGTCTGGCGATGCTCCTGGGCCTGTGCCTGGCCGTGCTCACCGTGCATTTCCCGCCGGTCCGCCGCAAGACGCCTCGCGGTCCGGGGACCTGGGTCCCGCTTGCAGCCGAGACGCTGGCCCGCCCAGCTTGGCCACTCTTCGTACGCAGCCATGACTCGAGCACCTTGCCCGGCTTTGCCCTGGCGCTCTTGCTCGTGCTGTCCGGCGTTTTCGTGGCGTACTTTCGCCTCCCGCACGATAGCACTCAGGCGCTGATGAGCCTGACCTTCGTGCTCTTGCTGGCCCCGCTGCTATCAACCGGGCGGCTTACCGACTTCCCGCGCTCGCCTGCCGAGCAGGCGCTGTCGTGGCTCCGGCTTCTGCGCGCCACTCGTCTCGGCCCGATCAGGGCGCTCGAGCTTTGGGGGCGGCAGACCGACGACAGTCGGGGTCCGGCCGGCGTGGACGAAGTCCGCGTGCGGATCGTGCTCGGCGAGCCGCCTGCCGGGCTGCGTGCACTCGAGGTGGCGTTCGAGGAAGGGCCCGGGAACTACGTCTCGCCGTGCCTGGTCGTGCGCGTGATCGAGGACTCGGCAGCTCACGTGCGCCTCCCGAGTGGGATCGCCTGGACGCGCGGTCGTCAGAGCGAAGAGAAGACCGCGATCTTGCATCCCAGAGCTCCGACCCGTGGCCAGCTTCTGCGCCTACTTCGCAGCGTTGTCGCTCACCTCCGGCGTGACACGACGGCTCCTCAGTCGGGCAGCCCGAGTCGTGACCAAAATGTCCGCAGGTCGTCCTCGAGCTCCGACTCGGCGCGGAATCGCAACATCCCGCTTTCTGCCGCGATGTAGCTGGCGTGCAAGGCATGGCGTGGGGCCAGGCCGTCCGAGTGCCCGCCGTAGAGTACGTCACCCGCAAGGGGCAGGCCGACGCTCGCCAGGTGCGCTCGGATCTGATGCCTGTAGCCCCGCGCCAGCGTGACCTCCAAAAGGCTGTGCCTGCCCGCGCTCTGTAGCCGCCGGAACGTAGTGCTGCGCACAGCGCCAGTTTGGCTCGTCACCCGGACTCGACGTTCATCGTGCGGATCGGGTTCGAGGCCGAGCTCGATCCGACCTTCTTCTGGCGCGATCCCACAGACGATGGCCAGGTAGCGTTTGACGATACCTCCCGACTGCATCAGCGTGCGTAAGTGCGAGAAGGCCGGAGGAGTGCGCGCGGCGAGGAGCAAGCCCGAAGTCTGTGTGTCCAGGCGATGCAAGAGCCCCGGTTCGTGCGGGCCGTAGCCGACTTGGGCCATCTCGGGGAAGAGCGATAGGAGCTGCCCTGCTGCCGTTCCGTCCAGTCGACCCGGCACCGCGCCCGACGGGATCCCCCCAGGCTTGTTCACGACGACGAGGTCGTCGGTAACGAGCACGAGCCGCACGTCGTCCGGCGGAGCCGGTCGTGCCGTTACCTCGGCGTAGGCGGGGTCGAACGCGACCCGATCGCCGATTTCGACCCGGTCACCCGGCTTTCCCGGCCGCCCATTGTGGAGCACCTGCCTGCCCGCGAAAAGCAGGTCGAGGGCACGTCGGCTGAGCGCGGGGTGACTCGTCTTGACGTAACGGTCCAGTCTCGAGCCGGCATTGGCTGAGGATACCTCGAGTTCTCGCGACGCCACGGGGGACCTAAGGGCGGCGTTCGCGTCTTCAGAACAAGACGCTCGCCCGCAGCCAGAAGTTGAAGCCGTGGGACGTGTCCACTCGGTAGCGGTGACTGGGGGCGTTGATCACCGCCCGGTAGTCCGCATTGGGAATGCCCGTTCCCTGCCAGGTGGGGGCACCGCCAGCACTAGCGCTGGTGTTCACCTTGCAGGGACCGGCATCCTCGATCGCCACGAACGGCGACGGACTGCAGGCCTGATCGAAGGTGACGAGATGAGCCTGAATGATGCGCCAGGCCGCGCCAATGTCGAACTTCACGTACTGTCCTGCTTGCCAGGTGAAACGCGCCGACAGCTTGTAGTCACCATGCTGCTGGACGTCCGTGATACCGGTGAAATTCACGCGGCGCGAGTTGGGATCCACGATCGACGGGTTGATCGGATCCTGAATTCCGCCTTGCTCGTTCGACTGATACTCGGAAAAATTCGGGTTGCGTAGTGAAGGCGCGCTGCTCGAGCCGAGGGCGTCGAAGAGCTCGGAGTAGTCGCGACCCTCGGACACGTAAGTTCCCTCGACCCGCATGTCGACGCCGATGCGTGCAAACTTCTCGGGCTCTTCCCAGGGGACGACGGCGATGCCAGCTATTACCGAGCCGCGAAGTGGTGGATGGTTGACGAGCACCCCCAAAAGGTCCGTTGGGCCATAGTCGCTATTGTCCGTCTGGAACTCGACCAGGGCTTTGATGCCGGTGTACGGCTCGATGTACTTGAGACGACGCGACACGTAGGCGTGGCCGGCCAGCGCGTGGGTGCCGCGACTCACTCCAGGCCCGCGCTCGCCGCTGAAGTTACCTTCGGGCTCGTTACTGAGGTTCCCGCCGTCGTCGAGGGGCGCGTCGAATGCCGGCCCCAGTGCATCGTTTTGGCCGTTGCGATTGATGTCCGCGGGGTAGGCGCACGGCACCTGGCCGGTGGCCGGGTTGGCGTTGCACGCGTGCATCGGCTCCGACACGTTGAACCGACCTTCGATGCCCACGACCCAGTTGGGCAAGGTGGGGTTGCGGAACTGATTCATCAGGCCGAGGTCGGCCCCGACGGCCAGGTACTCGATACCGCTTCGCGTCGGCGCATCGAAAGGCATTGAAAATAGAGTTTCGCCAGGCAGGCCGGTCAGTGCTCCGGGGCCGCTGGGCGACGTTTCGCGCAGGCCGCGATTGTTGGCGAGAATCACCGGCAAGGAGACGTGGAGCGCAAACTCGCGCATGATGCCCACGCTCACTTCGGGGATCAGCCGCTCCGTCGACTCGTAGTAGGTGCCGACCGGCAGTCCGTCACTCAGGTAGCCGCCGGTGGTCAGACCCGGATCGGTCGACGCCGTCTCACGCTTCACCGCTGCCTCGCGGTTCTCGTGGTCGAACTTCAGGCGTAGGTCCACGTCGAACGGATCCCCAACATCGAACGCGTCGGGCACCTCCAGCAGGTCCACGGCCGTGTCGCTCAGGATGGTGGGTTCCGTTGGCTGTCTGGGTTCCTCGGCGTGCGCCGCTTCCGCCGAGAGCAGGGCGAGCGCAAGGCAGCTCGCATGGAGCCAGGTCGGCGCCCGGCCGAAATGCCTGCGAGGACGTGCAAGTGAAGCCACAGGGAGCTTCTTCAAGCTACCGGCCCTCGGACTTTACTGTCAACCACGCTGCATTCGTTGCCGCAGTCGGAGAGACTCAGTTCGCCGGCCCCTTGGGCCCGCGTGCAGCTTGGCCCAGCGCGGCGGCGGTGCCCTCGTCGATCACCGGCTCGCCCTCGCCGACGTGGAACGGTGCAACCAGCGTCGGTCGAGCCATCTCCACGTCGTCCGCCTCGCCGTCTTCGAAGAGCTCGTCGCTGAGGTCCTCCGCGCTGCCCTCGGCCGCCAGCTCGACCCGTGCCTGTCCGAGCTCGCGACTAGTCTCGGCCAAGCGATCGGCCACCACACCCAGGAACTGCCACAAAAGCTTCACGGCCAGAGCGTGCTCGTTGCGGAGGAGCTCGAAGAAGTCGCGACGGCGGATGACCATCAACTCCGCCGGGCCATTGGCTCGGACCGACGCCGAGCGCGGCTGGTTGCGCACCAGGGCCATCTCGCCGACGTGTGCGCCTTGCTCCAGGGTGGTGATGTGGGCTTCGCCGCGTAAGACGTCCACCTTGCCCTCGATCACGATGAACAGCTCATCGCCCGTGTCGCCCTGCTTCATCACGTACTCGCCAGGCTCGTACTCGAGCACGTCGGTCACTTGCAGCACACGCAGCAATTCGCGTTCGCTGAGTGGGCGGAACAGCCGCATTCTAGCGAGTAGTTCGCGCTTTAGCTGCAGGCGACGTGTGCGATCCACGTCGTGCTCGTCGGCTCCACCGAAGCCGATCAGAATGCCGGTGATGTTGTCGGAACCGCCTAGCTCGTTGGCAGCTTCGACCATCGCCCGCACACCGAGCTCGACGTCCTTGCTGGCAATCCGGCTGGCGAGTTGGTCCAGATCGTCTTCGAAATACTGGTAAAGACCATCCGAACAGAGCAAAAGTCGGTCTCCCGGCGCCAGGTCGAGTACGATCGTGTCGGGTTCGACGTGCTCGTACACGCCGACCGCGCGGGTAATGGCGTTCTTCTGCGCGAGCTGCTCCACTTTCTCTCGCGCCATCTTCTTGCGCTTGATGAGCTCGTTGTAGACGTTGTGGTCTTCGGTGAGCTGTTCGAGGATGCCGTCCCGGAGCAGGTACAGCCGACTGTCCCCGACATAGACGATGAACGCCGTGTCGCCGGCGACGACCGTAGCGACCAGCGTGGTTCCCATGCCGCGCTTCTTCTCGTCGCTGCTCGCCTCCTGGTACACCCGCGCCGATGCGCGGTTCACGGCAAACTCCAACATCGCCGTGATGTCGCGCTTGCTGACTTTGGCGACTCCGGTTGCGCCGGCGACGTAGTCCTTGAGCATCTCGGCGTCCTTCTTCACCTCCTCGTGGAAGGTGCGCACGGCGAGAGCGCTAGCCACCTCCCCGGCCGCGTGTCCGCCCATCCCGTCGCACACGACGTACAGGCCGAGCGCGCGATCGACGAGGAAGTTGTCTTCGTTGTGCTCTCGCTTTCGCCCAACGTCTGTCAGCGCGGAAAAGGAGACCTCGGAGCCCATTGGACCTAGGATACACAAGGCGCGCGCCGCTTGCAGCTGGCTCCTGGCTACCCGGCCGTCCCGCGCGCGAATTCGAGGCGGCGGCCGGAAAGGACCAAAAACGTGGGACTTTCAGCAAGCAAGGGAGTCAAACGGGCCAAAGCATCAAACGGGGGAGTCGAGCTGACCCGTATCGAGCAGACTTCGATATGCGTCCTTCGTGACCACCACGTGGTCCAAGAGTGGTATGGCGAGCAGTGCACTCGCCCGTGCCAGCGCGTGGGTGAAATGCAGGTCTTCGGGGCTGGGTGTGGGGTCGCCACTCGGGTGGTTGTGAACGAGCACGAAGGCAGCGGCGCCGTCTCGGACGACGGGAACGAGCACATCCCGTGGCAGTACCGCGCAACCATGAAGGCCGCCCTTGCCCACATGCCAGGTGGAGCGCAGCCTGGTCCTGGCATCCACACAAAGAACCCATATTTCCTCGTGCTCCAGGTGGCCTAGTCGCGGCCTTGCCCAGTCGAACACTCCCCCCGCCGTGAGCGGGCGCCCGCGATCCGGCTCTTGTCCCGCGACTGCGACTCGATGGCCGAGCTCCAAGGCTGCGAGCACGCGGACGGCTTCGTGGCGGCTGATGCGGCCCAGCTGCGCTAGCCCTTCGGCCCGGAAATGGGCAAGTCGGGCCAGGCCGCCGCACTCGGAAAGCAGTCGGCTCGAATCCGCCCAGGCCGTCTCCCTGCGGCCCCCCGGATCCAGGAGTAGCGCCAGGAGCTCCTGTTCCGACAGAGCGGCGGACCCTTCGAGTACGGCGCGCTGTCGCACGACGAGCGCCGTCTTGGCTGGACCTGGCCTTTGGCTACTGGGCACGATGGGCGGGACTGCAGATTCGATGCCAGCTGCGCCCGAGCTGTCTGCGTCGCGGCGGGGCGTCGGACGTGCCCTGGCGCGTCAGGGATCGATCGCGGCGTCTCCGGCCAGCTCGCGAAAGTCCCGAGCCGCAGCGACCACTCGGGATTCGTCCTTACCGTCGAAGGTGACCCGGGTCTTGCACCGTGGATCGAACCATCTCGGGTACGAACCCACGTGAACGTCGGGATAGTTCGAGACGACGGCCGTCAGGTGCGGCAGGAGATCGACCTCGTCGACCCGCGTCAGCACCTCGACCCCGTGGATCGGGCTTGGCCCGCTGAGGTGCGCGCGCACGCCGACCAGTTTGGCACGGAAGAGCTCAGGCACGCCGGGCAGCATCCAAACCTTGCCGCACACGATGGCCGGCCACAGCACGTCTTCCGTCCGCATCAGCGCGGCGCCTTCGGGTATGCGGGCCATCATCCGGTGACCATCCGTGAAGCCAGCGCCGAAAACACCTTGCAGCAACAGGACCAGCTCTTCGCTGACCACCACGGGGCGCCCGAGCGCGCGAGCGACGCCCAGCACCGAGACGTCGTCATGGGTTGGTCCGACGCCGCCGCTCGTGAACACGACGTCGGCGAGGGCACTCAAGCGCTCGATTTCCGCGGCGATGACTTCCACGTCATCGGCCACGACGGCCACGGTGCGCAACGTGATACCGAGTGAGCGCAGCGTTCTGGCCAGCGGGGCCACGTTCTGATCGGCGATTTGGCCGCTCAAAACCTCGTCGCCGATCACGAGGGCGGCAGCGGTGTCGACGATTCGCCGCGACGCCGATTCGGTCACGCGTCCTCGATCTCTTCGGTGACGGGCGTGCCATCGTCGCTGACGCGCAGCAACAGCTCGACCTTCGCCTCTGCCTCGTCGAGCTTCTTTTGCGAAGCCCGGGCCAGACCGACGCCCTCTTCGAAGCGGAGCAGGGACGCTTCGAGACTGAGCTGTCCGCCTTCGAGCTCTTCCACGATGGCCCCGAGCCTGGCCATTGCTTTCTCGAAGGGCAAGTCGACGTCGGCATCCACACCGCTCGGATCGACGCTTGCCCCCTCTTTACCTCGCCTGGTCGCCACCCCGGTCAGCGTGGTCGCGGGACGGCCGCCCCGCAAGCCCAGGCTGGTTCGCCCGATTCTTGGCAGTCCACGAAGTTCACATCGAACGGGGCCTCCCTCGGGTCTTGCACTACGCGCGCGCCGACGAAGCCGTCGGGCGCGGGCTCGAGCGAGACGGGGGCCGCGAGCACCCGCGCCGCGACGTAGGCTCCTCTGCTCACCGCTACGGCCAGAAGCGGGATGCCAGGGGACGCCCAGGCGCGACCCGCACCGAGCGCACGACATACCGGGTCGGGATCGAGCTTCGCCAGCTCGCGCGCCAGGTGGTGCTCGGGGGAGAGTCCGAGTCGCACCAGCGTCCCGCACAGTGAGCGTCTCACGTCGTCGTCCGTTTCGACGGCGTACAGACGCTCCGCCAGGCCACGAGCGAGCGCGCGCCCTTCGCCCTCTGCAGCGCCGAGTCCCTGCGCCACCACTAGGCGGGTCATAGCCGGGCTCCCTTCGAGCAGGCCGTCCAGCTCGGACGGCGTGATGCCGGGACCAGGAGCGTCGCGCAAGCGGCTCGCCAGGCAGCCGAGGAGGGGATCGCCATCAGCGCTTGGACGCTCTAGGTAGTGCTCGAACATGCTCCTGGTGCTGTCGGCTCCCGAGAGCCCCGCGCACGTCTCGCGCCCGCTCGGTCGCGCTGCATTGGCGAGCAGCTGGTTCTTCGCTGCGGCGCGAACCTCGGGGCGTCGATCGCGACTCAGGCGCTCGGCGTTGGCCACGCTCGTCGTCGCCAAGAACCAGGCCGCTGCCGAACGAGCCGTTGGTTCCCCCTGCTCGAGCTCGGCTGCGGCCAACTCTTGCCACTCTCGGGCGTGAGCACTGGGGCCCATCGCGGCGAGGCCACGCAGCGCCCAGAGGTGACTCGACTTCGCGAGCCGCCGCCAGTCCTCGAGGGTGGGCCCGGCGCTCGGCGTGCAGCGCGCCAGGTCGGCTAGGGTGGCTGCGGCGTCCGTCAGGCGCAGCTTGGGCAATTCGGATACCCGAGAGCGTGCCTTTTGGCAGAGGTCCGATCGCTCCTTTTCCTTCTGGACCCGCTCTTCCGCGAGCCAGGCCATGCGGGCTCGTCCCGCTCCTTCGTCGAGCCAAGGGAAGGCCGCCAGGAGCTGCGCGGGGCTCGGGGGATGGGCACGCAGCGCGGCACGAGACTGCTCGGTGAGCTCGCTGTCTACGTCGTCCGGCCCGGAAGCGAGGAGCACGAGGGCCCGCACGCCCTCGGGCCTGGCGGCGGCCGCGAGCGCCAGGGCGGCCACCGCGCGGGCCAAGCTGCGGCGGCTGGGCTGGTCGCCGGCAATCGGGCCGCGCAAATGGTGCAAGAGCGCCTGCTCCGCGGCGTCGTGCTCGGCGAGCCGGGCCAAAGCCCGAATGGCCAAGAGCAACGTTCTCGCGTCGCTCTTGACCTCCGCCGAACGTGAGAGGTCTGCGAGCTCTGCGGCCGCGGCCAGGCGAGTGGACCCTGCCAGTGCGCGGATGCGACTCTCGGCCCGAGCGCTGGGTAAGGGGCCGGCCACGGCATCGTTCGGGCGCACAGCGGGCGCATTCGACGCCGCCGGCTTGCCCATCGCGACGCCGATCGACAGGCCCCCGATCGCAAGACCCGCCGCGATCGCCAGGGCTGGATGCCAAGGGCTCTTTGCCGGCACCGTCAGAGCCTAGCAGGCTTCTCTTGCCTGCACCTTTCGATAGTGCGATTGAACCTGCCACATGGACGCCATTCGAGTTCGCGGGGGACGCCAGCTTGCCGGAAGCATCGCCGTCGGAGGCGCCAAGAATGCGGCATTGCCCATCCTGTGTGCGACTCTGCTGTCGGACGGTGCGAGCCGCCTGCGCAACGTGCCCGGCCTGCGCGACATCCACACCACGGGAGCCCTGCTCGACGTGCTCGGCCGCAAGACCGAGCTCAACCTGCCGGAGGTGCACGTAGGCCCCAGCAGCGGAGCGCTGGTCGAGGCTCCTTACGACCTCGTGCGCCAGATGCGTGCCAGTATTTTGGTCCTGGGCCCGCTGCTCGCGCGGCACGGACGCGCCCGCGTCTCCTTGCCGGGCGGATGCGCCATCGGCGCGCGCCCCGTCGACCAGCATCTCAAGGGCCTCGAGGCGCTCGGAGCGACGATCAAGGTCGAGCACGGCTACATCGAGGCGGAGGCCAAGCGTCTGCAGGGTGCGGAAGTGGTCTTCGACATGCCGACCGTCACCGGCACCGAGAACATCATGATGGCCTGCGCCCTGGCCAAGGGCAGGAGCACCCTCGTCAACTGCGCCCGCGAACCGGAGATCGAAGAACTCGCCCGCGTCTTGAACAAGATGGGTGCGAAGGTAGACGGCGCCGGGACGCCGGTCATGCACGTGCAAGGCGCGGCCGAGCTAGCCCCGTTCGATCACGCCATCATTGCCGATCGCATCGAGGCCGGGACGTTCATGGCTGCGGTTGGCGCCGTCGGCGGGGATGTGCTGCTCGAGAACGCTCCACTCGAAGATCTCGAACCGGTCGTGGTCAAGTTGCGCCGTGCCGGGCTCACGATCGAGCGTGAGGGCGAAGCCGTGCGGGTGGCCCGTCTGAAGCAGCTGAAGGCGGTCGATGTCACGACCGCGCCGCATCCAGGCTTTCCGACCGACATGCAGGCTCAGTTCATGTGCATGATGGCGGTGGCCCAGGGCGGCTGTGTGGTCACCGAGACCATCTTCGAGAACCGCTTCATGCACGTGCCGGAGCTCATCCGCATGGGCGCACAGATCGACGTGCGGAACAACGCAGCGTTCGTGCACGGCGTGCCTCGGTTGTCGGGTGCTAGCGTCATGGCTACGGATTTGCGCGCGAGCGCCTCGCTCGTGATCGCCGGCCTGGTAGCAGAAGGGGAAACGGTCGTCCGTCGCGTGTATCACCTCGACCGCGGTTACGAATCGATCGAGAAGAAGCTCGGCGGTGTCGGGGCCGACATCGCCCGGATCAGTCTGGAGGGGCCATGAGTGATGGCGCCACCCCGCGCCCCCTGACGCTCGCCATCCCCAAGGGTCGCGTAGCGCTCGCGCTGGCCCCGCTCTTGGAGCGGGCGGGCATTTCCGCGGCCAGTTTGCTGGCCGACGACCGGCGTTTGATTCGCCAGAGTGACGACGGCACGGTGCGCTTCCTCCTGCTCAAGCCCGACGACGTGCCGACCTACGTCGAGTACGGGGTGGCCGACCTAGGCTTGAGCGGCCGCGACGTCTTGCTCGAACGCCGCTACGATCTCTACCAATTGCTCGATCTAGGCGTCGGCGTTTGTCGGATGGTCGTGGCGGGTCCCGAGGGCACGGGGGATTTGGCTCGCCCCCGCGTCGCCACGAAGTTTCCTCGGATCGCCACGGAGCACTTCGCCAAGAAGGGCATTCAAGCGGAAGTGATCTACGTGGGCGGCTCCGTGGAGCTCGCGCCTCTGGTGGGCCTCGCCGACGTGATCGTCGACATCGTCGAGAGCGGCGCCACGCTGCGGGAGAATCACCTCGAAGTGCTGGAGCACATTGCCGACATCTCGACCGTCTTGGTCGCCAATCGCAGCCTCTACAAGCTGCGTCATCAGGAAGTCGCGCCGCTCATCGCCCGCTTGGAAGCCGCGCTCGCGGCGCCCTGATTCGCTCTCGCTCGCCCCTTCGCTCGGCCCCCTCGCTCGGCCCCTTTACCAGGTGGAGTAGGGGCGCCGTGCCAGCGCGGAATTGCGGTAGCGAGGGTCGGCGCTGACTTCGTCGCCCAGCCAGCTCGGTCGCTCGAGCGTCTGATCCTCGGAGTCGAGCTCGACCTCGGCGACGACGAGGCCCGCATTCGCTCCTTCGAAAACGTCGACCTCGAACACGTGCGCGTGGTGGGGCACCAGGTAACGCGTCTTCTCGATCGGACTCGATTGGGCCAGGGCGAGCATCTCGCGCGCGTCCAGAGGAGGGATTTCGTACTCGAACTCCGCCCGTGAAAGCCCGGACGTCGGGCCCTTCACCGTGAGCCACGCCTGGTCGCCACTCGAGCGGACCCGCACCGAGACCGGACCAGCTTGGGTCAGGTAACCCTGGATCAGGCGCGTCCCGCTCGTCGGACGTGGCCAGTCCGGGTGGACCAGGAACTTTCGCTCGATTTCGGTGGCCATGGCGCGACTCTAGCCGCCAGGAGCCAGGACGCGCCAGTCGCTCTTTTGGCCAGATCCAGCCAGTGCCGGGCGCTTCGAACGCGTGGCACGAGATTCGCTTTTCACCGGAGACGACGATCGAACCCGGCGCGGTTCGGTCCGAACGAAAGGAACGACAGATGGATCAGGCAAAGATGAAAGTCATTTACGTCATTACCGGCAAGGGGAACCGCAAGTTCTGGAACAAGGTTGGGGTGGCCTTCGTGAATCACGATGGTTCGCTCAACTGCAAGCTGGACTCCCTGCCGGTCGACGGCGAGCTCCACATTCGCGACTACGTGGCGCGTGAGGACCGCGGCGATACGGCGCGTGAGGACCGTGGCGACACGGCAACGGCACTCGCTGGCTGACGGAAAGGGGCGGGGAATGAATCCAAACACTTCGTTTCCCAGACTGGAGGTCCCCACGCCTGGGGACCTCCAGTCTCGCCAGCCCGGCACCGAGCGGGCCCAGGCCAAAGCGAGCCCAGCTTCCGCACGACTGAGCCAGTTGGCCCGGTCGGTGTGGGTGCTGCCTGCGCTCAAGCTGCTCGGCATCTGCTCGGTCTTGACCTGCATCGCCTGGCTCGGCGAGCGGTCGAAAGACGAGACGACCTACGGGCCGCAGCTGGTCACCGAGTCGCCGCCGCCCCGAGTGGACCGTGCGGCCGGGCCCCCCGAGCCCACGCCTTCCCCCGCGGCTCGCGCCCCCGTCTCGCCGCCTCCGTGTGTCCCGGCTGCGGAGCTGGTTCGGGCCACGCCGTCGGCCTCTGCCGTCCTGGCGGACGGCCGCTTGGTGTTGAACGAGGCCAGCGCCGACGAGCTCGACCGGTTGCCGGGGATCGGCAAGAAGCGAGCGGAGGACATCGTGAGCTTGCGGGCGAAGCTCGGGCGCTTCAAGCGACTGACGGACCTGCTCCGCGTGCGCGGCATCGGTCCACGGAGTCTCGAGGGCTTGAAGGAGCACTTGGTCCTCGACCGGCCGCCGCCACCGGCCCCGCCGGGCAGCGAATCGGCACCGCGGGTGATCCCCGTCGTCGCCGTGCCTGCGGCCGAGTGAAGCGCGGCTGGGACTTCCAGCAGCCCTTGGTAAGGTGCCTCGCATGAGGAGCCCAGCTCTGCCGCGACGCGGCCTGCTCGCCTACGGGGGCCTCCTACTCTCCGGCTGGGCTCTGCCCGCTCGTGTGCACGCTGAAGAGCAGGCCGTCGATCCCATCCTGGCGCTCACGGCGCGGCCACCAGCGGGCTTCGTCCCGCTCACGATCCCGGGGCTCGTCACGAAGGCAGAAGCCAAAGGCGACTTCGCCTCGATGATGCAGCCGAACCAGCTGTGGCCCAAGGCCGACCTCGCCCGTCGCCTGCTCGAACGTGCTCTCACCGACCTGACGGGCGCGCCCAACCTGGTGGACGCGATGAAGCGCTTCGTGCACCCGAGCGAAAAGGTCGCCATCAAGGTCAACGGCATCGCAGGCCAAGTCGGCGCCACCATGGGCGTCAATTTCGAGCTCATCCTTCCGCTGGTCGAGGCCCTGATCGCGCTGGGAGTCCCGCCCGAGCGCATCACCGTCTACGAGCAGTACCCCACCTATTTGATGGGCTGCCGGGTCAACGTGCGCAAGGACCAGCTGCCAGCGGGCGTCGTCACCGGTACGCACAACAACCGTGACCACGTGATGCCCCGCATCATGGTGTTCGAACGCATTGCCACGCGCTACTGCCGATTTTTGACCGAAGCGTCGGCGCTCATCGACATGACGATGATGAAGGACCATTCGCTGTGCGGCTTCACCGGCGCGATGAAGAACGTCACCCACGGCAACATCGAGAACCCCGAGGACCACCACGCGCATCAGGCGAGTCCCCAGATTGCGCTGCTCTACAATCACCCGATCGTGCGCAGCCGCGCGCGTTTGCACGTCACCGACGCGTTCAAGATCATCTACGACCGCGGCCCTCTCGACAAAGACCCGCGCATGCGGGTGCCTCACGGAGCCGTGTACGCTTCCACGGATGCGGTGGCGCTCGATCGTGTGGGCTGGCAGGTGATCGACGATGAACGGGTGCGGCGGGGTGGCCGGACGTTGGTCAAATCCGGTCGCGAACCTGGTTACATCCTGCGCGCCGCGGACCTAGGCGTTGGTGTGGGCGATTTGAACGACATTCGCCTGCGTTCCGTGGTGATCTGAGCGCCGTGGGCACTTGCGCCGGGGAAGGTCCGGTGCAGACTGGCTGTAGAAAGCGTCATGGGCATCCTTCGCGGCTCCCGGGTTCGGTTCGCTTCGGCCATGGCCGTGCTGTCCGTCGCCCTGGGGATGGCGAACCCTCGTCCAGCCCGAGCGGATGAGGCGCGCACGGAGACCCCGGTGCCCGGAGCCCCTACGCCTGAAGTGGAGTCGGAGCAGCACAGGCTGCGCCGCGAGCGCATCGTCGCCTTTGCGCGCCAGCGCGTGCGCGAGATGGAGGAACGCAAGCGGGCCGAAGCAGCGGCCAAGGCCAAAGCCCAGGCCGAGCCCAAGCCCAAGCGAACCAAGCGAGCGCCGAAACCCCCTCGGGTCGCGCAGGAAGCGCCGAAGCCGTTGCCGGAGATCGTCGACCATAGGTCTGCGCTGGAGCGACAGCTCGCTGCCGGCTGGGGTTGGGGCGCCGACAAGGACCATCAAGTCCGAGTGCCGCTGCCCGATTGGCAAAACTGGCAGCGAGTGCGGCTGTTCGGAATCGAGCACCTCGCCGCCTTCCGCTACACCAAACAGCATCACACCCTGACCGCGGTTTTCACGGTGGAAACGACGGCGCAGCGGCCGAGCAGCTTGTCTTGCATGGACACGTTCGAACGTCGCGGTAAGCCCGAGCTGCTGCGCCATGGCGTACACCTTGCGCCCATCTCCGAGACGGCCAGCCGCTGGGACCAGAAGCCCGTCCTCGTCCACGAGACGGAAGGTCGCGTCACGTTCCTCTTCTCGCGTTACGAGTTTTCTGCCGCGTGGACTGCCTACCCAGCTTACGACCATGGCTGCCTGGTCTACGCGACCGTGGTGCTCTGGGATGGGCAGCCGGAGCTGGCGCGACAGCTGCTGGACCGTTTCGTTGCCGAAGGCGTCGGCCAGGTTCGGCCGCTGACGGCCGAGCTACCGGCGAGAAAATCCGAGCCCGAGGTTCCGGTTGGGACGGTCAAGCTCGAGACCGCGCGCAATGGTGGGCGAGCGCGGGCGAACTGATTGGCGGCTCCAAGCTAGGCGGGGTGTGCGTCACCATAGACCGCGCCGATGAGCAGGAGCACGAGGTACACGGTCAGAGTCACCACCCACACGGTCGTGAGCTTCGAGAATCGATGCTCCTGGCCGTAGTAGCCGGCTAGCGGGAACAGGACGAGGCCGGCCAGTGCCTTCAGCCAGCTCACGGTGGCGAGCCGTACGCACAGAAGGACGTGAGTCGTGCTCCACGTCGCGAATAACAGGAGTAGGCCGACGTAGAGAAACAGGCCCATGGGCGGCCTTAGCCTACCTCAAAAGCGCGGTACCATGCCCCGCGGATTTCGCTATAGAGTCGAGTCAGCGTGGACAAGACCTTCTTCGTGACTCTCGCCGCCCTCTTGGGCCTCACGCTGTCCGTGCCAGTGGCGGTACGCACGGCGCGTGCGGATGGCCGGATGAATCGAGCCGACGTGCTCCCGGTTCGAGCGATCAAGAAGGGCATGAAGGGCTACGGGCTCACGGTCTTCGAAGGCACTCGGCCGGAGCGCTTCGATGTCGAAGTCATCGACGTGCTCGAGAACTTTCGTCCCAAGCAAGAGCTCATCCTGATCAAGACCATCCATCCACGCCTCGACGTGACCAAGATCGTCGCTGGCATGAGCGGCAGCCCGGTCTACATCGACGGCAAGATGATTGGGGCCTACGCATACGGCTGGACGTTCGGCGTCGAGCCCGTGGCGGGTGTCACGCCGATTCGCGCCATGTTGGATGATCTGGCGCGCCCTCTCCCGCCGACCCTGCGTGGTTCTCCGCTCAAGCTCTTGCCCGAGCCAGGCGCCGAAAAAGCGCGGTCTCGAGCGTCGCTCGGTCAGCTCGGCTCGGGTTCCGACCTCGGCTACGACGTGCGCGCACATGCGCGGGCGCTAGCAGGGGCGGATGGGGGCGGAGCCGCCCTCACCACGGTCTCGACGCCGCTCTTACTGAGCGGATTTTCCCCGGGCGCGCTCGGCGTCGCGCGGGAGGTGCTGGAACCCCTGGGACTCTTGCCGCTTCAGGCGGGCGGGTCAGGGAGCGCGACGGCGCGGCCCTCCCAGGGCGGATTCGTGGATGGCGGGGCCATTGGCGTCAGTTTGGTCAGCGGCGACGTCAGCGGCATGGGTTTGGGGACGGTGACGCGGGTCGAAGGGGACCGCCTGGTCGCCTTCGGCCACCCGATGATGGGCCTCGGCGTCACCTCGCTCCCCACCTGCGAGGCCCGTGTGCTCTGGTTCATGGCTAGCCAGATGCGCTCCTTCAAAATGGGGGAAGAAGGCGCAGCGCGGGGCACCTTGGTCAACGACCGGCAATCGTCGATCGTCGTGCACCAGGATGCCAAACCGCGCACCGTGCCCGTCACCTTGCGCATCGAGGGCGAACCTGGCGCGCCCTTCAGTGATTGGTCTTTCACGGTCGCCCACGATCGCTTCGCGACGCCGGCGTTTCTCGGGATGGCCATCGGTAGCGGTCTCGAGGCCGCTGCCGCAGAGCGTAGGGACGTCACGTACACCTTGCGCACGCGCCTCGAGTTCGACGGTTTTCCTGCGCTCGAGTTCGAAGACTACGGCTCGAGTCCGACCGGGACACCGGGGACCTCGGAGCTCATGGAATCCGACTTTCTGCGCGCGGTCGGCGCCGCGTACAACAATCCCTGGCAGGACGTAGCGCTCGCCCGCGTCGACGTCGTCGCGAAGCTGCGTTTCGCCCGCGACGTCGCTGTCTTGCGCGCGGTCGAGCTCTTGACCCCAGAGGTCGATCCCGGCGAGACGGTCCGCATTCGGGTGCTGCTCGAGCCGCACGGCAAACCGCGGGAAACGCGCGTGCTGTCGGTCACCTTGCCGATCGAGCTCGAGGATCGAGACGTGACGCTCGAGATCGCCCCTGGCTACGACGTTGCTCGCCCGCTCGCGCCAGCGGAGAACCTGGCGGAGCTCCTGGCCAACCTGCAAAATCCCACCGAAGCGCCGCAGAGCCTCGTGGTGTCCTACGACAGTGGTCAGACGGGCGCCGCCTATCACGGGGTCGTCGCCGACGGCTTGCCTGCCGGTGCGCTCGATCGCTTGTCCTCGAGTCGATCGTCCTTGAGCGTCTCGCGCTTCGAATCGTCGCGCCACCTGGTCACGCCGCTTCCCTACTACGTGATCGGCAAGGACCGCGTGACCGTGCACGTTGCCCCGCGCCTTCGCTAGCCCCCTTCTTGCCCTAGTCCCGAGGTTTCCTCCCCATGCATCGCCGCAGCCGACTCGCCCCACCGCTCCTGCTCGCCCTGACGAGCCTCGCTCCCAGCCCGACGCTCGCCGTTGGCACCCGGCATTTCGTCGTCGAGTCGGAAAAAGACTTTGCCGCGGGGAAGCTCGAAGCGGTTGCCGTCGATTCGACGGGCCAAGTGCGGGCTGGTCTGGAGACTGCGCGCTACGAAGTGTCCGGCGCGGACTCGGCCTGGGATGCCGTGGAAGTGGACGGCGGCCTCCTCTTGGCCACCGGAAACGAAGGCAAACTGTTGCGCATTGCGGGTGGCAAGAGCGAAGAGGTCGCTTCGCTCAAGGCGCTGGCGCTCACGGCCGTCTGCCGCGCGTTCGGTCGCATCATCGTAGGCGCCTCGCCCAGCGGACAGCTCTACGAGCTCAAAGGCAAGGAGCTCGTGCCGTTCGCCAAGCTCGACGGCGCCGAGCACGTGTGGGGACTTGCCTACGATTCGGCGCGCCAGGCCTTGTTTGCGGCGACCGGTCCGAACGGCCAGCTCTTCCGCGTGCTCGCAGACGGCACCGCCCAGGTGTACTTCGACTCCGATCAGCCCCATCTGGTGAGCGTTGCGACCAGCGGCAGCTTCGTCCTGGCAGGGAGCTCGGGGAAGGCGCGTTTGTACAAGGTGGGCTCGCCGGGTCGTGGTCAGGTCGTGCACGATTTCCAGGCGACCGAAGTGCGGGCCATTGCCACTGATGCCGATGGCGTCGTGTTCGCCATCGCCAACGAGCTGAAGGACACGGATCGCTCGGGCAGCGTCAAGCCGGATCGCGCGGGCAGCCCCGCCCGGGACAATCCGAAGAAGGGCAAGGGGGTGCTCTACGCCTTCGCTCTGGATGGCACGCCCGAGAAGCTTTACGAGTCCTCCGATGACCACTTCGCGGCGCTCGGCCTGGACGAGGCAGGCCGGCCTGTCCTGGGCACGGGCGGAGAAGGCAAGGTCATCCGCGTGGGCAAGGACCACGAGAGCGCCATCCTGCTCGATGTCGACGAGCGCCAGATCGCCAAGGTGTTCTTGAAAGGTGACCGCGGCTTCGTGGTCACCACGGACGCCGTAGCGGCCTACGCCGTCAAAGGCATTGGTGGCGCTGCGTCGGTGTGGACGAGCCAGGTGCTCGATGCCGGGCTGCGCGCTCGTTTCGGCCTGCTCGACTGGGACGGGCAGGGCAAGGTGACCCTGTCTACACGCAGCGGCAACACCAGCGAACCGGACGAAACTTGGTCCGATTGGAGCCGCGATCTGGACCGACCGGCCCTCGTTTCGAGTCCTGCGGGTCGCTACCTCCAGGTGCGAGCGCGCATGCCCTCCGGTTCGGCCTCGGTGCTTCGGCGCGTCGACATCCCCTTCGTCACCGACAACGTGCGGCCCGTGGTCACGGAGGTGCAGGCGAAGTTCGGAGCACGGACGGCGGCCACCGGACGTGGGTCGGTCAAGTCGGGTCAGCCCATCGACGGCTCACCAAAGTCCACGATCGAGGTGAGCTTCAAAGTGGACAATCCGGACGACGACGAGCTCCGGTACTTCGTCCACTATCGGCCTCTCACCGGCTCCACTTGGTACGACGCCCTCGAGCCAGGGAAGGTGCTGACGCGTTCTGAGCTCACCTGGGAGACCAAGGACATCCCGGAGGGCAAGTACGTGCTCCGAGTGACCGCATCCGACGAGCTGTCCAATCCGCCGGGCCGTGCGCTCCGGCACAGCTTGGAGAGTCAGGTCGTCTTGGTCGACAATAGCGCGCCCAGCATCAGAGACGTCGTGGTGCGCGGGCGCGTCGTCACGGGCCGTGTCACGGATGTCATAGGGCCGGTTCGGCGCATCGAGGTGCGCCTGGCGGGACGTGAGGAATGGGTCCCCTTCGAGCCCAAAGACGGCATCTTCGACCAGAACGAGGAGGAATTTTCGCTCGACCTAGCGCCCCTCGGCACGACCGGTCTCGACCTGTTCACCCTGCGAGTCTTCGATACCGCTGGAAACTCCGAGGTCGCACATTTGCGCCTGGGCGACGGTAAGTAGCGGGGACAGAGCGAGGCAGCGGACGGGGTGCCGCGCCCCGCTCTGCGCGCTACACTCCTCGGGTCTTGAGGTCTTTCTTCTCGGTCCGATTCGCACCCGCGGCAGCGGTGCTGGTCAGCTTCTCGCTCCTGCGCTGTGCCGCACAGTCGACGAGCCCTGACGGGAGCGGCGGCACGCTGGGCGCTGGCTCGGGCGGACGCCAGGGTACGATCATCGACATCATCGGCATCGGCTGGCCCGGCGGCAACAGCGGTGGGCTCGGTGAGTTGGATCCTCGTTGTGGCGAGGCAGCGTGTTCGCCCGACGACGTCTCGGCATGCGAGCCGGAACCTGGGGCGCAGGGTGGAGCCGGGGGCGAAGGCGGCGGACCAGCCTACGGCGGCTCAGCCGGGCTCAGCGCCAACCCGGGCGACCTCGGCAAAGAGGAAGCCAGTTGCCAGGTCAGCCTGGCCAGCGCGGATTGTGAGGGGTCGGACTGTGACCGCGTGGCGACGTGCATGCCGACGGGAACTCAGCCCGCGGACGCGTCCTGCCTGAGCCCCGCGGACTGTGGCCCCGGTCTGGCTTGCGTCGACGTGGGCGCAACGGTCGGCGTGTGCAAGCCGTATTGCTGCGAGGGTGGGGACTCCTGCGCAGGAGACACCTACTGCTCCGCAGCGCCACTGCTCGGACAGTCCGAGATCGAGGTGCCGGTGTGCGCTCCGCTCGACGACTGCAGTCTCGCCGACCCATACCCGTGTCCGGAAGGCGGCGAGTGCACGTGCACGGGCGATTTGGCCTGCGTCGTGGTCCGTCCGGACGGGCGCACCGCCTGCGTCGAGCCGGGGCGGGGAACGGCAGGAGACGATTGCGACAGCCTCACGTCCGGTGATTGTGCGCACGGGTACGTGTGCTCACCCAATCTGGGTTGCCTGGGCGTATGTCGAACTGCGGGTGGCGAACCAACTTGCACCGAGGGGCAGCTTTGTCAGTCGCCGTCTGGGTTCCCGATCACGCTCGGCGTTTGCGTGGGCCCCGCCGACCCGACCTCCGAGCCCTGACCCGCTCGAGCGGCAGGCTGGCTCGCGCCTTCGAGCACCACATTGACCTCTGCGCCGATCAGGATGGCCGAACACCAGAGCCAGAGCCAGAGGAGCACTACGACGATGATGGCGAGGCTCCCGTAAAAGACGGTGTAGTTGCCGAGGTTCGTGGCGTAGTAGGCGAGAAGAAACGAGCCCAAGAGCCCGATCATCGTCGCCGTGATGGCACCGGGGAAGGAGCGCCTGCGGGTGCCTTTGCGCACGACGGCGAAGCGATAGAGTAGGGCGAAGAAGGCGACGATGCCGAGCGAGCTGCCCACGAAGGCAAGCGCGCCGAGCGGCTCGATGTCGATCGGCAAGGGTAGTGGCGGCGGCAGGATGTCGTTGAGGGCGCTTTGTATGGCGTCGGTAGCAATGCTTTGCCAGGTCAAGAATGCCCCCACCGCGGTCGCCAGGACGAACATGAGCAAGGTCAAGGTCGCAAAGCCAAGCGACCACAGCCGAGCCTTGATGAAGCTTCGGGGGGCCGTATCGAAAGTCACCTCGAAGGTGCGGATCATCGTGAGAAAGGCAGACGACGACAGCCACAGGCCGGAAAGCATGAAGACCGGTGCGACCTCTACGTCCGCAAACGCCGTCACGTTGCGCAGGATGAACGGTTTGAACTCCTCGGGCGCCAAGTCGAGCAAGCGGCTGCCTTCCACCAAGGTCTCGGGCCGACTACGCAGGACGAGCGATGCCGTGTAGCCCGCCAGGCCGAGCAGCGGGATGATCGCAAAGAATAGGTCGAAGGCCATCGCATTGGCCGCGCGGAACGTGTCGTGCTTGTCGATGGCAGAAAGCAGCTGCCCGATGCGGGTGCCGGCCCGACTTCCGCGAAAGAAGCGCTCGGCGAGCGCGACCCCAGCCTTTCTGATGTCATTTGCGAGCGCCAGTAATTTCGCCATGGTTTACCCGCAGAAAGGCCGGCCCTCGCGTACCCGCTCCGCCTTTGCTCCACTCCATGGCCAGAACGCTTCGTCGCCTGGGACTGTTCCGTGAGGCATCCGGCTTCCTACAACCATGACCATCTACCAGAAGCAGCTCGAGATCATGGCACCCGGGCGGGGTTTCGTCGACGTGACCGCGCGAGTCCAGGCCGTCGTCAGCGAATCGGGCGTAGCCCGGGGCCTGTGCACGACGTTCGTGATGCACACTTCGGCCAGCTTGCTCATTCAGGAAAATGCCGATCCGGCCGTGCGGCGCGATCTGGAACGGCTGATGGATGGCTTGGCTCCGGAGTCTGCTGCCTGGGAGCACGACGACGAGGGGCCCGACGACATGCCGGCCCACGCACGTGCTGCGCTCACGCAGACGTCATTGTGTGTTCCCGTCGCCGGCGGCCGTTTGGTTTTGGGGACGTGGCAAGGTCTCTACTTGTGGCAGCATCGGCGTCGACGCGAGACGAGGCAGGTCTTCGTGCACGTGGACGGCGAGTCGTCCTGACCTCCGACTTCTTGGGAAATCCTGCGCTGCCATGCATGGGGCGAGCGACAAAGCACCGATTTCGCCATGTGGCCGTGGGCGGCTTGTGAAAACGGCAGCCGCTATGGTTCACTCGGGCCTCGCCATTTGAGTGACGAGGGCAATGCGGAAACTCGATTTCTACGGCCTACCGCGGACGCTTCAGGATCGCTTCATCGAATCGTCCCAGGGGGTAGCCGTCCCGAGGCCCCTCGCCGTCTTGGCAGAGCCCGATCTGGTCACGCGGAACTGGACGCTCGCGGCCATTGGGACTGGGGTGCTCTGGGCGGGGTTCACCGCGCTCGGTTTCGGAGACCTCGATAGCGCCTTGGCGATCGGCGGGCTTCCGCACCTGCTCGTCCACTTGTTGTTTTCCGGAGCGGTCTCCTACTGTGGCCTGCGCGCCTACGCGTCTTCGTGGCAGACGAGCCGCCTGCCGTATGGCTCCGGCCTGTTCCTGTTTCCGAGCGGACTCTTGCGGGCGGCGGGTAGTGCGCTCCATGAGCTCGATGCGGGCGACATTCAGACGGTCACCTCGGCCGGCGCCACGGTCGTCGTCAAGACTTCCGGCCGAACGTTCGACCTTCCGGTTGCCTCGGTCGAACAGGCCGAGGAGGCCGTCCGCGGCTACAAGGAAGGCGCTGCCCGTTGGGCGGAGCTCGGGCCCAAGGAAGCCCTCGAGCGCGCCCGCCTGAGCCCGCTGATCGAGAGCGGCGTCCCGAATCCGCTCGCCCCCACCGACCCGCACCCGCGGCCGCGGCTCTTGTCCGCCAGCCTGCTCGGGATCATGACGATCTTGCTCGCCGTGACCTTGGGCTACGCCGTGTCCTACCTGCGCACCTCTCTCAGCGAGAGCGCTCTCTATCGGGCGGCCGTGACCGAGAACACGGTCGACTCCCTGGAGGCGTATCTCGCGCGCGGCGGCACCAGGCCCGAGGTGCGGGATGTCTACCTGCCGCGGGCCCGACTGACCCTGGCCAAGAGCAAAGGCACCGTCGCCGCCATCGAGGAGTTCCAGAAGGCACACCCGAATTCACACATCGCCGCCGAAGCCTCGCTCGCGCTGCGTGAAGCCTTGCTCGCCGAGCTCGCTCGTGCCCGGGCCAAGAAGACGCTGACCGCCATCGACCAGTTCAAAACGGCGAGTCCGCACACCGCCCTCGTGGCACCAGAGATCGCGCACGCCCGGCGCGAGGTCATCAATCTCGCGCTCACGCGCCTCCAGGAGCTGGCCAATCCCGACAATGCTGCGGTGGTGCCGTTCTTCCAGCACCTCTTGGCCTACGCCGAGGCGCATGGGCCCAAGGTGCTCATCCGCATCCGTCAGGACTTTCCGCAGCAGCCGGAGTCCGTCGACAACGTGGTCTTGAAATCCAAGAAGTACTACCTCGGCAAGAAGGTTCTGCCGAGTCAGTATTTCCTCGGCGACTACTCGCGCGAGCGTGAAAAGAAGCTGCTCGAAGGCGTGCGCGCCCGCCTGCAGGCAGCCTTTCCCGAGGACATCCTGCGCTTCGAGCTCGCGCCGCTGCCGGAGGCCGCCAACGTGGAGCTGGCGCCGGCTAGTGCGCCGACGCTCACTCTGAGTCACCAGTCGCGCCTGTCGGGTGGCTTCGTCGGTGGAGCGCCCAAGACTATGTTCATGGGGGCCGCCATCTTCTTCAAGACCACCTTCGAGCTCTCGGCCGCAGAACCGCTCGAAGACAAGATGACCTTGTGGCGACCCCCGCGGTTCGCACCGTTCGGCGCTGAGCGCGAGAAGGACATCCCCGAGGTGTACGAGGACATGGCCGGCGGGGCCTTCGACATCTACTTGAAGCACCTCCTGGGCGCCTGGTTCAAAACACCGTCGGAAGGCTGAGGTCCATGTCCGACGAGGCGCTCCCGTGGGCACGGCGCTGGGTCCTTCCCACCCTGCTCTTGGCCGGGCTCTCCCTCGCGACGTTCTGGAGCCTCTACGGTCTCGACTATCTGTTGTTTGCGCCCCCGGATGGCGCCAAAGCCGGGCCACTCGCGCGTTACCTCGACTTCGACCCAGGCTCGATCACCGATGCCATCAGTGCCCTAGCCGGCGTGGTTGCGGCCGTGCTCGGCATCGTCATCACCGTCGTCAGCATCGTCGTCCAGCTATCGGCGGCGCGCTTTGCCGGTATCACCCGCATGTTCTTGCGCGACCCGGTCAACACCGTGGTCATCGGCTATTACGTGGTGGTCTGCGTCACTGGCGTCTGGCTCAGTGTGGCACTGCAAGAGGCCTACGTGCCACGCGTGGCATTGCTCGCGATGCTCGTCTTCACGACGATCGCGCTGTCCTTGATGGTGCCGTACTTCGGCTATGTGTTCTGGTTCCTCGAGCCGATGAACATCACCTTTCGCATTCGCAGCGTCGCACTGGCCAGCGCACAGAGTGGCGTTCAGTGCTCCGAAGCTGCTCAGGCTTCGGCTCTGCAGGAACGCACGCTCTTGTCCATGGAGGAGCTGACCGACATCGCCAGCGCATCGATCAGCGGCAAGGACAAGATCATCGCCAGCGGGGCGGTGGACGCGCTCAAGGACCTCGCGCTCGGCTACCTGCGGCTCAAGGGCGGCGCGAACCCCGTGTGGTTCCGGGTGCACCAGGGCATCGCACACAACCCCGACTTCGTGGCCATGGACCCGGAAAGTCTCGAGGATCTCGAGGCTCGCCGAACGTGGGTCGAGTGGAAGGTGATGCGGCAGTACCTCGGCATCTACAACGAGGCGCTCGCCGGGATGCGCGACATCAACTACCTGATTGCCATCGACACCCGCTACATCGGCGAGGAGGCGGCGCGGGCGGGCGACGACGAGCTCATCAAGCTCGTCTATCGTTTCATGAACTCCTACCTGCGCGCGACGCTGAACGCGCGCGACGTGCGCACGGCCTACAATGTGCTGAACCAATACCGGAAGTTGGTCGAGGCCATGCTCGCCGCCCACCGCTTGGACGCAGCGCTCGAGGGGCTTCGGCACATGATCTACTACGGTCACGTGAGCTTCGATATGAAGCTCACCTTCGTCACCGAGACCGTCGCCTACGACGTATCGGCGCTCGTGCAAACCGCGCATGAGCTCGGGGCGGAGGAGGAAGCTCCGATGCTCGAAGCATTCCTCGGGCTCGACCGGCCGCT
>Ga0164308_10000265_pt1 | contig 28029 bp, 25 predicted proteins | sample Whisoiple_246_MG_FD_109983 | JGI IMG/M metagenome (GOLD analysis project Ga0164308, IMG submission 109983) | Soil microbial communities amended with fresh organic matter from upstate New York, USA - Whitman soil sample_246_MG | ecosystem: Environmental > Terrestrial > Soil > Unclassified >... | reverse complement strand
GGCGTGGCTGCGTTCTCGGCCTTGGTGCTGCTGATCGCACGCATGGGCGAGGCGGATCTCGCGGCTCACCAGGTGGCGATCCAGATCCTACATTTTGCGTTCATGCCCACCGTCGCGATCGGCGAAGCGGCGTCGGTGCTCGCCGGACGAGCCGTGGGCGCGGACGACGACAAAAAAGTGTTCGAGGTCGCGAAGAATGCGCTCTGGCTCGCGGGCTTGTACGCGGGCGCTTGCGCTTTGATCTTCGTGTTTGGCGCGCAGCCGCTGATGCGCCTATTTACCGGCGATCCGAGCGTGCAAGCCGTCGGCGTGCACCTGCTCTACGTCGCTGCAGGCTTTCAGCTCTTCGACGCCGCAAACATCGTGGCTCGCGCGGTACTCCGGGGCACTGGAGACGTGCGCATCCCCGCGCTGCTCGCGATCGGCTCGGGTTGGTCGTTCGTGCCCGGGCTCACCTGGTTCTGGGGCATTCACCACGGTTTCGGCGCGGTTGGCGGCTGGCTCGCGTTGACCGTGGACATCAGTGTTGGCGCGCTGCTGTTCTGGTGGCGCCTCAGCCAGGGGCACTGGCTGGCCGCCGCCAAGCGCTCGCGGCAACGACTCGCGCAGAGTGAGCCGCTCGTCCAGCCGGCAGAGTGACTTCGGTTCGTCTCGTCGACGCCAAATGGCGCCGACGAGACGAGCCCCCCTTTCAGAGCTGGCTCACTTCGCGGGTGGGGGCGCAGCTTTCGGCGCGGCCGGGGCTGGCTTCGCCGGAGCAGGCGTCGCGCCAGCGGCGGGAGGAGTTGCAGGCTTGGCCGCGGGCTCCGCCTTGGCTGCGGGAGCGGCGGCGGGTTTGGCCGCCGGCTCCGATTTGGGCGCTGCGGCGGGTGCCGCGGCGACCGGCTTGCCCTCTTTGGCCTTCGGCTCGGCTGCGGCTTTCATCGGAGGGAGCAAGCCGAGCTGCGCAGCAGCTGCCGCGCCATTGGTGAATAGCCAGATGTTCTTGGTCTTGCCACCGACGAACTTATCGACCTCGATGAAGTGCACGGAGACCGGTTTGCCCGTTTTCTTCAACTTCATCGCGGGCATGTCGCCGGTGTTCGTGCCGCTCCAGGTCCCTGTGGAAACCACGTAATCTCCCGCGGACCACGCGCTCTTGATCTCCAACTTGACGTCGGGGAAGGCCTTGAAGCTCTCGTCGAGCCCCTTCTGCACTTCTTTCTTCCCCGTCAAATCCGCCGGCGCGCTCACCTTCGAAAACACGACGTCGTCCGCAGCCATGGCTAGCGCCGCGGCGGTGTCGTGCTTGTTGAAACCTTCCACACCTTTGGTGAAAGCTGCGAGATTCGCCTTCTCTACTTCGCTACCGGAAGCGACCACGACCGGCTTCTCGGTCCACCCCGTCTCGATCGCTTTGCGGTGTGGGCCCGGCATCAAGCCCAGTTGGCCTGCGACTGTTCCGCCGTCATAGGCCATGACTTCTTTCACGGCTTTGCCCAGATCGTTCAGCTCGATGCTCTGAGCCGCCAAGAAGCCCACCTTCTTGTTCGTGGCGGGGACCGGCCCGACCGGTGTCACGTAGGTACCCGTGTTCGTCCCGCGGACGAGAATCACCCCGAGGATATTGTTGCCGTTGACCAAGGTCAGCTGCGCTTCGCCGGTGGCGTCGGGGAAGCCGCTCGCGAAGCTCTTCGCGCCCTTTTCCGTGATCGCCGCAGGTCCGGTCAGGGGTGCACCCATGTCGAGCATCTCGCTTTGGGCATTTTCGGCCCAAGTTCCCTGGAACTTGGCAAAATCCTTGGCGTTGAAGGCGGCCCAACCCTCTTGGTAGCCCTTGATCTTTTGCTCGGCCGTGAGCGGAACCGGTTTGGGCTCCTCTTTCTTAGCCTCGACTGGCGGCGGCGCGGGCGCGGGAGCGACCGTCGGCGCGGGCGGCGGAGCGAGCGGCGCAGCCGCCGGCTCCTGCTCGGCACAGCCAGCGAGGCAGAGCAGCGCAAACGGCAACCGAGTGGCGACAGATCCCAGATTCCTCATCATGTTCGATCCCCTTCAAAGTGACAGTCCGCGCTCCATGCGCGAAAGCCTGAAGTTCTACACCCTCCCAACTAGGCGATAAACCCGTCGTTCCCTAACCTGCATCTGAAAACGGCTCGCCGGCCGCCCGTGGGCGCGCCGTTTTCATCAAAAAGCAGCCTAATTTCCGACCTTGGCGGTTCTTGACAAAAACGATGTGCCAATGCATATCGATCTCGTGAAGCTGTCGAACAAGGGCCGCTATGCCGTGCGTGCGTTGTTCGACATCGCGTTTTTTAACGACGGCAAGCCGACCCAGGTCAAGGACATCGCCGAGCGTCAGCACATTCCACCGCGCTTCCTCGAGCAGATCTTCCAAGACTTGAAGCGCTCGGGGATTGTCGGCTCCAAACGCGGGCCGCAGGGAGGTTACAGCTTGTCACGGCGTCCGGCGGATATCCGCCTGGGTGATATCGTGCGTGCCCTCGAGGGTCCGATCAGCCTGGGTGATCGCGAGGTCGGACCGAAGCGCACGCAGCCCTCCACTGACTTACGTCGCGTGACTGAAATCGTCTTTCGCGAGCTGTCTGCACGGGTCGAAGCCTGTTTCGACGAGGTCACGATCGCTGACGTCTGTACACGAGCCGAAGAACAAGGTCTGAGGCGCCCCGGCGCGCAACGGTACGTCTATGTCATCTGAATCCCAATCGTCTCTCCCTCCGCTGCCGCAGCATCCCCTGATCTATGGCAACGTGCTGGATTTGGTCGCGGACACGGCGCTGGTCGAGATCCGCAGGCTTGCGCGCGACTCGGCGCGCGCGAACGTGTTCGGCAAGCTGGAAGCGCAGAACCCCGGCGGCTCGGTCAAGGACCGAATTTGCCTGGCGATGATCGAGCGCGCCGAACGCGAAGGCAAGCTCGTCCCGGGCGGAGTCGTGGTCGAGCCGACGAGCGGCAATACGGGCATCGGCCTGGCGCTGGCCTGCGCCAGCCGCGGCTATCGCTGCATTCTGACGATGCCCGCAAGCATGAGTTTGGAGCGCCGCCAACTGTTGCAGTCGTACGGGGCCGAAGTCGTGCTCACGCCGGACGAACAACAAATGGAGGGTGCGATCGAAAAAGCTCGCGAAATTGCGGCGAAGACCCCGCTCTCCTTCACGCCGCAGCAATTCGAAAATAGCGCCAACCCCGATGTTCACTTCCGCGCCACATCGCAGGAAATCCTGCATGCATTGGCGAACGAACCGGTCCACGCTTTCGTCGCCGCCGTTGGCACGGGCGGGACGATTAGCGGCGTTGGCCGCGCATTGCGCGAGCGCTACCCTGATTGCCGCGTGATCGCCGTCGAGCCCGAGTCGTGCGCGACGATCTCGCGCGGCGAGCGCGGGCCGTCCAAGATCCAAGGCATCGGGGCGGGCTTCGTGCCCAAAAATTACGACCCGACCGCGGTCACCGAAGTGCGGACCGTGACGGACCAGCTCGCCTACCAAACCAAGCTCGATCTGGCTCGGCGAGAGGGCCTTTTGGCCGGGATTAGTTCTGGCGCCAATATCGCGGTGGCGCTCGAGGTTGCGCGCGAGCTGGGCGAGGGCAAAAACGTCGTGACGATGTTGTGCGACACTGGCGAGCGCTATTTCAGTCTCGATGAGTATTTCAAGTCCTGAGCGTGAAGCGCTCCAGCAACGGTCGGCGCTAGTCGTCGGCGTCGGCGGCCTCGGCTGCCCGGTCGCGCTCGCCTTGGCTGAAGCAGGCGTCGGACGCATCGTGCTGTGTGACGACGATCTGGTCGACGTCACGAACCTGCACCGTCAGATCTTGTTCACCGAAGCCGACGTCGGGACCGACAAGCTGGCAGCCGCGGAGCGGTCCTTGTATCGCCAAGGCGCGCGGCCCGGCAGCATCGAGCTCGTGCGTTCGCGATTTTTACCGGACAACGCCCGCGAGCTCTCGCGCTCGGTGGACGTCGTGATCGAGGGCGCGGACAACTTCGCCACCAAGTTCTTGTGTGCCGACGCTTGCTTCTTGGAGCAGCGCCCCGTGGTCCACGGAGCCGCCGTTCGCCTGCGCGGCACGGCGTTGTGCGTCGCGCCCTCCGGTGCCCCTTGCTACCGTTGTCTATTCGAAGATTTGCCGACCGGTGCGGCCGCCCCCAACTGCGCCGAAGCCGGCGTGCTCGGCCCGCTCGTCGGCTTCATCGGCGCGTTGATGGCCGATCGCGCGATCTCCGTGCTTTTGGGCGATCCGCACGTGTTCGGCAAGCTGGTCAGCTTCGACGGCAAGGCCGACAGCGCACGTGAGCTCACGCTCCACCCACGCCCGAGCTGCCCGCTGTGTAGCAGCGAGCGGAGCATCGAGAACATTACCTACGACCGTTACACCGCTGCCAGCTGTGCAGCCTGATACCCGAAAAGACAAGGAGACCGAAATGGCAATCGTGCGCATCCCCACCCCGCTCCGCACTCTCACCGGCGGCGAAGATCAAGTTCAAGCTGCGGGCGACACCGTGAAGGACGTGATCGAAAACTTGGAGAAGAACCACCCCGGCATTCGTGAGCGCTTGTTGGACGACAAGGGCGTTCGCCGCTTCGTGAACATCTACGTCGGTGACGAAGACATTCGCTTCCTCGACGGCCTGGCCACCGCGCTCAAGGCCAGCGACGAGATCAGCATCGTGCCGGCCATCGCGGGCGGCTGAAGATGGAGGCTGAGCACCCGCTCACCCGCCAAATCCGACTCGCTGAAGTCGGCCCAGCCGGGCAGGCTCGGCTAGCGAGCGCCGCGCTGTGCGTGCGCGGCCGCGACGGCAGCTTGGCAGAATTCGTGTATCTCCACCGTGCGGGCATCGAGCGGCTGTCGATGCAGCCGAACTTGCCCGCTGTACCGTTCGAACACGCCGGTCTATTTCGCCATCCGGGCACCCGCCGTTTGGGCGCTGGCGCCTGGCGCGCGTTGTCGCAAATTCGCGGCGTCCTCGGCCTTTCTGCGGATCTTCGATGAACATTCGTCTGACACGTTCGCGCCGCCTCTCTTCCGTGCTGGACGCAGTAGGCAACACACCGCTCATTCGCCTGGAGAAGGTCGCAGCCTCCGCGCCGGGCGTCGAGGTTTACGTCAAGCTCGAGTTCATGAATCCGGGCGGCTCCGTCAAAGATCGCCCGGCGATGCGCATGATGCTCGACGCGATCAAGGACGGTCGGCTGACGCACGACAAGATCTTGATCGACTCGACCAGCGGTAACACGGGCGTCGCCTATTCACTGATGGGCGCGGCGCTCGGTTACCGAGTGCAGCTGGTCATGCCGAGCAACGTGACCAAGGCGCGCAAAGACATCACTCAAGCCTTCGGCACGGAGCTCATCTACAGCGACCCCATGGAGGGCTCGGACGGCGCGATTCGCCTCGTGCGCAAGATCGTGGACGAGAACCCAGACAAGTACTTTTATCCGGACCAATACTCCAATCCGTCCAATTGGCTCGCGCACTACGACGGCACCGGCGTCGAGATCCTCGACGCACTCGGCGATCGCATCACGCATTTTTGCGCGGGCCTCGGGACGACCGGAACGATGATGGGCACCACGCGCCGGCTGCATACGCACTCGCGCCCCATCCACTGCGTCGCCGTCGAACCCGATCAGCCCCTGCACGGTTTGGAAGGATTGAAGCACATCGCCTCGAGCATCGTGCCGCCCATTTTCGACCCGAGCGTTCCGGACGAGACCATGCCCGTATCCACGGAGGACGGCTGGGATATGTCCGACCGCGTGGCGCGTGAAGAAGGCTTACACATCGGCCACTCCACCGGAGCCAACATCTTCGCAGCCGTGAAGCTCGCCGAGCGAGTTCACCAAGCAGGACAAACGGGCTGCGTCGTAACCGTCGCCTGCGATCGCGGGGATCGCTACTTTGCGCCCATGAAATGGGAGAAACGCTACCTCTGGTAGTGACGAAAGATCGACATGTCGAACACTCCTTGGATCGAAGGCGGCGTGAAAATTCCCGCCAGCGTTTTGCGTGAAGTCGAACGTGCCGGCATCGCGGCGTACGCGCGCGATGAAGAAGCCTGCGGCTTTTTGAGCGGCCCAGCGAGCGACGCCTTGCTCATCGACCGCGCGGTCGAGCTGGAAAACCTGGCCAACAAGTATCATCGCGTCGACCCCGAAGGGCATCCGCGCACCGGCCGGGAATACTTCAAGATCAACTCGCTCAAATTCGAACGCGCCATCGCCGATGGCGAGGCGAGCGGGAACCCCGTGAAGGTGTTCTTCCATTCGCACTTGGATTGCGGCGCGTACTTCAGCGCGGAGGATGCGGCCAGCATGACCATGGGGAATACGGGCGGACCGAGCTACGCCTTGGCCTACCTGGTGACCGCGGTCGACAAGGGGGAAGTCAGCGCGCACCGCCTGTTCATCTGGGATATTTCGCAAAAGGCGTTCGTCGAAGCACCATTTTCGAAGCTGGAGTAAGCTCGAAGCCGACCATGAGGCGGCGCTTCCTGCTCGGACTCGCACTGGGCAGCGCCGTTTGGCCCGCCATTGCTCGAGCCGATCTCGGGAGCGATGTGCGAGCTCTGACCGCCGCTCGGGCACCGCTTTCGCGCGTCGTGCGCTTGAAGCCGCGGCTGCTCGAGCGCGGTGATCGGCTCCCGCTGTCGGTCCCCGCTGAACTGCTGAGCGCCAAAGACAGCAGCTGCACGACCGTTTCGGTGCTGGGCGTCGTGGGGGCTCACTTCGTCTTGCGCTTTGCCGAGCCCGATCCGAGCGCGCCGAGCACGGCCTTCCCCGAATCCAGCGCGGCGGGTGCCAGCGAGGTCACCCGCTGCGGGAACGGTAAACCATCGCTCGCTAGTGCCTATCTGGAGATGCGCTCGCCGCGCGGAGTGGTCGAACTCTTGGTCGCGAACTCGCTTTCGCCGCTGCCACGCTTGACTGAAGTTCTCCCCGGTCGTGATCCGGGCAGCGAACTCGAGCTCGGCGATCCTGGGCCGCGACCTCAGCTGCCGCCGATCGCCGAGCGTCTTGCACGTTTGGCCAGGCGCGCCCAGCGCGAAGGTGCTCAACGTTTCGACCAACTCCCGAGCGAAGCGGGAGAAGACGGCACGGGCGCCGAAGCCCTGACGCTCGACCGCGGATGTCACCAATTGTCGTTGCTGTCGGACGCCCCCGCTTCAGGACTGCTCGTCGATCTCGACGCCGAGTTGGTCGATGCCGACGACGGCACACGGCTTTCCGTCGATCGAGCCGACGATGCGGATGCCGCGCTCAGCGTGTGCCTGGGTGCGCCCACGCGCGTCGAGTTGCGCTTCATTGGCGCGGCTCCACGTGCATTGCTGCGTTTGACCGACGCACGCTGGGATTTACCGCCGGGCTTGCCGAGCTCCTGGGGCGCCGACGCGCGAGCCAGCCTCGCGCGCCTCGCGCGCGTCGCACACCTCGCGTTGCGTGATGCGCCGATCTACAGCTCGCTCGGCGTGCAGGGCTCGACACAGTTGCCGCTCGAAGTCGCGCCGGGCGCCTGCTACAGCGCGTTGCTCGTACCCTTGCGTGGTGAGGTGCGCAGCATGTCCTTGTCGGTGCGCGCTCACGCCCGCGGCGAGGTGCCGCACGGCGCGACCGACACGGACGGCACCGTGGTCTCCTTCTGCGCGCAAGGGGCTCGGCTGGCGACGGTCGATGTCGACAGCCAAGGAGCGGGGCTCGCCTGGCTGCTCTCGGTTTGGCAAACGGGGCGAAGCACGCTGGGAGACACCGCGCGATGAAGCGGCGCAGGCTCGCTTGGCTGCTCACTTCGTTGCTGGGCTTCGGAACCGCGAGCTGCGCGCGCGCGCAAAAGCCCGCGCATCAAGCCCAGACCGCGTCTGCGTTCGGCAAAGCGGCCGTAGCCAAGCCCAGCACCAAGGCTTGGCTGCGAACCGAACGCGAGAGCGAAATCGTCGGAGTCGAAGCGGGAGTCGCGGGTGATCGCGTGGCCGCCTTGGTCGACTTGCCCACGGAGTCCTGCGCGGTGTTCATCGCCCGCGGCAGCGACTCGATCGAAGACTTGGATCTCATGGTTTACGGCGAAGACGGCGCCGAATTGGGCATGGATGAAGGCGCGGACAACACGCCCGCGGTGCTCGTCTGCCCGCCGCACCCGACGCGTGTCTACGTCTCGGCGCGGATCGCCGCCGGGCACGGCATGGTGGCCTTGGGCGCGGAACGCCTGCCACCCGCAGACGCAGAGCGCGCCGCGAACGCCTATCATGCGCACCAGCGCGCAGGTGAAGGTGACGCACGGCTCGCCAACTGGCCGGGGCTCGCGGAGCGCATCGCGGAGCATCGCAATCGCCTGGGCGGTAAATGGTCGGACCTGCGACGCATCGCGGTTCCGCTCGATGCGCGCATTCCCACGCGCGTGAGCGCCAACGTCGAAGAGCAGCGCTGTCTGCACGCGCTGGTTCTCGGCAGCGATGAGCTTTCGCACATCGAGCTCTCGGCTGTCGATCAGAACGGCCACATCCTGGGTCGCGCCGCGAGCTTGGGGCGCGATCGCTCGCTCGTCGTGTGCTCCACGTCGTCGAGCCCGCTCAGCTTCGAACTGCGCCCGCAGGGTGGCCGTGGGGTCGCCGTACTCGTGCTCTCACAGAGCGAAGCCGGAAGCAGTGCTGACTTCGACGATGCACTACGGATCGATCGCTACCCAACGGGCAGTCTGGACGACGCACGACAGAAGAACGCAAAGCGCCTCGAGGGCCTCGGCTACCCGAAAGCCAAAGTGCTGAAAACGGGCACTTTGCAACCGGGGCGTTTGGACAGCTCCGCGTTCGCACTGCCCAAGGGGTGCGTTCGACTCGACATCCTCGCGGCCGCGCCCATTCGAGATCTCTCCGTACGCCTGTGGGGCGCCGATGATTCGCTGATCGCCGAGAGTGGAGCGCGACCTGCGCCGGTGTTGTTCGCCTGTTCCAGCGGCGGCCCGGTCCGACTCGATACCGAAACCCTCGCGCGTCCCGGCGAATACAGCGTCGAACTCCGAGTCGAGCCCGAGCCTGCGCCGGTGCTCACGAGTTCGCCCCTCGCCGCCAGCCGCTTGCTCGGACACATGTTGGAGCACGGACTGATTCGCAGCGGCACTCAGGCCGGTAAAATCACGCGGCACGTGCTCACGCCCGACCACCTCGAACTGGAGCACCTGCTGGTACCGTTCGGGCGCTGTGTGGACTTCACCTTGGCGCTCGGTCTCGGCAGTACCGGCGCTGAAGTTCGGCTCGTCGACGAAGAATCCGGCGAAGAACTCGCGCTGGCGCGCGGCACGAACGCAACCAGCGCGCGCGTCTGTGCCTTCGACGCGCGTTCGGGCGGCACGATCCACGCGCGCGCCGAGCTCCGCGTGGACGCCGGCACGGGCGAAGGGCTCACGACTACCCACATGACCACGCCTGCACGCTGACGCGACCTGCTGAAGCGTTCACGGCCGAAGCGGGATGATGTCGCGCACCGTCGCCGACTTCAAAGTACCCGCCGCGTCCGCCAGTTTGAGCTCGGAGTCGTTCAGCGCGCGCACTTGCATGCGCGGCCAAGGTTGCGCGGGACTCTCGGGGCGAAGCAGCACGAAATCGCCCCGACGAAGTTCGTTGACGAAGCTCGAGGGCGGCTCCGCGCTCAACGCCGACACTGGCACGGTTGCCGCACGCTGCGAGGCCGAAAAGAGCGAGACGTCGGCCGTGTCACCGTCGAGCGCCTGCACGTAGCCAGTGAACCACTGCGCTCCGAGCTTCACCACCAGTCGCTCGCGCAGCGACGGATGCCAACCCGGCTCGAGTCGCGGCTCCCCCGCACGCGCTGCGGCCTGCGCAAACGCTTGCTCTGACTCGCTGCGCGCAAAGTAGCGCTTCAAGTTCAGCTCGGTGAACGCCGAGGGCACCAGGACACGGTCGCGCGGCAGCTCGAACTGCTCGCCGCTGGCGGAGTGCGCTTGCAACGTGCCAGCCGAGATCTTCGTGAGTCGGCACGGCAGCCACGCTTCGCCGCGGCCGCAGATGGCCAGCATGTTCACGGTCAACTCGCGCGGCGCTGGCGGCAGCCGGTACACATCGCCGGCAACGGCGTTGAGCGAGTCATTGCCACCGAGTGCCTGCAGGCGCAGACGATCGCCGTCTACGGAAAGGACGCGAGCCTCGAAGAACTGTGCCGCGGATTGCTCGGCGACCACGCGATCACCGCGCACGTACGCCTTCGCGAGGACCGGATTGTCGGCCGCATGACGCTTGTTGCAGGCTGAAAACAGGCCCAGGAGCAGCGCTACGACCAGCAGGCGGCAAGGCAGAATCCGTTGAAGCGGCACGGGGGCTTTTGTCCTACTCTCGTCAGTCGACGCAAGCGATCGCGAAAATGGGAGCAACGACGATGACGAGCGCAGACAACCTCCATCAAGCTCAAGGTGGCGGTTACGGTCCTCCGGGCGGTCCCGGCGGTTATGGTCCGCCCGGTGGTGGCCCAGGTGGCCCCGGTGGCTATGGTCCGCCCGGCGGCGGTCCGGGTGGACCAAGTGGTCCTGGCGGTTATGGTCCGCCCGGTGGCGGCGGTCCCGGTGGTTATGGTCCGCCCGGTGGCGGCGGTCCCGGTGGTTATGGTCCGCCCGGCGGGGGCGCGGGTGGCCCGGGCGGTTACGGTCCGCCGGGTGGTCCCGGTGGCTACGGCCCACCCGGATATCCACCCGCGGGCGCGCCTCCTGGCGGATATGGCCCACCAGGATCGCCTTACGGTGCGCCGTACACGCCGCCCGGCGGTGGCTTTGGACCGGGCGGTCCCCAGACGGCCGAGTTGAAGAAGAAGGCTCAGACCTGGCTGATCGTTTCCGCGGTCAGCTTCGTCATGTGCGGCAGTTGCTTCGGCGTGATCGGCGGCGTGCTGTGCTACATGGCCATGCAAGCCGCCGACCAAGGCAACCTCACGGATGGTGAAAACAAGCTCAAATGGGGCAAGATCATCACCATCGTCGGTTTCGCCATCGGCATGGTGCTGAGCATCGTGTTCGGTGCGATTTACATCGCGCAGATCGTCGCTGCGCAGTGAGGCAGGAGCGTCAGCTCAGGGGCTCGGCTCGAGCCGAGCCAAAAAATCAGTCAAGATCTGATTGAACAGCGTGGGTCGGGTCAGGTTGACCACATGCCCGGCATTCTCCAACTCGTGTAGTTCGGCACGAGGCAACAACTGCGAAAGTTCACGGCACGGACCCAGGCTCTCTGGATCATCCGTGCCGGCGATCAAGCAAGTCGGAATGCGGAGTTCGCGCAACTGCGGCGCCATGCGCGACGGCGACGGCGAGGCCGCGAGCAACTCGCGTTGCAGATGGGCCAACGCGTGCGGCGCGTGCTCCAACAACCCTTGTCGAATCAATTTCGCCCCCTTGGGGTCGAAGCGCGAACGCTCGCCCCAGACGAACTCCGCGCCCGCTTCGTCCAGCCCGCGCTCTTCGATTGCGGCCGCAAAACCGAGCGCCCAATGCCGGCGTTTCTCCACGTCCCCCGCGGTGGGATACGAGGCGAGCACGAGCGCGCGAACGCGCCCCGGATGAAGCAGCGCGTAGTCGAGCGACAGCTTCGCGCCCAAGCTCAGGCCAGCCAAGATCAAGGGAGTACGTTGTGCTTGCACGAGCTCATCGAGATCGGAGAGCAGCGCTTCAATCCGATACGACTCCGCGTCTTGGGGTGCAGGGCTCCGCGCGTGCCCGCGCAGATCGAACAGCGTGACGCGAAAACTCGACTCGAGTACTCGCGCTTGTAGGCGGAAGTTGCGCGCGCTGCCGCCGAAGCCGTGGCAAAAAATAATGCCCGGGTTAGCCTCGTTGCCGAACGTTTCCGTGTAAAGCTTCACTCCCTCCCCAAGCACGGAATTTTCTCTGCCGTCAAGCTTGATCCGGCGCCCAATTCACTCATATGGGAGAGACCCGTGAGTCGCCCTGATCTAAACCCTGCGCAGCACAGCGCGGTGCACACCCTGTCAGGACCGCTCTTGGTCCTAGCTGGCGCTGGCACCGGCAAGACCCGCGTGATCACCTACCGAATCGCCGAGCTGATTCGCCGCGGCATCGTGCAGGAACGGATCTTGGCGGTGACCTTCACCAACAAGGCTGCCAAGGAGATGAAGGAGCGCGCCCAGCATTTGCTCGGCAAAAGGCAGCGCGGCGTGCAACCGCCGGAGATCTCCACCTTTCATGCGCTGTGCGTGCGTGTGTTGCGGCGCCACGCCGACCGCCTCGGTTATCCCAAAGAATTTGCGATCTACGACCGCAGCGATCAGGAGACGCTCGCCCGCGGCGCCCTGCGCGACATCCGCGTCAGCGCGGACAAGCTCCGCCCCGGTGATCTACTGCACTTCATCAGCACCTGGAAGAGCCAGGGGATCCGGCCGGCAGCCGCGGAGACCATCGCCCAGGGTGACCGCGAGCAACTCGCGGCGGCCGCGTACGCGCGCTACCAGACCCAACTGCGTGCCTGCGGCTCGATGGACTTCGATGACCTGCTGCTCACCACCGAGGAGCTCTTCGACAAGCACCCAGAAGCGCGCTTCGCCGAGGCCACGCGTTTCGATCATCTATTGATCGACGAGTATCAGGACACGAACGGCCCGCAGTATCGCATCGTCAAATCGCTCGCCGATCGTCATCGCAACCTGTGCGTCGTGGGCGACGATGACCAATCGATCTACGGTTGGCGCGGGGCGGACGTGTCGCACATCCTGAATTTTCAGAAGGATTGGCCCGACGCCAAAGTCGTGCGTCTGGAGGACAATTACCGCTCCAAAGCGCCGATTTTGGAGGCGGCGAACACGCTCATCGCGCACAACAGCTCGCGCCACCAAAAGATCCTGCGCCCGTTTCGTGAAGGCGGTTTACCGCCTCGCATGCTGCGCATGGAAAACGAGACGCTCGAAGCGGAAGGCGTCATCGCAGAGATTCGTCAGCACATGGAGGTGGTCGACGAATCCATCAAATGGCGCCCGAGCGACGTCGCGATTCTGTTTCGCACCAACGAGCAGCCTCGCGCGTTCGAGCTCGAGCTGCGCCGGGCGCAGATCCCATACACGCTGGTCGGCGGCATGTCCTTCTATGATCGCAAGGAAGTGCGCGACGTCCTGTCCTACCTGCGCGTGATCGGCAATCCTGCGGACGAAGTTTCGCTGTTGCGAATCATCAACACGCCTCCGCGCGGCATCGGAGCCGGAACGATCGAAACGCTGATGCAAGTGGCGGTCGTGGAAGGCAAACCTCTGTGGGAAATCCTGCCGCAAGCATCGGCCATCGAGGACATCCCCCACGCGGCCGGTGAGCGCGTGGACGCTTTTCGCCGGATGATCGAGCAGTTCCGCGCCCAACTCGGCACGGGCTCGCTATTCGACTTCGCGCAGGAGATGTTGAAGACCGTCAGCTACCGCACCGAACTCGATCGCGTATACAAGACGCCGGGTGACATCGAAGCGCGCTTGAACTCGATCGCCGAGTTCTTGAACTCCATCGCGCTCTACGAGCAGCGCACCGAGGGACCGACGCTGCAAGGCTTCCTGGAGGAAGCCGCGCTCGCAGGTCGTGAAGATCAAAAAGACGACGACAAGCGCGAGCGCCACGCCGTGACGCTGATGACTCTACACAGCGCCAAAGGCCTGGAATTCCCGCACGTGTATCTGGTGGGCATGGAGGAAGGCTTGATGCCTCACCAGCGCTCGATCATCGACGGCAAGAGCATCGATGAAGAACGGCGCTTGGCCTACGTCGGCGTGACTCGCGCCCAAGACACCCTCACCCTCACCTTCTGCAAAGAGCGCATGAAATGGGGCAAACCCCGCGCGCAGATCCCGAGTCGCTTCTTGATGGAGATGCGTGGCGAGACCGAACGCGCCAAGAAAGCTGCCGAAGCCGCGGTGTTGATGTTCCGTAATTTGGAGGCCAACGCCGAAGGCGACGGCAAGCCGAGCGCGAGTACTCCCGGCAAGAAGCCTGCGAGCAAGGCCACGACGGCGAAGAAACCGGTCCGCCGGGCCTAACCGACTCACTCCTTGTCGAGATCTTTCAGCTCCGCGTCGAGCTTCTCGTCCCATTGATCACGCTTGGATTCGGCCGAGTCCTTGGCTGCTTTGGTGCCGTCCTTGGCGGCACTCTGTTTGCGCCAACGGCCGATCATCATCGCCGCAGCGACGCCCGCGCCACCCATCACCACGGACAGCCCGATGGCCAGGTTCTTCAAATGATTGCCGTTGGGCACCGCCATGATCTTGGCCCCGTAGCGATCCACGAACGAAGCCTGAATTGCCTCTGCCGACTCACCATTGCGCAAACGCCGTCGGATCTCGTGTCGCATGCTGAGTGAGATCGGAGAGTCGTGAATGTCGATCGTCTGTGTCCAGCAACAAGGCGCCATCAGGCGCCCCTCGATCGCGCTCGCGCCCGGAACGTTGCCCTGAATATCATCGCCGTAGTCGTCGTCGGGCGAGACCGACGCAGCCGGCGCAGCCGCCCCAGCTTGAGACGGTGCGTGCGCCGATGCAGCACCCGAAAACGACAAACCAACCCCCAAGATCAGCGCCGGGAGGCCGTACAGCAGCGGAGAGCGAGTCATGTCGGGGTTCTAGCGCGGAGTGCGCCGCGCCGCAGGTTTTCCCGCAGTTGCCGCCGCCCTGGGGCCCCTATCGCCGGTTTTTCTCGGCGTTGCGAAATCGCCGAAATGAGGCTGAAACGGCGCTCGGACTGGAACTGGGCGCCGCCGAAAGAGCCTACAAAGAAGTACTTGCCCCCTGGACGACACTAGCCGACAAGCACCCACAATGGCCCCCGAAAACGCAGAAACGCAAACCGCATCCTCCGCGCTTGGCGACTCCGTGGAGCCAGCCCCCCCGTCTAGCCCCCTGCGCGTCAGTCACAACACGCAACTCGAGAGCGGCATTCCGCCCGCTCGCGAGCGACACCAGTCCGACGTTGCGCCCCGCTTCGGCAGCGACGTGACGCTGGAAGACGGCGTGCAGCGCATGGAAACTGCGCTGGCCAACGCCGTGCGAACCGAAGCCAACCTCGGCCAACTCATGCGCGGCCTCAAACATCTGGCAACCGGAGCTGAAGCCGCACGCACCGCCAACACCGAACTCATGCACGAGCTCGACGAACTGCGCGCTGAACTCACCCGCAGCCAAGACGAAGAACACGCGCTGCGCTTCCGCATGCACCAGCTCGAACAGCTCTTGGTCTTGATTCGCCACGAGACCACCAGCGAACGCCAGTTCTTGATCGAGGAACAAGATCGCTTCCTGCGTGAAGTGCTGATCGATCACGAGCGGCAATTGAACGATTTGCGACAGCTCATCCGCGATACCGGTCGGAGTCAGAGCGAAGCCGAAAAGATCGCGGAGCTCACCGCTCAGCGTGATCAAGCGCGCGAATACGCCACGCGCTGCGAGCGCGAACGCGATTTGGCCTGGGCAGAGCTAGCCTCCGGAATTGCGCCCCCCACCGAGCGCATGCAGCGCAGCCCCTCGGGCGCCGCCGCGATTGGCGCGATCAGCTTACGCTCCGTCGCTGCGCCGAGCGCGACGAAGGAAGAGCCACGCTCGACGCCGCGGTCTAGCACCGGGTATTCGGTGTCTGGGGAAGAGATTAGTGAGGAGTAGTGGGGTGGCGCTGGGTCACGCCCGATTGTGCCGTGGCGTCGGGCGACCAGTAGGCAGGCGCGTGCGATGCGGCTCGTCCAGCAGCGACGCACTCTGCCTGCTAGCGTCTTTCCCGGGGCCTGCAACGGGCCGGAGGGTTGGATGAGCGGGCGCGGCGCGGCACGAGCGTCGCGTAGCCTGCAGCGAGTCAGTTACCATGGCGCCACGTTGGGGTATGCGCAGAACTTACCGGTACCGTTCACGCCACTACAGCTTTGTCCCAGCGGGCATTCGATTTCGCTCTCGCAAGTGGCCTGGCACTCGCCTTGGCGCACCCCGTAGGCGTTGATCGCTTCGCGGCAGACGTAGCTGCGACCGAATGCCTTGGCGTAGGCGTACTCGCTCATCTGTTGGCAGTCCTCTTCGGTTTGACACAACCTTCGACACGACTCGGTGAAGAGCGAATCGCAGTAGCCCGCGTTGTGGCGGCATTCCGTATTGGAAGTGCATGGTTTGCCGATGGTCCCCGCTTCACAACCACCCGCGACGCAGAAGTTCCCGCTGGTGCAGCTCGCGGCGCACGCTCCTTTCGCTTCGCATTCCCCGGCTACACAGTGTTCGCCGCTGTTGCAGGTTGAGTCGTCGAAGCAAACCGGCACATCGTCGCAGGTGCCGTCGTTGCAGCGCTGCCCCAGCCGGCAGTCGTAGCCGACTCCACAGCCGTTGTTGGGCTGGCAGGTGCCGTCCTTGCAACCGGTGCCGGGGCCGCACACCGAGTTGTCCTTGCACGGTCGAAATGTGCCGAGTAGACATCGCCCCGCTGCGCACGTGCGCCCAGCGGCGCAATCGTCGTTGGTTTGGCAATTCTCGGGCGTGGCGCACAGACCGTTTTCGCACACGTCGTCGAAGCGGCACTGCGGGTCGGTCTTGCACGGCAGTCCGCTCGCGGGCGGCATTCGCGGGTCGTAGCAGCGCCCTTCGACGCAGGTTCGGCGCGCGCCGCAGCGGCTATCGTCGACGCAACTCGAGGGCGGTTCGCCCTGGTCGATGCCGAGCTTATCGGTCACTTTGCTGGAAGGCGAGGTAACCTCGAAGGACAACGAGAGTCGGTACGGAACCGCTTGCGGCATTTGCCGCCAGTCGCCCGTCGTCTCAATCGGTGAAGCCGGCCAAGTCAGATTCGCGCTGACATCGAATGCGTAGCTCCCAGCGGGGAGCTCTTGGGCTACGATTTGCGTTGGGGGCATGCGCGAGGACGTGAGTTCCACTTCGCCGGTATCGTTCCAGACATGGATATCGAGAGTCCCTGGCGGGGGTTGCTCGACCGTCACCGTCAGCGATCCCGACGTAGGAAGCGTGACCCAAAACCAATCCTGCGTCGCAGCGATTGGCACCAGCTGACTGACAGCACCCGCCATCGCGTAGCCCTCGATGGTGTCGCCCAGCGAAACGTGATTTGCCGTCCACACCGTGTCGTTCGGCTCGTTGCAATCGGCGAGCGGCGTGTACTGCCAGTCCACCGTGAAATCAGCGCCATTGCCGTTGAAGTCCGGTTCCGATAGACGCAACGTGTACGTGCGATCGGGGGCGACGAACACCGTGAGCGTGTCCTGCTCCGGGTACAGCACACGCGCGCTCACCAAGCGCGCTAGCGGTCCTTCGACTGCCAGTTCGAGCCGGGCTCGCTCGGCGCTTTTGGAATGAAGCACGAGCTGCAACGCTCCCACGTTGCCGCCCGGGGGGATGTACAACTCGAAGCTTTGCGGGCGAACCACCGGGATCTGCCGGCTCCAAGCGCCACTGAAACTGCCCTTGGCGCCGTCTTTGGGGCAAGCCGAACCGAGCCGGATCCCGTGCGACGTCGGCTCCGCACCGGCGCTGCCCGCTTGTCCGCCAGCGCCGACAGGCGCGCCGCCCTCGCCACCCGCGTTGCGCGCCCCCGGATCCGAACTGGTACTGCCGCAGGCCGTGCACGCCAGCGCGATGGTGACCAGCATGCCCCCCGCTCTGTTCCGAATCATCACTACCTCCACGGCGCCTTTTAGCAGAGGACTATGGCGAAGCGCGCACGATCCCTGACTCTGGGTTCAGAGGGGTCTGCCCGAGGTGCCCCCCATTGGGCTGTCGATGTCACGGGTGCGGCAGGGGAAACCCGTGCCGCGCCGAGAGCGCGCGCAAGATGCCGTCCTTGTCGTCGATGAAGCGCTGCCCCGCGTGCGTGCGCGCACCGGGAGTGGTCACGCCGTCATCAGCCAAGATCAGCACCGGCAGCGTCTGGTTCTCGAACCCGAGCACCTGCACGACGGCTGCACGTGGCCGCTCCCAGTCGATGCGCTCGACATCGAGGCGCGCCGCGAGCTTCGGAAACGAGGCGAGCACCCCCTCAATCAGCGCACAATGCCAGCAGTAGAAGCGCTGGCCCGGAAACGCGGGATCCTCGAAGCCGGCCTTCAGGAGCAGCAGCCGATCGCGCATCGTCATGACGATGCACATCTACCACGGGGACGACTGCAAAGAGGCCGACAAATGAACGCTCTTGATTACGAGCGCAGCTCAGCCAGCACCGTCGTCCTCATCGGCTTGGTGCACTGCCGCGACGCCAGCTCCAGGGCCATCCCTGTGCAACACGACCGCCGCGCCGCCACCACCACCCGGTGCGTTCGGGAGCGCCCCGGCTGGCGCCACTACGCGCTTCATGAAAAGTGCACCGAGTGGTGCGTCGACCAAACCTTGCAGGGGTCCCAACCATAAGTGGCTAAGCTGGAGCCACGCCAACGGGCCCATTTTCATCCAGTCTTGCGCGAGCACCGTGGACATCCAAAACGCAACGTAGACTAAGGCCAAGACCTGGGTGACGTTCGCGAGCTCCCCAGGCACGACTCGGGGCTTCGCGTGGGGCGGATTCCCCATGTCGGCAACATAGGAGCCAACGAGCAATGTCATGGTCGGTATGCAACACGGCAGCAACCAGCCAAAAGCGCGCGGCGTATTAGCAGCCCCGTACTTCTCCATGCCGGCCGCAATCGCCGTGACGGCTAGAGCAACAACGGTGCCGCTACCAAACAGGACGAACAGGCGCATGCGAACCTGACTGAAGTGCACTTGGGACGGGAATAGTATTTTCATTGGCCCTCACAAGGACGCCGCGTCCCACAAACCAGACGCCAATAGGTGTTGCTTTGCCCCGAGCCGTTGCCCAAGGGTGATTTGTGCGTCGCTCTCTGATCCCTCACGCCAGAACTCGTAGACAAGGGCAGAGAATCGCGTGTTGTCGGCAATCGGCTTCTTGAGCAGTGAATCTGGCAACCCAGCAACACCGGCATTTACCATGCGAGAAATTTCCTCGAACCTGGGTGGCTCCCCAGGGCGACGAACGAGCGTCGCGTTGCTAACGACGAACAGGAAGGCGCGGTAGCCACCCTTTTCCAAACCGAGCAGGACGCGCAAGTAGTGCTCTGTGCGCAAGAACTCCCAGAAATTGGCGTCGCGCTCGTCCTTGTGGCGCGCAGCATCTGTCCGACCTTCGCTGTCTATCGCGTCTACGCTAGTAGCGACCGCAAAACCACCGCTCGTGTAAAACAGGCTGTACGGGTGATTGCTGTTTTTGAGTCGATGGATCAGCGGCCAATAGATGTCCCCATAGCTGCAAGGACCGCCGCCTGGACCTAGCAACAGGCTGGACGCAAACTCGAACTGATCACTCCATCTTGGCGGAGGTAGCTGCAAAACAGTGCTTGGCGCTTCGGGAATGGCCGTGAGCGTTTCTTCCAGCTTCGCCGAACTAACGTTCACCTGCCGTTTGACGGCCAAGCTGTAGTTGGGGTCGTTCGGTAAAGCGTTGTCGAACGCCACGGGCAGAAGGTGCTCAGCGTTCCCGGGTTCCAAGCCAAGTGCGATCACGCCTGGTTTCTTGCGCGCCACAGACTCTAGCGCCTCCGCGCCGTTCACGAACTGAACCCGTTTGCTGTTGGAAGCGCCGACCTGCGCCGCCAGGGTGGCGACTGCCTCCTTATTCCCAGGACCGTTCAAAGCCACGATGGCAATAGCTCCGCTGCCCTTCTGCAGTTGCCCCCAGTCCTTGTACTTGCCGTCAAGGATCCCCCGCAACTCCTCCGTGCTGAGTTGCCTGAGATCGTGAAGCGGGGACGCGAGGATGGTCCAGTTCTCCTTGAAAACAACGCCAGTCGTTGATTCTGTGTTGGCTGCCAAAGGCAAGGTCTCCACAGTCACATTCGACTCGGTTGTCTTCTTGATCTCGGCCACGGCCGCCGCGGTGCGCTCCGGTGTCACCACCGGTTCATCCGCCGCAGCTTGGATAGTAGCAGTCGTCACCTCGGCAGCGATGCCGACTGCAGCCAATAGGCGTCGCAACTGCCTCTCCGAACGCACACCATGCTTTTCCGTTGCTTCCAATCGCTCTGTTGATTGCATGACTGTGGAGTTCCCCAGAAATTCCGGCCAGATTGTTAGTGTGACTATGCGGCAAGCCGGCCCGAATTGGCCAGCTCAAAGTTGGTGGGTGATTGGTTTCCGGCGGCAGAATGGCGTCGTTTCGCGTTGTAGTTCTCGATATAGTCGCTGACGGCGCCGTACGCTTCTGATCCCGTCTCGAATGCGCAGCCGTGCACGAGCTCTTTCTTAATGGCAACGTTGCAATGAGCGGCCCCGGCTGCGCCCCCTCGACGATCCGAATCCACCCGACCTTCAGGAGACAAGCGCTCGGCAGGCCGTCTGCCTCGGATAGGCTGACCTTCCACGCCAATGCCCTCGCCTGTGTCGACAGTGGGATAATTGGGACCTGCGACAAAGACGGCAGCACGTCGTCGCGGCCGAGAACGAGCACCGGGCGCTTCTTGTCAGGCGCGCTGAGACGGAAACCAGCGGCCGTCGCCGCGTCGAATCAAGGGAACTCCGGCTCGCCATCGTCCTCGATCGACCCGCTGGGGCCCGTCGTTACCCAATCATTCCAAGCCTTCGTCTGCTAGCCGGGCAAGCTCGACGCCTTCGTCCCTCAGGGCGACCACGATGCGGACGCGCTGGCCTTGGAGTGGAGGGACTGGCCCTCCTTCGCTGGGCCGGGTCACTGCGGGCGCTGGCTGTGGCTTCGCGCAGCTGACGCCAGCGAGCAGGATGACAGTGCCCACCGCGATGCCCAGCCGCTTCATCGGTACCATTGGATCGCAGATAGACGCCTAGACAACCCGGATTATCGGGTTCGATCGCGCAATGAATCGTCACGAGGCGCGTCCCGTACCCGGCCCCTTCGCAAACGGCTCGCTTTGGCGCCGAAGCCGGACGCAGGCTGGCAACACTGATGGATTCCCGATAGCCTGCACGCATGGTGAGGTAGCAGTGGGCGCCAGGGCACGGCTCCAAGCTGCGGTTCTTCTGGCCGAATACGCCGAGGGCCGGCGCAATTTCCAGGGAATCGACGTTTCGGGTGCTGATCTCCAGGAGACAGTGCTCGATGGCGCCGACTTTGGACAAAGCGATTGTTCCGGCGTGAATCTGCGCGGTGCTTCTCTCCGTGGGGTCTCGTTCGCAGCGGCGACCCTAGTCGGAGCCAATCTCCACCATGCGAACTTGATCGGAGCTGACCTGTCCGGCGCCGACTTGTCCGGCGCCACGACTTGGGGCACCCGCCTGGGCGGCACTCGGCTGTCCGGTTCGACGCTCTCGAACGTGCGCGGATGGGTTGCGGTCCGTGATCAGACGCCTCCGAGTTCCGTCGTCAAATTCGACCTGGTACGGGAAAACGCGCGGGAAGCGACAAAACACGCTGGATCGTTGTTTCTGGCCCAATTGACAGTCGCGCTCTACGGAACCTTCACGATCCTATCGGCAGGCGATGGCGAATTTTTGGGCTCCAAAGCGTCGATCAAATTGCCAGTGATAGACGTGTCGGTACGCACGAGCGTCTTTTTCGCCGCGCTGCCGGTCATCTCGAGCGTCCTGCAAATCTATTACCTATTTTATCATCGAGTGGCATCCCGTCTCTGGCGGGCACTCGACACGAGCATGGCCGAGGGGGCGAGTCGGACTATGCCCGAACTGACGCGCTATCCGTGGATCGGAATCCTGCTTCAGCAGCCCGGTCTGGCTGCGCGCATCGCGCGCATCCCATTTTTCACATTTTCATGGATGACCACTCCGCTTCTGCTCTGGATTGCTTGGCTCAAAGTCGCGCCTTTTCACTCGACCGTGGCGTTGTGGGTTCGCGACGGAGCGCCGGCCAGTACGGTATTTGGCATCGGGTTCGGCTTGGCATTGCTGCTGTTCGGGATTTGGGCGGCACATGAACGCGCGCTGGAATATGGCGTGCACGAAGTGAGGCAGCTAGTCCGAGCCTTCATCGCGTTTGTTCTGGCCCTTGTAGCGGCAAACCTCACCGTCAATTTTCGCTTGTCGGTGCACCAGCTGCAGCTGGTCAACGCCGAGGTCTCGAGGCGCCCTTCGAACGATGAACAGGACCCGGTGGGCGCAATCCTCCCGCACGTCCAGCTTGCGGGTAGCAAGGCACGCCGCGCGTACCTTGCTTTCGCCAACATCAATGGATCCAACTTCGAGGATGCAAACCTTTTCGGCGGCATCTTGAGCGGCGTAGTTGGCATCGATTCGGTGTTCACGCGGAGCAACCTTCATGCCGTCAAGGCAGAGGGGGCCTCCATGAGCGGCACTTCGTTTCGAGACGCGTTCATGGGCTACTCGGACTTCAGCAGCTCGGATTTGGTGTGCGCAGACTTCACCGGCGCAAAAATGCGAAAGATCAACCTGCGGAACGCCAACTTGGGTGCGGCCAAACTCGTGCGCGCCATGCTCGAGGAAGCCGACCTGCGCGGTGCAGATCTGCGTCACGCGGATCTGTCGGCGAGCTTTATTTCTGCCGCGACGTTCGAGGCCGCCACCTACGACGCAGAAACGAAGTTTCCCGAGGGCATCGTCCCCGCAGGCGCTCAACTCTCGAAGGAGCGGAGTCCCAGCTATTTGTGCCAATAGTATCTCGAGGACGCCTCGTCCCCCGAACGTGCACTCAACCCCGACAACTCGGCTGAGTGATCGAACATCGGCCGTCCTCCCACTCAGGTGAAATGGTTCGTGGGCGCTCCGACCAGACCTTGACCGCAGGTAACGCCTTCGCAGGAAATACAGGGGCGAAAAGCCATGATTGCCGAACAACAGCTCCCCGACAGACTGCGGACCCTTGCGGGGTGTCACATGAGTAAAGTGGGCCGGGCGTTGTGGCGCGTATTGCTGGCGAGCTCGCTGGTCTCGGTTTCGGTTTCATGCAGCGGTCGCACGCCCAGCAAGACGCAGCCCGGGCACCTTTCCGACTCTCCCCGCGATCGCCGACTTCAACGCCGACGGCCGCCCCGACGTCATCACCTGCGACGTCAACGCGGCATCACTCTCCGTGCTGCTCGGAGCCTGCGCCACCGCTGCCCATTGACGCGCGTTGCCCGTCCGCGAGCTCTCGGTACTGGCAGGTATGACGCGCGGCGCTGAATGGGGGGTTGGTTAGCGGGCGCGGCAGGCGCAGCGCGACGCGTAGCCCTGATTGCGACGGCTGCGCGGACGTGTTCTCTGCGCTCACCGCCGCTCGAAATAGACGCTATCGGCGTCTTCATAGCTGACGCGGAGCTTGCGAACCGTGCGTAGTTCGGCGATGAGCGGCGCTTCCGTGTGCTGGTCGAGCAGCCAGGCGTCGAAGCCGTAGCGGCGCGCCAGTTCCGACACGCGCTCGCCGTGTGAGAGTGTCATTACGTCGTCCCACTGCGTGCGCGGGTAGAGCTCGATGCGTGCGTCGATGAACACTGGCTGACTTGGCCGGGCCCAGATCAGGTAGCTGCCCGCTCCCATCCCGTGAAACAAGCGGCGTGGGCGGCGCGCCGTGTGCTCCATCCAGTTGACCGCGGCGATCGGAGTGCGCTGGTGCCAGGCGAGCGCGCCGTATGGCATTGGCACGAGGTGCGGCTTCCAGCAAGGGGTCGTTGCGAGCACGCTCGCCCAGAGTGCGGTGACGACGAGGGCGTATCGCGGAATCAGCGAGTGTCGCGGCGAGCTCAGCGGCACGGCAGCGCGCTCACGAGCACACCAGCTCGCGGCGATCGGCCCGAGCACCAACGAAAGCCAAATCCCGTTGCGGACTGCTTTCAGCTCGAGCAGCGCGAAGGGCGCCACGATCAGCCAGTCGCCGAGGCGGGCTCGGCGACTTAGACCGAGCACGAGCGCTCCGACCAGCACCAGGGCGGTGTACTTGCCTTCGTTGTCTGCGAGCGTGAGCGGCTGCCATTCACGCGCGATCGACTGCACAGTGGTGCTGTCGATCAGACCGCGCACGTAGCTGAACAATGCCGGGCCACGCGGGTTCAGCAACGGAGCAACAGCGCAGCCGAGCGCAGTCCACACCAGCGGGCGCAGCGCGACGCGGGCATCGAGCCAGGTTGCGCCCAGCGTCAGGACCACGAGCGCCAGCCCGAGCGGGAAGCTGCCGTGGAGATTGGCCCACGCCACGGTGAGCAGCGGCAGTAGCCAGAGCGGCGCGCGCGCATCCTTGCGATACGCCGTGAGCACGTACACGAACGCCGCAAAGATCGGCACCGCGAACGCCTGAGGGCGCATCGCCCAGCCCCGCCAAGCCACGGGTGCCAGCGCGAGCTGCACTAGGCATGCGACGGCAAAGCTCGCCCCGCGGCGCGTTCCCGAAAGGACGGCGAGCGCCTCGGCCCCTATCATGATGATGAACCCCAAGACGAGGAGCCCCGCGAGGCCGGTCCCGGCGAACGCGCCGTACATGAGCAACTGCGCGAGCCAAGGTTGGTCGAAGTATGGCGTGCCGAAGCGCGTATACGTGAACGCATCGCTGCGCGGGACGGCATGCGCGATGGCGATCACCCGGCCCATGCCCAGGTGCCACCACAGATCCTCGGACCGAATCGGCACGCCCATGGTCTTGAGCGCAATTGCGAAGGCCAGCGGCAGCGCCGAAAAACGGCTCGAGCACGCAAGGTACGCCCGGGCCCGGCTGCCCGCACCCGTCGCCGCCGGAGTGCCAGCGCTGCTCGAGGATGTCGCTGGAAAATCTTTGGGCATGCGGGGGAGCGAGCGTACGCGAAAAGTTCAAATCCCGAGCGGCGACGCGGCCGCTCCCGTACGAACGTCCCGATTGGTCCCCGCCGCGCCTCCACTGAAATTCTTCAACGATCGTTGGATAATTCGGATCGTTGCCATTGCAGTCACGCGGGCGTGCACACTCTCGGCAGTGTACGTTCCCGGCCATGCGCTCACTTGCCTTGGCGTGCTTGCTCCCGCTTTCTGCAGCCGTTTTTGGCTGCTCTTCTTCGGATGCACCCCCTGCCCCCGCAAACGGCACGGCGGGTAGCCCGCCAGTGGCGTCGGCGGGCAGCGGCGGAAGTGTCGCGGGTGCCTTCAGCGCGATCGCTGGGGGCAGCAGTGGTGGCGCACCCGCGGCGAGTGGTGCAGCCGGCTCCGGCGGAAGTTCCGGAAGCGTCGCGCTCGCCGGCGCCGCGGGCAGCAGCGCGGGCAGCGCCGGCAGTGTGGGAGCCGCAGGTGCCAAGTCGACCGGGGACGGGACGCTCGGCAACGGCGACTACATGGGCATGGGCATGTCGAGCGAGCGCTACTACACGGCCTCCGACATCAAGCGCAATGGTCAGAGCTACGTGCTGATCACGAACGGCTGGGGCCCCGGTTTTCAGAGCCATACCGTTTCTTGGAACGGGACGTCGTTTACGGTCGACAAAATGGAAGGCACCCCCGGCAGCGGTGGCCAACCTGCGTCGTACCCCTCGGTGTTCTGCGGCCAATACTCGGTGATGCAGAAGGGCGACTGCGGGCTGCCCAAAGCCATCAGTGAACTAACGAGCCTGCGAACCGGTTGGCGTTGGGCACCAAACGGGAACGAGAACGGCAAGTACAACGCTGCTTACGACATCTGGGTCGGTGACGGGACGAAGTTCACCGGCTACCTCATGGTGTGGCTGCGCGATCCGCCGGGTTATCAGCCCGCTGGCTCCTCGAACGCCATGTATCAAGGCGTGACCGTCGCAAACGTGGAAGGCAAGTGGGACATCTGGAACGGCACGGTCAATGGCCGTCCGATCGTCAACTGGGTGCGTCACGAGGGCTCGGACAGCCACGAGATCGAGTTCGACGTGCTCGACTTCGTGCGCGACGCGGAGATGCGCGGCCTGTCCATCCCTGGCGCGACGCACGTCCGCGCCGTCGCGGTCGGGTTCGAGATTTGGGAAGGACCGATCACCGGGCTCCAAAGCCTCGATTTCTACGTCAACGTGAAGTGACGAGCGCCGCGAGAAGCGGCATCCAATCACCCGCCGCCGGTCCACACCGACGGCTCACGCAGAATCTGCCTGGAATATTCCGGGCGGAGTCGCATTCCGCCTCCAGACGCGCGATTCAGGCCAATTGCCAGACGTGCTATTCGCGCGAGTGCCATGCAAGTTCGACAGTCGTTGGCGGCCGTGATCGTGCCGCTGCTCCTCGCGGCGTGCGGTAGCTCGAAAGAGTCCCCCACGAGCGCCGGCGGCGCATCACCCACAGGAGTGATGACGGGAGCCGCCGCTGCGGGCGGCGAGACCAGCGGCGCGGGCAATCTTTCTGCTAGCTCCGGTGCGGCTACGGGCGGGAGCGGCGTTAGCGGCGAAGACCGCGCAGGTGCGAGTCCGGGCGGCAGCGGCGGTCAAGCTGGGGCGATCGCGAGCAGCCGTGGAGGAACCGACGTGAACACGGGAGGCGCGCTCGTCAGCGCCGGAGGCGCACCCATCGCAGGCTCGGGCTCGACCGAGGACACTGGCGGTGCAGCGAGCGGTGTCCCCTCGGGCTGGATCGTCGTCGACGACATCGACTACTCCAAAGTCCCGGGCCCGAACTTCGACACCGTGCGGCTGATGTTCAAAGGATCGCCGTGCTCGGGATCGAGCTGCCATTTCGGTGGCAGGAATCACATGCAGGTCGATAAGGCTCCGGACCAGCTCTACACGTACATGATGAGCTTCAAGACGCTGCAATGTGGAAAGCTCATCGACACCGCCAATCCGTCCCAGAGTGCGCTCGTCAAATACCTGCGCGGCCCTTGCGGCATGATCGAGCGCATGCCCTCCTACAAATGCTTCGACGACGGGGACGAGCAGTGCGTCCCCGAGTACTACATCCAAGCCATCGAACAGTGGATTGCCCTGGGCGCGCCGCGCTGACGTGGCGCACGAATCGACGCTGCTACCGGTTCTGATATCGATTCAAATCGAAAATCCCCGCGCGCTCGGGTTGCTCGCGTAGGGCCTGCGCGTTGAACCAATCCGACGCTTTCCAAAACGCGGGGTTCGTGCGCCGCACCCCGAAACGCGCGGTGAAGCGCTCGTAGTCGTCGCGGGTTCGAACGCCGTCGTAGCGCGCGACGAAGCTCTCGACGTCCGCGAGTGGAACGACGAAGAAAAACTCGGGATAGGAGCCTTCGAGCCAGGGCAACACGGTCTGCCGATCGCGGCTCGCGTCCCGACGTTCACCGAGCTTCTGTTCCGAGAACATCGACGAGACGTTGTCGTAGTTCTTGTCGCTGAGGAGGGTGTACGCCAAGTCTGCCTCGGGCGCCCCGCCCAGTTCCACACGTACGAAGGCGACGTCAGGCAAGAATTCGACCATCTTGCCGTGCATGCTCGAGAGCTTTTGCAGCGCTTGGTCGGCGCGCACGATGGCCGCTTGATGCGACTCGCTCTCACAATCCAGCCCGGCGCACGGTCTCGGGATGTGCGGTTTCGAGAGCGTCCCGAGTCGCGTGGCTAGGTGATCGTAGAGCTCTTGCTGGGGCTTGGCTGTTTGATAGCCCGTGACCAGATCGACATCCATCCACCACGGCACGATGTCGTCGTCGTCTCCCTTCTTGATACCTTGGTACCAGCTGTCGTGAATCGCTTTGCGCGCATTGGCCGGCATGTAGGCGAGCAGGTTGTCTTCTGCCTCCATGCGCAGGATGTCCATGTGTAGGCGCGTATTGAGTTGATGACCGAGGTTGCCGTACACGTCGAAGCCCGCGACCAGCAGGTAATGAATGCGCTCCAGGAGCGGATAGTCCAGGAACCAGGCCGTTTTCGGGGGCTCGCCCACGAGCCCCTGATCGACGGACGCGCTGTCGGAGTGCCGATAGACGGTCAACGCGGCGTTCGGGTTCGTACCGCCGCCGTTCCACAGCAAGCCGAGCGCGCGGTCGAGCGGCAGCGGCAGCGCCAGGTGCGCGGCCTTGCGACGCGCCTCGAGGTAGCGATTCTCGAGCTTCAGGTAATGACCGTAGCTGGAGATGAGGCGAAAGTTGTCTTCCATCTCGTTTGGCTGCGCGAGCAAATCAGCGAGCTGGTTGAGGTACGCGCTGTTCGACGCCAGCGGCGAG
>Ga0164308_10000261_pt1 | contig 28190 bp, 25 predicted proteins | sample Whisoiple_246_MG_FD_109983 | JGI IMG/M metagenome (GOLD analysis project Ga0164308, IMG submission 109983) | Soil microbial communities amended with fresh organic matter from upstate New York, USA - Whitman soil sample_246_MG | ecosystem: Environmental > Terrestrial > Soil > Unclassified >... | reverse complement strand
CGGCGCGTACGGTTCGAGCACCCAGCGCCGCTCCGGATGCGGGGCGTGGAGGGCGTACTGGAAGTCGTGGTCGACGAAGTAGAAGGACACCTCGTAGCGGAAGTCGATCCGGGGCTGGACGAGAAGGGTGCCCCCGGCGCCCTCGGGAAGCTCCGGCCGCTCGGTGAACCGCAGGCCCATCGAGTCCGCGCCGAGCTTGGGCTTGACCACGTACCCGTCCGACCGGGGGAGCAGCCCGAGATCGTCCCGGCTGTCCACCGTCGGGATCACCGGGAAGCCGGCCCGGCTCAGATCGACCAGGTACTGCTTGCCCGCCATGTCCCCGCGTCCGTCGAGCGTGTTGCAGACCCGGGCACCCGACCGCCGCGCCCGGGCCACGAACGCGTCGTACGCCTCCTGATGGTGCAGCACCGGTCCGCTGTTGCGGACGACGACCGCGTCGAAGCCGTCCAGCAGGGCCGCCGCGTCCCGGGGGTGGCAGAGGGCGACGTCGAAGGTCTCGCGGAGCCGGGAGGTCAGGAAGATGTCCTCGTCGCAGTAGCGCCGTCCGCGCGCCTCGTAGGCGAGATCGGTGACGAACAGGACGGAGGGGCGTGGTGGGCCGGACGCGGCGATCAAGAGTGCTCCCAGGGGGTTCGGTATCGGGCCGGACGTCAATAGCCTTGCCGGTGCAGCCCGTTCACCGTCATGAAGCACCCTGATCTCTGCCCCGCAGGAGTCACACGTGTCCCAGGCTTCGTCACCGCCCGACATTCTCTCGCCCGCCTTCGCCGCCGATCCCTACGGGGCCTACCGGGCGATGCGCGAGCGTGCCCCCCTGATCCACCACGAGCCCACGGGAAGCTATCTCGTCTCCCGGTACGAGGACGTCGAGCGCGTCTTCAAGGACCGGGCCCAGGAGTTCACCACCGAGAACTACGACTGGCAGCTGGAGCCCGTCCACGGCCGGACCATCCTCCAGCTCAGCGGCAGGGAACACGCGGTGCGCCGGGCCCTGGTCGCTCCGGCCTTCCGCGGGGCGGACCTCCAGGAGAAGTTCCTGCCCGTCATCGAGCGCAACGCCCGCGAGCTCATCGACGCCTTCCGGCACACCGGGGAGACCGACCTCGTCGAGGCGTTCGCGACGCGCTTCCCCGTCCTGGTCATCGCCGACATGCTGGGCCTGGACCGGGCGGACCACCAGCGCTTCCACGGCTGGTACACCGACGTCATCGCGTTCCTCGGCAACCTGGCGGGCGACCCCGCGGTCATGGCGGCCGGGGAGCGCACCCGCCAGGAGTTCGCCGAGTACATGATCCCGGTGATCCAGCGGCGCCGGGAGGAGCCCGGGGACGACCTGCTCTCCGCGCTGTGCGCCGCCGAGGTCGACGGCGTACGGATGAGCGACGAGGACATCAAGGCGTTCTGCAGCCTGCTGCTCGCCGCGGGCGGCGAGACGACCGACAAGGCCATCGCCTCGGTCTTCGCCAACCTGCTGGCCCACCCCGAGCAGCTCGCCGCCGTGCGGCGGGACCGCTCCCTCGTCGACCGTGCCTTCGCCGAGACGTTGCGCTACACCCCGCCGGTCCACATGATCATGCGCCAGACGGCGGGCGAGGTGGAGCTGTCCGGCGGCACGGTCCCGGCCGGCGCCACCGTCACCTGCCTCATCGGCTCGGCCAACCGGGACGAGGCACGCTACGCCGACCCGGACCGGTTCGACCTGTTCCGCGACGACCTGACGAGCACGACGGCGTTCTCGGCGGCCGCCGACCACCTGGCGTTCGCGCTGGGCCGGCACTTCTGCGTGGGCGCTCTGCTGGCCCGCGCCGAGGTGGAGACCGGGGTGAACCAGCTGCTCGACGCCATGCCGGGCCTGCGCCTCGCCGACGGGTTCCAGCCCGTCGAGGAGGGCGTCTTCACCCGCGGCCCGGCGTCGCTCCCGGTGCGGTTCACCCCGGCAGCGGGCTGAGCAGGGGGAGCCGGTGCGCTGGACCGCGCACCGGCTCCGCGGCGTCAGCGGATGTGACGCCCCGAGATGGCCCGGGAGATGACCAGGCGCTGGATCTCGCTCGTGCCCTCGAAGATCGTGTAGATCTTGGCGTCCCGGTACATCCGCTCCACCGGGTGCTCCCGGCTGTAGCCCGCACCGCCGAGGATCTGCACGGCCTTCTCCGTCGCCGCGACGGCCAGTTCGCCCGCGCGGAGCTTGGACATGGAGCCCTGGCCGGCGTCGAAGGTCCGGTCGTTGCGGGCCATCCAGGCGGCCTGCCAGATCAGCAGGCGCACGGCCTCGATCTCCGTGCGGATGTCGGCGAGGGCGAACGCGATCGACTGGTTCTCGATGATGGGCCTGCCGAACGCCTCGCGCTCCCCGGCGTACTCCAGCGCGTACTCGTACGCCGCCCGGGCGATGCCCAGGGCCTGCGCGCCCACGGTGGGGCGGCTGACCTCGAAGGTCGCCATGGCCGCCTGGCCCTTGGCGGTGCCGCCCTCCCTGGCCCGGGCCAGCCTCCTGTCCAGCTTCTCCTTCCCGCCCAGCAGACAGTGCCCCGGGACGCGTAGGTCGTCGAGGAAGACGTCCGCCGTGTGCGAGGCGCGCAGACCGAGCTTCTTGACGGTGCGGCCCGCCTCCAGACCCCTGGTCCCCGGCGGCACGATGAAGGCGGCCTGCCCGCGGGCTCCGAGCGTGGGATCGACCGAGGCGACCACCACATGGATCTCGGCGATCCCGCCGTTCGTGATCCACGCCTTCTGGCCGGCGAGCACCCACTCGTCCCTGGCCTCGTCGTAGCGGGCCCGGGTGGCCATCGCCGAGACGTCGGAGCCGGCCTGGGGCTCGGAGACGCAGAAGGCCGCCACCTTCGGGTCGTCCTCGTCGCCGTAGCACTGCGGGACCCACTCGGCGAGCTGGTCGGGGGTGCCGGAGGCGAAGATCCCGGCGACCGCGAGCGAGGTGCCGAACAGCGCCATGCCGATCCCGGCGTCGCCCCAGAAGAGCTCCTCGTTGGCGATCTGGAGGGAGAGCCCGCTGGGATCGCCGTACATGTCGGCGAGCGACTCGAATCCGTAGAGACCGATCTTCGCGGCCTCCTGGATGACCGGCCACGGGGTCTCCTCCCGGGCGTCCCACTCGGCCGCCGCGGGGCGCACCACCTGGGCGGCGAAGCCGTGCACCCAGTCGCGCAGGTCCTGCTGCTCCTCGGTCAGGGCGAGGGAGAAGTAGCTCATGGGCTCAGGCCTTCGGGATGTCGAAGTAACGGGTCAGACCAGAGGCCAGGCCGACGTCGCCGACGACCTTCAGCTTGCGCATCATGAACATGGTCACCGGATTGCCGTTGCCGGAGACCAGCCGGAGGAATTCGGCGTCGCCCATCACCAGGGTCGTCCGGGGCTCGGCGTCGGAGCGGCCCGCGCTCACCACGCAGGCGCCGTCGGCTATGGAGGTCTCGTAGACCTCCTCGCTCTCACCGGTGATCTTCCAGCGGATCAGGGCCTTCAGCCGGCCGGCCGCCTCCGGGCGGAACTGCTGCCGCATGCGCCCGAACACCTCGCGCAGCACCCGGGCGCGCAGGTCACCGTGCATGACCTCGTCGAGCTGCCTGGCGGACAGGCCCTTGACGATCCGCGCGAAGTCCTCGGGGGAGACGGAGGCGAAGTCGAGCCCGGACAGTTCGTCGGTGAGGTTGCCGCTGCTGTGGTCGGGCACGCCAAATCCTTACTCCAGAGTAAACTTACTTCTGGGTAAGGTAAGGCGGCCGTCGCCGCAGCGCAAGAAGCGTCACCAGGCGCTGTTCGGGCGGACCGCGAGATGCGGGTGATGGGCGGACAGCACCTTGTTGGCCCACGCGAGCTCGGACAGCGCCTGCTCGCGGTCCGCCTGGTCCTCGATGCCGAGCCTCGGCCCCCGGAACCTGCGCACCTCACGGGCGGCACAGTCGGCGTCGAACTCCGCCTCCAGGATGTGCGACGGGGTGCAGGCGCCGATCAGCGCGGCGACCCGGTCGGGGATCGGCACGGGGACGAGGAGGTGCGAGGCGGTCATGGGGGGTTCCCTCTCGGATGGTTGGCCAGGAGGTGGTGCTCCGCCACGACCGGTGGGCCGTGGCTCCTCCTTATGTAACGGGACGCAGTTCCTGGTTTCTCGTTGAGAACGTCTCCGTGTCGCAACCGTTTGGGACTGACCGTCTATTTCGCGTTACCTGGCAGTAAGTTGACTTGGTGTACCGCGTGTGATGGGCCCTCAGTTGAGGATCTGGCCGCTGCGGGCACGTAACTGCGTCGCGCGCAGCACGGCTTCGGTGGCGAAACGGCTCTCCGGGTCGGTCAGCTGGGTGCCGAAGATGGCCTCCAGGCTGCGCATCCGGTAGCGGACCGTCTGGGGGTGCACGTCGAGGAGTTCGCCCATCTGCGCGGCGGTGCCCCGGGTGTCGAGCCAGATCCGCAGGGTCTCGATCAACCTCTCCCGGCGGGTGGCGCTGATGCCGGAGACGGGGGCGAGTTCACGCGTGGCGAGCTGGTCGAGCAGGGCGGGATCGGAGAGGAGCCACAGGGTGATGAGGTGGTCCTCGCACGGGATGAAGGGCGCGTCCTCGATCACTCCCGCGTCCACCAGTTCGAGGACGCGGCGTGCCCAGCGGATCGAGTCCGCGGCGAGCGCCGTCGGCACGGTGAGCCCGATCGCCGCGCCCCCGCCCGGAATCGTCCGGTCGAGCATCTCCCTGCGCGCGTCGTCGAACGCCCCCGGGATCAGCAGGTGCGGCTGCGGGTCGCCGGGATCGATCAGGACGTCGTGGTCCGCGCTGATCCGGTCCAGTCCGGACGGGGGGCGTACGGCGACGAGGGTGACCTGCTCGGGCAGCGCCCATCCCGTCTGCTCGCACAACTCGGCGATGGCGCTGCGGGGTACCGGCCTGCCGGTGAGGATCAGGTGCAGCAGCCGGCGGCGTACCGCCTCGCTCTGCTGGTCGGACTGGGCCTGCACCTCCAGATAGCCCTGGCGGGACAGCGACTCGAGCTCGTCCACGTACGCGAACAGGGCGTCGGCGAAGCTGAGCATCAGCGCGGGCGAGAAGTTGTAGCTCCGGCCCACCTTCTTCGCCCTGCGCAGCGCGACCCGCGCGCCCAGCCGGTACGCGCCCTGCAGCGCGTCCATGGTGCGGCCCTCGTACGCCTCGAACCGGCCGAATCGACGGCACATGTCGTCGCGCAGGACCGTGGGGGAGGTGGGCTCGGCGACCAGGTCGACGAAGGAGGAAAGGCTCTGTTCGACGCCCATGCGGATGGAAGCGCCGTTGGGGCCGTTCAGGAGACGCGCGTATTCCGGATAGGCCCGGGTCACTTCCATGCCTATCTCTTTGATCAGGCTCGGCAGTTCGGGTCGCATGATCGCGGCGAACTCCTGGGGGAGGGGCCCCAGCGGATCTCCGGTGTCCAGCGGCTGGATGAGTCTCGGCATGACGTCCCCTCGCTTTCCTGGGTCCGGCTGGGCGGAGCAGGTGGGGGAAAGCGCTCCCACGGACCGACAGGTGTATACCAACATCGGCGCCGAAGATAGACCAAGTCGGGCGGGGTGCACACCGCCTGGACAAGATCGAAGTGCAAGGGGCACACATCATGGCCCTGTTGTGGCGCTCCCGTGCAGGTCGCGCGCTACATGCTCACTTCCGGACAAAGTTTTCGGCCGTGTCTTGCATCGTTCCCCCTGCGGGCCCCCCGGACGAACGACCCTCCCGTCGCGGGGGCGAGGTGTTCCGTGCGCCTCCACCCGTCACCCCCGGGCCTCTGTGCGGGCGGCGGCGACAAGGGCCGGGTCCGGCATCGTGCCGAAGGAAGACATTCCACCGAGATATTGCGCACCAAGTGACAAGTGTGCCGCGCGAATTAGTGACCTGCTGACGAGGAAAAAAACTCACCCGGCCAATCTTGACCCGCAGGATTGTGCTCCAAGTTTCCCGCAAGTAACGTCACGCCCTGTCACAGAACGTGTGTGGCTGAAAGAGCAGCACGGCCCCCCACGCAACGATTCATCGCGGCACTCGCTGCGTCTTTGCAGGAATTCGAGTGCTGTCCCCGCAACAGTGCATCCGCACTGCCGAATCGGAGGAACTCACTGTGCGCAACACCCTCAGAAAGATCGCACTCACGGCTGGTGCCGCCGCGGCCGCCGTCACCCTCGGAGCCACCACCGCCACCGCCGGCGTCGCCGCCCCGACGTGGACGGTCGGCCCCAACTCGCCGGAGACGTTCTCGGCCAGTTCCGGCACCGTCACCCTCTCCCTCAACGGCATCCCGATGACGTGTACGTCCTCCGCGGCGTCGGGCAACCTGGCCAGCGCCTCCGGCACGACGAACGTGCAGGTCGGCACCATCGCTCCGCTGACCTGGAGCAACTGCACCAGCCCCTTCGGCCCGGTGACCCCGACCGCCGACACGTCCACCCCGTGGAAGCTGAACGCGAACACCTACAGCGCCGGTGTCACCAACGGATACATCTCCGGAGTGAAGGCCACGCTGAAGGTCCTCACCTGCACCTTCACGGTGACGGGCAACGTCGTCGCCAAGTACACCAACTCCACCGGTGTGCTGGCGGTCAGCAACAACGCCACCTACAAGCTGACGGTCGCCACCGTCACCGCGGGCTGTGCGGGCATCGCGGCCGTGGGCAACAACCCGACCTACACCGCCAACTACAACGCGGTCACGCCGAGCGGCGGCACCACCAAGCCGACGATCGTCTACACCCCCTGATCCGGAAACGGCTCAGGAGTGAGCAGGGATCGCACGGCGGGAACCGTCCGCCGTGCGATCCCCGTGCCCGACCCTCCTCCGCGCGACGGAGGCGCCGGCCGTGCGGGCCGAGCGTCGTGTGCACCCCTGATCCGGACGGGTACCCACGGGACCTGTGCGAGCAGCACCTCCCGTCGCGGGTCCGTCCGCCGCGCGACAGACGTCCGACCGGTCCGAAAGGGGAGACCGCCAGTGAGAGGCACTCGTACGACGGAAGCACGCAGGCGCACGGCACGCGGTGCCGCAGTGGCCACCGCGGTGCTGCTGGGAGGCATGGTTCCCGGGGCGCGGGCGGCAGCCGGTGTGCAGGACGTCGATACGGCGCTGGCTTACACCTGCCGCCTTCCGGAGGGCGGACAGGAGGTGAAGACCACGGCCAGGATCACCGCGAAACTCCCCGAGGCCGGTCGGGCGGGCCAGACCGTGCAGCCCGAGGAACAAGCCGTGGACCTGACGCTCCCCGAGGACGCGTCGGCCGTGCTCGCCGGCTCCGGAGCGGCGACCGTGAGCGCGCAGACGCGCCTCTCGGTCGATGTGGCCCAGGGCGATCAGCGCGCTCGTACGGAGTGGATCGGGCGGACCGGCGACGCGGTACGGGTGCCCGAGACGGGTGACCTGACGCTGAGTACGTCGGGGAACGTCCCCTACGTGAAGCCCGAGGTGCCCGGCGATCTGGAGTTCGAGGCGGGCGCCCTGTCCGTGGAACTCACCCTGAAGGCGGCCGACGGGGCACCCGCCGAACCGTCCGCCCTCACCTTGAGCTGCTCGCCCGACACCGGGCAGGACGCCGGACTGGCGGTGGTCCCCGTGAGCGCGGGGAGCGGCGAGGCGGAGGCGGATCCCACCCCGGGCGAATCCTGGCCCGAGGACCAGCCGGCGGAGGAGGACGACGAGCTTCCGAAGGTCGGAAAGCCGGCGCGGCAGCCCGCCGCGGCCGACGCACCCCCCTGCGTGGGTGACGCGGCCGACGACCTGAGCATGAACGCCTTCGTCACCGGCTACGCCAACGTGGCGAAGCTCAAGGGGGCGACCAAATTCCCGTTGGCCTGTGCCCGGATCACACAGGGCGAGAGCCGGATCGTGCCCGACGGCGAATTCCTGCACGTGTACCAGGACTCGGCGGTGGACCTCGACTACAAGGGGAAGACGCAGCTCCCCCCGGCTTCCGGCACCTTCCTGACGTTCGGATTCATGCCGACCACCGCGACCCTGGAAATGACTCAGATCCCCCCGGCGACCAACCCCGACGGGACGCGTGTTCCGAACATCAAGTCCGACCTGGCGATCAACATCGCCGAAGGGTCGACCAAGGCCGTCACGACCGTGACCCTCCAGCTGATGCTCAGACTCCATGACGTCGAGGTCAACGGTGTGCCCCTGGACGTGGGTGACAACTGCCGCACCAGCAAGCCCTTCTCGCTGAAGCTGGAGGGGCGCATGACGCTGAAGGACGGGGTCCAGGAGGGGTACACCCTGGTGACCGGCGGTGAGCTGACCGGTTCGGTCACGCTGCCCCCCTTCAGCGGGTGCGGCGCCGACGAGGACCTGGACAACCTCTTCACCGCGTCCCTGTCCGGGGTGCCGGGTTACGTCAAGCAGGTGCAGGGGGCGCCCTGCGCGCCCTCGCAGCACACGCCCGGTGACGGCGGGGTGTGCACGGACGCCCTCGAACCGGTGGACGTGCCCGAAGCGCGCCGTTGACCCGCAGCCGAACCGACCAACCGCACGGAGCACAGCAGATTCTCCCGCCCCGCTCACGAATTGAGGGAACCATGAGACCTGCCTCGAAGACCTGGATCAAGGCCGCCGGCGCGGTCGCCGCGTCCGCCGCACTGGTCATGCCCCTGACTGCCACCCCGGCCGGGGCCGCCACGGCCGCCGCCCAGCTGAACGGCTCCTGGGCTCCGTTCGACCGCTGTCCGGTGGACGCACCCGCCATGCTCGCGACCGACGGTGACGTCGACGTCCCGTTGTGTGTGACGTCCACCTCGCCCAGCGGGACGATCAAGCTGGGCAACGTGACGGCGACGACCGGTTCGACGAACCTGCAGTTCGGTGTCGTCCAGCACCCTGCCGAGGGGACCTACACGGTCGTCCCGCCGGCGGCCGGCTCCATCGTCAGCGGCAAGACCACCATCCCCGGCGGTCTCCTCGGCATCATGTGCCCCAGCAACGTCCCCGTCGTCTCCGCCGTCTGCGGGCAGATCACCAACGCCACGCTGAACAAGGTGACCGCCACGGTCGAGTCGGCCGGTACGCCGACCGAATTCAGCCTGGTCGCCGGCATATCCTCGGGCCCGATCGTCAAGCTGCCCGTCAAGATCCGCCTGGAGAACCCGCTGCTCGGATCCAATTGCTACATCGGAAGCAGCAGCAACCCCGTGCTTCTGCGCCCCGGCAACCTCAGCGCCCCCGGCATCTCCGCCGCCAGGTTCAACGCCGACGGCTCCGAGAACCCTGACGAGGGGTCGATGATCCAGATCGCTCTGTCCGGCGCCGCGCAGGGGGACAGCCAGTTCTCCGTGCCGAAGGCCAGCGGGTGCGGTCTCGGCGGCCTCCTCAGCTGGGCCATCGACCTCAAGGTCGGCCTGCCCGCCGCGGCCGGCTCGAACAACCTCGTCCTGAACGATGCCAAGACCTACACGGCCGGCCTCACGGCCCCCGGTCTGTCCGTGCCCGACGCCGGCAAGGAGCTCGCCGAGGGCTGGCACTCCGCGGTGAAGTAGCGCCGCAGAGAGGCCGGTGACACCTCCTGTTCTTGTCACTTGATGCGCCCCGGCCTTCTCCGCCCATGAGCCCGCCCCGACCGCATGCACGCTGGTCGGGGCGGGCTTCGGCATGTCCGGGGCGCCCTCACGGAGCCGGCCGCGACCACCCGGATGCCCTCACTTTTCGACAGGTTTCGCGCGCCGATTACTCACCAGGGCATAAGAAAACGGGGCTGAGTGATTACCTCGGAGAAAGTTCGTGAAGTGCTATTGCGGACTCAGGTTACTGGCCCGTAACGTCCCGCTTGAGCAGCTCGGAAACACGTCCGTACCTGCTTGTCCGACGTACGTGGAGTGCTGGTCGAGCCCTCTTGGTCCGGGATTCCGCCGGGAGTTCCTCCGGCCCCGGACCTTCATTCGGGGGATGTCCTCCTCTCCCGGGGTCTCGTGGTTCCGGCCCCCCGGGCCGCAGGACCGCGGTGCACCCCGGAAAGATTGCGCAGTTTGCGACAAAGCCGCCGAGCGGGTTTGTCAATCGGTGACAAGTGATCCACACCGAGATCGACATCCGGCGATTTCCGCTGCTCAACGGCTTGTCCTGGCGGATTCGACGGACATACCGTGCGCCTCCTGGTGCACGGGTGACGAGCCGTCCTTGCATGTACCGGAGCCGGAGCGCAGACAGATGACGTCGTTCACCACCACCTCGAGGGAGGGCCGATGGGAATCGAAGTAGTCGTCGAAGGCCTGACGAAATCCTTCGGCAAGCAGAACATCTGGCAGGACGTCAGCCTCACCCTGCCGGCCGGTGAGGTGAGCGTCATGCTCGGACCGTCCGGTACCGGGAAGACCGTTTTCCTGAAATCCATCATCGGACTGCTGAAGCCGGAAAAGGGCCGTGTGCTCATCAACGGCGTCGACATGGTGAACAGCCCCGAACGGGACATCATGGAGACCCGGAAACTCTTCGGCCTCATGTTCCAGGACGGCGCCCTCTTCGGTTCGATGTCGCTCTTCGACAACATCGCCTTCCCCTTGCGTGAACACACCCGCAAGAAGGAGTCGGAGATCCGGCGCATCGTCATGGAACGGATCGACGTCGTCGGCCTGCTCGGTGCGGAGGGAAAACTTCCGGGTGAGATATCCGGCGGTATGCGCAAGCGGGCCGGCCTGGCCCGCGCCCTCGTCCTGGACCCGCAGATCATCCTCTGCGACGAGCCCGACTCCGGACTCGACCCGGTGCGCACCGCCTACCTCTCGCAACTCCTCATCGATCTCAACGCGCAGATCGACGCGACGATGCTCATCGTCACCCACAACCTCGACATCGCGGCCACCGTCCCGGACAACATGGGCATGCTCTTCTGCCGCAACCTCGTCACCTTCGGCCCCCGTGAGGTGCTGCTCACCAGCGACATGCCGGTCGTCTCCCAGTTCCTCGCCGGACGCCGCGAAGGCCCCATCGGGATGTCGGAGGAGAAGGACGCGGCCACCCTCGCCGCGGAGCAGACGAGCGGCAACGGCTGGGGCCACCCCGCCCCGCGCACCGTCGTACCGCAGCTGGAGCCCTCCCCGGGCATGCCCGTGAGGCAGGCGGCCCTGCGCCGCCGGGAGCGGGTCGTCTCCATGATGGGCCAGCTCCCGGAGGCGGCCCGTACGGCCATCATGAACAGCTACACGCCGACCTTGGGCGGTGGGCGCCGATGACGGCACCGCCGCCCGTACGGCCACCGGCCGAGCCCGCCACGGAGAAGGCCACCGGGACGCCGGGGCGGAAGCCGCCCTCGCGGCTCCTCGCACCCCTCCGCCAGACCGGTCAGCTCTTCGCGCTCGCCCTGGCGGTGGCCCGCGCCATCTTCCGCCGGCCCTTCCAGGTGCGGGAGTTCATCGAGCAGTTCTGGTTCGTCGCGAGCGTGACCATCCTGCCCGCGGCCCTCGTCTCCATCCCCTTCGGCGCGGTCATCGCCCTCCAGGTCGGCTCGCTCACCGAACAGCTCGGCGCCCAGTCCTTCACGGGCGGCGCCAGCGTCCTCGCCGTCATCCAGCAGGCCAGCCCGCTCATCGTGGCCCTGCTGATCGCCGGGGCCGCCGGATCCGCCATCTGCGCGGACCTGGGCTCCCGCAAGATCCGCGAGGAACTGGACGCCATGGAGGTCATGGGCGTCTCGCCCGTCCAGCGCCTCGTCGTCCCACGGGTCCTGGCCACCATGTTCGTCGCGGTCCTGCTCAACGGGCTGGTCTCCGTCGTCGGCACGCTCGGCGGCTACTTCTTCAACGTGATCATGCAGGGCGGAACCCCCGGCGCCTACCTCGCCAGCTTCTCCGCCCTCGCCCAGCTGCCCGACCTCTACGTCGGTGAATTCAAGGCGCTGATCTTCGGCTTCATCGCGGGCATCGTCGCCGCCTACCGAGGGCTGAACCCCCGGGGCGGCCCCAAGGGAGTGGGCGACGCGGTCAACCAGTCCGTGGTCATCACCTTCATGCTGCTGTTCGCGGTGAACATGGTCCTCACGGCGATCTACCTCCAGATCGTCCCCCCGAAGGGGGGCTGAGCGATGTCCGTGCTCGGCTGGCTCGACCGCTCCGGTGAGCAACTCACCTTCTACGTACGGGCCCTCGTCTGGATACCCCGGACCCTGCGCCGCTACCTCAAGGAGGTGCAGAGGCTGCTCGCCGAGGTCGCCTTCGGCAGCGGCGGCCTCGGAGTCATCGGCGGAACCATCGGCGTGATGATCGCGATGACCCTCGCCACCGGCTCGGTCGTCGGCCTCCAGGGATACGCCGCCCTCGACCAGATCGGCACCTCCGCCTTCACCGGCTTCATCTCCGCCTACTTCAACACCCGGGAGATCGCCCCGCTCGTCGCCGGACTCGCGCTCTCCGCGACCGTCGGCGCGGGCTTCACCGCCCAGCTCGGCGCGATGCGGATCAACGAGGAGGTGGACGCCCTCGAAGCGATGGGTGTGCGCTCCATGCCCTACCTCGTCACCACGCGGATCATCGCCGGCGTCGTCGCCATCATCCCGCTGTACGCGATCGGGCTGCTCTCCTCCTACCTGGCGTCCCGCTGGATCACCGTCCTGTTCAACGGGCAGTCGGCGGGCACCTACGACCACTACTTCAATCTCTTCCTCTCCCCGGACGACGTGCTGCTGTCGGTGCTGAAGGTGCTGATCTTCAGCGTGCTGGTGATCCTCGCCCACTGCTACTACGGCTTCCACGCCACCGGCGGACCCGCCGGGGTGGGTGTGGCCGTGGGGCGGTCGGTGCGCAACGCCATCGTGCTCATCAGCGTCACCGACTTCTTCCTCTCGCTCGCCATCTGGGGCGCGACGACAACGGTGAAGGTGGCCGGCTGATGACCTCCTCCACGGCGCAGACGGTGCGCCGCAGACTCGCCGGCGTGGCCTTCGTGCTCGTGCCCGCCGTCCTCGTATGGGTGTCGGTCTCGGTGTACGAGAAGGACTTCACCGACGACGCCACCGTGACCGTACGCACCGGCAGCGTCGGCAACGAGATGCACGACAACGCCGAGGTGAAACTGCGCGGCGTGGTGATCGGCGAGGTGCGCCACATCGCGTCCGACGGCGACGGGGCACGGCTCACCCTCGCCATCCGGCCGGACCGGCTCGGGCAGATCCCGGCCGACGTCACCGCGCAGATGCTGCCCACCACCCTCTTCGGAGAACGCTTCGTCGCCCTCGTGCCGCCCGCCGTCCCCTCCGCGGAGACACTCCGGGCCGGGGCGGTGATCCCGCAGGACCGCTCCAGCAACGCCATCGAGCTGGAGGAGGTCCTCGACAACGTCCTGCCGATGCTGACCGCGGTCAAGCCGGAGAAGCTCGCCGCCACCCTCAACGCCGTGTCCCAGGCGCTCGAAGGACGCGGCGACAAGCTGGGCGACACGCTGGTCACCCTCGACGCGCACCTGAAGGAGTTCAACCCCCAGCTCCCCACGCTCAACGCGGACATCAAGGAGCTCGTCAAGGTCAGCCACCTCTACGCGGACGCGGCACCGGACGTCCTGGACGCGCTCACCGACTTCACCACCACCAGCGGCACGATCGCCGAACAGCAGGCGGAACTCGCGGACCTGTACGGATCCACCACCGCCTCCGCCGACGACGTCACCGCCTTCCTGCGGAAGAACAAGGACAACCTCATCCGTCTCTCCGCCTCCGGCCGCCCCACCCTGGAGCTCCTCGCTGAGTACTCCGACGCCTTCCCCTGCACCCTGCGGACCATGGCCGGGTTCGTCCCCGCCATGGACAAGGCGCTCGGCAAGGGCACCGACGCGCCGGGGCTCCACGTCTCCGTCGAGGCGGTGGAGTCCAAGGGCAAGTACGTCGCCGGCCAGGACACCCCGGTCTACGACGCGACCGGCGGCCCGCACTGCTACTCCGTGCCCTACACCGGCAGAACCGTCCCGACGGCCGACGCGCGCAGGGCATCCGCAGCGACCCACGGCGCCGGAGGCACGGAAGCCGCGGACGGCGCGGACGCGGTGGAGGCACCCGACGCCGGCAGCGGGCTCGGCATGCCGAACTCCCCCGAGGAGAGCCGCCTCGTCAACGAACTCGTCGCACCCTCACTCAAGGTCCAGCCGCAGTCCCTGCCCGACTGGAGCAGCGTGCTCATCGGTCCGGCGTTCCGCGGTGCGGAGGTGAAGCTCAAGTGAAGCGCCGCTCCCTCGCGGGACCGCTCGTCAAGTCCCTCGTCTTCGTCGTGGTGACCGCGCTGGCCACCACCGTCCTCGCCCTGTCCATCGCCGACACCGGCATCGGCGACACCACCTCGTACAAGGCGAGGTTCACCGACGCCACCGGACTGGTCGTCGGCGACAGCGTCAGGATCGCGGGCGTCAAGGTCGGTCAGGTCGAGTCCATCGAGGTCGCCGACCGGCGGGAGGCCGAGGTCGGCTTCGCCGTGCGCAAGGGCCGCAGACTCCCGGCCTCGGTGACCGCGTCGATCAAGTACCTCAACATGGTCGGCCAGCGCTACATCGACCTCGACCAGGGTGTCGGGGCCGTGGGGGCGACCTTCAGGTCCGGGGCGACGATCCCGCTCTCGCGCACCACCCCCGCGCTCGACCTCACCCAGCTCTTCAACGGCTTCCAGCCGCTCTTCGAAGGGCTCTCCCCGCCGGACGTCAACCAGCTCGCCGGCTCCATCGTGCAGGTCCTCCAGGGGGAGGGCGGCACCGTCGACAGCATCCTCTCCCACGTGGGATCGCTGACCGGCACCGTCGCGGCCAAGGACAAGGTGATCGGTGAGGTGATCAAGAACCTCAACACGGTTCTCAAGACCGTCAACGACCGCGAGGCGGGCTTCGACGACCTCGTCGTCACCCTCGAGAAACTCGTCAAGGGCTTCTCCGGCGACCGCAAGCCGCTCGGCGACGCCGTCACCGCGATGGGCGCCCTCACCACCGTCACCGCGGACCTGCTCCAGGACGGACGCGCCCCCCTGAAGAAGGACATCGCGCAGCTCGGACGGCTCAGCGGAGAGCTCGACGAGGGCGCCCCGCAGATCGAGAACTTCCTGCGGAGGACCCCCGCCAAGATGGAGGCCATCACCCGCCTCACCTCGTACGGATCCTGGCTCAACCTCTACCTGTGCGAGGCGAAGGTCACCGGGGTGACCACCGAGGACGGCAGCGCGCCGCCCACCGGCATCACGATCGGCGGATCGAGGTGCACGGGATGAGGATCAAGCCCGTACGGGAACGCAACCCCGTCGCCCTGGGGGTCATCGGCCTCGTCGTCCTGGCCCTCGTGGGCCTCGCCGCCTACCGGGCCGACGCTCTCCCGTTCATCGGCAGAGGCACCACCTACAGCGCCGACTTCACCGAGTCGGCCGGACTCGACGCCGGGGACGAGGTCCGCATCGCCGGGGTGAAGGTCGGAGAGGTCACCGGCGTCTCCCTCGACGGGGCGAAGGTGAAGGTCGACTTCAAGGTGAAGGACGCCTGGATCGGCGACTCCTCCACCGTCGGTATCGCCGTCAAGACCCTCCTGGGCGAGAAGTACCTCGCGGTCGACCCGCTCGGCGACGCGCCGCAGGACCCCGACTCCCGCATCGCGTCGAGCCGGACGACCTCCCCGTACGACGTCACCCAGGCGTTCGACGGACTCGGCGAGACCATCGACGAGATCGACACGGCACAGCTCGCCCAGAGCTTCGAGACCATCTCGGACACCTTCAAGGACTCGCCGCCCGACGTGCGCAGCGCCGCTGAAGGCCTCTCCGCGCTGTCCAGGACCGTCTCCGAGCGTGACGCGCAGCTCGCCACCCTCCTCAGGGGCAGCAGGCAGCTCACGAAGACGCTCGCCACGAAGAAGAGCAGCTTCGAGACGCTGCTGGAGGACGGCAACCTGCTCCTCGGCGAGATCCAGGCCCGCCGCGACTCCATCCACCTGCTCCTCACCGGTACCCGTGACCTGGGCACCCAGCTCACCGGTCTGGTCACCGACAACGACAAGCAGCTGAAACCCACCCTCGACTCCCTGGGACGGGTCACCACCGTCCTGGTGAAGAACCGCAAGAGCCTCGACAAGGTGCTCTCCATGGCCGGCACCTACAACCGGCTCGTCGGCAACACCCTCGGCAACGGGCGGTGGTTCGACAACTACGTCTGCGGAGTCGTCCCGAAGACCTACCTGCCGAAGGACACTCCTCCGGCGAACGACTGCATGCCGCCGAAGCAGGGGGGCCGCTGACATGCGACGCATCCGCATCATCGGCATCGGCGCCGGACTCGCGGTCGTGGCCGTGGCCGTCGGCTCGGGCGTGAGCGCCCTGGACCAGGACGGCACCACCGTCACCGCCTACTTCGACCGGGCCACCGGCGTGTACCCCGGGTCCGACCTGCGGATCCTCGGGGTGAAGGTGGGCACCGTCGAATCGGTGACACCGCGCGGCGAGGAGGTCCGCGTCACCCTGCGGCTCGACAAGGACGTCGACGTGCCCGCGGACGCCCACGCCGTCGTCGTCGCCCCCAGCCTCGTGGCCGACCGGTACGTCCAGCTCGCCCCGGCCTACACCGGGGGAGCGCGGCTGGAGGGCGGAGCCGTCCTCCCCGCGGCGAACAACGCCACGCCCATCGAGGTGGACCAGCTCTACGAGTCGATCACGGAGATCTCCACGGCGCTCGGCCCCGACGGGGCCAACGCCGACGGTGCGCTCGCCGGACTCCTGGAGACAGGCTCCAAGAACCTGAAGGGCAACGGCGAGGCCATCGGGGACTCCGTCGAACAGTTCGGAAAGGCCACGAAGACGCTCGACAAGTCCAGTGGCAACCTCTTCGACACGCTGTCCTACCTGCAGACCTTCACCACCATGCTGAAGGAGAAGGACGGCGACGTACGCGCCGCGGAGCAGCAGCTCAACACCGTCACCGGCTTCCTCGCCGACGACAAGGAGAACCTCAGCGCGGCCCTGAAGGAACTGGGCACCGCACTCGGCCAGGTGAAGACCTTCATCCAGAAGAACCGGGGCGCGCTCAAGAAGAACGTGGACCTCCTCGTCCCGCTCACCCAAACGCTCGTCGACCAGCGTGCCTCGCTCGCCGAGTCGCTCGACACACTGCCGCTCGCGGCGGGCAACGTGCTCAACGCCTACGACCCGGCGAACCGGACCCTCGACGGGCGCACGAACCTCAACGAGCTGTCCATGGGCGGCCCGCTCACCGAACCCGTGGCCGGGAACGCCGGCCTCCAGGGGCTCGCCCCGGTGGACACGACCCGGCAGAAGGCCCTGCCCGTCCTGCCGCTACCCGCCGTCGGCACCGTCTACGGCACCCCCGAGGACACCGGGACCGAGAAGAAGACCGGTGCGGGCGAGAAGAAGGAGGCGGACCGATGACCCCCGACCTGCGCAGACCCGGCACCCGCGCGGTCGCGGGCCTCGGAGCCCTGGTGGCCGCCGGCGTCTGCTTCGCACTCGTCGCCACCACCACCGGACTGCCGTCGTTCTCGGGCATCGACCAGATGCCACTGCCCGGTGGAGCCGACCTCGGCGACCACCCGTACGAGATCACCGCCGAGTTCGGGGACGTCCTCAGCCTCGCCCCGCAGTCCTCCGTCAAGGTCAACGACGTGGCCGTGGGCCGGGTCACCAAGATCTCCCTCACCCCGGGCAGCTGGACCGCCAAGGTGACCATGCGCGTCAACGGGAAGATCAGGATGCCCGCCAACGCCTACGCCCACCTCGAACAGTCCAGCCTCCTCGGCGAGAAGTACGTCCAGCTCTCACCGCCCGCCGACGGCACGGCGAAGGGCTCGCTGTCCGACGGCGACCGCATCCCGCTCGTCCGCACCAACCGCAACCCCGAGGTCGAAGAGGTCTTCGGCGCCCTGTCCATGCTGCTCAACGGCGGCGGCATCGCCCAGCTCAAGACCATCACCACCGAGCTCAACAAGGCGCTCGCCGGCCAGGAACCCCAGATCCGCTCGATGCTGAGCCGCGTCGACACCCTGGTCACCGACCTGGACACCCACAAGGAGGACATCACCGACGCACTCGACGGCGTCAACCGGCTCGCCGCCACACTCGCCACCCGCAAACAGGACGTGGGAACCGTGCTCACCGGCCTCAGCCCGGGCCTGAAGGTGCTGGAGAAGCAGCGCGGATCACTGCTCACCATGCTGCGCTCGCTCGACACGCTCTCCACCGTCGCCGTCGACACGGTCAACAGGAGCAAGGCGGACATGATCGCCGACCTCAAGGCCCTCGCCCCCACCCTGAAGGCCCTCGCCGACTCGGGGAAGGACCTCCCCGACTCCCTGCAGGTGCTGCTCACCTATCCGTTCACGGACGAGGTGCTGCGCGGGGTGAAGGGCGACTACCTGAACGTCTACCTGGACGTCACCGCCGTGCCCGGCACGCAGATCATCCCCGCACTCACCCCGCCGGCGGCCGGCACCGCTCAGAAGTCCGGATCGGCGCTGCCCCTGCCGCTCCCGTCGGTCACCGCATCCGGCACGGAGGGCACCTCCTGATGATCACCCTCGCCACCCGGCTCAAGAACATCGCCTTCCTGGTCATCGCGGTCCTCGTCCTCGGCTACCTGGGCGCCCGCTACGCCGACCTCGGCCACTACGTCGGCCTGCGCGGCTACTACACGGTGAAGATCCAACTGCCGCAGACGGGTGGCCTCTTCACCCATTCCAACGTCACCTACCGCGGTGTCTCGGTCGGCCGGGTCGGTCCGATCGAGCTCACCGACGAGGGAGTCGAGGCGGAGCTGCGCATCGAGAACGACGCACCGCGCATCCCCGACAGTCTGGAAGCCGTCGTCGCCAGCCTCTCCGCGGTCGGCGAGCAGTACGTCGACCTGCGGCCCACCCGCAAGGACGGTCCGTTCCTGGAGAACGGCTCGGTCATCGACCAGGCCGACACCACCGTCCCCGCGCCGGTCACCGACGTCCTCACCAGCGTCAACGACCTCACCGCCTCCGTCGACACCGAGGACCTGCGCACGGTGGTCGAGGAGTTCGGCGCCGCGTTCGAGGGACGCGGGGACGACCTCCAGGTGCTGCTGGACACCGGCGGCGAGTTCGTCGAGGCCGCCGACCAGGCCCTGCCGACCACCACCAAGCTGATGGCGGACGGCGAGACCGTGCTGCGCACCCAGGCCGAACAGGGCGAGGCGCTCAAGGGATTCGCCTCGGGTGCCGAGGAACTCGCCGCCGAACTCAAGGGTTCCGACACCGACCTGCGCCGGCTGATCGCGGCGGCGCCCGGTGCCACCGCCCAGATCAGCGGGCTCCTGAGGGACCTCGAACCCGGCTTCGGAGTCGTCGTCGCCAACCTCCTCACCACCTCGGAGGTCGCCGTCACCCGGCAACGGGGGCTGGAGGAACTGCTGGTGAAGGTACCCGCGGTCGCCGCGGCCGGGGCGAGCATCATCGACGAGGACGGCGCCGCCCGGTTCGGGATGGCCGTCACCTTCTTCGAGCCCCTGCCCTGCACCTCCGGATACGGCGCCACCACCTACCGCCCCGGCAAGGACCTCTCGGCGGCACCGCCGGTGAACACCAAGGCCCGCTGCGCCTCCTCGCCCGGCACCGGCATCAACGTACGCGGCAGCGGCAACGCCCCCGACGGCGGCGGAGTGCCGACGCCGGCGAAGCCCGGCTCGCTGATCGCCGGTACGGAGGGTTCCGGACTTCCCGGCGCCCTCGGCGCCCCGGGGGACACCCCACGTCCGGCCGGCGGTATGGCCGGACTGCTCGGCCTGGGAGGCGGCGCGTGAACGCCCGTACCAGGAGCCTGGGCGGATGGGCCGTCATGCTCGCGGCCGCGCTGGTCTGCGCACTCGGAGGCTGGTCCTACACACAGGCACGCGGCGACGACACCCTGGCCTACGCCAAGGCGCGTGACGCGGCGACCGCCGACGGCAGGAGCCGGCTCGCACGGCTGAACAGCATGGACGGCACCAGCGCGGCGAGTGTGAAGTCAGGGCTCACGGCCTGGCTCGCCGCCTCCACGGGCCCGCTGCGCACACAGCTGGAACGCACCCGGAAGAAGGACACCGCCGAGCTCACCGAAGCCGGGGCGACCGCGCGCGGGAAGGTCACCGACGCCGCCCTCACGGCGCTCGACGTGCGCGCCGGAACAGCGGTGCTGATCGCCACCGTGGACGTCGCCGTCACCCCCCGCACCGGCAAGGGCGGAACCGAGCGCAAACGCTTCGAGGCGACCCTGGCCCGGACCGGCGACGGCTGGAAGATCAAGGCACTGGACGCGATACCGGTCGGGAGCGGCGGATGACACAGTCCGGAGGGACCACGGTCCAGGACACCTCCTCGAAGCCGGAACGGGAGCCGGAGCGGGAGCCGGGGACGGCGACGCGGACCGGCACCGGGGAGGGCGGTACCGGTACGCCCCGCGCTGCCTGGCGCCGTGTTCTCGCGGCCACCCTGGCCGTCGCCCTGCTGGCCGCCGGGGCCGTCCTCTTCGTCCAGGGGCGGCAATTGCGTGACACCCCGGCGACCTCGAACCGGGCGCTGACCGACACCGCCGGGACCAACCGGGTCGTGGGCGACGTCAGCAGCGCCCTGGGCAAGGTCTTCACGTACAACCCCCGGAGCACCGCGGCCACCAAGGAATCGGCGAAGCGGCTGCTGGCGGGCAAGGCCCTCCAGCAGTACGCGGCCCTGTTCGGCCAGGTCGAGAAGCAGGCGGCCGACCAGAAGCTCACGCTCACCTCGCAGGCCGTACGCGCCGGGGTCACCCGGCTCGGCACCCGCAGCGCCCGCCTGCTCGTCTTCCTCGACCAGGTCTACGAGCGCGAGGGCAAGGCAGCCACCACGGCGGCCGCGCAGCTCTCGGTGACGGCGGAACTGCGTGGCGACCGCTGGATCATCGTCGACATCACCTCCAGGTAGGGGAGAGGCACCAATGGCACGGGTACGGACGACGAGGAATCCGCTGGTGGTGGCAGCGATCGTGCTGGCGGTCGCGGCGGCCGGCGCGGCGGGCTGGGGCGGCTGGGAGCGTTACGAGGCGACGCACGACGACGCTGCGGCCTACGCGGGGGCCCGCGACGAGGCGCTGGCCGCGGGGGAGCAGGCCGTGCAGAACATGAACACGCTCGACCACGCGAAGGTGGAGCAGGGGCTCGACAGCTGGGAGGAGTCGACCACCGGCGACCTGCACAAGCAACTCGTCGACGGGAGGGACGCGTTCGTCGAGCAGATCGAGGCCGCCAGGACCGTCAGCACCGCCGAGATCCTGTCGGGCGCGGTGACGGAGCTCGACGACCGGGCCGGCAAGGCGGGGGTGATGGTGGCCCTCAGGGTCACCGTGACGGCCCCGGAGGGCAAGCCCGCGGTCAAGGAGAGCCGGATGCTGGGCCAACTCACCCGCACCTCCGAGGGGTGGAAGCTCAGCGCCCTCGGCCAGGCCCCGGTCGGCAACACAGCCGGCTGAACCCCGCCCGACCGAAGCCCTTCGAGAGGACCACCGACATGTCGACGACCCGACACCTCGTCAACCGCCGTCGCAGGCTCGCCACCGTCACCGCGACGAACGCACCGGCGCGCACATCCTCGGCCCCGGAACCGGCCACCGAGGCGGCCGAGGCGGCGGGGCCCTCCGAGGCCCACGAGCCTCCTGAGGACCCCGAGGGTGATGCCGGCCCCGATGCGCAGGCCGACGGCGAGGCTTCCGACGAGGCGGCCGGGGACGTGCGCCCCCCTCGCCGGATTCCCCGCCTCCGCATCCGGCTCCCCGCCGTGCTCTGCGCGGCCACCGTGCTGCTCGGCGCCTTCGCGGCCTGGGCGTTCAGCTCCGCGGCGACGCTCCGGGAGGACCCCACGCGGCAGAACACCGCGCTCACCGACATCAGCCGGACGAGCGAGGTCAAGGGCCAGATCTCCGAGGCCGTGGGCGCCGTCTTCTCGTACACGTACGCGTCGCCGGGCAAGTCGGACCTGGCCGCGCAGAAGTACCTGACCGGCAAGGCCGTCCAGCAGCACAAGGACATGCTCGCCGAGGTACGCGCCCAGGCGCCGAAGCAGAAGCTGGTGCTCACCACGACCGTCACCGAGAGCGGCGTCGAACTGCTCGACGGCGACCGGGCCCGGCTGCTGATCTTCGCCGACCAGAGCAACACCCGTACGGGCAAGGAGGAGGAGACCACCTACGCGGCGGCCATGTTCGCCGTGGACGCCGTGCGCCGCGGTGACGCCTGGCGGATCGCCGCCATCGACACCTTCGCGCGATGACCCAGGAGAGGGAGGACACATGAGGTTCAACGGAACGATGCGCCGCGGACTCACCGGGACGGCCACCGCCGTGGCCGCCATGGCGGCGCTCACCGCGTCCCAGGCCCCCGGGCTCGTGGGCGGCACCGGCGACGACATGAAGAACGTGGCGGCGGACGACGTCGTGTGGACCGAGGTGCCGAACGACGACAGCTACCACACCGAGCTTCCGCCCCTGCGGTCACCGGAGCCGCCCAGGAGTCCGCACAGCGGGAAGAAGCCCGGCCCCGCGGTCGTGCAGAGCTGGGCCGAGGCGGGCATCCCCACCACCGTCCTGGCCGCCTACCGGGCCGCGGCGAGCGCCCTCGGCCGGAGCGACCCCGGATGCAACCTCCCCTGGCAACTGCTCGCCGCGATCGGGAAGGTGGAGTCCGGCCACGCGAGCGGCGGGCGGGTGGACGCCGCCGGAACCACGCTCACCCCGATCCTCGGCCCCGTCCTCGACGGAGCCGGCTTCGCGAACATCCCCGACACGGACGGCGGTGCGTACGACGGCGACACCCGCTACGACCGTGCCGTCGGGCCCATGCAGTTCATCCCCTCGACCTGGGCGCACTGGGGCAGGGACGGCAACGGCGACGGACGCGAGGACCCCGGCAACATCGCCGACGCGGCCCTCGCCGCAGGCCACTACCTCTGCGCGGGGACCCGCGACCTGTCCGCACGGGCGGACCTGGACCGGGCGGTCCTCAGCTACAACCACTCCGACACCTATCTGCGCACGGTCCTGTCCTGGCTGGAGTTCTACCGCAAGGGCACCCACGCCGTCCCCGACGGCAAGGGCGTCGTCCCGAAGAGCCCCGGAGCGGGCAGCACCCACACGCCGAAGGCCCCGGTCGGAGGCCCCGGCAGCCCGAGCGACCCCGGCAAGGGCGGCGGCGGCATCGTCGTCGGCCCGCAGCCCGGCGGCACCCCGCGGCCGTCCACCTCACCCACCGTCACGCCCACCCCCACGCCGACGGACTCCGGCAGCCCCGGCCCCGGCGGGACCCCGAGCCCCGGCCCGACGGACAGCGGCCCCACCGGGCCCACCCCGACACCGGACCCCACCACGACGCCCGACCCGACCACCACTCCGGATCCGACCACGACGCCCGACCCGACCACGACTCCCGGCCCGGAGCCCACGCCGTCGGACTCCGGCTGCCCCACCACCCCCGCCGGGACGCCCGACCCGGCGGCTCCCACCGGTGAGGCCGAGCCCTGCCCCACCCCCACCGCCTGACGGGTCAGCGGGTGCTCAGCACCTCGGCCAGGTCGTAGCGCACCACTTCCTCCAGCTGCGCGTACGTGCAGCCGGAGGGGGTGCGATCCGGCCGCCACCGGCGGAACTGGGTGGTGTGGCGGAAGCGGTCACCCTCCATGTGGTCGTACGCCACCTCGCAGACCCGCTCGGGCGCGAGCGCCACCCAGGACAGGTCCTTCTTGCCCGACCAGCGGCTCGGAGCGCCCGGCAGCCGTGAACCCTCGTGCGCCGCCGCGTCCGCCCAGGCGGCCCACGGATGTTCCGCCGGCTCGATGCGCAACGGATCCAGCTCCTCGACCAGTTCGGCGCGCCGCTTCATCGAGAAGGCGGCGCACACCCCCACGTGCTGCAGGGCGCCCCCGGAGTCGTACAGCCCGAGCAGCAGCGAGCCCACCACGGGGCCGCTCTTGTGGAAGCGGTAGCCCGCCACCACGCAGTCCGCGGTCCGTTCGTGCTTGATCTTGTACATGACGCGGGCGTCCGGCCGGTACGGCAGATCGAGCGGTTTGGCGACCACTCCGTCGAGCCCCGCCCCCTCGTACCGCTCGAACCACTCCCGCGCGAGGGCCGGATCCGTGGTGGAGGGGGCGAGATGGACGGGCGCCGAGGCCTCCGCCAGCGCCTCCTCCAGGATCCTGCGCCGCTCGGTCTGCGGAGCGGCCAGCAGGGACGTGTCGTCCAGGGCGAGGACATCGAAGGCGACGAAGCTCGCCGGGGTCCGTTCGGCGAGCGTCCGGACCCGGGAGTCGGCCGGATGGATGCGCTCGCTCAGCCGGTCGAAGTCCAGCCGCCCGTCGTACGGCAGGACGATCTCACCGTCGATCACACAGCGCCGGGGAAGGTTCTCCAGCACGGCGGTGACCACCTCGGGGAAATAGCGGGTCAGGGGCTTGCCCGTCCGGCTGCCGATCACCACCTCGTCGCCGTCACGGTGCACGATCGCCCGGAACCCGTCCCACTTCGCCTCGTACTGCATCCCGGGGGGAATCGCGGACACGGACTTGGCGAGCATCGGCTTCACGGGAGGCATCACCGGCAGGTCCATGGTCCCGATTCTCACCCACCGCACGCGGCACGTCTCCCGATATGCGGCGTATGTGGCCCCGGCCTACGGTGTCCGACATGGGAGCTGGAGCAGCGGTGGAGCTGGACGTGGACGGACGGGCCGTGCGCCTGTCCAACCCGGACAAGGTGTACTTCCCCGAGAAGGGCTACACCAAGAAGGACGTGGCCGACTACTTCCAGGCCGTGGGGCCGGGGATCCTCCGGGCCCTGCGCGAGCGGCCCACCACGCTCCAGCGCTTCGTCGACGGTGTCGAGGGCGACTTCTTCTACCAGAAGCGGGCGCCGAAGAACCTCCCCGACTGGACCCCCACCGCCAGGATCGAGTTCCCCAGCGGCCGGCACGCCGACGAGATGTGCCCCACCGAACTCGGAGCCGTCCTCTGGGCGGCGAACCTGGGCACCCTGACCTTCCACCCCTGGCCGGTGCGCAGGGCGGACACCGACCACCCCGACGAACTGCGCATCGACCTCGACCCGCAGCCCGGCACGGATTACGCCGATGCGGTGAGGGCGGCCCACGAACTGCGCGCGGTCCTGGACGACCACGGCCTGCGCGGCTGGCCCAAGACCTCCGGCGGCCGCGGCATCCACGTCTTCGTCCCGCTCGTCCCCGAGTGGACGTTCACCCAGGTCAGACGCTCGGCCATCGCGGTGGGGCGGGAGCTGGAGCGCCGGATGCCCGACCGGGTGACCACCGCCTGGTGGAAGGAGGAACGCGGCGAGCGGATCTTCGTCGACTACAACCAGACGGCCCGCGACCGGACCATCGCCTCCGCCTACTCCGTACGCCCCTTCCCGCACGCCCCCGTCTCCGCCCCGCTGCGCTGGGAGGAGATCGACGACGCCGAGCCCCGCGACTTCGACCTCCGGACCATGCCGGCGCGGTACGCGGAGGCCGGCGACCTGCACGCCGACATGGACGACCACGCCTTCCGCCTCGACGGGCTGCTCGAACTGGCCCGACGCGACGAGCACGAGCACGAACTCGGCGACCTGCCCTATCCGCCGGAGTACCCGAAGATGCCGGGTGAGCCGAAACGGGTGCAGCCCAGCCGCGCCCGCCGCGACGACGGTGACCCGGCATGACGGGCGGGGCCTCCGGCGCCCACGGAGCGCACGGCAGGCCGCCGACCCGGCGGGAGAAGTGGGAGTCGTACAAGAAGTCGCCGTACTTTCCGGCGGTGGTCCTGCTCTTCATCCTCGCGGCCGCGGCCGGACTCTTCGCCGGTTCGTACACCTATGCGATGGCCAACCCGACCCCGCACCGCATTCCGGTCGCCGTCGTCGAGGGCCCCAGGACTCCCTATGCCGCGCGGTTCGTCCAGGGGATGGAGAAGGCCCTCGACGCCTCGCTCGAACTCCACCGGTACCCGGACGGCGCACAGGCCGAGGAGGCGCTCGACGAGCAGAAGGTCTTCGCGATCCTGCGGAGCAAGGGGAAGGGCGTGGCGATGGAGGTCGCCGGGGCCTCCGGCGCCACCGTGGCCCAGCTGCTGGGCGAGACCGGGGTGAAGGTCGCCCGCACCCTCGGCGTCCCGCTCACCGTCAAGGACGTCAAACCGCTCGGTGAGGGGGACCCGCGCGGTCTCGCCCTCTTCTACATCTCGCTCGCCGCCGTCATCATCGGCTTCGTCGGGGCGATCCAGCTCAGCGTCCACGCCCGCGCGCTCAACCCGCTGGAGCGGATCCTGTTCACCGTCGCCTACGCCCTGCTCGGCGGGTTCGCCATCGCGGCGGTGGTCGACTGGGGGCTCGGCGCGCTCGATCTGCCGTTCGTGCAGTCGTGGCTGATCCTGGCGTTCACGATGTTCACGTCGGGGATGGTCTTCACGATGTTCAACACCCTCATCGGCCGCTGGGCGATGATCCCGACCTGGGGTGTCATGGTGCTGCTCGGCAACCCCTCGTCCGGCGGGGCGGTGTCCTGGCCCCTGCTGCCCTCGGTCCTCGGGCACGTGGGGCGCTGGCTCCCGCCCGGTGCCTCGGTCAACGCCCAGCACACGGCGGTCTACTACCAGGGCCACCAGTACGTCTTCCCGTACCTGGTGCTGGCGGCCTGGGCACTGGTGTCCTGCACGGTCTTCTGGGTCTGGCGCCACCGGCACCCGGGAGGCCGCGACCGCGTGCCGGAGCACGCGGCCGCGGCCGCCTGAGTGTGCCTCGCGCCTACAACTCCTTGATGCGGATGTCGCGGTACGAGATCACGTCCGTGGTGCTGTGGACCTGGAGCCCGACGTAGCCGGAGGCGTACCGCCGGCCGTCGGTGCCCGGGTCGTCGCCCCGCGGCGGCTCGAAGAGCTGACCGCCGTTGTTGTCGAACTCGTTCAGCAGGACACCGTTGCGGTAGACCGAGTAGTGCTGGTCCACCACCCGGATCTCGTAGTCGTTCCAGGTGCCCTTGGGCGTGACACCGGCGCCGCCCAGGCCGACCCGGTCGAACCCGTAGACGGACCCGGTCTTGTACATGTCGCCGTCGGGCCGGTCGTTGACCTGGATCTCATGGCCGTACTTGATGGCGACCCACTCCGGACGGGACTCCTCCGGGTGGTCGTGGACGTCCGGGAAGCGGACGAAGACCCCGCCGTTGGCGTTGCCCGCGCCGGGCGCGTCGTCACGCCACTGGAGCTTCAGCGAGAAGTCCCCGTACTGCCTGGCCGGGAACCACAGCATCCCCATGCCGTCCACCGTGGTGGAGCTGGTGATCGAACCGTCCTCGGTGTTGAGCCCGAACTTCCCGCCGCCGACCTGCTCCCACTGGGCGAGGGAGTCGGCGGTGCCGTCGAACAGCTTGCGGTAGCCCTCGTCCTGGCCCGGCTTACCGATGCCCGACTGCTTGGCTGCCCTGTAGATCTTCTTGTGCTCACGGGCGTCGACGACTCCGTCGGCGAGCAGCTTGTCCAGGACCTTGTCGACGTGCTTGAGGAACAGCGCGTGCGAGGACCAGTCCTTCTCGTCCTCGATCAGCTCGTTGATCGTGCACCGGTTGCCGGTGAGCCGGTTGGGGACGCCCGTGTCGACCGTGCCGACGATGACGGTGAGCCGCTCGTCGAACTCCGGGCAGTTGGGTGCCGGTACGCCGCCGCTCCGCGCGACGGTGAACGAGGCCTGCTTCGCCTGCGAGGTGTTCCCCGCCTTGTCCGTCGCCCGGTGGGCGAACGTGTGGCGGCCGACCCGGTCGACGACGACGGGGGCGGAGTAGGCCAGGTACGGGCCGCCGTCGAGGGAGTACTCGACCTTGTCCACACCCGAGTCCGCGTCGGTCGCGGTGACCGTGGCCTTCGCACTGGTGATGAACGCGCCGTCGGAGTTCTTGTCGCCCGACACCACCACGGAGGTCTCCGGCGGCGTCCTGTCCTGCGACGGCGGCTCGACGACCGTGAAGTCCACGGACTTCTCCGCGGCGACGTTGCCGGACCTGTCGGTGGCGCGGTAGCGGACGCTGTGCGTACCCACCTCGTGCACCATCACGGGTGCGGTGTACGGCTGCCAGGCGCCGTCCGCCCCGATCGCGTACTCGAGGGTGTTGACGCCCGAGCCGGTGTCGGACGCGGTCACGGTGACCGTGGCCATGCCGAGGTAGGCCCCGGCGTCGTCCTTCTCGCCCGAGACGGTCGCCGAGGTCTCCGGCGCGGT
>Ga0164308_10000260_pt1 | contig 28367 bp, 19 predicted proteins | sample Whisoiple_246_MG_FD_109983 | JGI IMG/M metagenome (GOLD analysis project Ga0164308, IMG submission 109983) | Soil microbial communities amended with fresh organic matter from upstate New York, USA - Whitman soil sample_246_MG | ecosystem: Environmental > Terrestrial > Soil > Unclassified >... | reverse complement strand
TGCTCAAAATGATGAGCTTCTGCGCGGCGTCTTTGCCCTCCACGTCGAGACTCGGGTCCGCCTCCGCGTAGCCGAGCTCCTGCGCCTCGGCGAGTGCCGTCTGGAAGCCGACGCCGGCGACGCGCATCCGGGTCAGGATGTAGTTGCAGGTGCCGTTCAGGATGCCCACGATCGACTCGACTCGGTCGGCCGACAGCGCCTCGCTCACGGTGCGAATGACCGGAATGCCGCCGCCGACCGAAGCTTCGAACGCCAGATCGACGCGCGCCTTGGCGGCCTCTGCCAAAAGGGCTGGCCCACGGGTGGCAATCAAGAGCTTGTTGGCGGTGACCACGGTCAGTCCTCGCCCGATGGCGCGCTCGATCAGCTCACCGGCAGGCGAGAGCCCACCCATCACCTCGATCACCACGTCGAGCCCCGGCACCGAGAAGACTTCCTCCGGGTCCGTGGTCAGCAAATGCCGCGGACATTCGGGGGGCCGAGCCTTGTCCGTGTCCCGGACCAAGACTTTGACGACTTCGAGGGTCGCGCCCACCTTTTCGGCCAGCGCTGTGCGGTTCTGCTCGAGCAGGCGAAGCACCCCTCCGCCCACGGTGCCACAGCCCAAAAGGGCGATGCGCACCACTGCCAGAGATCGGTCGTTCGGTTCGTCCACGCGCCCCATCTAGCAGGGGCAAGGCCTGAAAGCACCCGGGCTGGCGCCGCGCTATTCGGCAACGTCTGCCGCAGGTAGCTCGAGCGCGCTGGGCTGGGTCGTCGCAGACGGAGTGAGGGGAACGCCGGGGCTCAGCGCGGCTTGCCTCTTTGCCGCTTCCAGGAGGTCGGTACGCAAGCGCAGGCGCGCAATCACGCTACGGAGCGGCGCATTTTGCATCTCGCCTTCCCAAGTCCTGACCTGAGGCGGACCGGCATTGGACACCAAGAGCACGGGCGCACCGGTGAGAGGATCGACCTCGTCGACGAAGAAGGAATGATAGTGGAAGCGGTCGTCGTCTTTGAGCCCCAGGATGAACACCACGTCGCCCACCGCGTAGAACGAGGGCCGCGCCGCGATCTGTTCGAAGAACTTGCTGCGATGGACGAATTTGATGCGCTCGGCCTCGGGCACGAACACCATGTCGAACCACTCGGGATGGTCTGCTCCGAACTCGGCGACTTGCTCGATACTGCGCGCGTTTTCCAAGCCGAAGCTCTTGAAGTCGATCGCCCCGCGCACGTGTTCGCGTCGTTGCCCACGATCGGCCCATTTCCCGCCGGTTCCCCACTCGACTGAATCGGTGATGAAGTCGATGCAGACCTGCGGAACGATCGGGCGTCCGAAGCCATCGAACACGAAGTAACGATCGCCGTTGAACTCGTAGGTCTGCTCGTAGCCTTCGTAGGCCTTGCGAAAAGCGATGCGCAGGTGGCCGTCCTGCTGGCCGTCTTCGGTTCGAGGCTCGTCGAACGGGAGGCGGCGCTGGACGATCTCGTGCGCCGCCTCCAAAATCGGCTGGATCAACAGCGTGCGGCGAGCGCTTGCGCTGCGTGCCTCGGCGAGCCGAGTTGCCTCGCCCCGCGCGACGTTTTCGCATTCCAGGCGCCCGAGGCCGTGCTCGTTCTGCACGATGACCGTCGAGTCGACGTCGCCGGTCGACAGACCCAGGATCCAGCCGTTCTGGGTGATGCGCTGCACGCTGGCCCGGTCGTAGTGGAGGGTGCGTTTCAGGTCTCCTAGATCGATGTGCAACGCTGGCAGCTCGGGGCTGCTCTCCGTCCTCACCCGATCCAAAAGGAGCAGGTTTGCTTCCCGCTTGGGCTCGGTGCCCGGCGGAACACCGTCGTCCCAGTAGTACTTACCCTGGTGGCGTTGAGCCAAGAGGCGCTGGCCGCCGCGCTCGACCACGACCGTCCGTTCCTCGAACAGGTGATCGAGCCGCAGTACCTGCGACAGGCGCAGGGCCAAGTGGGGAGCGTCTGCAAACAGGTAGCCCTCCGACAAGAAGATCGCTCGGCGCGCCGGAATGCGATGCCTGGTGCGTTTCAGGACCTTGAAAATGGTGTCGGCCGGGTCCGCGGACTCCGCCAGCTCCTGTCGCAGGGCCTCGATGTCGGCCTCCGCGATGACACTGGGCAAAGGCCGGCGCTCGAAAACGACAGGCATGCTGCGCGCGCGGCCCAGGATCTCCACGCGCGCCGCCTCGAACACCGGCGCACCCGGCAGTGCCGTCGAGCGCTCGAGCTCTGCTTGGCGCTGACGACAGAGGTCGGTTGGTGAAGCTGGCTGCTCGATGGATGCCGGCGCAGCGGGCAGGTCTCGTGTTTGCTCGGATTCGGCCCTTGTCCGTTCGCGACAGGCAGAGAGCGCAAGCGAAGTTGCAGCGAGCAGGAGCGCGCGCGAAGCGACCACGATGCGCTAGTCTACCAGATCGAGCACGATCCTGGGCTGTAGGTGCAGCACCTAGCAGTACGCGGAATCATGACCCGCCCTGATGGGCGGGTGCTCGATCGAAATCCGCTTAGTTCGCCGTCGTCTGCGTGGCCCCCGCTTCCTTCTGCATCATTTCTTCGAGGTAGCCCGGGGAAGGCTGGGGCACGCTCTCGAGGGCTGCTGCCAGCACCTCGTCGAGCTGACGGACGAACACGAATTCGAGCTCGTCTCGCACTTCCTTGGGCACCTCGTCGAGGTCGGCCTTGTTGCGCTCCGGCACCAAGACTCGCTTGATGCCCGCGCGATGCGCGGCCAAGGTCTTCTCCTTGAGGCCACCGATGGGCAGCACGCGTCCACGCAGTGAGATTTCACCCGTCATCGCTACGTCGTGCCGCACGCGGATGCCGGTCAAGAGCGAGACCAGGGCGGTGAACATCGTGATGCCCGCGCTCGGTCCGTCCTTGGGCATACCACCCGCCGGGATGTGGATGTGAATGTCGCTCTTCTCCAGGAAGTCGCGGGAGATGCCGTACTTCTCGGCATTGGTCCGAACGTATGACAGGGCTGCGTGAGCGCTTTCCTTCATCACGTCGCCCAGCTGTCCGGTGAGCTGGAGCTTGCCCGTGCCGAACATCTTGGTCGCTTCGATGAAGAGGATCTCTCCGCCGACGCTCGTCCAGGCTAGGCCGGTCGAAACGCCGGTTTCTTCCGTGCGCTCCGCCACCTCGCTCGTGAACTTGATGGGCCCGAGGAACTCGCGCAGGTCGTCTTCGGTCTTGATCGTGCGCGCGGACGTGTCGCCTTCGGCGACCTTGACGGCCACGCCGCGAATGACGCTGGCGATGGTGCGCTCGAGGGAGCGCACGCCGGCTTCCCGCGTGTAGTGCTCGATCAGCTCCTCCACCGCTTCGTCGGTGATGGCGAGCTGCTCACGGGATAGTCCGTGCTCTTCGAGCTGCTTGGGGATCAGATGCTGCCGGGCAATGGCGAGCTTCTCGCGCCGCGTGTAGCCGGGGATCTCCAGGATCTCCATGCGGTCGCGGAGCGGTGGCGGGATGGGATCGGCAATGTTGGCCGTGGCCACGAACATCACGCTCGACAGGTCGTACGGGATCTCGAGGTAGTGGTCGGCAAACGTATTGTTCTGCTCCGGGTCCAAGACCTCGAGCAATGCCGCGCTCGGATCGCCACGGAAGTCGTGACCGATCTTGTCGACCTCATCCATCATGAACACCGGGTTCACGGTGCTGGCCTTCTTCATGCCCTGGATGATCTGTCCAGGCAGCGCACCGACGTAGGTACGTCGATGCCCACGGATGGCCGCTTCGTCGTGCACGCCGCCGAGCGACACGCGGACGAACTTGCGGCCGAGTGCGCGGGCGATGCTGCGCCCGAGGGAGGTCTTGCCGACGCCGGGAGGACCGAGCAGGCACAGAATCGGCCCCTTCTTGTCCTTCTTCAGCTTGCGCACGGCGAGATACTCGACGATGCGCTTCTTGACCTTGTCGAGACCGTAGTGGTCCTCATCGAGGACTTGACGCACGGCCAAGATGTCCAGGTTGTCCTCGGTCGATTCGGACCAAGGCACATCCAGGATCCAGTCGAGGTAGGTGCGCACGACGGTGTACTCGGCACTGCCCACCTGCATGCTGCGCAACCGCTTGAGCTGCTTGCGCGCGACCGAGTCCGCTTCGGTGGGGAGATTGGCCTTGGCGATCCGCTCCTCGAGGCCGTCGAGATCGCCCTGGTCACCATCGTCCTCCCCGAGCTCCTCCTTGATGGCCTTCAGCTGCTGACGTAGGACATACTCGCGCTGATTTTTGCCCATCTCCTCCTTGATTTGGGAGTTGATGCGCTCGCGCATCTTGAGGATCTCGAGCTGGCGCGTGAGCAGGCGCAGGACTTTGCGAATGCGCTCCTTGACGTCGATCGTCTCGATGAGCTGCGCCTTCTCGTCGACGGGCGCGTCCAGGTTGGCGGCGACCAAGTCGGCGAGCGCGCCCGGTGCCTGAATGGAATCGATCAGGCTGGGGGCCTCACGCGGCAGCTCGGGCATGAGCTGAATCACCTGCTTGGCCACGTCCCGCAGGCTCATGGCCAGGGCTTCGGCCTCGACGTCCTCCGACTGAGTCAGTGGCACGCGCGTCACCTTGGCGCGCAAGTAGGGCTCTTCTTGGGTGACCTCGCCCAGGCGAATGCGCGCCAATCCTTGCAGGATGAGCGAGTAATTGCCCGAGCTGTGCTTCAGGGCCTTCAAGACGCGAGCTGCACACCCGACCGGATAGAGGTCTCCCTCGCCAGGGTCATCGGTGGAAGGATCGCGTTGCGCGAAGATCGCGATGACGGGCCCCTCTTGATTGTGCACGTCCTCGACGAGCGCCACGGACTTCTCGCGGCCCACGTCGAACGGGGCCACGGCGCCCGGAAACAGCACGGCGTTGCGAATGGGCAAGACGGCAAGCTCGTCGGGGAAGTCGATCGACTCGTCACTCGGCGGCGGGGGAACTGAAGGCTTCTGGTCGCTCATCTGATGGCCTTTGGGGACTCTGACACGAGTCCAGGAGGGGACCTAATCACCGGGCTCGCACAGGGTGCAGAGCCCGACTTCCTGGGAAGCTAACCACCGCCTCGCCAAGGGCAAGAGCGCAGTCGCAAATGCTACGGAATTCGCGGACTCGTCCCGTCCAAGGCCACACCGCAGAGCCGCGGGACCGGCTCAGCCCGACCTGGGCAGCAGGCGCCATCCGGACTAAGGGACTGGACCGTGCGAGCGATGTTCTTCGGTACGCCTGCCATTGCGGTCCCGGCCTTGCGCGCGTTGCACGCTTGCGCGGAGGTCACCGCAGTCGTCTGCCAACCCGACCGGGCTCGTGGGCGTGGTCTCGAGCTGAGCGCTCCGGCCGTCAAGACGGCCGCCCAGGAGCTCGGACTCCCGGTGCTGCAACCCCAGAAGCTCAGGGACGGCATGCTCGCCACGTACATGCTGGAGCAGAAACTCGATCTCGCCTTGGTGATGGCCTACGGCCGCATCTTGCCCAAGGACGTGCTTTTGGCGCCGCGCCTCGGCTGCGTGAACCTGCACGCGTCGCTCTTGCCGGAGTACCGCGGGGCCGCCCCCATCCAGCGCTGCCTGATGGACGGGCGGACGGAGACGGGCCTCTGCCTCATGCAAATGGACGAGGGGCTCGACACCGGCGCCGTGCTCTCGGTGCGGCGCCTGCCGATCGGACCGGAGGAGACCTACCAGGAGCTGGCGGACCGCCTCGCGGACCTCGGCGCGGAAATGGCTTCCCTCGATTTGCCCCGACTCCTGCGCGGCGAGCTCGAGAGCGAAGCCCAAGACGAAGCGCGAGCCACCCACGCTCCCCCGCTCTCGGCGACCGACTTGGTGCTCGACTTCCAAAAGCCCGCGCTCGCTCTGAAGAATCAAATTCGCGCGCTCGCGCCCAAGCCGGGCGCAGCCGCGTTCATCCAGCGAGCGGGGACCGAGCCGCGACGGCTGCGCATCCTGAAAGCACAGGCCATCTCGGAGGCGGTGGCTCGCCTCGATCCGAGTCGGCCTGGCGACGTGCACGTCGACGGCGAGCGAATCTTCGTCCGTACTGGCGCAGAGGCCCTCGAAATCGTGCTCGGCCAAGTCGAAGGGCGCAAGGTGCTCGGCGCCGCCGACCTCGCTCGAGGTCGCGCGCTCCGGGCAGGCGATCGCTTGGTCGGACCTGCGCCGTGATGCCCTCGTCCGAGCGCCCCGCCACGAGCCACACGGCCCTCTTGGCCGCGATCCAAGCCGAGTTCCCCGGCTTTCGCATCGTGGCCAAGCAGGGCAGCGCCTTCTCGCGAGCCCTGCACGTTTTGATCGCCCTGTGTACGCTCGGCGCTCAGCGCCGCTATCTGACTGATTTCCATACGGTCATCGGACGCACCTTGTACGTTACCGACTCCTGGCAAAAGCTCCCCGAGGTCGACCGCATCATCCTGCTCGAGCACGAGCGAGTGCACCTCCAGCAGAGTCGGCGACTTTCGCCAGTCGGCATGGCCCTCGTCTATCTCCTTCCATTCTTTCCGCTCGGGCTCGCTTACGGAAGGGCCCGACTCGAGTGGGAGGCCTACACGGCGACCGTGCGCGCCACGGCCGAGCTCAAGGGGCTCGACGCCGCCCGCGCGCTGCGCCCCGGGATCGTCCGGCGATTCTGCTCGGCCGACTACGGCTGGATGTGGCCCTTTCCAGTTACGGTAAACCGCTGGTATGCTCGCGTAATCGCTCAGATCGAGGCAGAGGCGGGCGCGGGGCGCCCACGGACGGCGAACGGCAAGGTAGAGGACTCCTGATGGCAGTGGTGGGCATCGATCTGGGGACGACGAACACGGTCGTCGCTGCCGTGCGCGACGGGCGCGCCGCGGCTCTCAAAGATCGGTTGGGACGAGCCCTCTTGCCCAGCGTCGTGTCCTTCCCGCCGAAGGGGGAGCCCAAGATCGGCTACGAAGGCAAGCACCGCCGCACGCTCGACCCAGAGAACACCGTCTTTTCCATCAAGCGTTTGATCGGCCGAAGCTGGGACAGCGAGCACGTCCAGACGGCTCGCACGCGCTTCCCCTTCGAAATGCGGGAGGGCCCCGGCAAGGCCACCCTGGTCCATGTCCAGGGACAGGATCACACGTTGCCCGAGATCAGCGCGCTCGTCCTGAGCGAGGCGCGCCGGGTCGCCGAAGAACGGCTGGGGCAACCGGTCTCCGATTGCGTCCTGACGGTGCCGGCGAATTTCAACGACTTGCAGCGCGCCGCCACCAAAGTCGCGGGTCGGGTGGCAGGGCTCCAGGTCGGTCGCATCCTGAATGAACCGACCGCGGCCGCGCTCGCCTACGGGTTTGGCAAGAAGGGGCGCGAGCGCATCGCCGTCTACGACTTCGGCGGCGGCACCTTCGACGTGACGCTGCTCGACCTCAGCGAAAACGTGTTCGAGGTGCTGTCCACGGCGGGCGACACGTTCCTCGGCGGTGACGACCTGGATTACGCCATCGTGCTCCGCATGGGCGAAGAGCTCTTGAAGAAGCACCGCATCGACATGAGCGCGGACGTGCTCGTGCGCGAGCAGCTGCGCGCCGCTGCCGAGAAGATCAAGATGGACCTTTCGACGCGCAGCATGTCGAAGGTCACCATCGACGAGATTGGATTTTCCGCCGGAAAGACGGTGAATTTCGAGTTCTCGCTGCGTCGCTCGGAGTTCGAGGCGCTGGCGGAGCCGTTCATCGAGCGCACGCTGAAGGTCTGTCAGGAGGCGCTCGACGTCGCTGGGGTCGCGGTCAAGGAGCTCGGCGAGGTCCTGCTGGTTGGTGGCTCGACCCGAATCCCCCTGGTGCGGCGGCGCCTGTCGAGTTTCTTCGGCAAGATGCCACAGGCTCGCATCAACCCGGATGAAGTCGTCGCCATCGGCGCCGCCATCCAAGCCGCAGCCCTCGAGTCGAAATTGGGCGGCGGAAGCGTGCCCGGTCCGCCGCTGCCCGGCAGCGTGCGTCCGGCGGCAGTCAGGAGCCCGCTCCCTGCAGGCCCCGACACCAGCGAGCAGAGCCCAACCACCGGACACACGAAGCTCGGGCTCGCCAGTGCTCCCGCCACGCTGGGTGAGGCGCACGTGCCCCCGCCTCGTCAGCGGCTGCAAACCTTGTCGGGCGTCGGCAACCAGCCGGCCGGTGTGCACCTGAGGCAGCGACCGAGGACCTTGCAAGGCCTCGGTGACGACTTCGACCAAGCGGAGGGAGACGCGGGCGAGAGTCCGCGCACGGTCACCGGGATCGGCAAGCCACCGACTCCGGAAGAACTGGCGCGCTTCGCCGGGATACCAGACCTGTCGGGCGATGCGGACGACGGGCCCACCGGACGCATCGCGCTCTCCAACTTCGACGACGTCACCTCGATCATCCGCATGCCGGACCAAGTGGCGAAGCTGCAAGATCGCGAAGCCGTGGCGCGCGAGGAGGAGGAACGGCCAGCGTGGCCGCGCGCCGAGGCAGCGCCCGTCGGCACCGAAGAGGGCTCGGTCAGCTTCGATCTCGCCGAGCTCGAAGCCAGCGCGGCGGCGGCAGCGAGCGCCGAGGCGGACTTGCCGGCAGTCCAAGCACCGGGCGTGCCGGTGGACCTCGACCAGATCACCGAGGTGTCGGGCCTGCTCGAAATCCCCGAGGAAGAGGATGCCGAAGGAGAGGCGGACCTGCCCGTCGTCGCGAGTGCCCCGCCACCGGCGCAAGCGCCGAAACTGCCGAACCAGTTTGCCGCGCCCTACGCCAGGCTCAATAAGACCATGCTGGGGACCGGACCCGCCGGGCCCGACTTGCCGTCGCCCGTGCACAAGTCGACGGGGGCCAGTCTGCCCGCGCCCGCTGCGCCTCCGCTGCCGATGCGGGCGGGCGTCGGCTTGCCGGAGCGAACTTCGGCTGGCTTGCCCGCTCCCACGGCACAACGCGCCACGGGGACGCCCTCCAGGCGCCCAGAGCCTTCCGACCCGGACGCGCTCGAATCCACGGCCGTCACCGGCACACGATCCTCGAGTGTCGATCCGGTCGAGCTCGAGGACGCCGAGCACGAGGAGAATACCGACATCCTGGGGTCGATGACCCCGCTCGATCGCCGCGGGCCCGGGCTGCCGCCGCCGCGACAGCGCGCCCCGTCCTTCGACGACTCGATCGGTGAAGCGCTGGTGCCGCAACCAGCTGGCGCAGGCGCGATGGCCCAGACCATGCTCGCCACCTTCCCCGAGGGCATTCCGGCCCGCCCTCCCCTGCTCATCGACGTGACGCCGCTGGCGCTCGGCGTCGAGACCACGGGCGGCTACGTCGACACGCTGATCGCACGCAATAGTCCGATCCCGTGCGAGCGAACGCGCACCTTCACCACGGCCCGCGACCAGCAGCAGGTGGTGCGCGTCCGTGTCAGCCAGGGGGATGCACCGCGTTTTGGCGACAACACGATCCTCGGCGAGGTCGAGCTCACCGGGATCGAACCAGCCCCGCGCGGTACCGTGCGGATCGACGTCACGTTCTCCCTGGACGAAAGTGGCCTACTCGCCGTGTCCGCTCGCCACCAGGGCACCGGAGCCATTGCGAACGCGAAGCTCCGCCTGATCGGAATCGGCGAGCGATGACGCGCGAGCTCGAGGCCGCGGTGGGCGCGTGGCTCGACGTCCTCGATCGCCTCAATCACTACGAGGTGCTGAGCCTCGAGCAGAGCGCGAACGCAGACGAGGTGCAGCGGGCCTTCCACCTGTTCTCTGAACGATTTCATCCGGACCAGCACCGTGGCCAGGCTGAGCCGCTGCGCGAGTCGCTCGTGCGCATCTACCGCCGCGGCAGCGAGGCCTATCGGGTGCTGCGGCAGCCGGGACCTCGCGCCGAGTACGACCTCGAGCTCGCCACGGCCCGTAGCCGAGCTAGCGCCCGCCCAGGGGAGGACCCGTCGCTGCAGACGCTGGACGAGCTCTGCCAGTCCCCGGGGGGACGGCTCCACGCTCGTCAGGCCGCCCGGGCCATCGCGGACGGCCAGCTGGGCGAGGCCGAGGCCTTGCTCGAGCGCGCCCTGCTCGTGGAAGGCGACAATCCCCGCCTGAAAGCGCGCCTTTTGGCCCTGCAGCAGCTTGCGGAGCTGGGTTTGCCCGCGGAGGAAAAAGCACCCCAGGGTTCCGTTACCCCTGGAAACTGGGGGAAACAGTGATAAAAGATGGCCGCGAAAACCATCGACATTTCGTGCTCGGCGGGGCGGAAAACTTTCTGCTCTGCTGAACGTCTCTCTTGCTAGCATCCCGCGACCCTACGGCCGGCACACGACCGAGGGCGCCCCCCGATGGACCCGGAGCGCACGTGAAGATCTCTTGCCCCTCATGTTCCGCCAAGTACTCGATTGCCGACGAGAAGGTTCAGAACCGTCTCGCAAAAATCCGGTGCCGCAAGTGCGGCACGTCCATCGTCATCGATGGCAACGTCTCTCCGGCCGCCGTGTACGCGGGTGAGGTGGAAGGTGAGGCCCCCCATGCGGGCGGTGGCTTCCAGGCGGCAGCCCCGGCGCTGTCCACCACCGTCTTCACCGTAGATTTCGGCGAGAACGACCAGCGCCAGATGAGCGTGCAGGACCTGGTCCTGGCCTACAATAGTGGGCAGGTCACCGGTGATACCTACCTCTGGGCAGACGGGTTCGCCGACTGGACCCCGCTGTCGCAGACCGAGGAAGTCGTCGCCGCCCTCAACGCAGCCGTGGGTGTCGACGAGACGTCGGCCGCCGGCGCATCGACGGCACCGAGCGAAAGCCCCTGGGCGGACGGCGCAGCCGCCCGCGCTCAGGCGACTCCGGCTGCCGCCCCCGTGGCCGCACGGGGTGCCGACCTGTTCGGTGGCATCGACCGCGCAGGCGCCGAGGCGGAGATCGCCACGAGCGCCAGCTCGGGTTCTTCCGCCGTGGGCGCTGGCGGCGGCTTCGGCGGCGGGGGCGCGGGTTACGGCGCCGCCGCACCGGCTGGCACTGGTGCACGCAACGAATCCTCCGTGCTCTTCTCGCTGAGCGCACTGACTGCTGCCGCCGGGACGTCGCGGCCAAACAACCTCGCGCCGGTGATGCCGACGCAGCACGTCACGGAAGACTCGGGGCTGATCGATCTCAAGGCGCTAACGGCAGCTGCCGAGCACCGACCGGCTCCTGCTGCCCCTGCAGCGCCGCTCGGCCTTGGTGGCGGCTTGCCCCTCGGCGGCGCGCCCCTCGGCTCGCCCTATGCTGGAGGCGGCTACGGTGGAGGCGGCTATGCTGGCCTCGGCAGCCCGTCGCTCCCACCCCAGCGGGCCAAGAGCAACACGTTCCTCTACGTCGGCATCTTCGCCGTCGTCGCCGTGCTCGGCAGCGTCCTCATTTTCCGCCTGACGGAGGACGACGCCGCTCCCCCGCCGCCACCCATCCCGACGTCGACGCCCATCGCGGCGCCCGCGCCGTTGCCGCCACCCATGCCCACGTCGGCGGCTCTGCCGACGGCAGAAGCCAAGGCTCCTGCGACCGGTGAGAGCGACAGCGAAGCCGCGCCCACCAAGTCGGGCAGCGCGACCGCGACCAAGAAGAAGTCGAGCGGCTCGTCCTCCTCCTCCTCCTCGAGCAGCGGCAGCAGCACTTCGAGCTCCTCCTCGAGCAGCTCCGGAACGGCCGCGCCCCCGAAGAAGAAGTCCGGCGGTGGTGGCGGCTGCGGCTGCGCCGCCAACGACCTGATGTGCAACATGCGTTGCAGCAGCAAGTGAGCAGCGCTCGAGGGCGCTGACCAAAGGTCGGCGCCGCGGGCCTGCGCAGCCGAAGCCCGTTCAGATCAAGCCAAGCCTGCGGCCAAAACCTCGGCAGGATGCCGAGCGTGGAGCGCTGCGAAGCGCTTGAGCTGACTGCGGCACGAATGCCCGGTGCACAGCACGCGCCCGCTTTCGGCTGCTCCGGACGGCAGGTGCGGCTGCCAGCTGAGCTCGAAGATCCCCCGAGACTCGGCCAAGTGCTCGCGCTCGTGGCCGTACACTCCGCACATGCCACAGCAGCCGAGGCTCTCCGTCTCGAGCTTGCCGCCGAGCTCCGTGAACAGCTGTCGCCAGAGCTCCTGCGAGCGCGGCTGGGCAGTCTTCTCCGTACAATGCCCAAACAGCACCCAGCCCGGGGCTGGCGCCTGGCTGAGCCGCGGAAATCGCTCGCCGAGCTCGCTCCGCATGCTCGGCAGCTCACGGGTCAGATATTCCTGGAGCAAGGCCACTTCGAAGCCAGCGTCCCCGCCGAGCGCGTGGGGGTACTCGTCCCGGTAGGTCAGGGTGGTCGCGGGCTCGATGCCCACGAGAGGGACGCCGAGGCCCGCGACTTGCCGCAAGATCTCGGCGTTCTTGCGTACGCGGCGCGCAAACCAAGACACGAAGCCTTTGACGTGCAGAGCCTTGCCGTTCTCGAACATCGGCAAGAAGAACACGCGGCGGCCGAGCTTGTGGAGCAGCTCGTAGGCGGCGAAAGCTACGTTCGGCTCGTAGTAGGTGGTGAACGCGTCCTGAACGATGATCACCGTGCGCGCCCGTTCTTCTCCGGACAGACTGGCGATCTCGGCGAGGTCCAGCCGCGGGGCACCGCGCTCACCGAGCATCTGCGCGAGCGTGTGTGCCGCCAAGGGGGGCGTGTCGACCAAGCCGACCCATTCGAGTAGGCGCCGGGAGGGGGCGAGGTTCATGAGCCAGTTGGACAGGCGCGGCACGAGCGCAAGCACGACCAACATGCGTTCGAGCCACGCCACGAAATAGTCCTTGAGCGGACGCCGATAGCGGCCATGGTACTGCTCGAGGAAATCGGCGCGCAGCGCAGGCACGTCGACGTGAATGGGGCACTCGGTGGCGCAAGCCTTGCAAGCGAGGCAACCGTTCATGGCGTCGTAGACTTCGTGGGAAAAATCGGCTGGATCGGCTGCGCGGCCACGAAAGATCTCGACGCCGGGCTCACCCCCTTCGGGAGCGAGGCCAGCGCGGCTACGACTCACCAGTCGCAGCCACTCGCGCAAGATGCCCGCCCGACCCTTGGGCGAATGAATGCGATCGCGCGTCACTTTCGACGAAGGGCACATGACCGAGTCGGGGTTCCAGTCGAAGCACTGTCCGTTGCCGTTGCAGTTCACGGCGGTCGCATACTTCTCCCGCGTCTGCGGTTCGATCTGCCGGTCGAAGGCGCCACGCTTCATGGCGTCCACCGACACCAAGCGATCCTGACGGCGAGCGGGCGCGGCGAGCTTGCCCGGATTGAGCTGATTGTCCGGATCGAACGCCGTCTTGATCGCCCGCATCTCACGATAGAGCTCGGGTCCGAAGAACGTCGGCGTGTACTCGCTGCGGTAGCCGCGGCCATGCTCGCCCCACAAGACGCCACCGTACTTCTTGACGAGGGCTGCTACGGCGTCGCTGATGGCCCGCAGCGTGCGCTCGTCTTCTTCATCCTTCAGATCGAGCGCAGGCCGGACGTGCAAGCACCCCACGTCGACATGGCCAAACATGCCGTAACGCAGGCCGTAGCCGTCCAGGATGGCGCGAAACTCGCGAATGTAGTCGGCGAGGTGCTCCGGCGGCACGACCGTGTCCTCCACGAACGGCACCGGTCGGCGATTGCCTGGTGCGTTGCCCAAAAGGCCGACGCCCTTCTTGCGCAAGGTCCAGAGCGCCTTGATGTCGGCCGGCTTGGTCACGAGCTCGTAGCCGATCAGAGCGCCTGGCTGGCCGATCTCGCCCTCCAGTCGCGCTCGCATGCGCGACACCTGCTCGTCCAGCACCGTTTGATCGTCCGCCTCAAACTCCACCAGGTTGACGGCGCGCAGCTCCGGCTCACCAGGCCCCCGGAGCACATGGGCGACCGAGCCCCAGATCACGTCCTTCTTCGCCAATCCCACGATCGTGTCGTCGATGGTCTCGATGGCGCCGGGATTGGCTTCGACGAGCCAGCTGGCCGCGCGCAGCGCGTCGTCGAAGGCGCGATAGCGGATGGCAAAGAGCTGCTTCCTGCGCACGATCGGCGTCAGCCGCAGGCTCGCCTGGGTGACGATGCCGAGCGTCCCTTCCGAGCCGCTGATGATCCGCCCGAGGTCGAAACCGCGCTCGGAGACGACGTGGGCGAGGTCGTACCCCGTCAAGAAACGCTTGAGCTTCGGCAGCTCGCTGGCGAACCGGTCGCGGCTCCGCTCGAGGATCGCCGTGACCTCGCGGTAAATGCGACCGGTCGCGTCCGGGCGCGCTCGCTCTCGCTCGAGCTCCGCCGCGCCGAGGGCTTTCGTCTCGATCACCTCTCCGCCGAGGACGACACAGCGCATTCCCTCGACGTGCTGGCTGGTCTTGCCATAGATGCGCGAACCCTTGCCGCAAGCATCGGTCGCGATCATGCCGCCCAGCGTGGCCCGACTGCTGGGTGAAAGCGTCGGCGCGAACATGACGCCATGCGGCGCCAAAAACGCGTTCAGCTGGTCCAAAATGACGCCGGGTTGGACGACGACGACGCCCTTGCCGAGGTCGAGATCCAAAATGGCACCGAGGTGACGCGACAGGTCGACCATGATGCCGTCGGACAGCGACTGACCGTTGGTCCCCGTCCCCCCGCCGCGCGGACTGATGCGCACCGCCCGATACCGCGTGTCGGCCAGCAACGTGAGGAGCAGGACGACGTCGGGTTCAGCGCGCGGGAAGACGACGGCCTGTGGAACCAGCTGGTAGACGCTGTTGTCCGTCGCAGCGGACAGGCGGGACGCGTAGTCGCTGCGAATCTCACCCGAAAACCCGCGCTCGGCGAGTTCCTTCAAGAAAGCGTCGTAGGGGTCCGGCAGATGCCCCAGCGAGGGCAGGCTGGAAATCATGGGCGGCAAATAGCAGGGACCCGAGCCACATGTCAGAGTGCAACGCGAGGATCCAGGATCCGGGACCCGAGTGGGCCGGGAACCAGGGCCTCCCCGCGGCGGTCCGTCACGCCGATGAACACTTCCCCGCCTGGCGCGATGAGTGCGTAGGGGCAGTTGGGCGCCGCTTCGTCCAGCCAGGGCGGGATGATCTGCACGGAGGAGGGGCCGCTGGCCCGCGCCGGTGACGCAGCCTCCACGTCGGCACTCGGCCCAGCACAGGCCAGCGCGACGTCCGGATCCGGATCGTAGGCCCGGCAAGTGCGAAGGGCGCGGTGGGCCGGGTCGCGGCGGCGGAGCGCGCGTGCACCGAGCTCGCGCAAGACCGGTTCCCGATCCAAGAGCACGATGTCCTCGAGCGGTCGCGCGCTGCACGCGGCCTGCGCTCGATCGACGAGCCAGAGCGCCGCGGCCCGTACGCCGAGCTCGGGCACGGTGAGCAGATCGCAGGGGCGCAGGATTTCAGCCGCCCGTTTGGGGTCGATGCGCGCGAGACCGAGCAGGGCGGAGCTACGCACGAAGGCCGGTGAGCCCGTACGAGCCAGCGCCAGCAGACGCTCGGCTCGAGCTAGGGTCGCGCGCTGGGCGCTCTGCGCCAAGACCCAGGGATCCGAGTCGGCGAGGGCCGCCTGCTCCAAGGCCTCGGCGCCGGGGAGCTGAAGCAAGAAACCGGTCAGGCTGCGGCGGTCCTGCACGGAGCCCTCGGCAAACAGCGGAGGCAAGTAGGGCCCCACCGCCTTCTGACGCAAGGCGAGCGAGATGACGAAGTCACGCGTCCCTCCGCGTTCTCGGAGCGCGAGGGAGACGAGCTCCTTCACACTCGCGCCCGGTAGATCCGCCGGGAGCCCCGAGAGCGCCCTTTGCTCGGGCTCGGACAGAGGATCGTCCGCACTGGCCAGCGCCGCGAGCAAGCGCTCGGCCGCTTGGGTCGACATGCCGCGAGCCAGAAGCTCCCCGTAGATTCTGGCCTCGAGCGGACTATTGGCGAACGGCGCGAGGACATCGCGGTCAGCGGCAGCAGAAAGCAGTGCTCGTGCGCTGGCGGCGACGACCGGGTCGCTCGCGCGCGCTAGCTGGGTCAAGGTCCCCTGCTTTGCATCCTTCGGCCTGAGCAGGAGGAGCAAGCGGGCCACGTCCTTGGCGTCGAGACCGGGCACCTCGAGCGCCTCTGCGAGCAGGCTCGCCGTCTGCCGCGGCAGCGGCGCACTGCGATCGAGCAGCTCGAGCGCTGCATGGCGTTCGGCAGGGGTGCCCCGCGCCAGGCGCTCGATGGCAAGCACCAGGAGCTCGACGTCCCCCGTCCGCGGGACGGCCTGGAAGAGCTTCGCCGCGGGAAGCCCGCCGCGCCTGGCTCGACCGAGCAGTCCGTCGAGCCGGATCCCTGCCTCCGCTGCCACCCGTGTGCACTCCAAGAGCGCAACGCCACCCGAGTCGAGCAAACAGTCCGTTACGGCCGCTGCGGCGGTAGGACTCAGCGGGGACAGCAACCCGCGCAATGCCGGAGCAACGTCCTGCTCCGCGAGCCGCTGGATGATGACCTCCCATCCCTGGCGTTGGTCCAACTTTGCCAAGGCTTGGGCGGCGGCAACGTGGACCGGTCCCCAACCTGGCTCGAGTAGGGTGCGCTCCAGGACCGGGAGCGCACTTGGATCGCCCAGCTCGCCCAGGGCAACGGCAGCAGCGGCGGCGACACTGACGGAGCGGTCATCGATCGCAAACGACAGGGCTGCGACTGCCTTGCGGTCGCCGATCGCTCCGAGCGCCACCGCAGCAGCCCGACGAACACTCTCTTCTGGCTCCGTCAGCCGCAGGGCGAGCGGGGCGACGGCCGAAGGTCCCCCCAGACGACCCAGCGCGACAGCCGCCTCGACACGCACCAAGGGTGAAGCATCGTCCAGCGCTGGCGTGGCAGCGGAGGTGACCTCCTCGGCGAGCGCGAGGGGCGCACGGCCCAGGCAACGCACCGCGGTGGACCGCACTACTTCATCGGGGTCGACCGTTGCCCGGGCAATCGCGGGCAACTGACGCCCGTCGAACTCGACCGCAAGCACGCGAAGGGCCGATACGCGAAGCAGAGGCGCCCGGTCCTTGAGCCAGCCGGCCACTTGCTCGGCCAAACCGGAATAGCCGAAATGCACGGCAGCCCGCGCCGCGGCGACGCGTACCGCGTCGTTTTCGTCCTCGAGCGCGAGCTCGACGAGTGGACGCGCGGAGCTCGGCGAGAGTCCCACGAGCCGGTCGGCGGCTCGCTCACGCTCGCCGGAGTCGTCTGTGGCAAGTCCACGCGCCACCTCCTGGGCCTCACTCGGCCAGCCGAAGGCCGCCAGCCGTGAGCTCCCGAAGAGACAGATGGCAATGGACGCCAGCAGTAGTGGACGCTTCGGATTCACGAGGGCACCCTAGGATCGGCCGATTTTCGCCCCAGTCAAAGGCCCCCAAGGCCAAGGCCTCAGGCCAGGCCAGCACTCCGACGCAAGATCCAGCTCACGGCCAAGAGCACGCAAGCGGGCACGCTCCAAGCGTAGGGGGGAGCCACCGGCTTCATGCTCCGCTGCGCGAGCACGAACGTCTTTTCGGGGGGCGAAAGGGCGCTCACCTGCTCGGCGCGGACGTACTGGCCGCCGAGGGCGCTCGCTACCGCTTGCAAGCGTGATGCATCGGGCCTGGTGTCGGCGTGGGCCTCGCCACCGATCTCGCAGGCGAAGACGTGGCGACTCGGCGGCGCACCGCCCACTTTCACCCGCGCCGCGTACCCGCCCGCCGGAAGATCGGGCAAGCGAAAGGCCAGCATGCCGGGCTCCGACGCCCTGGGCGTGGTCACGCGGTGCTTCGCTCCGTCGACACCGAGCGACGATACTTCGATCTCGACGGGGTCTTCCCAGCCTGGAAGTCGACTGACCAGCAAGGTCACCGGGTAGCCCACGATGCAAGGTCCGCTCAGCCGAACCTGGGCGGATTCGAAGCGCGGGTCCCGCATGAGCCAGCCGAGCAGCCCTTCCCACAGCACACGATGACCATCTCCGCCCGTCTCCGTGCCGAATTGCCCGAACCCGAGCTCATGCGTCCCGTCGAGGGCGAGCGCGATGCTGCGACCGTCCCCCACTTCACCGAGGGCAAGCAGAGGCATACGCGCATCGATGGAGGCATCGGCCGGGCCAGCGTCTGGGTGCTCCCAGAGCACGAGAGCAGATTCCTTCGGCAGACCTATCCGGTTGAACCCAGGCATCGGTGGCAGGGCGTCCCCGAGCAGGGCACGGAGCTCGCGCAGCATGGGCGCAGCCCGGCCCACGCGGGTGTAGACGGGCGTCACCCGGCCCGTACTCACGAGCTCCCCCACCGCCGGCAACTCGACGGGAAGCACGTCTTGGATGGGTGTGTTCGCGTAGCCACCGGCCGAAAACGCCGATGGTCCGCCGACCAGAATGAGCCCGCCGCCGGAGATCACGTACTGCCGCAGGGCGGCAAAGTGCTGGAGCAGCCCATAGGCGCGGGCATCGATGTCCTGCAGAATCACCGCGTCGAAGCTGGGCAGGTGCTTGGTGAAGAGCTCGTCCACCGGGAAGGGAATGAGCGACAGCTCGTCCTGCGTTGCCCGTGCGTCGTCCTGTTCGGTGCGGAGGATGAAGAACGAAATGAGATCGATGCTGGCGTCCGATTTGAGGAACGCGCGTAAGGCGCGCACGTCATAGGTGGGGCGCCCGGCCACGTGCAGAATGCGCGTGCGGTCGCGACGGACGTCCACCGTGACCAGTCGCGCGTCATTGTGCGGGACCTCGTCACCTGAAACGGCCTCGTCCAAGAGCACCTCGACGACCCGGCCGCCCGTCCGATCGAGGGTGATTTCCAGGTCGAGCGTGGACCAAGCTGCCGTCCCGTGCGCTGCTCCGGCTGCCAGATCGAGGGGTGGCCCACCCTCCATGAGCTCACGCACCCGCACCCGGGCTTGGTCGCAATCGAGTCCCGAGCTGCAGCCCACTTCGATGTGGAGGGTGAACGGCTGGTGCGCGATCGCGCTGCCCGTCATGCGGACCGCCCGGATGCTGCGGTCCTTGGGCTCGCGCACGGCGGCGGCCACGGCGTGCACGGGCACCCCGCGCAAGCGTGGCCCGAGCTCCGCTGAAATCGAAGACGCAGTCGCGGCGTCCGGAGCGCTCAGTCGGCCATCGGAAATGACGACGATGGCGCGCGGGGCCTGGCCGGGCAGCGCCAAGATGCGCTCCAAGGCTCGGGTGAGATCGCTGTCCGCTCGCGGCTTGCGCTCGCCTGGAGCGACCTCCAGCTCGCCGTCACCGAATACGTAGCTGCTGAGGCGGGCATCGGGCCACGCTTGCCCCAAAGCGCGCGCGGCGCCCTCGGCCACTTGCTGGCGCGAGCGCTGTCGATCGTCGCCCGCGAGGGTCATGCGATGAGAACCGTCGAGCAGGACGGCCACCGGCGCTGGCTCCGCACGACCGCTCACGCTCACCCAGGCTGGACGAAGCACGGCCAGCGCGAGAAAACACGCAGCCAGGATCGAGACCGAGCTGACGAGCCAGCCGCCTCGACCTCCGCGCTGCTCGAGCAGCAAAAGCCCGCTCGAGAGCAACACCAAAGCCAAGATCCCGAGCTGCGCCCAGACAGGCAGATCTTCCGAAAACGAGAGCGACGTCACTAGGCTGGCCTCAAGGACTGCGCGCTCGGCGGCGCATCAAGAAGGGCGCGTGCACCTGATCGTCCTTGTAGTCCGAGCACAGCACGTACATCCCCAGGTTGACGGCGAAGCGAACGGCCTGCTCCCGCTGCACACTGCCCCCGGGCGTGATGGGATAGGCATAACCTTGGCCTCCGGGGCCTGGCGTCAGGGCGCCGAGCAGGTCGCACTCGAGCAAGATGATCTGCGTCATCTTGCCGAGCGCGTAGCCCTCCGCCACCCCCGCGACCGGCCGGCGACCCACTGGACCGTCCAGCAGGTAGAACGACTTGAACAGCACGTGCGACTTCGGCAGGGCCACCGGCGCCGCCTCCGGCACGACGCGGCCGAGCTGCCGCTTGACGCCGGCGAGGAACGCCCGCGCCCCCTCCCCGCGCCCGTCCACGATGAGCGTGCCGCCGAGTCCCAAGAACTCCCGCAAACGGCGCAGCGCACCCTTCGACAGATCGGCCGGCTCGGTGGCGCCAGCCCAAATGAGCAGCGGTTCGTTCAAGAGCGCCGCGCTGGCCGGGTCGACGACATCGACGGCCAGACGTGCAGGCGCACTGGTGCGCGCCATCAGCTCGTACGACCAGCGCCCGAGAGCCTGCTTGTCGAGCTCGACCTCGGCGGAACTGCCGCCTTCGAGCAGGCGCGGGTGGAACGCTCCCGAGTCACCGAAGGCGTGGGCGTCGGGCGAGGACAAAAGGGATGCAAGTCCCCCAGCGCCGAGTCCGACAAGGCACTCTCGCCGCCTCACGGCACTGCCTCCACGCGCCAGACTCCCTCTTCTTCGACGAGCTCGAGCAGCTGCCCGTCGGGCAGCTCGATCGTAGCGCGGTGGTCACGAACGCGCACCGACGCTTGGTCCAAGGCCGACAGGGACTCGAGCAGCGCGGCCCGCCGTTCCTCGAGATCGGCGCGGCGATCGCGCGAGAGGATCGCTTCCACGCGCTCCACTTGTCCGCTCGACAGAGCCTGCCTCAAAGCGCGCGCTGCGGCCTCGGGCGTTCCCGGGCGGGGGAAGAGGGCGGTGTCGGAGTCGATGCGAAAAGCGCCGTCTTCGAGCTCGAGCCCGAGGTCGAGCCCGGCGCCCGTGGTCATGCTGGCGCTGGCGGACACGCTCGAGCCCGGATCGACGCAGCCGCGGGCGTTTTCCAAGAGCTCCTTCCCATCGCGTTTCAAGAGCAGAGTGAGGTCCGCCTCGGAGTAGGTGGCCTGCGCCCTCCGACTCAAGAGTGCATGCAAGCGAGCGGCATCACCCTGCTCGAGGGCCTCTTCGTACTGTCGTGCGGCGTCGCGCGGGTCGGGCACCCGGGTCCTCGCGCAGCCGAGGTGACCGGCGCTAGCGAGCAGGCCAAACAGGCCCAGCACCAGGGTGGGCGACAGTCGCGAGTCCACTTTCGGGCTCTAGACCAAGCTTCCGAGCGTGACTAGGGCCGAGCCCTGCTTGGCCGCTGGTCCGGCTCATGGCAGGCTGAGCGCGTGACCGACGTCCGAGCCATGAGGGCGGAGCGCGCACGGAGGTGGCTCACCTTTGGCTTGTCCTGCTTGGTCTCTGCCCTCGGGCTCGCCCTCGGCACGGACGGCTGGTTCTCGCCGCTCCTGGCCGTCTTCGGTGCCGTGGTCGCGTGCGTAGGCCTGCATCGGCTGGGACGCAGCGGAGCGCGCGCCTGGCCTGAAGCCCCGCCCGAGGAAGGCGGCTAGGTCTCGCTGCGCGTGGCTAGGTCTCGCTGCGCAGTGCCGCGATGGCGACGTCGGGACCCAGCTCCGTCACCCGCACCACGGCAACGCCGAAACTACGACCTTCGATCTCGAGCGGCGCCGCCCAAACCTGATCGCCTGCGATGTGCTCGAGCGGGTGCTGATCGCTGATGGCCTTGCCGTTGACCACCGGTGCCACGGGGGCACCGTACGCCGCGCCGCCTACGAGCACGTACACGTAGAGCAGGGGCACCTTGTCCCCCTCCGCGGTCTCGCCCATCACCGCAGAACGCAGCGCCGTTTCGAGCCGATAGGCGTACTTGGACCACGACCAGCCCGTCACGTAAGCCCCGCGTACGTCCGCTCCGACTTTGACGGGGACGCCAGCCACCCACTGTGCGTCGGGTCGCCCCCGCACCCCGGCCGCCTCCGGCATCGTCCCGCGCGTCTCGACGTACGCCTTCTGGCCGACTTGGGCGAGCTCCGGGAAGGCCGTGAAGATGTTCTTCTCGGCCAGGTCGTCGGTTGCCATGTCGGAGCGGAGGACACGTCCGTCGGGCGAGGTCATCGCGAAGAACGTCGACTTGGCGATGCTCAAGTCCGGGATGCGCTCGCGGGTCTGACGCAAAGCTTTGCGCGCCGTCTCCGCAGAAGGCACCTCGGGAAACGCCGCCTGATAGACCTCAGTGAGCTGGGCGGCGCCTTCGGGCAAACCGCGCCGCACTTGCAGGACGTCCTCCTTGGCAGCCTTGGCGAGCATGAGCACGTGGCCCTTGGCCAGCGCCGCACTCTTCTTACCCACGTCCTCGCAGCCGAACGAAAAGGCGACGGATGCGGCCAAAAGTAGCAGGCCGCCCATCCGCATCGACTGCGAAGCCGCCACCATCACGCCGCACCCTCGAGCGCGCGAGCGAGAACCTTCGCCACGTGCCCGTCGACTTTGACGCCGCGATACACGGCCGCCACGCGCCCGTCCTTGCCGACGACGAACGTGCTGCGAATGATGCCCATGTACTCCTTGCCGTAGTTCTGCTTCTTGCCCCAAGCGCCGTACGCGCTCGACAGCACCTTGTCCGGATCGGCGAGCAATGGAAACGGCAGCGAGTACTTCTCGGCAAAACCAGCGTGGCTCTTGGTGGAGTCGGGACTCACACCGAGCACCGCGATGCCCGCGCTCTGGAACGTGTGGTAGTCGTCCCTGAAGTCGCACGCTTCCCTGGTGCAGCCCGGCGTGTCGTCCTTGGGATAGAAGTAGAGAACGTAGGGTTTTCCAGCCAGATCCGCCGAGCTGACCGTGCTGCCGTTCTGGTCCGACAGTGAGAATGCAGGCGCCGTCGCGCCGACCTCGAGCCCTGGCGTCGTCACAGCGGTCTCGACCAAATCCGTCACCTTCTTCACTGCTTTCTTCACTGCCTTCTTCGCCGCTGAGATGGCTTTCTCGATCACTGGCTTGACGGGCACACCCGCGAGCGCTGCCTTTTGGGCGGGCTTGGCTGCCGTCTTCTTCGCTGCCTTCTTCGGGGCGGGCTTGGGTGGGGCCTTCTTCGCGGGCGCCTTCTTCGCGACCTTCTTGGCGGGCGCCTTCTTGGGCGGTGTCTTCTTCGCGGCCTTCTTTGGCGCCGCCTTCTTGGCGCTCTTCTTGGCAGCCTTCTTCGCCGGTGCCTTCTTGGCTGCCTTCTTCACTGCGGCCTTCTTCACCGCCGCCTTCTTCGTACTGCTCTTCTTCTTCGACACCTTTTTCGACGCCATGTTCCCTCCAACCCTGATCGACTCGCCCGCCGCAGGCGCGAAAGTGCGCCTGCCTCCTTCCGATTATCAGATAGGACGCGCCTTTGGCCATGGTCCGACCTTGCAACCCCGCTAGGGCGACCTTAGATTCCGGGCCGACATGTTGGACCTGCCAGACCCGGGTTTGTACCGAACCACCAGCGCTATGCCCGGGAACGAGACCGCGTTCCCTTCGGGCGTCCTCGTCTACCTGGGCGAGAAGAACGGCCAGAAATTCGTGGTGCGACCGGGGCGAAACTCCCACAATCGCTGGCTCTGGGGCGACCCGACCACCCCCCTGCGCAGTCCCACCTGGGCCAAGACGCTGCGTCGGCTCCCCGCCGAGGGGTACTACGTGCTGCCCGAGGAGCTCAAGTTCGAAGGGGGCGGGCGCTGGCTCAAGAACGCCATCGTGCAGCTCGGCTACAGCGCGGAGGGGAAGGGCATCGTGTTCGTCGCCGAGCAGCGCGACACCGCCACGGACAACGCCCTCTATTTCAGCGACCGGGGCATGGTCATCGACGACGCCGTCCTCGATCGCCTGAGCTGGGCCCCGATTCTGCCGATCCGGCAGTAGTCAGCCGTCGCTCTACCGCCGGCTCACCCGCTCGCGAGTTGCTGCTCGCGAGTTAGCCGTCGCCGCCGGCGCTCTCTTGCTCGCCGCGTGAGGTCAAGCTCGCGCGCACGAAGTCACGGTTCAGCTTGGCGATGAAGTCGACGTCGATGCCCTTGGGGCAAGCGCTCATGCACTCGTAGTGGTTGGTGCAGTGGCCGAAGCCCTCTTCCTCCATCTGCGACACCATGCCGAGCACGCGCCGCTCTTGCTCGGGCTTGCCCTGCGGGAGCAGATTCAAGTGGCCGGCTTTGGCAGCCGTAAACAGCATGGCCGAGGCGTTCGGGCACGCCGCCACGCAGGCGCCGCAACCGATGCAGGCCGCGGCGTCCATGGCGCGATCCGCGTCCTCTTTGGGGACTGGAATGGCGTTGCCGTCCGGCGGTGAGCCAGCGCGCGCCGAGATGTAGCCACCGGCCTGAATGATGCGATCGAAGGCGCCGCGGTCGACAACCAAGTCGCGCAAGACCGGAAACGCCTTGGCCCGCCAGGGTTCAATCCAGATCTCGTCGCCATCCTTGAACTGCCGCATGTGCAGCTGGCAGGTCGTGGTCAGTTGCTGAGGTCCATGCGGGCGGCCATTGATGACCATGCCGCACGTGCCGCAGATGCCTTCGCGGCAGTCGTGGTCGAAAGCGATGGGCGGCTCACCCTTGCCGAGCAGCTCCTCGTTGACCTGATCGAGCATCTCGAGGAAGGAGGAGTGCTCCGAGACGTTCTTCGCTTCGTAACGAGCGAAGGCCCCTTTGGCCTGCGTGTTCTTCTGTCGCCACACGTGGAGAACCAGGTTCATCGTCGTCATTACTTGTAGCTCCGTTGCGACGGCTTGACGTACTCGAACTCGAGCGATTCCTTGTGGAGGATGGGCGCCTGGCCCTCACCCGCGTACTGCCATGCGCCGACGAACTGGAAGCGCTCGTCGTCGCGCTTCGCCTCGCCCTCTTCCGTCTGATGTTCCGAACGAAAGTGACCGCCGCAGGATTCTTCTCGCATCAGCGCGTCCCGGCACATCAGCTCCCCGAGCTCGAGGAAGTCCGCGACTCGCAGCGCCTTCTCGAGGCTGGTGTTCAGCTCCTCGCCGCTGCCCAGGATGCGCAGGTCCGACCAGAACTCTGCGCGCAGCTCCGGAATGCGCTTCACGGCGGCCTCGAGGCCTGCTCGATCGCGGGCCATCCCGCACTGGTTCCAGATGATCTGGCCGAGCTCACGGTGGAACGAGTCGGGCGAGCGCGAGCCGCCGATGGCAAGCAGGCGTGCGATGCGCTGCTCGACGGCAGCTAGTGCTTCCTTGACGGCCGCATGCTCGGGACCAGCGTCGTTCTTGGGCGTCGTGGCCAGGTAGTTGGCGATGGTGTACGGCAGGACGAAGTAGCCATCGGCCAGGCCTTGCATCAGCGCGGAGGCGCCGAGGCGGTTGGCGCCGTGGTCCGAGAAGTTGGCCTCGCCGCCGACGAACAGGCCGGGGATGGTGCTCTCCAGGTTGTAGTCGACCCAGAGGCCTCCCATCGTGTAGTGGGTGGCCGGGTAGATGCGCATCGGCGTCTTGTAGGGATCTTCGCCCGTGATGCGCTCGTACATCTCGAACAGGTTGCCGTAGCGCTCCGCCACGGCCTTTTGGCCCAGCCGCGCGATGGCGTCGGCGAAATCCAGATAGACGCCGCGACGCTGGCCGCCGACTTCGGGGCCGACGCCGAGACCCTGGTCGCACATGTCCTTGGCCCGCCGCGAGGCGATGTCGCGCGGCACCAAGTTGCCGAAGCTCGGATAGATGCGCTCGAGGTAGTAGTCGCGGCCGGCTTCCGGGATCTGCGACGGATCTTTGGTGCAGTCCTCGGCCCGCTTGGGCACCCACACGCGGCCATCGTTCCGCAAGGACTCACTCATCAAGGTGAGCTTGGACTGCCCCTCACCACTGACGGGGATGCAGGTCGGATGAATCTGCGTGTAGCAAGGATTGGCAAAGAGCGCGCCGTGGCGATGTGCACGCCAGGTGGCCGTCGCACTGCAGCCCTTGGCGTTGGTCGACAGGTAAAACACGTTGCCGTAGCCGCCCGTGCACAGGACCACTACGTCGGCCAGGTGGACGCCGAGCTTCCCGGTCACCAAATCGCGCGCCACGATGCCGCGCGCCCGTCCGTCGACGATGATGAGCTCGAGCATCTCCGTGCGCGCAAACATCTCGACCGAGCCCGTGTCGATCTGCTTACTCAGCGACTGGTAGGCGCCGAGCAAGAGCTGCTGCCCCGTCTGCCCGCGGGCATAGAAGGTGCGGGACACCTGAGCGCCACCGAACGAACGGTTGGCTAGGTTGCCGCCGTATTCGCGCGCGAAGGGCACGCCCTGGGCGACGCACTGGTCGATGATGTTCACGCTGACTTCCGCCAGCCGATAGACGTTGGACTCCCGAGCGCGGAAGTCGCCGCCCTTCACGGTGTCGTAGAACAGCCGGTAGATCGAATCGCCGTCGTTCTGGTAGTTCTTGGCGGCATTGATGCCGCCCTGAGCGGCGATGCTGTGCGCGCGGCGCGGGCTATCCTGGTAGCAGAACGCTTTGACGTTGTAGCCCTGCTCGCCGAGCGTGGCCGCCAGCGCTCCACCGGCTAGGCCAGTGCCGACCACGATCACGCTGTGCTTGCGACGGTTGGCTGGGTTGACCAGCTTCATCGCGAACTTGTGGCGCTCCCAGCGCGTCTCGACGGGCCCTGTGGGTGCTTTGGAATTGAGTTGCATAGCTAGCGAGCCAGTTCAGCGGACCAACCCGAGAAGGACGGAGAGCGGCAGGATGATGTTGCCGACGGTGATGATGAGCGCGAAGAACTGCGCGCCCTGGCGGATGGCGACGTTGCGGCGGGGATGGCTCACGCCCAGGCTCTGAAACAGGCTGACCGAGCCATGGTAGATGTGGAGCCCCAGCGAGATCATCGCGGCCACGTACAAGGCGACCACCCACGGAATCGAAAAGCCGTTGACGAAGTTCGAGTACACCATCGTGTAGTGCTGGTGCTCGTAGGCGCCCATGGCCACACCCGGGAACGTGAAGTGGGCCAGGTGGTAGAGGAGGAAGAACAGCAGGGTGAGCCCGCTGAAGATCATGGTCAGGCCGGCGAACGAGGCCTTGCGCCGGGCGACCTTGCGGTACGGCACCGGTCGAGCTGCCGCGCTCTGGGTCACCAAGCGCATCGCCGTTCCGACGTGCAGCACGAACGCGACGAACAGGATGGTCCGCGCGAGCCAGAGCAGCTCGGGCATGGCGTGCAAGCCAACCGAGTAGTTGTTGTAGACCTCAGCCCCCAGGAACACCTGGAGATTTCCGGCCATGTGGGCGAGCGCAAAGCCGAACCAAACCAGCCCGGACAGCGCCATCACGACCTTCTTGCCGACGGTCGTCTCAAGTAGCGAAAGAGCCTTACTCATGGCGTCACTACCGCTGCTTCCTACTCAACCGGGCGCGTGAAGGCAACCGCAGAGCGGGGCGCATTTTTGGCTGGCACCCCGCCCTGGTTGGCGAGCCCTGGTCTCGCGAGTGCAGATTCAGCCGGCGAGGTTCTTCGCCACGAAGTCCCAGTTGATCAGCCGATCGGTGACCACCTCGAGGAACGCGTTCCGGTTGTTCCGGTGATCGATGTAGTACGCGTGCTCCCAAACGTCGGTCGTGAGCAGAACCTTGTCGCCCGACTTGAGCGGCGTGTCCGCATTCGGCGTGGTGACGATCTTCGGCTGTCCGCCGCTCAGCACGAGCCAGACCCAACCGGAGCCGAAACGTGCATTTCCGGCCGCGATCCAATCGGTCCGAAACTTGTCCCACCCGCCGAGCTGGCCGATGAGGTCGGCGACAGGGCCAGCGGGCGGCGCGCCACCACCACCGGGCTTGAGGCTGTTCCACCAGAAGGTGTGATTCCAAATCTGGGCGGCGTTGTTGAACACGCCGCCTTCACTCGTCTTCACGATCTCTTCGAGCGACTTCGAGGCCTCTGGAGTGCCCTTGAGCAGACCCTCCAGCTTGACCATGTAACCCTTGTGATGCTTCTCGTAGTGAAACTCGAGTGTCTCGGCAGCCATGGCCGGCGCGAGCGCATCTTTGGCATACGGCAGTGCCGGTACGACGAAATCCATGCCCATCTCCTAGTCAGTGAAACGTTGTAGCGCGGGCACCTGCATGAGGGGCCCGCCGGTTGACCGGAGCATAGCTCCGAATCAGAAGCTTCATAGGGCGCCCTCGTCGTGATAGGCGCTCGGCCGTGTCCGAGCTGGAAACGCACGAAAAGGTCGCCGGGCTGGCCGGAAAGCTCGGTCTATCCCTGTCCTACGACTTGGTGCAGGCCGAGCTGTCGGGCTTCTCCGACTCGGTCGTCGTCCTCCGGCCGGACGAGGGAACGCTCGCGTATCTCGAGGGCGCACCGCGCGCCCGTCACGGCGCCGTCGTGACCTGGCTGCACCATCGCCTGCGCGGTCTCTTGTCCGATTTCGACATCAACGGCTACCTCGGCACCTACCCGCTCTTCGTCCTCTCGACCGCGCAGTGGCGAGAGCTCGGCATCAGCCCCACCGGAGCCGGCCACCTGCTCGATGTCGGCGCCGGCCGTGGCGACGTCACCGGCGAGCTCGGTCGCCTGTTCGGCAAGGTCACCGCCGTAGAGACCTCGCGCGGCATGGCACGCCGCCTGCGCCGCCAGGGCTACCGGGTGCTCGAGCGCGACCTCGGTGAGGACGACCTCGACGAACGATTCGACGCCGTCAGCCTGCTCAACGTGCTCGATCGCTGCGATCGCCCCCTCTCGCTCCTCGCCCGCGCCCGTCAGGTGC
>Ga0164308_10000259_pt1 | contig 28368 bp, 22 predicted proteins | sample Whisoiple_246_MG_FD_109983 | JGI IMG/M metagenome (GOLD analysis project Ga0164308, IMG submission 109983) | Soil microbial communities amended with fresh organic matter from upstate New York, USA - Whitman soil sample_246_MG | ecosystem: Environmental > Terrestrial > Soil > Unclassified >... | reverse complement strand
TAGGTCACTCGTCTCGACGCGGCGCTGTTCATCGACCCGCTCGCCGTTGAGGCTGATGGCTCCACTCGACAAGTACTGCCGCGCTTCGCCCTTGCTCTTCGCGACCTTCGCGAGCGTCAGGAGTTCGACGAGGCCGACGCCGCCCGCGTCGAGCAGCGAGCTTGCCAGATCGGCGGTGGGAGCGCCTCGAAAGACCTCGTCTAGCATCTTGGGCCCGAGCTTCTTCACGTCGCCGGAGAACAAGGCTTCGCTCGCCATCTTGGCCGTGGCCAGCGCCTCTTCCCCGTGCAAGAGGCGGGTCAGCTCCTCGGCCAAGGCCTGTTGCGCTTTGCGGAGTGAAGGGTTCTCGATGTGCTCCACCAGGATGTCCTCGATCTCGGCCAGTGAACGCAGGGAGAACACGCGCAGGAAGCGGCCGACGTCGTCGTCGGCCGTATTGATCCAGAACTGGTAGAACGCGTACGGGCTCGTACCCTCTGCAGAGCCAACGTGCTCGGTCAGCCACACGGCGCCTTGCTCCGTCTTGCCGAATTTCCCGCCGTCGCTCTTGGTCAAGAGCGGCGTGGTCATGCCAAACACCTCGGTCGCGCGCAGGCGCCTCGTCAGGTCCACGCCGGCGACGATGTTGCCCCACTGATCGGAGCCTCCGACTTGGACCGTGACGTCGCGCGTCGTGGCCAGATGCGCGAAGTCGTAGGCCTGCAGAATCATGTAGCTGAACTCCGTGTAGCTGATGCCGTGCTCGCGCTCCTCCAGACGAGCGCGCACGGAGTCCTTCTGCATCATCATGTTCACGGAGAAGTGCTTGCCGACGTCGCGGAGGACCTGGACGAAGCTCAGGGAGCGGAGCCACTCGGCGTTGTCGACGATCGTCGCGGCGTTCGGACCGTCGAAGTCGAGCACCCGTTCGAAGATGGGCCTCTGCCCGGCCAAGTTGCCGGCGATGACATCGGGTGTCATCAGCTGGCGCTCGGCATCCTTGCCGCTCGGATCCCCGATGAGCCCCGTACCGCCGCCCATGACCACGACGGGCGTGTGGCCGGCGAGTTGAAACCGACGCAGCAGCATGATCGACACGAAGTTGCCGATCGTGAGCGAGGCCCGCGTGGGATCGAAGCCGCAGTAGACGCGGCGCGGCTCGGCCAAGTACCGCCCGAACTCGGCGGCGTTCGTCATCTGATGGACCAGTCCGCGCGCCTCGAGGTCGGCGAGCAAGGGCGAACCGGCGGCGGCTCCAGCGGAGTCGTTCATGGCGGGGCCACCCTAGCAGATACCCTTACGGAGCGACCTTGCGGAAACCCCGGTCGAAGAGGCGTACGCGTCGCAAGAGGACGTCCAGAAGGAGCAAGCCGAGGGCGGCGTAGAGCAGCGGTGCTTGTGCGGGCTCGCTGGTGCGCAGGCGATCCGGGCCTGGGGCCAGGAACTGCGCGGCGGTCGGGTCGAACCGTCCGGCCCCGGCCTCGGCCCAGGCCCGCAATAGGTCGGGCCGCGGCTCGAGCTCCCGGTACTCCTCCGGGTACGGGAGAGAGACGGTTGCGCGCCCGACTCCGGCGCGGACCAACTCGCCGCTGGCGCTCGGGCGCTCGTGCGTCGACACCAGGGCGTAGGCGCCGAACGTCGGCAAGGCCGCGCGCGCCACGTAGCGACCTGGAGCGTCCAGCCGAAAAGGAACCTCCAGCGCGGGAGCCGTATCGCTCTGCAAAGACAGGGACGACACCCAGCTGCTGTCGAAGCGGCCGTCGGGCGTTTTGGCTTCGAAGGTCACGACGGCCTCTCGGCCTTCGAGCTTCACGTCGAGCGGCACGACGTGGTCGTCATCGCGCCGTTGATGGGCGCGCACCAGCTGCGCCAAGAATCGCGGGAACTGCGGAGAACGGAGCCACTCGAGCCCCAAGCGCGGCTTCAGGTCGGCTGTCCAGGCCAAGGTCCAGCCGCGCCCCACCCGCCGGCGCGCGAGCACCGGATCGCCCGTGTCGGTACGAAGGACGAGCTCGCTCGGACTCGGGCCGAGCTGGGTGCGAGTCAGCCCACGCAGGTAAGGCAGGGCGTCGAGGTGCAGGCCTGCCAAGAACTCCAGGCGGCGTTCGACGACGACGGGCAGGTAGTCGAGCGGCGTCGCCTCTCGCGATAGCAGCTCGGCTTCCCGAGTGAAGATGCGCGGAAGACTCGTTGGATCTTCGGCCGCGTGATAGCGGCCGCCACCGGCTTCGGCGATCATCATCAGCATTTCGCGGTTGGTCTGCTGCCCGAGCCCTACGGTCGTCAGCGTGATGCCTTCGGCAAATGCCGCGACCGAAAGGTCGTAGACGCCTTCACTCGGGGCGTTGCCGTCGGTCAGGAGCACGATGTGCTTCTTGCGTGCCTCGGTGCCCGCCAGATCCTGGTACGCCATGTCCAGGCTCGGGAAGATCTCCGTCCCGCCGCCCGGCTGGATGGTGGCGAGCGCCGACTGGATGGCCGTGCGAAAACGCGCGGGCTGCAGGCGCACCACTCGCGATGGCTGTGAATCGAAGGCGATGACTTCGAGCAGGTCGTCGGGCGAAAGTGCCGTGAGCGTTGCCGCGCAAGCTTCCTTGGCCATCGCCAGGGGCAGGCCAGTCATCGAGCCCGAGCGATCGATCACCAGGGCCATGGCCACGCCTGGAGTCTCGCGCTCCTTCTCGGCGTCCATGCGAACCGGCAGGACCTTCTCGAGGTCCGAACCCTGCCAGCCACCTGGCCCGTAGGCGGCCTCGCCGCCGGAGTAGAGCAATCCGCCACCCCGCCGGACGTAGTCGATGAGCTCCGTCTCGCTCGTGCGGGAGACCATGGCGCGGGGCAGATCACTGAGCACGATGAACGCGAAGGCGTCCAGCTCGGCTCGAGTGCGAGGGAGTGCGGTGGGAGGCCGTACGTCGACGTCGAACTGCTGCGCTGCGAGGGCTCGCGTCAGCTGTCCGGCTTGCTCGGGATGGCGGTCGACCACGAGCACACGCGGTGGTCCCGGGACATCGACGCGCGCCGAGTAGGCGTCGTTACCCGGGAAGTGATCGGGCTCCGCCCCGCGAAAGCTGGCCTTGTACGACAGCGGCCCTTGGACCCGGACCACGCTGCGAAAGGTTTCGACGCGATGACCGGGCCCGAGGTCGAGCTCGCGTCGCCCGCCGAGGCCGTTCTCCGCGGCGCCCTGGAAGAGCTGGAGCGTCCCGCGTACCTGGGCGGTGGAACGCAGCTCCACCCGCACGTCGAACGGCTCGCCGAGCGTGATCTCCGCCGGGAGCTGGACGGCCAAGACCGCCACGTCCGGCGGGGGCCTTTCGGCGAGAGGCGCGGTGCTCACGCGGACGCCGCGAGCCCGAGCGTCGGCGAGCGCCGAGAGCATGTCCCCGCGGGTTTCGATCCCGTCGCTCAGGACGAGGTAGCGCGGCAGACAGTCAGGGTCCGCGAAGGCGCGGGCCAGCTGGATGGCTCCTTCGACGTCGGTACCCGAGCTGGCGACCCGCGCGCGAAGGCGTGCAGGAGTCAGGGGCTCGCCGGGCTTCAGCTCCAGTGCTCGAGCGTCCGCACCGAACACGATGAGGTGGAGATCCGCATGTCGGCCAGCGAGCTCGGTGACGCGCTCGGCCGCCACGGCGAGCGCCGGATCGCCCACCGACTCGCTGACGTCGAGCAACACCGTGGGGCAGACGCGCGCGCTTGGTCGCCAGCGCACTGGCTGGCTCAAGGCCAGCGCCAGGGTCACGAGAAACGCCGCTCGGAGCAGCAGCGAGAGCGCGCGCTGTGCGGGCCGGAAGGCCGTCAGCGAGAACACGGCGCCCAAGCCCAGGAGCGGCAAGAGGGCGAGCAAGAGGAGCGGACGAGGGTCCGACAGACGATACTCGCCTTCGCCCAGGCGGACGGCGAGCGGACTTGCCACCGTCGACCCAAGCTCGATCGAAAGCCAAAGCGCGAGCAGGCTGAGCAGGCCGAGCCCTGCGGCCCACAGCAGTTGCCGACGGGGCATCAGACGGTCCACCGCCGGTGATAGGTCCACCATTCGGAGAACGACAGCAGCGCCGCCACGGTGAGGAAGAGCAGCCAAGGCGCCAGGTCTCGGTCGCGATGCAGCGGACGCGGACGCGGGAGAGCCCGCGCAGGCGTTGCGGCGCCTCGGGCCTCGAGCGTCCGAGTCGGAGCGAGACGAGCCTCACCGTCGTCGAAGTAATTGGCGAAGAAGCGCAGCTTCGGCCCGCCCTGCTCGACTTCGTAGAAACCGGCCAGCTCGCCGAAGACGGTGGTCCGTTGTTCGGTGACCGCGGCCCCTCGATCGACCGAAGAAGCCTGTCCCAGTGGGCCACGGATGCGAGCGCTTGGGTCCGTCGATGGCGTGCGCAGGTGCCACTCTCGTCCGGGCACGACGCCGACGCCATCGTCGCCGAGTGCGGCCGGAGCCAGTTCGCGCAGCGTGTTGTGCAGGAAGAGTGGCCAAGCGGCGCGCAGGAAGAAGTCGCTTTGACGCGGGTCGAAGCCCAGGGCCACGAAGCGCCCTTCGCTGCGCTGTCCCGTCACGGCGATGGGGTCCTGCCCGCTGAACGCTAGGGCCGTGTCGCCTGGGTTCGGGAGCAGCGCTCGGCCTGCGAGCACCTGCACGTCGTAGGGATCGACCGAGGCAAACAGCGGGGAGTCGCGGCGCCAGTGATCGAAGCCGAAGGCTTTCAACTCACGACCCAGTTGCACCGGGTAGGCCGCTCCTGCATCCGGCACGCCCAAATACAGCGCGGCAGCGCCGGGCTTCCGCACGGGGAATTCACCGTCGTAGATCACGACGTCGGCTGCCCAGCCGTCCGCGTCGGGACCGCTGCGACGTGTCACGACCTCCGGTTCGGCGAGCAGGGCCGCCTCGATGAACTGATTGGGAGGGCCGACCAAGAGCACCCGCAGCGGGGGCAGGGGACGCAGCAGTAGCCGCGCGTGGTTGTCGGTTGGAAGAAAATCCGATCCGCCGTCCACCCGTCGAACCTCGGCAATGACGCCCTCGGTTGCGCCGGAGAGCTGAGCGAGTGGCACGACCAATCGCCCGTTCGCCGGAACGAGCGCTCGCTTGACCTCGATCACCGACCGAGCCCGAAAGCTCGCATCGATGCTGCGCAGGACGAGCTCGACCTCCGCGCTCTCCTTTGCCGTCGAGCTGACTTCGAGCTGCGCTTCGAAGCGCCGGGGTTCGTCCGGGTACCGGCGCGCGGAGAAGTTGCTGATGCCGACGTTTTCGCTGGAGGTGGTCGGGCCGGGCGGGGTGATGGGCTCGAAGCTCAAACGTAGCCCGGTCGTGTCCGCTTCCGCGAGCGGCGGGTAAGCGCCGTCACCGATCAGGATGACGTCGGCTTCCGAGCGGGCCGGCAGGACGTCCCGCGCTAGTTCGAGCGCGCGCGGCAGATCGGCGGCCGAGTCCCGCGCCGCGATCGCTTCGATGCTGCGCTCGAGTCGGTCGCGATCGTTGGTCCACCCGCACTCGATCTGGGGGCGCGTGGACATCGTCATCACGAGTGCGCGATCCCGGCTATTGAGCTCACGGGTCCAGAGCAAGAGGCGCTTTTTTGCCTCGTCGAGGCGGGTGGCGGCGCTCTTTTCGCCCAGCCTGGCCGTCATCGACGGACTGACGTCAACCACCAGCACGAGCCAGCGCCCCGGTCTGGCGGCCTCATCCGAGCGTGGGTCCCCCAGGGCCAGGACGAGCAAGCCGAGCAAGATGAGCTGCAGCAAGAGGGAGAGCAAACGCCGCAGGCGTTGCCAAGGCATGCTCGAGCGGCGCTGCTCTGCCTTCTGACGCCAGAGCTCGATGAAGGGCACGAGCAGTGGGCGATGTTGCTCGCGCAAGAGGTACAGACCCACCAGGGCGAGTGCCGACGCCGCACCAACCGCCAGGAGTAGTGACAGCGGGGCGCCCGTCAGCACGAAGAGGAGGCTCATTCCAGGAGTCCTCCCCGGCGCAAGAGGTAGAGCACCACCTCGTCGAACGGTGAGCCGGCATCGATCGTGAAGTAGGCGACGCGCTTTCGCGCGCAAAAGCGGCGCACCAAAAGCTCGGTTTCTCGCACCTGCTCTTCTACCTCACGCAGCTTCTTGGCCGTGATGGTGATTTCTGCGCGCTCTGCCGTCTCGGCGTCGATCAAGGAAACATCGCCTCGCACCAGGGGCTGGCGATCGAGTGTCGAGCCGATGTGGAGCACGCACACTTCGAATCGATGGTGCACCAGGACGTCGATGCCTGCCTGGAAACCTGCAGGGTCATAGAGGTCCGTCAGCAGCACGGCCAAGCCGCGCCGCCGGTGCATCGAGGCGAAACGGCGGAGCGCCGCGGATAGATCGGTACGCCCGCTGGCGCGCAGGCCCGACAGGAAGCGGAGCAAGCGAAACAGCCGCTGCTTGCCGCGGATCGGCGGCAGGCGTTCGTGGAGCTCGTTGCCGAGCGCGAGCACGCTCACTCGGTCGAGCGAGGACAGACCAATGTAACCGAGCGCCGCCGTCAGCCGAACGGCCTGCGTCAACTTGGCGCCGTGGGCCATCGACGCGGAGCGATCGATCAAGAAGTAGAGGCTCAAGTCCTCCTCTTCTTCGTAGATGCGGAGTAGTAGCTTGCCGAGTCGCTGATAAACTCCGACGTCGAGCAGGCGGATGTCATCGCCGGGGACGTAGGCCTTGTGGTCGGCGAACTCGATGCCGCTGCCTTTCTTCTTGAGGCGCCGATCGCCACGGCGCAAACCCGCGGCAGCGCGGCGACTGGCCAGTGCCAGCGACTCCAGCTTGCGCAGGAACTCCTCGTCGAACAGATCGTCGGCGTCGGCTCGCGCCGATTCCGGCGGGCGTTTCTTGCCGAAAACGCGGCTTAACAAGGGCGAAGCCACGTCGACTCAGTCCACCACTTCGGGCAGCTGTTGGGTCAGCTGGGAAAGCAATTGATCCGTGGTCACTCCCTCGGCCTCGCCCTCGAAATTCAGACGCAAGCGATGGCGCAAGCCCGGCAAGGTCACGGCCTTTACATCCTCGATGCCGGCACTGACGCGACCCGCGAGCAGGGCACGGATCTTCGCGGCCAGGAGCAGAGTCTGCGCGCCGCGCGGGGAGGCCCCGGTGGCGGCGAAGCGACGGATGTCGGCGCTCGGCCCGTCGAGGTCCGGATGCGTGGCTCGCACCAGGCGCACGACGTAATCCTTGACGTGGGGCGCGACGGGAACTTCACGCACGACCCCTTGCAGGCGGACGATGTCGGATCTCCCCAGTGTGAGCGGCGCCGTTTCCACTCGGGTCCCGGTGGTGCGGTCCAGGATCTCGTGCAGCTCCTGCCTGGTCGGGAAGGGCACTTTCAGCTTGAAGAAGAAGCGATCCAGCTGCGCCTCCGGCAGGGGGTAGGTGCCCTCCATCTCCAGGGGGTTTTGGGTGGCCAAGACGAAATATGGCTGCCCGAGATCGTGCGTCGTTCCGCCGATGGTCACTCGGTGCTCCTGCATTGCTTCGAGCAATGCGCTCTGCGTCTTGGGAGTGGCGCGGTTGATCTCGTCGGCCAGGACGATGGGAGAGAAGATCGGCCCCTTGCGGAACTCGAAACGCTCGCCGCCCGCCTTGGCATCCAGCACGACCGTCGTGCCGAGGATGTCGGCCGGCATCAGGTCCGGCGTGAATTGAATCCTGGAGAACGGCAGGTCGATGGCATCCGACAGCGTCCGCACGAGCAAGGTCTTGCCCAGGCCGGGCACGCCCTCCAGCAGGGCGTGCGAGCCTGCGAGGATGCAGGTGAGCACACCGTCGATGACTTCGTCGTGGCCGACGATGACCTGGGCAAGGGCAGCCTTCAGGCGCCCTGTCGTCAGGGCGAAGTCGTCCAGTTTCGCTTGAGCTAGCTCGATGTTGGTCGTCGTCATGTGCTTCTTTCAGTGCTCGCGTGGCCGGATTAGCTCGAAGTAGCGCTCGACTTCGCTGCGACGCCCGCGCGGAATCGTCTCGCCACTCACCGTCTCTTCGAGCACGGTTTGGTAGTCCTTGTAGAGCTTCTCGTAGGCGCCTGTCGTGAAACCCTGCTCGGCTGCGGTCAGAATCGTCTCACTGTCCGATTGGCCTGCCCCGCTGTCCCTTGCCGCTGCGGCTTTGTCTTGCGTTTTGGCTCCGAGCCGCTCGCTTGCTTGGCCTTGCCAGTTCGGGTCGTGCTCGGTGCCTGGATCCTTGGACGTCGACTGTCCGAGCTGCACCGTCTCGGCTCCGGATTCCCCGCTCTCGGCCGATCGCCCGAGGGCGGGCGAGAGCGTTCGCCGTCCAGCCGGACCAGGTTGGCCTTGCCCCTCGCCCTGTCCTTCTTGGCTCTGGCGCCCGCCCGCGCGGCGCTCGAACTGTCGCAATTGCTCCGCCATGTCGGACTCTTCCCCCTGGCGTAGGCGTTCCTTCAGGGCGCGCAATTGCTCGAGGAGCTCGCGTTTCTCCTCGTCCGTGAGCTGCTTTCCAGCTTCCTTCTCCAAGCTCGCCGCCGCGCGGTCGGCGAATTCGCTGGCTTGCTGACGACTTTCAGAAAGCTCTCGCATCGCTTCGGCGAGCTGACGGTCGAGCTCGCTCTGGGCCTGCGCCTGCTCGCGTTTCTGGCGCTCCAGGCGCTCGAGCTGTCGACGGGTTTGCTCGAGCTCGGCAGCTTCCTCGCCCGTCAAGGTCCCGTCGTCCTTCTTGGCCAAGAGGCGCCGCTCCTTCTCGCGCAGCCGACTGGCGCTCTGCTCGGTCTGCTCCGCGGCCGCCGCCTGCGTGCGCCGGGTCTGTTCGCGGGTCCGCTCGAGGGTCTCTCGAATGCGCTCGAGCTCGCGCGCCGTGGGTGGCGCGGTCTCCTGGGCCAAGCGCTCCGCCAATCGACGCAGCGCCTCCGCAGCATCCTTCAGCTGTGCGTTGCGGTCCTGCTCTCGAGGCGGCCCGTCAGCCTGGCCCCGTTCGGAAGCGGTGCTCGGCTGCTGGGAAGCGGGCTGCTCCCCTTCGCTACCTGTGGCGGAGACTTCCCGTTCGACCGCGGCAATGGCGGAGAGCGCCTGCTTGCGATCGATCGTCCCACGCTCGAGCCCTTGCACCAAGGCGGCGTAGTCGAGCGCCCGGCGTCGTCCTTCGTCGCTCTTGGCCCCGGCGAGCAAACGTTCGGCGCGCTTGGCCAGAAGGGCGAGCTCGGCCCCGGACAGCGGGGGGGCCGCGGCCTCTGCTGCGGGCGGGAGGTTCGCGACAACCGCTCGGGGGACCCGCTTCGTGCCGGGCTCGATCAAAAGGGCGGCCAGGAAGGCGGCAAACGTCAGGGCGAAGAGGCCCGTCGAACGTGGCTTCGGCAGGGGGAGCACTTTGCGGAGCTCGAGGCCGGCGAGGCGGCTTTCGGCGCTCGCGCGGAGCAGGGCGACGTAACCGGTCCCCGCGTCCTCGGCCCCGAGCTCGAATGCGGCAGCCAAGGCCCCCCGGGCACCGATGCCCTGGTCGAGTCGAACTGCGGCGGCCAGCCGCGTTGGCCGACTTAAGTAACCAGCTGTGAAGGCCAGGCCGAGCCCGAGGCCCATCGAGCTCAGCATCCACCTCGGTTCGGCCAGCTGGCTACCCAGGCGGAGGAGCCCGAAGCGAGCCAGGGCGCCAGCTGGGAACAGCCAAAGTCCCGCAGAAAGTGCCGTAGCTATGCCAGCGCCCAGACCCAAATGCCGCCGGGCGCGGTCGACCGAGAGTGCGACGTGTGCACCCGGTCTCGCCTGCCCGATGGACCCTTCGAGCGAGTCAGGTCCAGTGGGTGAAGGGGCCGCCATCTCGGGCCGAGTGTACCTCGGTCTCGGGCCGCGAGCATTTCGCCGCTTGACCAAGCGCCATCGCCCGGGCGTCAATGAGCCCGGACAAGAGGGCTTACCGCAAAGGGCGACCCTACACAGACTGGAGCCGACGCATCGATGGCGAACAATGAAAGTCCCCTCATTCTGGTGGCCGACGACGAACCGAGCACGCTTGCCTTGGTGGGCAATCATCTGCGAGCGCGCGGGTACCGAGTCATCGAGGCCGCCGACGGCGATGAAGCATGGGATCTCTGCACGCGCGAGCTGCCGGACTTGGTCGTCCTCGACGTCATGATGCCCGGCATGAGCGGCTGGGAGGTCTGTCGTCGCGTGCGCGAGGCCGTGTCGCTCGCGCACACGGGTGTGATCATGCTCACCGGTATCGGTGACACTCTCAACGAGCTCACGTCACCGCTCTACGGTGCCGACGTGTACATGGACAAGCCGTTTCAGTTTGCCAAGCTCCTGACCTCGGTCGAGGAAACGCTCGACAAACGCTCCAAAGGTGATTTGGGCCGACCCGAGGTCACCAGCGGGCCTAGCGATCCGGCTCTCGCGGCGTCGACGGCCAAGGGTCGACCAAAGAAGGCCAAGGCCCGGGTGACGAGTGCCGATTCGAGCCAGGACGGCGTCGTGACCTCCGCGACTCCGCTCGAAGCGCCGAAGGCGAAGAAGGCGCCCGCCAAGAAGGCCCCTACCAAGAAAGCACCCGCCAAGAAGGCAGCGAAGAAAGCACCTGCCAAGAAGGCGCCGGCCAAGAAGGCAGCGAAGAAGGCCCCTGCCAAGAAGGCGCCCGCCAAGAAGGCAGCGAAGAAAGCTCCCGCGAAGAAAGCGCCCGCCAAGAAGGCAGCGAAGAAAGCTCCTGCGAAGAAGGCCCCTGCGAAGAAGGCGCCCGCCAAGAAGGTGGTGAAGAAAGCCCCTGCGAAAAAGGCGGCGAAGAAGGCGCCGGCCAAGAAGGCAGCGAAGAAGGCCCCCGCGAAGAAGGCCGCCAAGAAAGGCCGTTAGTCCGGGGCGGCGGACGGCGGGGGCTCGGGCCACGTGGCGATGAACTCGCGTACGGCCTCGAGATCGTCGGTCCGCCGCGCGGGCGGGAGAGCGGCCAGGAGGCGGCGACCGTAAGGCTTGGTGTGGACGCGATCGTCGAGCAAGGCCACCACACCGTGGTCGCCGCGGTGACGGATCAGGCGGCCAAAGCCCTGCTTGAGCGCGATGGCCGCCTCGGGCACCGCGAGCTCGAAGAACGCGCTCTTGCCCTGTTCTTCGAGCAGGGCCCCGCGGGCTTTGACGATGGGGTCGGTCGGCACCGAAAACGGGATCTTTTCCAGAATCACCAAGCGCAGCGCTGCACCGGGGACGTCCACACCCTCCCAAAAGCTGGAGGTGGCGACGAGGACCGCGTTTCGATCGGCGCGAAACTCTTCGAGCAAGACTTCCTTGGGGCGCTCGCCTTGCACGAGCAGGTTGAGTCCGAAAAGCCGCGGGCTCAAGCGCGCCGCCAGTCCTTTCATCGACGCAATCGACGTGGTCAGCACGAAGGCGCCGCCTCCGGTCAGCAGGATGAGCTCATGGATGCGCTCCGTGGCCCGATCCAGAAAGTCCGATGCGGCTGGCGGTGGTAGGTCCTTCGGCAGGTAGAGCAGGCACTGCTCGCTCCAGGCAAAGGGTGATGGGGCCGACAGCTCGACGACGCGCGGAGCGGCGTCGAGTCCCAGGCGCTGCTTGACGTAGGAAAAGGAGGCCTGACTGCCCTGTCCTGCGGAAGCCAGCGTCGCCGAGAGCAGTGCGACGGCTGGTACCGTGTCGAACAGGCGCGGCCCGAGGATTGGAGACAAGTCGACCGGTGTCGTGCCGAGACTCAGCTCGCCGCCACCGATTTCGACGAAGGCCACCTGGCCCTCGCCCGGATCGACCGCAGCCCCTAGATGCTCGCGCAAGCCGAGCAATCGGCGCTCCAGCTGGGATAGCGCGTCGCGAAGGGCGGCGTCGGCCTCGCGGGCGGCGTAGTCGACGAGTGCGTGGGCAATGTCTTCGAGCACGGCATCGAGCTCGTAGTAGCGGTCCCGGACGTCCCGGCTCCAATCGCTGCTGTCGAGTCGACTTCGGCCCGGTGGTGAATCTGCAGCGATGCTCGAAAACAACGTGCGCTGGCTCTGGCGTGCGCGCAAAACGAGCGCCTGGACGGCGCCGCTCGTGCCGACCGTCGTCCGCTCGAGCTTGCTGGCAACCTCGGCGAGCAGGCGCTCCACCGCAGAAGACCGCACACGCGAGCCGAAGAAGGCCGCTGCGATGTCTTCGATCTGGTGTGCCTCGTCGAGGATGACGGCGTCGTAGTCGGGCAATACGTGACCGGGATGAGGTCCACGCAGTGCCAGGTCGGCGAAGAACAGGTGGTGGTTGACGACCACGAGCTGCGACGCCTGAGCATCCTTCCGCATCTTGGTGACGAAGCATTCGTCGTAGTAGGCGCAGCCGGCTCCGATGCGCGTGTCCGTCCCCGAGGCGATGCGCCGGCGGAGCGGTGAATCCTCGTGCGAGCTGCGGAGCTCGCTCAGGTCCCCACTTTTGGTGCGTAGGACCCATTGTGCGAGCTCTGTGGCGTCCTCGCGCGAGCCAGGCGCGGACTCCAGGAGATACTCGGCGTAGCGCCGGCGGCAGAGGTAGTTCGGCAGGCCCTTCATCAAGGCGACGGGGACGTTCGTGCCCAGGATCGACTGCGCGAGCGGCAAGTCGCGATGAAAGATCTGTTCCTGCAGGGTTCGGGTGGCGGTGGACACAACGACGCGGCGACCGGACAGCAGGGCCGGGACGAGGTAGGCGAAGGTCTTGCCGATCCCCGTGCCGGCCTCGCAGAGCAGAATGTGATCCTCGCGCAAGGACCGCTCCACCGCCTCGGCGACGGCGACCTGACCAGGCCGCGCCTCGTAGCCGGGGAGACTCTGCGCGAGCAGCCCGTCACTCGCGAAAACGCTGGCGACGCCGGAGGTCGACTCGATGGTCACACTGCTACCAGGACCACATTGCTACCACGACCACACCTCGAGCACGGCCCACTACATCAGGCGGGCGGTGGAAACTCCGAACCCGGAACCGTGCCGCCCTCGACGTCGAGAAACTGCAGGCCCGCAATCTGCCCGTCCGCTTCGTCGCGCACCCACACGACGCGCGCTGGTCGAGCTTCGGCATCACCGACGCGCACCGAGTAGTCGGCGCCAACCGTCACCGCGCGATCGACCACGAGACGGAGGCCCCCGCGGCTCAGGTTCAGCGTCCACGCTTCCACTTCCCCCTCCAAGCCAAGGATGATGACCCGTTCCGACGCTTCGCGCCGTGGTCCTCCGAAGCTTCGCCTTTGTGACACGAGGCGGAAGCCTACAGCATCCCTTGACGGGGCTGAATCCCTCTGCGAGCCTTTGCAAAAGCCCGATAGTGCCGTTTGGACTCGCGCGCGGAGCGTGTGGGTCGGGTGCTTCGCACCGCCGTACACCCGGCTCGAACAGAAGGCCCCGATGTCCGCCGCCCCGATGCCCGCTCCTGAAACTGCCGAGCTGAAGCGTTTGCTGCGCAGTGAGGGATTCGAGATCTACCGTACGCTCGATGGCCGCGTTCTTTTGGCCGAACGGGTACGCGACAACTTGATCATGGATAGCGGCGTGGCCGCAGGGCCAGCCGGCGCACCTGGGGGTGGCATCGTGTGCGTGTTCGTCACCATTCGGGCCCAGCTCAGTCACTTTCCGGGGGCCAGTTCGGATGCGGTGCTGAGCCACGCACGGGACCTCGCGCGGCCCTTCGAGGGGCGCGGCTACCAGGCGGGTGAACCGACCACGAGCGACATCGTCGATCCGAGTCATCCGGACCGGACGCTCGACAAGACGTTCGAAATTCCGCTCTTGCGTGAGCTTTCTGACCTGGACCAGCTGCTCGGCGAGCTGCGGGTGGCGCTCTCCCTGCAGCGCAGCTCCAGCGACGGCTGAGCCGGCGGATTCGCTGGATTTGGGCGCGTAGCCGGGCCCCGGGGGGTGTCCGTCCGTCGGGGCAGCCTGTTCGAGCGGCCATTTTTCGGGAGGCTGATCAGAGTGGGCGTGGTATGGGCGCCGGGCCGAGTCGCCAGCCCCCGCGAGGGGCAGGGACAGTTCCTCGGTGTCGATCCGTCATGTTGCGTTCGTTTCGCGAAAGTTTGGTTGGGCAGCTCGCTCTGGGCGCCATTGTCGTGGCCATCATCGTGGCCTTTGCTCTCACCGGCTCCGGCGCGGGCGGTGCGGCGTCGCTGGTCACCGATTGCGTGGTGAAGGCGGGCGGCCACTGCGTCTCGCCCAAAGAGTTTCAAGCTGCCTATGGCCTTTTGACGTCGATTGGCTTGAGCGACCAAGCCATCAAGCGGCTCAATCTCAGGCGCCAGGTTGCGCGCGGTTTGGCCGAGCGCGAGCTCTTGCTCGACCGGGCCCGAGCGCTCGGCATTGGGACGACTCTGACCGACGTGGACACGGAGCTTGCCGAGGGGCGAGCGCGGATATCGCTACCAGCGGCCGGAGCGGAGCGCCTGGCGCTCAGCGTCGCGGCTTGCGTCGACGGCATGGGCGGTTGTGAGCCGGGGACGATTGGCCTGCGCTCGCTCGGGGTGAAGAAGGACGGGGTCTTCGATTTCGAGCGCTACAAGCGCAGCGTTCGGGTGACGACGGGCCGCAGCACGGCCCAATTCAAGGAGATGCAGCAGGCGGAGCTCACGGCGGAACGCGTCCGCGAGATCGTGCGCAGCCAGGTAAAGGTCTCGGAGGCCGAGGCCTTCTTGGCCTACGAGCGCGCGCGGTCGCAGGCCACGGCGCGCGTCGTGCGCGTGAACCAGAGCTGGTTCGCGCGCTTCGTGCTCGACCTGTCGGACGCCGTGCTCGCAGAGAAGTCGGCTGACAAGCAGGCGGCCGTCGATGCGGCGATCAAAGGCGAGACCGGTTTCAAGGTCGGCTGCCCGGTGGTTTCGGAGATCCGCCTTGCCGCCAAGGACGAGAGCGACGCGAGCGCTACGGATCCGGTGGCAGAGCTCGAGGCCTTGCGCCCCAAGCTCAAGGCGGCGAAGGACTTTGCCGCTGCGGCGCGCCGGCTGAGCGTGGCTGAGTCTGGGCAGATCGGTGGCTCGCTCGGTTGCCTCGACGAGGCCGACGGAGCCGACGCCCCGGCCCTCTTGGCGGCGGTGCAGGGGCTCGCCCCCGGTGCGGTGTCTGCCGTGGTGACGACGCCGACAGGTCCGGTCCTCGTGCGCGTCGACGAACTGGTCACCGAGGCCACTCGTGAGGCGTTGATCGCAGCCTTCGTGCGCCGGCGCCTGGTGACGGCCGAGCTGGCGAGGATTGCGGCGGAGGACTTCGCCAAGAAGGTCATCCTCCGGCTCGAAGCCGGCGAGACTGCAGAGAATGCCACACTGGCCGAAACCGCCGCCCTGCTCGCGGACGAGAAGCATCCGGGTCGGCTCGCTGCTGACCGGCCGCTCTCGGACATTTCGCGCCCCTTCACCATCGAACAGAGCCCGCTCTTCGACAGCACCGACAGCGAATCGCCAGCCGCGCTCGTGTTTGCGCTCGCCAAGCCGGACGAGGTCGTCAAGCGGCCCATTCAGATTCGTGAGGGCTATGCGGTCCTGCAGCTGAAGGAGAAGGACCTGGCCACCAAGGAGACGTTCAAAGAGGACCGCGACAAGGTCATGTCGCAGCTTTGGTCACGCAAGGCCGAGGACGCCCTGGCTGCTTTCGTGGACGAACTGGTCGAGAAGGCCGGTCCCATCGCGTACGACAACACGTACGCGCCCGACGATAGCGCCCCGAGCACACCGCCCGTTCGCAAATGACGCTGCTCTTCCCCGCGCCGACCGCTCTACGTTTGGGAAATGGGGCCACGGCCCTGGCGGTGCGATCCAGCGGGCGGCGGCGCGCCGTTTTCACTCTCTACTTCCCGACGGGCTCCCGCTTCGAAACCGAGGAGACCGCCGGCACCAGCCATTTTCTCGAACACATGCTGTTCCGGGGCACGCCGGACTACCCGAGCTCACAGCGTCTCGCGCAGGCATTCGAGGATTTGGGCGGCACGCTCGAGGCCAGCACCAGCACCTCGTATGGCAACCTGTCGATCACCCTGCCGCGCGAGAACTTGCCGGCCGTGATCGAGCCCTTGGCGGACGTGTTCCGCCGGCCGCTGCTCGGGCAGATCGACGTCGAGCGCGCCATCATTCGCGAGGAGATCCTGGAAGACTTCGACGACGCTGGGCAGCTCGTCGACGGGCCCAGCCTGGTGCGCGCGCTCGCTTTCCCTGGTCACGGGCTCGGCCTGCCGATCACCGGGCCGCCGAGTGCGATCGAGGCCATGACCACCGAAGCCCTGCGCGCCCACCATGAGCGCACCTACGTCGCGAGTCGGCTGGTCATCGGTGTCGGCGGCGATTTCGACGAAGCCGCAGTGCTCGCCGGGATCGAGCGAGCGTTCGGCGGAATCGAGCGGGGAGACGTGCCGGCCCTCGAAGCGCCTGCCGAGCAGGCCGAAGCGCGCTTCTCGCTCGTTCGTAGTCGTGGCAGCAGTCAAACGTCCGTCCACGTGGCGTTCCGCACCGGCGGTCACCTCGATCCAGCCGATCCGGCCCTCGAGATGCTCCTTCGCATTCTGGACGACGGCATGTCCACGCGGCTCTATCAGCGTCTGTGTGACCAGTCTGGCCTCTGCTACGACGCCTCCGCGACCTATTCTGCGCACGAGGATGCCGGGCTCATCGAGTTCGAGGCGGAGACGGCTCATGGCTCCACCGAACGTGTGCTGCGCGAGATCTTCGAGATGACGCACGAGCTCGCGGCGACCAGGGTCACGGATGACGAGCTGGAACGTGCCCATAGGCGGGCACGCTGGCAATACGAAGGGCTGACGGATCACCTGCATGGCCTGGTCGATCACTTCGTCTTGGCTGAGCTCGAGCGGAGCCGATCGCCGGGCGAGCACCTCGAAGCCCTGCTCGCAGTGACCGCTGACGACGTTCTCGCGGCTGCACAAAACGTCCTTGCGCCTTCGAAGCGCAATACCGTGGTGGTCGGGGCGCCGGCGGCCAAACTCGCCGGGAGCGTCGAGCGCCTGGCTCGACTCACCTAGCCCTACTGAGCTAGCCCACTGACCTGGCCCCACCGACCTGGCCCACCGAGCTAGCCCCACGAACCGGGCTGTTTTGTCGGGCTACCCGAGGGCCAAGTCCCGTGTTAGGGTGGTCATCGGGTCGAGGCAGTAGCCTGAGTGCGCTGCCTCCCCGGTGCTCTGCCCTCGGCCACCCAGCCCCCGGCAGCCACCCCCTGGCCGAGACAAGCTGCACGAGTGTGCGTCGTTTGGGCCGAGCATGGACGGATCGAAAGACAGTCGAAGAGAGCGATTCTAATTTCACATGGATGCACAGCCCAATCACGGCGGCCGCCGCCGCCGACGACGTAAGAAGTCCAACACCGCCAAGGCTGGTCCCGTCGAACCGGTGTTCATCGTGGCACGACGTCCGGATTCGCCGAGGCTGGAGAAGCCGACGCGCCGCATGAAGGCGGCCTCCGCGCGTCCGCGCGGAACGGCGTTGACCGCCAAGGAAGCACTCGAGGCCCGTGACGCCCAGCTGAAGGCGGCCGAGCTGAAGGCGGCCGAGACGAAGAGCGAGGCGGAGCCGGTCGAGTTGCGCAAGGACCGCCGCCAGGCGCGCATCGTCGTCAGGCAAACCGGTGCCCCGGATGAGGCGGAGAAGAACCGGCTGCGGCTGCTCAGCCGCCTCATGGCCGCCGAAGGTCGCGCCGCCATCAGCCGTGCGATCGACGCCTACCTGGCCGAAGGCTTCGCGCTGCCGCGCGAGCAGGAGGTTCAGCTCAAGCTGCTCGAACACTTCGACGAGACCAAGGCAGGTCAGGCCATCTCCCACTTGGTCGAGCTCATTGCGGTCGAGTCGCCCCGGCAGCTTCCCGTCCTGCGCCAACGTCTGCGTCGTATCGAGGATCATGCTGACGACGAGAGCATGCGGCACGCTGCCGCTCTGCTCAGGCGCCAGCTGCCGGCAGGTTAGCGGTGACCGAGCCTGAGGTCGGGGTGCTCGATGTGCTCTGGCACCAGCTACTCTCACGTTGGGACGATGCCGAGGCGCATGCCGCGTTCTTGCGGGCGGCTCAGGAGAGCGGTCGTCTCGCCGATGCCGCCATGCGCTACCGCGGCATGAGTGGGGACCGGGAGCGTGGCAAGGTGGCCGAAACCCAGCTCGTTGCCATCACCGCGCTCGCGCTCGCCGGCCTGGAGCTGGCGCGCACCAAGGCCCCCTCCAAGCGACGCATCGGTGGCTACGCCGCACTGGGGATTGGGCTCTTCTTCGTCGGCTTGCTCGTCATGCTGGCTCGTGCCCTAGAGCGCTAAATGACCCCACCTTGCGCTTCGGCATGAGGTCGGTTAGCAGGGCGGCAGGAAGGAAGTCGTGCGCTCACGCGTTTCATTCGCGTTCTTCCTCTACGGTTTTCCTTCGGAAACCAGCTCCCTCCCAACAAGGAATCGACCGATGAACTCACGCACCCGCCCCGTCTCTCTCCTCGTTTGGGCCGCTCTGGCCCTCGGCTGCGCGTCCAAGGCTCCACCGGAGCCCGAGACCCCTCCCCCGGCCGAGAAACCGGCACCTGCCGCTGCTCCCGCGGCGACCGAGAAGCCCGGTGACGATCCGGCCAAGAGCGACATCAACATCTCCGACGCCATCAGGAAGGCCTGTGGGCTCACCGACACGGAGGCTCACTTCGCCTTCAACTCGGCCGCCGTCCGCGACAGCGACAAGGAGCTGCTCAAGAAGCTCGCGACCTGCTTCGCCACCGGTCCTCTCAAGGGCAAGACGATGCTGCTCGTCGGCCACGCCGATCCGCGCGGCGAAGAGGAGTACAACATGGTCCTCGGCGGTCGTCGCGCCGACAATGTCGGCGCTGCAATTACCGCCGCCGGTCTCCCTGAGAAGCAGCTCGAAACCAGCTCGCGCGGCGAGCTCGACGCCACGGGCACCGACGAAGCGACCTGGTCCAAGGACCGTCGCGTCGACGTGATGCTTTCGGACGAAGGCTGAGGCCCGAGTGCTCCTGGCTGAAGCGGGCGGCATCGATCTGGTTTCGGTGATGCGGGGGGCATCACTGCCGGGCCAGATCGTGCTCGGTCTATTGGTCGTCGCCTCGCTTTTGGTCTGGATGATCTGGCTGGCCAAGTGGCTACAACTCGGGCGTTTGGAAGGTCTGCACAAGAAGCTGGAGCGCGCCGCCGCCGCTGCACGTGGACCGCGCGAGCTGGCTGAAATCGCCGAGTCGCTCCGCGCAGCGCCGGGCGCCCAGGTCATTCGAGCGATGGCCGCGCGTATGGATGAATCAGCGCCCTCCAGCGAGCTGTTGGGCGCGGTCGCCCGGCGCGCCATCACTGCCGAAGAGCAACGTGCTGCGGCGCTCATGCCCACCCTCTCCAGCATCGCGTCCGCCTCGCCATTCATCGGCCTGTTCGGCACGGTGTGGGGCATCATGCTGGCCTTCGAGCGCATCGGGCTGGAGAAGAGTGCATCCTTGCCGGTCGTGGCGCCGGCCATCGGTGAGGCGCTCATCGCCACGGCCTTTGGCCTGGTCGCGGCCATCCCGGCGGTCATCGGCTATAACTACATCGATCGCCGGATTTCGGATTTGGTCGACGAGCTGACGGCATCCAGCGAGATCTGGGTGGCCCAGATGTCCGTGCCAGTCCGTGCAGTCAACAGGCCGGCCGCGCCGCCCGGCCTCGAGCTACCCCGCGATACGTCCGTCCACGGGCACGCCGGGAGGGTGTGACCATGGCTGGCGGGACCATGAAACGTGGTCGTCGTCGGGGCGGATTCAGCGACATCAACGTCACGCCGCTCGTCGACGTGATGCTGGTCTTGCTCGTCGTGTTCATGGTCACCGCGCCGCTTTTGACCACGGGTCTGCGCATCGATCTGCCGGAGGTCGAAGCAGCCTCCACGCCGGTCAAGGACGCGCGGCTGCTCGTGACCATCACCAAGGAAGGCCGCGTTCTGTTCGGCGAGAAGGACGTGACCGGTCAGGTCGCGGAGACCTTCCGGCAGAGTCAGCGCGTGCAGGCGGAACAGCAGCTGTTCATTCGCGCCGACAAGGAGGCTCGCTACGGTATCGTCGCCGAGGTCGTGGCCGCGGCGCGCAACAGCGGCGTATCATCGCTCAATCTGCTGGTGCAGCCGGAGGTAGAGGAAGAAGCCGCGGGGGCACCGTAGCCCATGGCAGCTTCGACCCTGCGCGCGTTCTCGGCCCGGGAGATCGTGCTGTGCGCGGTGTTCGGCGTGCTATTCGAGGCTTCGCTCCTGCTCGGCATCGTGCTGGCGGGTAACACGCAGGTCAGGATCGCGGAGCGGCAGGAGGCGCAGGAAATCGCCATTCCGATCGCGGTGCAGCCTATGCTCGACGAGCTACCGCTGCTCAAGCTCGGGTCCAAGAAGAAGCCCAAGCTGCCAGAGATGTGGCAGAAGCGCGCGCCCACGCCCGTGCGCCGGCTGGAGGAGCGCGCTGCCCCGTCGGAGCTGGCTGAAGACAAGCCCGATAAGGTGAGCAAAAACGAAATCGCGGACAAGGATCATCCAGCGCCCGACGAGGACGACGAGCTCGTCAAAGAGGTCGACCAGACGCTCGAGGATCAGCCGACGGAAGAGGCGCCCGCGTTGAACGAAGAAGGCGCCGAAGACGGTTCCCCTGGCGGCACCGAAACGGACCCGCTCAAGGCCCGCGCCGTCGACCTCTACCGGATGAAGATCTTGAGCTGGTTCAATGCCCGCTTTCGCCCGCCCAAGGATCAGGTGCCCTGCGAGGAGCTGCGGGGCCTTTCCGCGGGCGTGAGCGTGCAGGTCGGTGGCGATCGCTCGGTGCAAGCTTTCACGGTGACCTCTCCCAGCGGCAATGCCGTCTTCGACGCCAGCGTTCAGAGCACGATGAGCGCGCTCGTCGGCCAGGTCTTGCCCCCTCCACCCGAGCTGTACCCGGACATCCTGGGCCAGTCCGTGTTTCCGAGGCTGTCGGGCGCCGGGGTACCGTGCGTCGCGGCGAGCGAGGGAGCACCGACCGAGTGATGCTCTGAGGGAAGCATCTGCAGGCGTCGCGCGTAGTTTTGTCGAAGTCGTCTCCCCGGAGTATGAGCGCCTGCATGAGAGTCGTTGGCCTTGGTCGCGTTCTGTTCGGAGTGATTGGTTTCTGCCTCGTGGCGGGCGCGCAGACGTCGCCCCCCGTCGCTCCGCCAGCCGACGAAAGTGCCCTCGGTGAGTTCGTGGTCACGGGCGTGGTGCAGGAACACATCCCCAAGATTGCGGTTCTTCCTTCGCACTCGCCGGCGATCGAGGACGTCGTCGTGCGCAGCGTCGTGCGCCGCGATCTCGAGATCAGTGGCTTTTTCGACGTGATTGCCGACAAGGATGCGCCCGCGGGGCGCTACGGCTTCACCGACCCGGTCGATGTGAAGGTTTGGCAGGGTCTAGGCGCCGAAGCGATCGTCAAGGTGGCAGCACGTGAGGCGGCCGCCGGGAAAATCGAAGTGCTCGGCATTGCCTACTTTCCGAGTGCCGGAAAGGAACCAGTCTACGAAAGCAAACTGGTGGTCGAAAAGGCGCTGGTCCGCCGCACCGCACATAAGATCACCGATGACCTGATCGGCGCGCTCACCGGTCGTCCCGGCGGCTTTTCCAGTCACTTCACCTTCTCCGGCGCCTGGGGCCGGAATCGGCGCATTTTCAGTGTCGACGCCGACGGCAACGGCCTCGCCTATCACACCAGTGCCAAGGAAACCGCGATTGCACCGGCGTTCGGCCCGAGCGGCGACGTATTCTTTTCGCGTTCCAAGAACTACTCGCCCTTTCGAGCCTATCGCTTGACCCCCGTCGGTGAGCCCGAACCAGCCAAGCTCGAGCTGCCGTTCAGGAAGAGCATCTACGGCATCGCCTTCGACAAGGCGCGCAAGAAGATGGCCGTCGCGGTGGCCGAGGCGGGCGGCAGTGCGATCTACGTCGGGGACGCGGACGGAAAGAACTTCACCAAAGTCTCGACGACTGCCATCGCTACGCACCCCGCCTTCAGCCCGAGTGGCAAGTTGGCTTGGGTCGGCGGCGAACCGACTGCTGGTGCCCATCGCATCTACGTCGACGGCAAGGCCGTGAGTCCGGCGGGCTTCTCCGCGAGCGCACCGACGTTCTGCGACACCGAAGACGGGGTGTTCCTCGTCTACTCGGTCGGGGTGGGCGGCGGGCGCAGTGACCTCATCATGTCCGGCGAGAAGGGCCAGGGCGTTCAACGCCTGACGCAAGGGCAGGGCTCCAACACCTACCCAGCGTGCAGCCCGGATGGTCGAATGCTCGCCTTCTTTTCCGACCGCAAGGACGGCAAGGGCCTCTACGTCCTGTCGCTCAAGCGCTTCACCACGCAGCGGGTCATTGGGAGCGTGGGCGAGAGCCTGCGCTGGGACCCACTCCCCGCCCCGGCAAAGCCCTGATTCCGGTCAAGCCCGCCCGAGCAAGCCAGCTCAGCTGGCCTGGGCCGTGCGGACGACCTTGCCGATGGCGTGCGTTTCGCGGGCGCCGAGCAGGCCGAATTGGACGCCGAAGCCGTCCGATTTGAGCCAACGCACGTAGCCTGGGATCTTACAGCTGCCGCAGCCCGGCAGCTCGAGCGTCAGGGCGACCTCCGCACCGATCGGAAGCGTCTCGTCGCTCACCAGGAAGATGCCCCCTTGGCTGATGTCACGACTCTGCACTAGGACGATTTGACTGCCGGGCGCCTCGACACTGACTGCCACCACATACTCGGCCCGATGGTGCTCACGCTTCTCTCGCACGGATGTTCCTCGTTTCGGTCCGGTGCGGGGCCCCGACGCACTGAGCGCGAGGGAGTCCACCAGCCGCAGAACAAATATGGTGAACCCGATCTCTTTTCTGTCAAGAACCGAGCTGTGCGAGAGCGACAACTGAGGCCACTCCTCGCTCACGGATGTGGAGCGTCATCGTTCAAGATCGAAAGGCACGCTCGTGCAGGTTGGTGAGCTCTTCGACCGTGTGCGCACGCAGGTCAGCCTGCGCTTGCTGATCGCCGGCACCGTTTCGACGCTGTTCTTCCTGGCGCTCGTGTTGCCGCGTTCGGCCGACAGCCGTTTTCTCCCGCTGCCTCTGCCCGATCATGCCGCGGTAGCGCGAATTGACCGCGCCGAGCTCGCACGTTTCGCTCTCGCTGCGGAGGCGGGCGGGCGACCGGAATCCATCGCTGCCGAAAGTGCGCGGCGCTCCGAGCTGTCCGTGGGCGTGCGCACCGTGGGCGAGCTCTTTCGCCGGGCCGGGAAGCTCGTGGCAGCCAATTCCCCGCAAGCTCGGGACGCCATCAGCGAGCTTCGCCGCCAATTTCGAGTCGAGGTCGAGCTTGGCCGCACCAAGGAGCTCCTGGCCTTGCGCTCCTTGCAGTCCCAGCTGTTCGTTCGAGCCCTGACCGGCCAGTCGGAGCACGAGCACACGGAGCTCGAGGAGCTGGGCGGCGAGTTCGCCCGCCTCGTCGAGCAGGGCTGGCTGGGTGGGGGCAGGGCCGGGAGGAGCAGTGCCGAGCGGGGAAGTGCCGAGCGGGGCAAGGTCGACGAGGCGACGTTGCGTCTGCTGTTTCGGGTGAGGTGGGGGCATTTGCTCGGTTGTCATCGCGAGGCCCCGTTTGGTCCGTCACAGGATGAACTGCGGGTCTACTACCGCGTGTACCTTTTGCATCCACCGCGTGGCGACGACGAGGTGAGTCGGGCGCTCGAGCGCGTTTCCTACGCGCGGGCACTCGGTCAGGTCGATCCACAATTCCCGGTCGACCTAGCGGTCGGCATGCTGCTGTTGCAGGCGGGCGAACGGGAGCTCGCGCTACCGCCCTTGCGCGCGCACCTGGACCGGGTGCAGGGCGGGCCGTTTGCCAACCTGGCCCGGAACCACCTGCTTTTCGCGGCGTCCGAACCATGAACGAGGCCCCTTTGCCGATCCAGGTCGACCCGGCGCAGGTCGAGGCCACGGGGCTTGGCCTCCGCGGGGTCATGAGCCGAGTGCTCGCCCTGGCCGGACAACCGCATTCGGCCCGTGGACCGCGCGTTCTGCCCGTTCAGCTCGCGGCCGGTGCGTCGACGGCGCTCCTGGCGGCCGGCCTGGCGGAGCAGGGCATCCCCCTCGTGGTCGTCACGGCGGACGCGAAATCCGCGCTGCGACTGGAAGGCGATGTGCGCGCGCTGCGGCCCACATTGGCGCTGCGTCACCTCCCAGCCTCCGAGGTCACGCCCTACGAAGCGATTCGGCCCGACCAGCGACTGCTCTTGGCACGCGCCAGCGCACTCGGGGAGCTCGCGCGCGGACGATGCCAGGTCCTGGTGACGAGCGCTCATGGCTGGCTGAAGAAAGTCACGCCCGCGCCCGTCATGCGGGACGCTTGCATCGCCGTCGTCCAGGGCGAGACGGTCGACCTGTCGAACCTCGCTCTGCAGCTCGGGCGCCTCGGGTATCGGCGGGCACCCATCGTCGAGGATCCGGGCGATTTCTCCGTCCGAGGCGACTTGCTCGATGTTTGGCCGGCCAGTCACGTGACGCCCGTGCGCATCGAGCTCGACTTCGATCGCGTGCGCAGCATCCGCGCGTTCGGGGCCGGTTCGCAGCGCTCGAGCTCGGAGCAGCACGAGCCGTCCATCTCCATCGGCCCCACGCGGGAGGTCGCACCCGCGTTCTTCGCACCGCTCCGGGCTCGACCAGTCTTGCAGCAGTTGTGCGACGACGCGCGCTACCCCTCGGCCAAGGCGCGCGGGTTGATCGAGGACGTCCTGTCCGGCGCGCCTACCGTGTCCGGCGAGGCGTTCCTACCGGCGCATCGAGACCTCGCCCCGCTCTCGAGCTACGTCCGCCCCGGCACGATCCTGATCTTCGAGGATGCGCCGGCCGTGCTCCGAGCGGCCCTCGAGTACGGGCAGCAAATCGAACGTGTGTACGCCGCGGCACCAGGGCCGCGTTTCGCCCCCGGGGCACACTTTCTCTCCGGCAGTGAGTTGGAGGAATCGATCGCGGCTGAGCTGGTTTTGGCCACACATCCGTCTTCGGTCCAGGTTGGCTCTGGCAGCGGTTTCGAGGTCGTGGCAGGGGCAGGCAACGCCATCGCGCTCGGCGCGCGCGCGCAAGACGAGCTTGGTCAGCGCCTGGAAGCGGCGCGCAAGGGCCAGGGCCTCACCCAGGGACTCGGCCTGCTCTGGGACACGCTCGAGCAACAGAGCGCTCTGGGGCATCGCGTCGTGCTGGCCCTTCGGACCCATGCTCAGGCCGATCGGCTGGCAGACTTGTGCGAGCATCGCGGTTTGCGCCCACGGCGAGAGCCGGTGGATCTCCTCGGCATGGCCCTCGCGCCGGGTGCGCCGGCACTCCACGTGGTGGCACTGCCGCTGAGCCGAGGCTTTGCGCTCGATGAATCGCAGCTGTTCGTCCTGACCGAGGAGGAGATCTTCGGCAAACGTGCGCCGGCGCGCAAAGCGGAGAAGGCAACCGACCTCGCGCGGCTCACCGACGAGCTTCGCTCGCTCGCAGTCGGCGATCTGGTCGTTCACGCCGAGCACGGTATCGGCCGCTATCTCGGACTCGTTCACCGGGTGGTCGACGGCACGACCGTGGACCTCATCACCATCGAGTATGCCGGTGGGGACAAGCTGCTCCTGCCCGTTTATCGGCTCAGCCAGGTTCAGCGTTACGGGGGGGCGGAAGGGTCTCCGCGTCTCGATCGCTTGGGTGGCCTGACGTTCTCGAAGACCAAGGCGCAGGTCAAAAAGGAGGTTCGTCAGCTGTCCGATCAGCTCCTGCGCCTGTATGCCGAACGCAGGAGCATCCGTCGTCCTGCCATCGCCACACCGGGCGAGGAGTATTTGGCCTTCGAAGCGACGTTTCCCTACGAGGAAACGGTCGATCAGCTCGCCGCCATCGAGGACGTGCTGTCGGACTTGGCCAAGGACACGGCCATGGATCGGCTCATCTGTGGCGACGTTGGCTTCGGCAAGACGGAGGTTGCGCTGCGGGCCTGCTACCTGAACGTGCTCGCCGGTCGGCAGGTCGCGCTCCTGTGTCCCACGACGGTGCTGGCCGAGCAGCATTTCGCCACCTTTGCCGCGCGGCTCGAGGGTCTCGGGGTAACGGTGCGCCCCGTGAGCCGTTTCCAGTCCAAGAAGGCCGTCGACAAGACTTTGGCCGAGCTCAAGAGCGGGAAGGTCGACGTCGTCGTCGGCACGCATCGCCTGCTGTCCAAGGACGTGCACTATCGGTCGCTGGGCCTCCTGGTCATAGACGAGGAGCATCGCTTTGGTGTCGTGCACAAGGAGCGCATCAAGGAGCTGCGCCGTGCGGTGGACGTACTGACGCTCAGCGCCACGCCCATTCCGCGCACGCTGAGCCTGTCCATCAGCGGTCTGCGTGACATCTCCATCATCGGCACACCTCCCGTCGATCGAAGGGCCGTGCGGACGCTGGTGGCGCTCTTCGAGCAGACCGTGATCGAATCCGCGATCACGCGCGAGCTCGCCCGCGGAGGGCAGGTTTTCTACGTCGTGCCCAAGGTCGACGGCATCGAGCAGCGAGCTGCATTCTTGCGCGCTCTACTGCCGGGCACGAAGGTGACGGTTGCGCACGGTCAACTGACGGAGACTCAGCTGGAACGCGCCATGCACGAGTTCGTGCAAGGTGATGCTCACGTGCTCTTGTGCACGACCATCATCGAGAGCGGTCTCGACATCCCGCGCGCCAACACCATGCTCGTCGAACGGGCAGACCTGTTCGGTCTCGCACAGCTGCATCAGTTGCGTGGCCGGGTCGGACGCAGCTCGGAACGCGCTTATTGCTACTTGCTCTTGGCGAGTGACGGGCGAGTCACGGACGAAGCCGAACGGCGACTCGAGGCGCTGCAGCGCCACACCGAGCTAGGCGCCGGCTTTCACCTGGCGACGCTGGACCTCGAGCAGCGCGGTGCCGGCGAGGTGCTGGGAGCGGAGCAGAGTGGCCTCGTTCCCCGGGTCGGCTACGAGCTCTTTGCTCGCATGCTCGAGGAAGTGTCGGCCGAGCTGTCCGGTCAGGACTACGTGCCGGAGATCGATCCCGAGGTGGCCGTGGACGCGGAGGCCCTGTTGCCGGAGTCGTACGTGGAGGACGTGGGGGTACGGCTCAGTCTGTACAAGCGGTTTGCGTCGGCGCGGGGCGAGGACGAGGTCTTGCGTCTGGGGGAAGAGCTCGAAGAGCGCTTTGGCACTCCGCCAGCGGAGGTGCGCCGCTTCATCGTAGTCATGCGCCTCAAGTCGCTCTTGGCGAAGCTTCGCGCGTTGTCCTGCAACGCCACCAAGAGCGTGGTCACGCTGCACTTGTCTCCGGACACCCCTTTGTCACCCAGCGGGCTTGCGCCCTTCCTGGCGGAAAGAAAAGGTCAGCTGACGTTGAGTCCGGATGGCCGCATCACGCGTCGTCTCGGTAAAGGCGAGGCCTTCCCCTCCGGCATCGAGCATGCGGAGCGGCTGCTCGGCGAGCTCTCGCAGTTCGTTCCGCGCTGAGCCTTCAGCACGCGCACAACCATTCCCCGCTGCTGCAAGAGCACGAGCAGCTCCCGTTGGTACAGCCGTAGCCTGGCGTGCTGAACGGTTCCTGCGTGCAATCTTGCGGTGCTGGCGTGGCCGGGCAGCAAGGTAGGCAGCCACCCCAGCCGTCGTCGCAACTGCCTGGGGCAAAAGCCGGCCCTGCTCCCCCAAGTCCGTCGGGGTCCGGGCTAGGGGGCTCGCAAGGCGCGAGAGGGCTCTGGGGACAGTCCGTCACCTCCGCGCCCCAGCTGACTTCGCTTGCAGTCCCGTCGCAGTACACCTCGGTCGCTGCCGTCCCGCGTGCCGCGACCAGACTGGAGTGCTCACCGTCGTAGTAGCAGGACAGCACCGAGTTCCCGTCCGAGAAGGTGATGCGCTTGGTCCATGCGCCGCTCTCGCCTGGGCAGTCGTCCCTGGCGAAGAGGTCGTAGGGGGACTCCCCTTGGCAACGCACCTGCATATAGGCTTCGCAGAAAAAGGCGGGGCAGCCGGTCTGGTTGGGGTGGACCGCCTGGCATGCGCTCGCTGTGCCTCCCGAGCCTCCGCTGGCCGTGCCTCCCGAGCCCCCGCTGGACGCGCCGCCCGAGGCTCCACCCGGGGCCCCGCCTGTTGCGTTGGCTCCACCCGAGCCATTCGTGGCTCCGCCCGTCCCGCCGCCGTTCGACGTGCGCCCACAAGCGAGCGACAGGCTCAACGTCGACAGCACCACGATGAGCCCAACCAGCGCGCGATGGCTGTGCGAGCGCGTGAGCCTCGACACATGAGATGAAGCAAGCACGATGTGACCCCTTGGACGTGTCTTAGCAGGGGCCTATCTGCTCGCTACGCGCATTACTGGCGTGGAGCCGCGCCCCGGGTTCCCCCGAGGCGCTGACCTGGACGTCAGGGGCTCGGGCCGCCGTCGGAGGAGAAGCCGCCCGTGGACATGCTGCCCCCGTAGCCAGTACCGCAATCCGCCTGGTCCCAAGGCTGGTCGCTG
>Ga0164308_10000258_pt1 | contig 28442 bp, 65 predicted proteins | sample Whisoiple_246_MG_FD_109983 | JGI IMG/M metagenome (GOLD analysis project Ga0164308, IMG submission 109983) | Soil microbial communities amended with fresh organic matter from upstate New York, USA - Whitman soil sample_246_MG | ecosystem: Environmental > Terrestrial > Soil > Unclassified >... | reverse complement strand
GAGCCCTTCAACTGCTCCTTGGGATAAGGAACCGCCTTAGACTGCTGATCGAAAGCCTCTTCGGTCAACTTCTGACCCTCATTCTGCGCCTTGGAACCAGCGCCACCCGTACAGGCGGTCAGGCCAACAATGCTCAGAGTGGCAGCAATAGCCACCGCGACGATCTTAAAACGCTTGGACTTCATGTATATCTCCCTTACTTACAGTCAGTTGCAAGGTCAAATTCGTCAATCTGATAAGGCAGATCAGACGAGCGGAAGTCTTCGAGTGAATACTTCCGGGCATCAGCGTTGTAATCCTCTACCGCGCTGACACAGAATTGCAGGACGCCAGTGTAGTTCGTCCTCAGGGTCGGGTCAGCAGGGTCAGTGGCGAGCGCCTCCTTGGCGATCTTCACCTTCTTGTCTGCCGCCTTGATATCAGCGTATGACTGCTCAAAGAGTTCCTGCGCCTGAATGCGGTTGTTAGCCGTATTCTTCTGCTTGATCGCGTTACCCTTACCAGCCGGGTCAGACAACAGAACGCCGATGCCCCACCCGATTGCGCCGAGGATAGATACTACCACGATGGTAGCGAGGACCGCAACCCCTACACGCCAACCGGCTCCACGAGCCACCTTGGAGGGATTGTCACTCTCATACCACAGTTCCTTAGGCATTTTTCTCCTTACGTCTGGTGAATAGTTCTCGAATTGTGTGATGCGTTTCGCGCCACTCGTGACCAACTACATGACAGCCCCGGTGAGGCTGAGGATTCTTGCAGCGATCACAGAAGTCGCAGGAGCGACCGATGCGCCATACCTTACCACAGTCACACTCCCAGCGGTCACCGAAGGTGCCGTCAGGTGCGTCACCCATACGATGAAGCGGACGCTTCGCCTCGGGCTCTTTCCTAAATGCCGGAGGTCTGACCCACACTTCCCTCATCGGAGGGCTGCACAGGTGGCTCGGCTGGACCTGTTTGGTTAACCATGATCCCATGCCTGTTTGCCGCCTCTCGTAAATCGTCAAGGATTGCCTGGGTGTCGATCTCATCGTCCCAGGTCAATTTGGAATTGTGCCAGATGGACTGTAATAGTACCACCCGTAGTATTGCCTCGTTGGAGGCAAAGACTATCTCTTCACGAGACATTGGCCTATAGGTCGCCATACTTCGTTCGGTAACCGTCTAGGGCAATCATGTTCTTATAGTTCTCTTCGAGGATCGCTATGACCGGGCATTCAAGCACCGGCACCGATCCACCGTTCTCCGTACAACCGATACACCAGCCAGCGCCATTGTCCTTGTGATTCATCGCAAGGATGGCAGCAGGCGATGAGAACGTCCCATTGTCATTGCTAAAGATATGGGCGCTTCTCGGCTTAGGCTCGTCCGGGTCGGGACCGCCTAGTGCTGTCTTTGTCATCGTCATGGCCTCTTGTCCTTTGGTAGTCGCTTACGAACACTGTGACAAACGGAACGTGCTGAGCACCTCCATGCGGGTCGACCCCGGTACGATCCAATGTACAGGTGCTTAACGAAACGCGTACGGCCACAGCGACCACAAGTGCCTGTCTCCTGTGCCATAGCGTCTCCTAACCTAGAATCTTGACGACCTCGATGATCTTTTCATCGGGTAGATCGCTGAGCCTGCTCCTAATTCTCTGTGCCCACTTTAGATAACGAGTGTGAGCCCATCCGTTCCAACGCTCACCGTTAGTGTTTTCCCAGAACCAGCCACACTGATCTTCGTGGCTCATATGGCACTTAACGGAGTGGAGTGTTTCGGCTAGGCGAATCTCATCCTCATCCATTTATGGCTCCCAGGAATTGCTGGGTGCGTAGAACCTTGCAGTCCTTCATGTGCTCGTGCTCACGGAGATTGCCGCAGCACTTACGAACGTCGCCCCTCCACTTATCGTAGTAGAGACCTCCGTCGTACTCAACCCACTCTAGCAGTAGGTTAATAGCCCTGTCAAGGGGTAGCGGGCTCTCGTCTGTCGGGTTGTTCACTATGTCTGTTGTCAGTACCATTGTATGCCTTCCAGAAGTTGTTTGCATAGACCGCGCCGATGATGATGCACTCCCAGATGAAGCCGGTTTGGTCTGTGACAATAGCATACCAGGCCCAGGGAATTTGTGCAAGGACCCCGATGCCCCAGCCCCACGGCGACCACTTGAAGGAAATCCAGATGGAGAACGCTGTGATGACCGTAAGGAAATACGACCACTGAGTCAGAGTCATTAGTCTACGACTCCCGCAGGCATTACAGCACGAGGACAGAGGATGTAGACCTGCTCGGCAGTGTAGCAGTGCGAAAGCGCGACCTTATACTTTGGCATATCGTATTCGCCAACCTGTAGGTAACGACCCGACTCAGCATCGAGAAGGAATACAGCAGGAGGCTCGGAGTTATACCAAGGCTTATCCTTTGTCTGACGGTACTGGTTCATATCCTGCTTCAAACGGGTCTTAGCCATTCGCAGGTTAGGATACGCACGGAACTCATAGCCATAGTTAATGGCAATCCAGAACACCGGCGCTTCGACGTACAGAGGATTACCACGAACCTGTCGGTCAACTACTAGAGTGCTAGGCATTACGGCCTCACAGTGGCGAGCGTTGCGTGTGCCTGTGCTACAGCCGTAGTGATCGCCACGATCTTTAGCGCAGCCTCGGCCTCCGGCACAGGAACTCTACCCATGCTCTGAATGATGGTCAATTGCTCATCGACCGTGCGAAGATACTTCTCAGCCTCGTTCTTGTGCTCCTGTGGCGTCATGAGTCTTCTCCATCCATGTAGGTGTTTTGGTATTCTGCAATGACCGCTGCCTCGATGATAGGCCAAGCAGCCATGATAGCAGCAGCCGCAAGACCTTCGTCACCACGGTTCAACTTCCAGTTGCCCGATAGACGCTTGTCCTTTAGTGCTTTCGCACCGGCCTTAATTGCTGCTTTCTTAGCCACGAAGTTTCCTCTCATCAATGAATATCTCTTTGCTCATGAAGCGACCTTTATTGTCACGCATTCTTACTACGGTGTCGCCCTTACAGTGATAGCACTCACGAATGTCCGCGCTGGTGGCGGAAAGCCCGGAGCCTCTACATGAAGGGCAGCGGTCCCAGCACGTCCTTAGCCTACCGGAAGTTGTAGTTGCCACGACGATCCTTTAGAACACGCTGGTCGCTGGTCACTACACGATAAGCCTTCTGCGTGTAGTGCATACTCCAACCGATGCCAGATAGTTCTAGTGCAGAGATATCGAAGTCAGCGGGGTAGACGATCTTGCGAAGAACATTCCCGTCCTCGTCAAACGCCGCCACCCAATTGTCTGCCTTCTCTGGCATGGGAATAGCACCGTTAGGTGCTACCGGGGCCTCAAACCTCTGCCCCATGATTGGCGCGTCTAGCGCGCTGAGAAGATAGGTCTTGGGAATAGCCTGGATCGGATACCCGTTGCCCGGATCGACAATCTGGGACGTGGCAACCAGCCGTCTAATGTTGTCCAGCCGATTACGCAGTTCAACGTTTTCATTGTGCTCCCTAACTGTGGCCTCAATGAGGTCACGCGTAATTAGAGCAACGCCGACATCGCCGTGCCACTCCATTGTAATTGTGCCGTCATCTGCGCGAGTGAACGTCGCGTAGTCTACGTTTGGTGTCAGTGTCACTCTGTCTCCCTCATTCGTCTAAGTTCTTCTATTAGTGCTGGCATATCGTCTAGTGAATCAAGCACCGAGGCTGCCATGCCTCCACGATCTACTCCATTCGCCCGGATGAATTCCGTGGACATAGAGGCGATTGTGTACCGCTTTACTATGCCACGGAATTCATCTTCGGACATCACTTTTCCATCGTGGGCTTAAGCCACATGCCATCAGCGAACACCGCTTCCCTGAAACCAATGGGAAGCGAGAAAAGAAGCGCGAGGGTCCTCATCGTGTCCGTGTGCATAGCCTTCGCCATTTCCTCACGCCTACGCTCAACAGAGACAGACGCAAGGGCTTCGGGAAGCCAGCGAGCACAGAGGACAGCGACGAGTTCCTTGTCCCACACGAGGTTCTTGGTGACGATGAAGCGAACAGCCCTGAGAGCCCTGAGAGGGTCCTCAGAAATTCTGTCCTCAGCAACGCCTACACAGCGGAGCACCCTATTCTTAAGGTCCTCAGCGCCACCGAACGGGTCGATGAGTTCACCATCAAGACCTCGCGCCATAGCGTTGACCGTGAAGTCTCGGCGTGCGAGGTCGTCCATGAGCGTGCCCATTTCAACAAAGTCAGGGCGACGGCCATCACTGTACGGACCTTCACGGCGACAGAGAACGAAGTCGGCAGTCTTACCACCGTGGTCATCCTTCCAGTCACGCGGGAATCGCGCACGGATGGTAAAGAACTCGGGAGTCGAAAGGAAAATCTCGAAACCCATTTCAGTGAGTTCTTCGTGCATCGCTTCGAACGAGGACGCCTCAACGGCAAAGTCAATGTCCTTGCTGTCGATTCCGAGAAGGCTGTCGCGTACGCAGCCTCCTACCTCAAACATCCTCATTAGCGTCTCCTATCGTTCGAGCCATTGCGGAGCGGAATCCTCGTCCCACTCCACCGGTCCTGCCTCAGCAGTCTTGATCAGCGTCTCAAAGTCTACAGGACGGTAGTCCCATACGTCAACCCCTACGTTGATCTGTCTTCCGTTGACCTTCCACTTCTCGTGAACGTGGCCGTGAAGAAGCCAGCCGCCCTTGTCCTTCGGACGGAAGCGTGCGTAGCGGTCATCCTCGTGCTTTCCGTCAGCGTAAGGGAAGTGCGACAGCGTGAACGGAATGTCAGTCAGACCCGTGCCCAGGTAATCGAAGTGGGTCACGTCAGAGACGCCAAGGAATCCTGCGCGCATGAATTCAATCGACCAACGCTCAGCCTTCTTGCCGTGACCAACAAAGCATCGGTCGTGGTTGCCCGGAAGCAGAACCTTGTTACCGTTCAGACGCTTTACCGTGGCAAGGGTCTTCTCGATGTTGCCCATGCCGTAGTCGCCCAGCATGATTACAGTGTCCTCAGGCTCGACAACCTCGTTGTGACGCTTAATCAGTTCCTCGTTCATGTGCTCAACGTTATCGAACGGACGGGCACAGAACTTGATGATGTTCTCGTGGTTGAAGTGCTGGTCGCTAGTGAACCAAGTCTTCATCGGTTACTCCTAATTCTGGTTGTCGAGGGTAATGTCTTCGTTGACACTACCGGCAGGGACGTGGAACTCCCAATACCGGGCGTTGTTACCGCCAGGTGTGATCAGAGACCAAAACGGGTTCTTCGGGCTGGTCTCGTACTTTAGCAGGTATGCCTCGCCAGGCTTGGTGTCCTGAACAATTGACGTGTCGTTCGCATTAGTCCAGTAGCGACTGACACCACCCTTGCCGTTGTTACCATAGTAGTAGTAAACCGGCTTCTCGTCAATACGTCCGAAGGTGAGCGCCGTGCGACCACTAGTTCTAGTAGTGTCAGCGAGGGCGACTACACTATATTGTCCCGGCAGCGCATGGGCCTTTGCCTCGTAGCCCTTGATCACCTGATATGAGATACCGTTGGCAATGGCGGCGATAACTCCACCAACAACAGCAACGATGAGAGCCAGCACGAATGCAAACTGCCAGATGAACTTGTCCTCGGTGTAACTATTCACCTTCTTGCGATCCTTAAAGGCCATGTAAAAGCCCAACAGGAGTGCGATAAAGGTAGCGGCAAGTGCCAGGTAAATCCAGATCATGAGTCGCTCTCCCTCTTTCGTGTCCAACCCTTGTTCTCAACAAGGTCGGTGGCGATTGTCTTGGCAAGTGTAGCGTCAACACCGGCGTTCGTCAAGTCCCTGGTCAGGAAGTGAATGTCGAACTTCACCAGTGCGATCAGCGTCGCCTCAGCGTGAGAGTATGTCATCCTGCGGCCATCGCTACATCATACTCGGTGTAGCAGCGTCCAGTGTGAAGGACCCCCTCTTCAATAAGGACCTCAATGTACTTGCGTGCCATGAGGCGATCCTTATCGGTATCAGACCAGCCCTCAGCGACCCATGCACACCGGCCTTCAAGAATTGTCAGCGCGTGATCAGCGGCCTCCTGAGGGTCATCAGGCAGATGGCGTTGGTATGTCATAGGGACTCCTAGGTTGAGTAGCCACAGTCGGGGCAATGGGTTCCACTGTCGCCCATACAGGACGTTGCGAACTGGTTTGGGTGCCTGCACATCTTCTGGTAAACGGTAATCTGCCCACGAGCAAACTCCATCTTCGCACGATGCTTCATTTCCTTTTCACGCCACTTAGCGATCTTGCTTTTAATCTCTTCCATTTCCATTGAGACTCCTAGGTCAGAGGGAAGGGAAGGGGAATGGCATGGCCGCGATCATTCTCGACCGGGACGAGCCCGAGGGCTTCCTTTGCCTTGGCGTACTTCTGACGGAGACGAACCTGAGTCTCGGGATCGAGGTGCGTGATCCTCCACTCCAAGGTGTTGTCAGCGATATCAGCAGCCTTGATCATGAGAGCATCAGGGTTGTTCTTGATATCCTTGTAGTAACGCTGCGGCGGCACGTCAGGACGGCGCGTCAGCAATTCTACCAGACGGACAGCGGACTCAGTAAAGCCCAGACGGGAAAGGTCTTCACCATCGAAGGGAGTGTCCTCAATTACGTCATGCAGCACGGCTGCAATCTGGACGTAGGGACGAGCGCCCTGAGCCTGGACGGTAGCCAGGACTCGCTTCGGGTGGTCGATGTAGGGCATTTCAGCCTTGTCGCGCTGGTTGCGGTGAGCAAACTCAGCGAGGGCGATGGCGTCGGCCAGAGTTCCAAACTTCTGCATGGTCGGCTCCTATTCCTTGTGGTAGAGGCAATTGTACTGCCCGGAGTGGCTGTCGTAAACGTATTGAAGGCCGTTCTCGACGCATGACTGCTGACGATGTATGTCAGACTGTCGCTCGGAGGCCACACATGAGGTTATGAGATAGAAGAAGCCCAGGAGAGCAACCACCCCTGCGATACACGCTACGGTGAACTTTACTCGATCCATGATCTTCCTCTCGTCGGCTTGTGTAGTTAGTCTACCAGGCTGCGAGAGCGGGGTCAAGGGGTTCGTAGACGGAAGTTTGAGATAGGTGGAAGGGCGACCATGATCGTTTGTGGAGCCTCATAGTAGTCCTCAGGCTCTTCCTCTTCCATCCATTCAGCAGCAAGGTCTTCATCCATTGGATCACCAATATACGAGTCGGTAATCATCAGAACCATCACTACAACCAACCCCTTTCTAACTACATTATAGATCGGGGTTTACTCTAAGAGACCGATTCCGCTCTAGTCTTTTGACCAGATTCTCGTAGACCTCACGATTACCGGGGTCGAACAGTTCAACAATGGTGCAAAGGAGTGTATCATAGCCGCTCTGTCTCATCAAGGATGCAAGGTATTCTCGCTCCCTGGGAGTTACGACTTGCCCTGAGTCTCCCTCAGGGTCCAATACTTGTCCTGCCATTCGTTTGCCTCTGCTTCCTTTTCGTCCACGCGCTTCTGCCACTCGGATTCCTTTACTCGAAACTCTGCCTTTAGGTCAGAGATTTCCTTTTGTGACTGATCCAGCAACTTGCTTACTAGGTCCTGGCTCTTTTGCTTACGCGTAAGTAGAGACTCGATAACCTTTAGACCGACGCCTCCGAAGATGGCTGCCAGGAAGGCGAGCCAGATGTCTAGATTCTTACCCATCGACCCCCACCAACTTTCGCTCAATGTATAGACCTGCCGATATTAGAGACAGGGCCAGAACGTTGAGCCAGTTGACCTGAAACAGTCCGTAGTATGCAGCAGAAAGCGCGGCGAAGAACAAATACCCCATTGCGAAGGAGAAGTTGGCTAGAATCCTAGCCTTAGGAAGCGCCTTCTTGAATACAAACTGAGTAACAATCCTAATGATGGCAAACAAAGCAAGGATGCCTAGGAGATAGGGGACAACCGTATAAAGATCAGCCAGAGTGGAGAGAGGATTTACCACCTCTTCACTAGGCAGAAGTTCCGGTGGTGGAGTAGTGGCAAAGATCAGCGACCCGATTACCAGGCCACTGATTACCAACTCCAAGTATGTTACTAGTCTGCTTCGCATGATACGATTATAACAGCAGCCCCGTTAGTTTGCTATTCTGTAAGGTCCGTTATTTGCGCCGACTGCACAGACCTACGAAGATGATCATTGATCAAATACTCTTCAATAGCACTGATACGGTGGACAATGACGCCCATGCTAATCCATAGCCAAAGGGCGACGAATAGCGTGAATGGAGCAAGGATCGCTCCACCGAAGATGATACCAAACACGGTGAACCCGAGGGCCAGAGCCGCTCCACCAATAACTCCAATTACGGTCAGTCTCTCAAACAACTTCATCAATTTCTCCTACATAGACATAGACATCGGTGTGGCCTGCATCTTTGCGTACGATGATGCCACCTAATTCGTAACTTGCCTGATCATCTTCTGATTCCAACGCGGTCTGTGCTCGCTGCAGAACCTCAACGATATTGGTTGGCGTTGGTTCAACCAATATGTCCGACTGCCTCCACTTAGCGGGACGGTGATCCTTAAAGACCGACCATACCCTAAAGGCCATCTGCTTCGTATTCATTAAACTACGATCTCTTCTGCTAGGATAGGCTTTCCAGCGTAGAGTCTAGAGTTGATGTACTTTCGTACGCTGTCCTTGCCGTACCGGCGCGCTGACAGAATAATGACCCAGCGTGGCTCGTACTTCTTGTCGATACACGTCTGGCACATTAGCAGGTTGACGCCTGGCAGTAGTTGCGACTTCTTTGGCCTCAGTTCAGCCTTTGCCTTGTCGCATGATGAGCAGTTCACATTTTCTCCAAATCTTCATTTGCGTAATCAACCTCGAAGGCGATTCCGTCCAATACATAGTATACCGTACTAAAGTGGGCTCCGTGCATGAGGATCATCCCCAGCACGCCCTCTTCCTCTAGGTATACAACGTCATAGGACCGCTCCTCACCCTCGGGGGTTTCAATCCCTCCGGTGTCAAGGTGTCCTTCGTTAACTGATGAATCTTCCTGGTGGGTCACCTTTTTGTCCGTCCAATCCGGCTCGAAATCCCAATGAGATTAGGGTTCTTTTTAGTTCGTTTAGGTATTCTAGAATGTCCTGCCGCTGAGCATCGTTGTAACCCATGATCTGATTCTCATAGACGGTGATGGCAAGCAGGCCGTCTGGCATTTCTCTAATACACCAGCGAAGGTCTGCCACTGGCTTTTTGATGGAGCGAAGGACTGCTCCAACTACCGGGTCGTATGCCATTAGAAACGCCTCCCGTGCAATGCACTGAGAGTCTTTAGCACGTCGACTGTCTTGTGAGCGTTCTGCTCACGGTCGTACTTGCCGTTCTTAAGATAGACGCCGCCCCATACACCGGTTTCCTTACCCTTTACACCCGCTGCGAAACATTCCTTGACGACCGGGCAGTGTAGACAAATCTGGTCTACGACTGTTGCGTCCTTTTTGTCGTCCTCGTATGCTTCGAAGAACAGATCGGGGTCCTCGTAGTCGGTGCATGAGGCGATCTTCTGCCAATCGAAATCGTCAGAGTCTAAATCAAAGTAGTCAATAAGACTTAATGCCAATTAGTTTGCCTCTGCATATCTGGCAAGCACCCGATATGCCCCCCGTACGTTCGGACGGATTCGGAAGTGCGTGCCCCACTTGTTATTCCTGAACATCCCGCTGGTTCGGATTGCACCTTCACCATTAGGACGCCAGATAATGAGGTCCCAGCCTTCCCAGAAAGCCTCAAAGCCCTTGTGGGGGCCTTCGGTCATCTTCTGGGCCTGGTCTAGCGTCAGGAACTTGTACTTAATCTCGTTCATCTTCCAACCTACTTACTCTAGTGCGGAGTTCCTTAATGTCAGCGCGCATCGCAACGATATCGTTACGCATTGACTTCACCCTCTGGTGAAGGAACCTGATGTTGGCTACCACCTTTTGGAGTAGCGGTACTTCTTCCTCTGACATTATGACACCTCCTGCGGAATATGTTACTTAATTGTAACATGCAGTCAGTGAAGTAGTCAAGGGTTACTTAATGTGATACTTTTCCCAGAACACTTCCGGGCTGTAGAAGACGAACCCATCTGGCTCATTGACTGCAAAGTCTCCGATCTTACCGAGGGCGTGCCGGAAATCGTCACTGATGATGACGGGCTTACCCTCAGCGTCACGGCTCAACAGTGTCTTACCGTTGATCCATTCTCTGACATCGGCAATGTTCGATTCGGTGACCTTTACGGCTTCAAATATCTCAGGGCGCGTCTGCACCTTGAATATCGCTTTCGGTCGGGGCATCGGGGTCTACCTCCAATCCTACAAGTTGTCTCAGCCATGTTCTCTGAGCGTGATCATTTGCACACACCAGTTCACACTTCTGCATTTCCTTGATCACGTCCGAAAGACTACCGCGCCACATCAAACGGTTGATGTTCATGGCTTTGTCGTCCGTGACGTGATCGAACTGCATCATGTAATACGGGTATTTCTTCCCACACTCGACGCATGGGTGGCTCTCTTTATACCACCGGATGAACTTAATCACCGTGCGATTGGAACGCTTGGTGATACTCAGGTCACTCATGAGAGCAACTTGATCGCGTTCGCCATCGTGTAGTTGAGGTGGGCGTGGACGTGCATTTCTGGACGCCTCAGGAGCACCTGATGAATTACGTCGAACTTCCGGGCATAGTTGGGGTGGCATCCAACCGCTACCTTATCCGTACGCTCTAGGGCCGCACCCAATTCGAACAGGGTGATCGGACAGAGAGTTTCCTCGGGGAACCAAAACAGCGTGACCTCACACTTACGGAGAGCGTCATACTCCCACGCAATCTGCTTTGCAGCAGCATCGTCATCCTTTAGCATATCCACAGAACGACGAGGGTTTACAGCAATGATATCACTTCCGTCGAGGAGTTGGACAGCCTCTTTCTGCCAGTCGGGACAATTACTAATGCCACCAGCAAGGAAGATATCACCGAACGCGAAAGGGTGCGGTGCGTTTACTACGAGTGTCATTTGATGTCTCCAAACTTTAGAACAGGAATGCCTGCCTCTTCTGCGCGCTTTACGCAGTCCTTTGTCCCCTTACAGCCGGGGTAGTAGAATGCCACACAGATATCAGCACCGAGGTCGACCATCTTCTGATTACGCATGTTGCCAGCGTAACCCTTGAACCGGGCCCACTCTGCCTCTGTTACCGGATGTGGTTCTTGACGTATTGTCGTTCCGTGCGTGCGGAAGTATGAGACCGCCTGATCGACAAATCTTTTAGCCATACGATCTGCACCACGAGCCGCACCGTGGACGACCACAATTTCTTTCTCATCTGGACGCTCCTTTGCAACCTGCTCGATGCCGAGGCTAATACCACGGACGATCTCTAGGTAGCGGGATTCGGGGAAGTCACGACTTCCGGTTACGAGTACCCTTATTGTCATACAAACCAATTCTCCTTAGCGACCTCAGAGCGGACCTGCATAAGGATTTCGCCCAGCCAGTTCTTTCCGACGCCGTTTACACGGCCCCAGGTACGGTCGCCCCAAAGGTTGCCCTCAACAAGGTCCTCGTCGCCAGTCTCCAACAGCCTCTTAGCAAGGCCATAGTCGGCGTAGAACTTTGCACGGACAACCTCTAGCATGACACCGTACTTCACATCCTCCCAATCGGGACGCATGTGGACTCGACGCCCGAGTGCCTTAGCAGCGGACGGAGTATTTGCCTTAGCGATCTTTTCAACGTCATCAGAGTTGATGCACTTGGCAGCCTGGAAAGCGTGCTCACCAGTCGGGAAGATGATCCCACCGAGAGGAACGGGCGACGTGTAGAAATTGGACAGGAAGAAATACTTACCCTTGAATTCCTTGATAGCCATTTACTTCTCCTTCGGACAGTTAGCGCAAATATGAGGACGCTTCTTTAGGGGGCAGCCCTTGGGCAATACCCGCATGTTTTTATCTGACTGCTGACGCTTCATAAGTTCCAGCAGCATCGGAGGCTTAGGTTGCTTAGATCCCATTTTCCTGATGCCTCCACTTATCGTTCATTCGCTTGCTCTCTGCAATCGCCTTGTCAGCAGCCTTGCGCTGGTCTTGATACTGTCCAGCGAGCCACTCCAATTTGTCTGCGGAATCACAACCGCTAGGGTCTACCCACAACCACCCGGCAGGACAATTATCCATCAACGGGCTGTAGAAAACGCCAGTGCCTCGACCGAGAGTGATGATGCCGTGACCAGTATTGAAGATCAGTTCAAAGTAATCACTAGCCATTTCAACCTCTCATGGAGCCCTAACTGAGAATCGAACTCAGGACTAATCCGTACCAAGGACTTGTTTTACCACTATTACTATTAGGACGTAACCCCTGTCGGATTCGAACCGACGCTGTGAGCGTTTTAAGTGCTCTGCCTCTGCCGCTGGGCTAAGGGGTCTTGGCTTCCCCAAGTATACCACCTGGGGAAGCCGTTGGTCAAGCCTTGGCTACAACCGTAACACGATGGACGGCACTGACGCTGGACTTCCGAACGCCTACGACCTCGCCCTTGTAATTGCTGACCTCCACCTCGACCTTTAGGCCACCGGGGTCGATCACTTCAAGGACGGTCGCCTTGTTCATCCACAGGGACGAACTCGCACGTCCGGGGTAAACAATGGTGTCACCTACCTCAATCTCATTACCGAGAAAGTCCTTCACAATGCCTCCTTTTAGGCTACGCCAACTCTATCTGCAAATCCTAGTTCTACTACCTCGTCTGCATCCAACCACCAGTCTTTCCGTTCCCAATTCGCCCTAAACTGATCCTCAGTAATAGTGGCGCGTGAAATGAGAATGTTTACTAGACGATTCTCCAACATAGTGTGATACTTCATTGAGTCTTCCAGCCTACCGGACGAACCGCGTACGCCAGAAGAGACCTCGTGAATCAGAACCGAGGCGTTGGGACCAATGAGACGAATGTCTCCGGCCTGTAGAAGAACGCCACCCATAGAGGCTGCGTGTCCTAGACCAACCGTGGTGACCTCGCGGTTACCATCCTCGGCCATGAAACGAATTGTGTCGTAAAGTGCGAGTCCGTCAGTGACGGTTCCGCCTGGGGAATTGATGACGAAGGTGAAAGGACGACCCTCGGGGACTGCGGCGTGCCAGTCCATCATGTGCGCCTGCAACTGACGAATACTGAAATCGTCAACGATATCGTAGAGGCTGAAACGCCCCTTGTTGTGGAGCATACGATCACCGTTCAAGTTCCAATAGAACTTGTGACGCTCTAGGTCTAGTTCAGCCCGCTCAATTTCAAGAGCACGCTTACGAGCCTCGTCGTCCTGCTGAGCCTGTGCGGCCTGGCGGTCAGACAACTTCTTCTCGTAGTCTAGAATGGCTGAGTTAGCCTCTACTGTTTCCTTGATGACCTTTGCAGTCTTTCCTGTCGTAGTGATAGGATTGAAATGCGGGAATTCCTTATCAGCCATTTACTTCCTTCCGGGGAGCGTTACTGCTGTGAGCGTTACTTTGCTAGTGCTCTCTGCTACATCTAATAGTACCATCCTGACATCTTTCCAGTCAAGGCCACCGATACCGCACCCAATTCTCGGGATGCCAATGGTCTCAACCCCCATCTGCTCAGCATGGTAAAACATCTGCTGGACCGACCGCTCAACTGCATCCAGCCTAGCATCATTTCCTAGACGGAACTGCGTGGCTAGGTTGTAAACGTAGCGGTCATTGTTCAGACGCCACGGCATCACGGTGCCAGGAATCAGTCCACCACCGGCACAAAGGTACTGGTAGGTCTGATACATATTCTTGTCAAGGTCACGGAAGAACGGTGCAATACCGCTCCCCATGACCCCGACACAGTTGACACCGTGGCCGTAGGCATCGAAGTCCATTTCAAACAGGTCTCCGGTTGCCTCTGCGTAAGTCACAGCGCGTCCTGAACCCGCTGACGAATGGCGTCAAAGCCCTCGTAGCGAATGAACTCGCCGTCCCTCCACACCGGAGCCAGAAGCGAATCCTTTTCCTCAGCCTCGCTGGCACGGTCGTAGAGACCGATGCGACCCTTCTTGTCCTTAAGGACAGCCAGGCGACCGACAGCCGACTTCTTGAAACCACTGTCAGTCTTCGGGTCCTTGAAGATTGCCTGCTGAATACCGTCCTTGACGATGCTCGTGGCCTTCATGGCAAAGCCGTAGGTGTCACGAGTCGTGTACTGGTAAAGGTACGAGCCCATACCGAAGACGACGTTTCCACTGGCAAAGCCCTTGGCTTCCAGGCCAGCAAGAATCTGCTGAGCGCGGTCGTAGGTGATCGAGTCACCGTAAATCACGCCAACGTGGGTGTCGAGCAACTTGTAGCCGGTCTCAGTGACCTCGCCACCGAACTCATCCCACAGAACCTCGACGGTACCCTTGTATTCAGGGCTGCCAATCGGAGCGTCCGGGTCACCAACGAGCACGCGAACCGGGTCACCGCTGTCGGGACGGACAACGAGACGACCGTCACGAGCCATGATGCGCTCGTGCAACTTCGGCAGCGTCTCCGTCAGAACCTTCCAGTAATCCCAGGTGTCCGAGACGATGCTGACAATACCCGTGTCGTAAAGGTCAAGCAGACGACGGTAAGTGTCAATCTCCGACTCCTTGCCACCGGCACACATAACGCTGTGCTCGGTAGCCGGAACGCTCGCGCCGATCAGGAAGTCAGGCGAGGTCGGCGGGTAATACTTCTCGATGGTCTCAATGGCAGGAATCGTGTCCGTACCAATGAACGAGGTAAGGTGACCAATACCGCTGAGACACGCAGCCTCAACACCGGCCATTCCTCGCATCGAGAAATCGTGACCCTGGAAGTCGATAAACGGAATCGGGCTTCCGGTCTTTACCGCGTAGTCTTGCAGCAACTTACGGAAACGGAATGCCGTGGTTGCGCTGGTGCAGGACATCCAAATCGAATTCGACAGGACGGTCTCAAAGTAGTTCACCAGCCACGCGAAGTCGTCGTGAGTGTTCTCGACGGTAAGCATCGGGACACGCAGCGGCGTCAGAGTGCCCTCAGGCAGCGCACGGAATTCCAGCGGCAGGTAGCCGAGGTCGTGCAGAGCCCTGATGTGATCGGTGCCCACGCTGTTCGGGCCAAGGTATCCGTTCACGCGACGAGCGTACTCGTCACAAATGGCGTCAATGTCGCCCTTGAAGAACGCCTCAAAGTCCTCGGTGAGGTTCTTCTGCAGGAACATCTGCAGGCCGAGGAATACAACCTCAGTCTGTCCATCCACTCGACTCATGCGAGGAGTGAAGTTGGAGTAGACGCGGGTAATTCCCGAGGGGTACTGGCGACGGTGATCCAACTTGTAGCCGTCAATCGGCAGAATTGGGTTAGTCATTTTAGTTTCCAATCTTGTTTCGGTTGATAGGGATCACCTGAACAACTGCACGGTTGCGCTCTTCCACGATAGTATCAGCAGTGAACACGTTAGTAAAGGCTGCGTGTAGACCTGTTGCCGATCCCTTGGAGAAGAGGCCATGCGTGACGTAAAGATCAAGGACTGCGTTGCCGTGGTTGTTCTGAATCTCAGCAGCGAGGCCCATAAAGGTTCCGCCGCCGTCACAGATATCATCGACAATCAGGTAGGTCGGCTCAGGACCCTGGTCGTGGTCCTGAATTCCGAAGCCCGTCAGTTCGCCTGTGGAAATATCTCGCACCTTCCAGCCCTGTAGGACCGGAATGCTGAAAAACTTTCCCACGAGGGCTGCTCGCTTTACTGCACCCGCATCGGGAGCCACGACGTAATCGTAGGCGTCACGGAACTTGAATACACCATCGTTGAAGATATCCCCAACGGTGATGACCTCAGAGTTGTTGATGAGTGCAGGGGTGACCTCAGAGTGAGGATCGACCACGGTGACCTTCTTGAATTCACGCGCATTGATGAGCGCAGCCACCGACTTTAGGGCGAACAGGTAGTCTCCCTCTCGGTTCATACGGTCCTGGCGAGCGCCGGGGACGTAGGGGAGATAGAGATTGCCAACGGAGTGCCCACGGGCACGGAGAGCATCGACGTAAAACAGCGCGTCAACCAGTTCACTTACAGTCGTCGTAACGACCTCAATGGTGCTGATGTTTACGCCGTCCTTCGGCCACGTCTTAGTAAAAGGCGTGCCGTCAGGGTATCGTTCGATCTCTACGTCTAGGCTGTAGCCGGTGCTCGGTACAATCTGCACCAACTTCGACCAACCCTTGATCTTAATGGACATTGTTTTCCCTTCGATTACGAGAGCCAAAGCCGTCTGTCCAACGCTTTCACACGCTCTCTTGGTTATGGTATCAGTCTATCAGAGGATGGTGGCTGTGTCGACCTTCTCGGGTGTGTCCTCTGTCACAGGGCAGAGCGTGTGAACAGTGGTAGCCATGCCCTCTACGTTGATCGTCATCAGCAGACCGGCCTGTGCGTCAATGACAGTCATAGGCCCTCCGCATTCGAAGCACTTAAACGTCTGCATCTACAACCTCAATACTCCGAACCGGAGTGGAGCGGTAGTAGCCAGTCATGGCCGCTGACGGGTCGTAGTGAGCGAACATCATCGCTCCGACCTCAACGTCATAGTCGAAGTCGAAGTTCTCCATGACATTACCGTCGCCACCGTCGAACATGACTGAGATAAACCCAGCCTCGGTAGGCTCGGCACCAGGCATACGAACAGCCTGACGCTTGTCAAGGTCTGCGTAGAGGACGGTTCCAGACTCGGTAACGATACGATACGTTCCGGTCTTGACATCCTTTAGGGTGCGAATAGTCATGGTTCCTCCTACTTCTGGGTCTGAGGGCCGTCCGAGGTCGAGCCTCGGAAGTCAACGTCGGGGATAACACTCTGCGGCTTCCACGTCACGCGGTAGTGGTACGCGCTCGCCTTGACGGATTCAGTCTGCTCGACAAAGTACGTCACGTTGTCAGAAAGGCCGAGGAAATGCTTCTTGTAGGTCTGGGGGCCAGTCTTGCAAATGACCTCCAACTGGTTGCTGTCGTCGTCAATGGAGCACCGGCCCTCGATCTGTAGCAGATACTTGTCCGTGATGCCGTTGACGAAGACGATGTTACGCTGGACCTCAAAGTTGTCGGCAGCCTTACTGACATTCTCGCTGGCAATCTTCGCGTCGTCGTCATCACATGCAGACAGGCCGAGGGCGCTGATCGCAACGAGGGAGGTAATGGCCGCAGCCCTGGCAAACTTGTTCATTGGGAGTACCTTTCAGATAGGTAGACAATTAAAGTGAGTTAAACGGTAGCCCAGGTGGGATTCGAACCCACAAACCCTCGTGTTTGAAACGAGTCCATATGCCAATTCTGGTACAGGGCCGTGCTTGTTGCTGATGAGACAAGTCTACAGCACCGGACGCTCGGTGTCAAGCGCGTCGGTGAGTAGTTCTAACGGACTATCTCCATCGACCGAACCACTACGTCGAAGTCTTCCATTTCTCCCTTGCCGAAGAGGTCTTCAATAACCTCGTCGGCATCGTTCTCGGAGAAGGCTTGAACCTCAACCTCTAGCAGCACGACCTTCTTGTATGTATTCATATCCTGAGTATATCAGGCATCCCATCCAGAATGAACCGCGCCGTTCTTTTCGTAGAACTTTGTGGAGCCATTATCCCAAGGGGAAGCCTTGAACTCTCGCTTGTCGAACTGCGCTAGCAGGTTGTAAATCTTGGTGCCGTAACCCTGGCGACGGTGAGACTTGCGGACGTAGATGTTAACCTCGTAACCCTCAATGTCTTCATCCCATGCTACGATGCCCCATGCGATAACTCCTACTCCATACTCCCAAAGAGCAGCGACCGATCCTTCACCGGGCGTGTTCTTTGTTCGGACGAGAGCGTAACGCATAGCGCCTTCGCTACGGTAGTTCAGTCGATACAATGAGCGATACAGCGGCTTAGAGAGGTCGGTTGTGTCGCCTACAAATTGTTCCATGTGACCTCTATTCAAAGGGTGGAGGTGGCGGGAATCGAACCCGCGTCTTATCGTATAAGTTAAAGCAGAGATACAGGCTTGCCGTTTGCAGTCGGCTCTGTCGTGCTTAAGGTAAACTGTGTTCTATCTACATGCGACATTCTGTTTCGAGGCTGTCGCCGCCCAATCGCTTAAGCGTTAACTAGAGCGAAAGTGTTGCAGAGTTCCGCGTACTCGGCGTCGATGTTCTCAACGGCGGAAGCGACCTCTGCGTCAATTGCGTTTGCATTTATGTGTTGTGGTGGTTTAAGAGTTCCCACTCTGCCTGCCCCATTAGAACTGTCCTCGATAATCGAAACCGGAACACCCCCTTGTGGTGCTCTCCTATTCTAACACCGGGAGAGCGCGGTGTCAACCTTAGTTCCCGTAGAGGTTCTGGACCTCATCGAACCCTGGCATGAGCCGCCAGAGGTTGAAGATGCCCTCAGGGAATGTTTCAAGGACTGCCAGCGGCTTAGCCTTCATCCAGTAACTCACATTTGGAGTCCCGCTGTTGCTGCCGTTGTAGCCCTGTGGCTCGCTGTCTAGGCCGATGACCTTACAGCCAGTCCGGGTCCGGTAATCCAGAGCCCGGTGGTAGTGGCCGTGAACCCAGGCAGTAGGCCGAAGCACGTCCTCAATTGCCGTCAGGGCATTCCGGTTCTTCTCAGACCAAAGATCGTCCTTGATGAAACCAGGCCACTCAGGCAGGTCACTACCGGAGTCGTGAGTAATCAGAACATCGACAGGGCCGAGTTCCATCGCCTCAGCGACATCCTTTTCTGTGATAGCCTCCTGAGGCCAGTACGACTTGTGAGGAATCCGCCACTCCCGGTCGATGCTAATAGCACCACCGACGCAGCCGATCTTGACTCCATCGGACTCAATCATCCCGACCTTGCCAAAGACCTTGACGTGAGGCCGAATCATCCTGTCCTCAGGGAGGGCAAGAATGTGGTCCCAATCGTCGTGGTTTCCTGGGACAACGGTAACGTCAATCCCGTACTTGACGGCCCACTTCTCAATCTTGTTGAGATAGTCAGCACCGTCCTTGCCAGGCCAGACACCGAAGTCTCCGACCTGAATGATGTGGTCGGCCTCGACGTTCTTAGCCAACTTGAAAACGTGCGGCCAGAAGCCGGTGTTGCCGTGGGTGTCTCCCACAAGCATGTAGCGGGTCATGACCGCTCCCTTCGTAGTGTCGAGTCTCCATCCTAGCAGAAGTCTCAATACAGCACAAGGGCCCGGTTTCCCGAGCCCTTGTGTCTAGTTGATCAACTAGTGACTGTTAGCCTCCTGTGCCCTGCGTTCCGCCTGTTCCTTCTGCGGCGCTGACACCGGTTGCGTCGTTAACGTACAACTTCTCCCTGCGACCCTCGGACTGACTGTCTAGTCCACGGACCTTACGGTCGTCTGCAATTGAAGACCAATCACGAGCAAATCTCTGTGCTGCTGTTTCTGCTGCCATATCTAATTCACCTCCTTGGGTATTGATTATACCCTAGGAGTGCTTAGCATTCAACTTCCGCTGCTTCCGGGCGACCTTATTGCGCTTATTGCGCTTGACCCGATATTCCTCAGCATTGTCGATGCCCTGGAAGACATGACGCGTCTTTCGCATGAGAGCGAACAGCATCTGAGTTTGATTAGTTAGAAATGGCGTCTGTGACGCTGGGGCAATAGTGCCCTCGACCTTCTCTGTCATTTATTCCTCTTTCTCTAAGAACCACCGGACGGAATCGAACCGTCTAAATCGACACGCTTTGCAGGCGCACGGCAGACCATCTACAACGGCGGCATGGGGACCAGCACACTGCATCGGTGCTGGTACCAAGTAGCGGGGACGAGATTTGAACTCGTGTCGTACGGCTTATGAGACCGTGCTGGGGCCAAACTCCAGTCCACCCCGCTTCGTGTTTCTATTCTAGCACCCTGACGCGGTTCCTGTCAACATGCTCATCAAATCTCTCATCCTCAACCGTAGGTGGGTATGCCGCAAGGAATCGAGTGTAGAGAGCACCTGAGAACGTGACCACCCAAATAGCAGCAAAGGTGAACCATGAGTCAGGTAGTTGACTAGCAAACAGGGCACCGGCGAAAAGCCAGATCAATATGTTCTGGAATGACCAAAGGGCCACCCATGATCGCCGGTTGATGACAGCACCGACGAGTAGCATTCCTCCACAGAATAGGGTCCAGGCACCAAAGGCGCGGACGGCGTTGAAGTTCTGTAGACCAACGTAAAGGTCGGTAGCGCCGAGAATCTTGTCACTTCCGATGAGATAAGCGAATCCAATCAGAGCCGAACCCAGCGCGGATAGTCCTGCAAAGACCCTCGCTGGAGAAATGGCTCTAATGTCTACATTCAGATTGCTAATGAAACTTCTCATCATCCTATAATTGTACCCCCAATCGGATTATGACGTACCTGGACGCGGTTTCGCACCGCGCTATCCGCGCTTATGAGACGTAGACGGTCACTAGACCCCCAGGCTCGATACGCTAGGCGTATCTAGGGCTATTTAGAGCCCGCTTAACTCCCTCTTCAAGTGTGATCTTGGGCGTGTAAAACTCAAGCATCTTCATCGGGTTTCCTACTCTACAGTATACACCCTGGGGAGCATCCAATACATGGTGAAACTCTGGATTGTAACCTGCTGTTAACGTGACAATCTCTGCCAACTCGTTAAACGTTGTCTTACGACCGGTACAGAGGTTTACAGGACCATAGACCTCATTGTCAATGGCAGCAAATACTCCCTTGACGATATCCTCAATGTGGATAAAGTCTCGGCTCTGCTCGCCGTCACCCCAAATAACGAACGGGTCCTGACGCTTTGCCCCACGGAAGACGAATGACGGGAAGGGGTAGTCCAAGTCCTGATCTTCACCATATCCTGAGAATGGACGGAAGACGTGAACCTTGACCCCCTCGGCCTCTAGGTAAGGCACCAGGAATTCCCCGGTCAACTTAGACCACCCATACGACATATCAGGCTCACCAATTAGGTTCTTTAGCCTGACAGCAGATTCCTCTAGACGGTAGTCATGAGAGTCAGCCCAGCGGTCAGACTGCCTACTGATAGGATACGCTGCCGAGGACGAGAAGTAAACAACACGGGTCGGCTTTGAGCGTGCCGCCCAATTGAACATTTCTGCGTCAATTGAGAGGTCAGTGGCTACTGCCAAAGGCTGGTTCTCGATCTTCTGCCTGCCACCAACAATAGCGGCAAGGTGGATAACGAGGTCGTAGTGGTCGTGTAGGTCGTCATTACGGAAGAAGTCACGACAGTCGTTACCGGACTTGATATCCAGCCCAACAATGTCATGCTTGAAATGGCGAGCCTCTAGTTGGCGGTGGAACTCACGGCCTACAAAACCCTCGTCACCCGTAATTAGAATCTTCACATTAACTCCTGGTCGCTAGAACGAACTGACTCATACCTGAATTGAAGTGGCTTCTGACGATCCACCCGGCGTTCTTGAATAGAACCTCGAAGCCATCATTGTCCCAGGCCCACAGGTGGAACTCGTAGTGCTCGTTTGCCGTCTCAGTAAAAGGACACGATGCAATTACCACACGAGACGGCAACGTCTCTAGGAATCCATGAGGGTCTTCCAAATGCTCCAAGACCTCGGTGACAACTGTTGCGTCTCCGTAGTCAATCGTAGCATCCTTGCCAAAGTCGGTCAACCTTGCATCTACGCCTCGTGTGTAGACCGCGTACTCAATGTTCTCGGGCTGTAGGTCATATCCCCACACCGCGTCGAAAACGTCTGCCGATCCGAGAACCTGCAAAAGCCCACCGTCTCCACAGCCTAGATCGGAAACGGTATTGACACCATGCTCGTCACGAGCCTTTGCACACAGGTTGGCTGCCTCGAAAAGCCTCTCCCTGTGCCCGCCCTCTTCTAAGTGGTGAGCGGCCTCTCGGTCCTCGTACCACTCAGGACTGGCAAACTCTGAGGAGTCACCCTCAAACAGTTTCCACTCCATTACCGAGAGCCTCCTGTTCCTGCTTGCGAGCCTCGTTGATCGACTGCAATGCAGCGACGACCACGAAATACTTCATGACATCCCAATTGAATCGGGTGGCCTTGTACTTTTCGTAGGCGACTCTATCTCGCTCCATTGACGAGTCAGAGTTGAGTTCAACGTACTGCTCGGACCACTCAGCCTTACCGGCTGCTGGGTGCATGTGCTCAATTACAACGTCCTGCATGTAGGACAGGCGATCAATCTCTACGCCAAAGTCCTTCCAGAAGTTATCAAGGTACATGTGGATCAACTCAGGCGGTGCAATGTAGCCGAGGATAGCGATAATGTCAGAGGTGACAAACACTGCTGTCGGCAGGTTAATACCCTGCAACAGGTCGTCGCCGTAAACAATACCGGAGCCCTCTGTGCGCCTCACGGCGTCACGGACCACGTTGTCCCAGCCCTTTGTGCGGAAGCGGTGGTCGTCGCCAATGAATCCGACAATGGCGTACTCAGACGAAGCCTCGACAGCCGCCCGGTTTAGGGTTGGCCCCATACGCATACGAGGACCGAACTTCAAATGGATCGTCTCAGAAAAGCCCTTGGTGGCTGAATGATAGTCGTCAGCCCGAGGGTCATCGTCGTCAATGACGAACAGGAGTTCCGTATTGTCCAGGTCCTCTACTGTGTCAACGAAAGTCTGACAGACCTCGGTTGCGCTCTCAGGTCGTCCACGCGTGGGGACGATAACTTGAATTCTCATATAGCCTCTGCCAATTCTTGTGTGTTACAAGGGTCTCTCGGATTGAGTTCCTTGTCGGGTAACTTGCTTCTGTCTAGTAAGTCTAGCACGTCAACATACCGGCTGTCGAACACGGTTTCCTCAACCTTGTAGCGCCAAACGGTGAAGCCGCTTACCTGTAGTTCCTTCACGAATTCCTTGACAGAATACCGTAGTTGCTTTTCACTATAGGCTCGTGCTGTGCAGAACGTGTCGTACCTCGACCTTTCGGGAGTGTCGTTCTTACGCTTCTGCATTAGCAACTCTGCACGACGGAAGTTGTGCCAGTTACAAATCTTGTCCAGGGCTTCGAAATCCTCTTCAAATACCGGCTCGATTGTAACGTGAGCCTCGAAGTAGTTTTCCTTCTTGCGAGTCATTACCACCCCTTTCCTATACGAACATTACGATGGTGATGCTCTGCTGCATTCCTAACCAACATCGAATGCCAGTCATCATGACCCTCTTTATTCTCGGTCAAGAGGTGGCAGTCGGGGCAGGAATAGATAGGACCGTCGCCAGCAATTACTAGATCGCCGGTGCCTCGTGCTGAGGCTACAACCTTATACTCTCGCGCCACGTTCAAACTCCCTGCGCTGTGGTGCCGCTGCGCGGCAAACCTTGCATGTGTAAATGTGAATGATGTTTGGAAGGATCGTCTGCCAAGCCTTGGCGTAATCCTTGCTCTTCTTTCCACAACCGTACGGCGGCTTGGGAGCCTCATACCACCACGGACCCATCCAGTCCGGTGTCCTCCACCAGTGAACGAAGCCTGTGATTGATGCGCCAGCGGCTGCACCAATGATGAACTCCTCCATTAAAAGCCTCCCAAATAGATTGCCTTTTCAATGCCCGTACTGTGCCTGGAACTGGAACCGAAATGCTCTTTCATTTCCTCAGGGGTCAGAACGATCAGCCTGTACATCGGAATTCCGAAGCGCATGAAGAACGTCTTAGGCATTGGGGTTTTGGGGTCAGTCACGATTACGTTGACGACGAAGCGTTCTAGATTGTGACGCTTGAATGCGGCCTCTGCACGACCAGGCGATCCTGGCGGGCCTCCACCGTGTTCCCACGGCTCTGTGATTACCATTAGATATCCTTTGTTAGATAACACTGGCCGGATTCGAACCGACGTTTCCTCGCGCCTTCCTCCGGCATACGTTCCGGTGGAATGGTCGACCCGTGAGGCGTTTTGCCCATCAAACTACAGTGCCAAGATTGGAGGATGATTTCTCTAGAGGTTAGCGCGCACTAGCCTAGAGACACTGTTTTGCCAGACGAGGCTGGCTCGGGTAATGTCACCCACATTACACGGTGCCCCGCAGGAGAATCGAACTCCTTTACCAAGTTTCGAAGACTCGGTTTGTTCCTTACGCAAGGCTGGCTACGCGACCTGGATTTCATACCAGGATCGTCTTTTGCCTACTAACTAGTTTTCGGCTAAGACTGTCTAGGAATATTGACGTATCGCGCAGTGCCCCCGGCGGGAATCGAACCCACATCTATTCTTTAGGAGAGAATCGTCGTGTCCATTGGACCACGAAGGCGTTGAGCAGTTTTCATCCATGCTCAGGGACCAAGACTAGAGGTGAGAAGGTGTGTCCTTCTCGTCCTTCGTCTTCCAGTATAGCAGAGTACCACCAGCGATGGCAAGTAGGGCGATCAGGAATATACCTAGAACGTCAATACCTGTCTGTGCTAGAGAGCCATCAGGCTGCTCAGGCGTACCGGGCGGTACGGTTTCTACAACCTCATCAGCAGTAACAGTCGCGGTCGGAGTGATCGTAGTGACCACTGCCGTATCCGTAGCCGTTTCTGTGGACCGAACAGTAGGCGTCACCGTGACAGCCGCACCTGTTACGGTGGGAGTCGAGGTGGCGGTCTGCTGACCAGCAGTAACCGAAGGTGTAGCAGTAACGGTAGCAGTCTCAGTGACCGTGGCTGTAGCCGTGGCCGTAACTGTTTCTGTAGCCGTAGCCGTGGCGGTGACGGTCTGCGTCACCGTTGGCTGAGGGTTGCCCTTGCCCAAGCATTCGGGAGTGGCAGGGATAATGTCGCCCTCGTGATGAGTATGGTCAGAGCCCTCAGTGTCTACTGCGTGGCTGTCGACCTTAATGACGACGTACGGGTTTGATTCGGAACCGGTCGCATGACAAATCTCGACCTTATCGTTGTTACCCCCGGCTGCTGCGGGTAGAGCGAACGCACCTGTGGTCAGGGCGAGCGCGGCAAGAAGCAGCGCAACCTTCTTCATTACGCTCCGATTAGAGCGGAAAGACCTTCGCGGATACGCTGGTTGCGAGCGATCTTATCCTGCGCGGTCTGGACGCGAGCAGTCTTTGCCTTGATGACCTCACGGTCCTCCTGCACGACCTCTGCAAGCAGGTCGTTGGAGCGGTCGAGCGTGCTTGCCGCACGGACGAACTGATCGGCAACGCTGTCGCCTGTTGAAACGCCCTGCTCGAACTTATCGGCAGGCGCGGACTTCTTGGTCTTAAAGATAGCCATTGTTCTCCTATGCTAGTTGGGGTGCTGCTGTAAGTGATCAGCGTATCAGATTGATCGCTGGTGTGTCAAGGGCTGGACTAAACCTTGTAGTCCCTGCGACTTGCTGTCGCGCTTAGTCCATCGACCCTAACGGAAAGGTCCACGCTCTGCTCGCCCTCGACGTGACCGTTAACAACGATAACGTCTGGAAGGTGATCAAAGGTGGTTGGGTTTCCATTGGCAGTAGTGTAAGTTCCGTCATCCTGCTTTTCAAAGCGGATTGAATAGGACATCGTACTCCTTTTGGTAAGTGATCTAATGTGTAGGCCCACTCGGATTCGAACCGAGGTTCCGACGATTAAAAGTCGCCTGCAGTAACCGCTGTGCTATAGGCCCATGAGGGATTCACCTATTATCAATAGGACTTACCCACCCGACTTTTAGCAGTCGTCGCTACTCGCACAACCATAACCGAACACAGCGAGTGATGCAGGCTGCCTTATCCCCGGCACAAGGGATCGGTTGATGAGACCGAATATTATGGGCTCTAGATAGTCGTGAGAAATACCTAGAGCCCCGTACGCCCGGAGGGATTCGAACCCCCGACCTTTTGATTCGTAGTCAAATATTCTATCCGCTGAACTACGGGCGCTTGCTGCTAACGAATAAGGATTTGGCTGTCGTGTTTATTTAAGAGATAAACGATAGCCGACGACTCGTTTGCGCGGAAGGTGAGGGATTCGAACCCCCAAGGGTGTTACCCCGACAGTTTTCAAGACTGCGCCAGTCACCGATCCGGTTTGACCTTCCTTTAGGAGCGACGATTACCGTTTCGTCCAAGAGTTGCGATTACAGGCCATACGCGTTGCGTGAACTGTCATGATCAGTTCCGTATCCCTGTAACCTTCTCTGCGGGAGTCGAACCCGCTTCTCTCCACGTCGGAGTGGAGGGATTTGAACCCCCGGCCCTCTGGTCCCAAACCAGATGCGCTACCAAACTGCGCCACACTCCGTATTACTTGTACTACTCTACACTATAAGTCAGGCAGTGTCAACCTGGCCTGATCTAGTTCATAAAACAGGTCCCCAGGACCCAAAAGCATTCCGTTCGCTTCTGCCTCGTCATGGCAGTAGTTGGTGATTGTGTGAACAAACGCTACCGGCGCGAACTCTAACGACTCCGTTGTTACCTCGAAATCCACTCTGATTTGCTTGTGGGGCTCCGGCCTAAGGAGGTAAACAGTGAACTCTGTTGAATCCTTCATAGGCTTGAACTCACGATAAACCTTGATTTGAATTCCTGGCAATAGTTCACGCATCCTCTTGTAAAAGAGGTTCTCCAAGTCGGAGATAGGATCAGCGAATTTGTTTGCCACATCGTTCCTAACGGTAGAAGCGACGCCCAGGTGTGCCCACTATCTCCCGACCTTCTCGGATAACTTCCGAATAGCCAGTCAGGAGCGGAGGCGGGGGTGCATCCCTTTTACTTCGCCAGCCATGCACGACCGCTTATTCGGGTCTTTCACCGCTCTATTTACCTGGGTGCGCGTGCGGTAGACGAGAATCGAACTCGCGCTATAACGTTGGCAACGTCATGTGATACCATTTCACCACTACCACTGGTGGAGCAGACGGGACTCGAACCCGCTTATACAAGGATCACAACCTTGCTCCTCGACCACTTCGGTTCTGCTCGTCGAGTGTGAAGGCGACGGGAATCGAACCCGCTGAGAGATCAACCCCATCCAAATTTCCTCCCCGCTTGATAGGGGAGGCTCTACCCTCATACGAGCCACAGCGGAGAATCGAACTCCGATTACTTGATTACGAAACAAGCGTAATACCATTATACAACTGTGACGTGAATGCTTCGACCACCCTCATGTCCCTTTACTCTTGGGTGGGTCCTCTCGCTAAAGAGTCCTCATTCTTCTCGCTACCCGGTGCCAGGGATACAGCAACACCGGACGATGGAATCCTATTGACGAAACAAACGCGCTTGCAACGGGAATCGAACCCGCCTGTCAATGGTTGACAACCATTTGAACACACCAGCATCCTCTACAAGCATGATAAAACGTGACCGGGACGGGAATCGAACCCGCGACCGCAAGGGTGAAAACCTCGAAAACCTACCAACAGATTCTACCCGGCCTTGCTGAACGTAGCACATGCGGGGCTCGAACCCGCTACACTAGATTGAGAATCTAGTAACTTACCCATAGTCTAATGTGCCATGAATTCCTCTACCGCGTCTATTCGAAACGGCCTCTTCCGGCTCACATTAGCCGGTGTGCTGTGGTCCCAAGCCCTATACACCATGAGAAATACGAGCCGCATATCGGATTCGAACCGATTCTCTCTGCTTTACAAGAGCAGCGCAAGTCCTAACCTGCTAATGCGGCGAGTGCTACTAAGACTCTAGCACATCTACGGCGATCTTCGCAAGTTCTGTACAAAGACCTGCTAGATGACCGGCGAACGGTGTGCCGTAGTCAGTTCCAAATGCCTCGTAAAAGGCTGCCGAAACTGTCTGTACCTTTTCCTCTGTAGTAGCCATTACTCTCCAAAAGTTAAGTGCGCGGTGCTGGCCTCGCGGACAGCCCCACTTCCATAAATGTGATCACTATTGCATGATATGGCTCATGCACGCTCCCCAGCCTGGACTCGAACCAAGGCTAACAGTGTCAGAAACTGTTGTGCTGCCATTACACTACCGGGGATTGAACGCCGTGCGGGCTACCCATTACCCCATCCCTCCCTTTCGGGAGGGAGCCGAATTCGAATCGACACCTCACAGCCGCTCTCAGTGCTGGAATCGAACCAGCGGGGGATGTGCTTAACAGGCACACGCAACTGCCAACAGTTGCCCACCGAGATTGAACTTGCGTCGACCAGCGAGGTAATGCTCCTCGTTCTCCTGTGTATCAGACAGACGTGATAACTTGTCTACTACTGGTCGGTGTTGAAGCGAGATATCGTACCGCCTCAGGTCGACTGATTCGGGCTGCCGCCCTACAGTGAATTTGCGCTAGCCGTTAACTGCTAGCCAAATCCTTGCTTTGTAAGAGGTTGCAACTCGGGCCCCGAAGGGATCAACACCGCTCTTACTCAGGCACCCTGTCGAGGAATCGAACCCCGGTC